>Ga0316205_10000044_pt1 | contig 318536 bp, 296 predicted proteins | sample 3monthpyrite_MG_FD_204941 | JGI IMG/M metagenome (GOLD analysis project Ga0316205, IMG submission 204941) | Microbial mat bacterial communities from mineral coupon in-situ incubated in ocean water Damariscotta River, Maine, United States -... | ecosystem: Environmental > Aquatic > Marine >...
CCAAACCTTACCTAGCCAGCTAGATAAAGCAAAAACAATTGCCGCGCCGCCGCCAACCGATAAAAGGACTGCGGTAGCTATTTCATAAATTTCTTGTATGTTCATAATTTTTTATAAATCTAACGACTAAGGTAAGTGGTGCGACGACAGGAGCATCCAGTGTGCAGCACTTTACTTAACCGCTTTGTTAGCATTAGAATTCTTTAGAAAAATTCGTCATTTTTGATTTCAACCAATTTCAACTTTAAAGTACCTTTTTACTCGGTTTCTGTAAAAGTCTAATATGACTCAGTTATTTCTACTCTTGATAAACCGCTATGTGATGGTACTCTTAAGACGTACTCCAAGCCTCCGACATAAAAAATTAATTTATCATCTATATTTTCAATATTTGTAATACCTTGGCTTTTTATAATATTTACTACATCATTTATCTCTGTACCATCCTTCACTGCTAACCACGCTTCCGAAGCTTGCTGCTCCCATTTTGGGAAACTCAACCCAATATGTCTTAAATTCCTTGGAAGCCTATGTGACTGAATACTATCTATATAAATTTTTGTTGCCACTTCGGATTGTGACGAGAAAACACTGAACTTACCCGAAAAATCATATGATGCACATCTTGTATAGCTGCTACTAACCTTAACCCGACTTGTACAAAGACCTCTCTTCTCTAACTCACTGTTTTTTGTAATACCTGGCTTGATACCATATGGGGTTTTCTCAAATGGTGATGAAACAGCGTTGTTACTAAATACAAGTAATGTAATTAATATAAGTATGTTTTTCATTTTTACCCTCTAAAAAGTATACGACATATCGTGCGAGCATCATTAATATTCTTAATTTTTATTAATCATGCTAAATAATCATTTATTGTAACTCTCTTTCGTTGCTAACAGTGATATAGGCGGCTAGCCGCAATTTACCTAATAGGCGGCGTGCCGCCTATTACATTTGTATTTATATTGATTGTTGACCATAATCCTATCAGGCACAAGTACTACGTGCGAATTTTAATTGCTAAAGGAGTGGCAATATGACGGACCAATCTGTTTCTCGTTTCTGGGATAATTTTATATATAAAACAAAATCTTATGGCATTAAACCGGAGTCAGCTCGTTGGTATGTTCGGCATGCAGAACACTATATTAAAGCAAAGCCAAATGTGCGCATAGCTGAGCACACAGCCTATGATGTGGAGAAATTTTTACAGGCAAAAGGCGGCCAGTCGCGCTTGACAGATTGGCAATATAAGCAAGTTGTAATATCGCTTAAGATTTTGTTTGTCGATATGGTGAAGCCAGTTTGGGCGAAACAATTTCCGTGGGATGAGTATATTGACCACGCTGAATCATTGCCTAATAATCATGCAACTGTCGCTCGGGATTATCAGGCTGTAGATATAGATTCAATTTCTCAAGGCTTATTTGATAAAAATGCAATGAAGACTGGCATGTTTAAGCAAGTTTATTCTGAATATCCGTTACATGTTCAAAACTTAATTAAACATATTAGATTAAAGCATTACTCCATACGCACAGAGCAATCATATCTTGGTTGGCTATTACGCTATATTTGTTTTCATTCTATGAAAGACCCTGCAAATTTAGCTGAGTTGGATATTAAATAATTTCTTGAACACTTGGTGTTTAAACGTAAAGTTGGTTCGAGTACCCAGTCGCAAGCACTAAATGCTTTGATGTTTTTTTACAAAACGGTACTCAATGTTAAGTTGAGTGACTCTATTGCTTTTGCTCGCTAAAAAAAACCGAAACGTTTACCCGTTGTATTGTCAGTGAATGAGATTAGGAAATTATTGAATCAAATTAAACATCCGACGCAACGCTTGATGGCTAATTTATTGTATGGTTGCGGAATGCGCTTAATGGAGTGTGTACGTTTAAGAATGCTGGACGTTGATTTTGAATATCAACAAATAATGGTGAGGCAATCTAAGGGCGGTAAAGATCGTATTGTGCCTATTCCAAAAAAATTAATAAAAGAATTAGAAGAACATATTGAGAATGTTAAAGTTTTACATAATGCAGATTTGCAGGATGGTTTTGGTAGTGTTTATATGCCTGAGGCTTTGGGGCGAAAATATCCAAATGTGGAAAGAGAGTTTCGCTGGCAATATGTTTTTCCTTCATCGACAATTTCAAAAGACCCGAGATCTAAAGCAATACGGCGTCATCATGTACATGAACGTGGCTTACAAAAGCATATTAAAAAGTCTGCGGAAGAGGTTGGCATTACTAAAAAAGTTAGCACTCATTCTTTACGACATTCATTTGCAACGCATTTATTGGAAAATGGTTATGATATAAGAACAGTGCAAGAGTTGTTAGGCCATTCTGATGTTTCCACTACAATGATTTATACACATGTTTTAAATAAACCGGGAGTAACAGTGACGAGTCCATTGGATATGCTGGAGATCTAGTGGGTAATCTGGTTTGCTTGCTTCGACCAAACCAGATTACGTGATTACAAATTAAGTTCCTTTATTTTTCGGGTTAAAGTATTCCTACCCCAGCCAAGTAAAACGGCTGCATCTTGTCTTCTGCCGCCTGTTTTTTCTAATGCGGATTTAATAAGTACTTTTTCAAATTGTGGTGTGGCGATTTCAAGTATATTTTTTTCATTATTGTTTAATTGTTGATCCGACCAGTTTTTTAAAAGATCAGTCCAATTGCCTTCAGTAAGCGTGGCTTGAGTTTTAGCTGTTAGCTCAGGAGGTAAGTCGCTAATAGTAATGTTTTGCGAAGGTGTCATAACCGTTAACCATCGGCATGTGTTTTCAAGTTGACGAACATTCCCTTGCCAATTGAGTGTTGATAAAAACTGTTCAGCTTCAGTAGAGAGAATTTTAACTTCAACCTCAAGTTCCTGAGCAGCACTACTTAAAAAGTGTCGTGCAAGTATTGGTATATCTTCTCGTCGTTCTTTTAGTGAAGGAATATGAATACGAATAACATTAAGCCGGTGAAATAAATCTTCACGGAAGTCACCTTGTTGTACACGTTGTTCTAGGTCTTGATGTGTTGCAGCTATAATTCTAACATCAACTTTTACAGGCTGATGGCCACCAACTCGATAAAATTCGCCATCTGCGAGCACACGTAAAAGCCGAGTTTGTAATTCTGCAGGCATATCACCTATTTCGTCCAGAAATAAAGTGCCGGTATTTGCTTGTTCAAAGCGCCCTTTTCTTAAATTTTGGGCACCAGTAAATGCACCTTTTTCATGACCAAACAGTTCAGATTCAAGTAAGTCACGAGGAATAGCAGCCATATTTAATGCGATAAAAGGCTTGTCAAAACGCGGACTGTGACGATGTAATGCACTTGCAACAAGTTCTTTGCCCGTACCTGATTCACCGTTAATTAAAACCGTAATATTTGATTGTGATAAACGACCAATTGCACGGAAAACTTCCTGCATGCTAGCGGCTTCACCAATAATTTCACTTACTTTCGACTTTGATACAGCAGCAGGCTGTTGAATGGTTTTGTTTTGTTTTACGGCGCGCTGTGCAAGGGCAACGGCATCATCAACGTCAAATGGTTTAGGAAGGTATTCAAAGGCACCACCTTGATAGGCTGAAACAGCACTGTCTAAATCAGAATGTGCAGTAATTATAATAACAGGCAAGTCAGGGTAATCGGTTTGTATTTGTGATAGTAAATCAAATCCATCCATACCTGGCATTCTAATGTCACTTATTATGGCATCGGGTTTTGATGTTTTTAAATTTTCTAAAACATCCGCTGCATTTTCAAACGTTTTAACGTCCATATTAGCTTGTGATAAGGCTTGTTCAAGCACCCATCGAATTGAACGATCATCATCGACAACCCATATTGATTCATTAGACATGTTTTTTAAATATCCATTTTGTTAAATATAAATTGGTAGATTTATTGTAAATACTGTTTTACCAGGTTTGCTTTTACATTCGAGTAACCCATGGTGTTGTTGAATAATACTTTGAGCAATTGATAAGCCTAAACCTGTTCCTTCGGCTCGACCGGTTACCATTGGAAAAAATATTTTCTTTTGCAAATCATCCGGTATACCTGGACCGTTATCTTCAATCTCAAGTGAAAGAGCTAAGCGATGGCGCATATCAGCAATGGTAAAATTTCGTAAAATACGTGTTCTGTAAGTAATATCACCCATCCTATTATTATTTGTACTTGATGCTAAAGCTTGAATTGCATTACGTGTAATATTAATAATGGTTTGAGTAAATTGGCCTTCATCGATTTTGATGTCAGGAATACTAGGGTCATAGTCACGGATAATATTAATGTTATGTGCATCATCGGCTAGTATAAGTTGGCGTACATGTTCGAGTACTTCATGAATATTTGTTTCAGAAGTCTTAGGGATTTTTACAGGACCAATCATTCGGTCAACGAGTAAACTGAGCCTATCGGCCTCATCAATAATAACGCGAGTATATTCTTTTAGATTTTCATCTTGTAGTTGACGTTCGAGTAGTTGTGCAGATCCACGTAGACCACCTAGAGGGTTTTTAATTTCATGGGCGAGGCCGCGTAATATTTGCTTGGTCGCTTGTTGATCTTCAGCGCGTTTTTTGTCTTGGCTTATGCGCAACATATGATCTATTTGATGACATTCAAGTAAAATCTCAGGATCATCTTTTAAATCCAGCATTGGGCTGAGAGAAATATCCATAGTGATTTCTTTAGTTTGTAAAAGGGAGACCGAGACTTCGTGTTGAGTAATAGGATGTATTGTTTTTATAACATTTTGAACATCTTCAGCTGTACAGGATGGTGCGTTTAATAAATGTTCGAAGTGTTGCCCTATTAAGTGACGTGCACTGGCTTCAAATAGCATTTCGCCTGCCGGATTAATGTAACGAAGTAAAAGATCGGAGCCAAAGAGCAACGTTGCGCTATTTAAACCGTCAAGAACACGTTGATGGGGAGTTAAAATATTTGAGGTCACAGCATTCATGCCTTCTATATAGCAAGAAGTAAACCATTCCATAATAGCAGTGCAGGAGCTTAAGTTTACAAATTAAAAATATTTTAATGCTTAATAATCAAATGCTTAAAAGTATATTTTAAAGCAAACTAGAATAGCAGTTTAAGCAACTAGAGCAATTTTAGCACAATAAAGGTGCGTGCGCACTTATATGGTGCGCATTATTGTGCAGGTGCGGGAGCAGTAGTCGCTTTAGGAGGCACGAAAAAACGACGTAGATGGAAAGTGGTTGCTTCAGCCTTTATTATAACTTTGTCCTGAGAATCAATAATTGAAGCTTGCACGGAATGAGTGCCTCGAGAAATATTATCGAAAGTAACGGAGGAAGAAGAGCCTTTGACGGCAGTTTTTGAATCTCCATCGATTGATACTAGTATCTTATGTTCAGATTTTAAGGAAGGAGTGATATTTAATTTAACGGTAATTTTGCCAGAATTTTCACGCATTATTTTATCATGTAGCGGTGAAGTGATAGAAAACTCGGTATAAACTTCTTTTGCTTCTACAGGTAAAGGCTTGCTTTTAATGCTAGGTAGTTTTTTTTGTTTGTAGGTATTCATCGGAGGAACACGAATAGGCTTAGTATTTTTACCGGGTACATCGGAAAATTCGACTACACCTTTGTCATTAGTTTTTTTATAGATTTTTTTATCATCTGCATACGATTGAAAAGACCATGCGCATATGATTAGTAGGCAACTAATGTAAGAAAAAGCTTTTGAGTTTTTAAACATAATAGGCAACGCTAAAGTAAGTAGATAATACTAGATAGTTTAGTCCAGTTATGTAAAAGATACTAATGTATTCGTATTACTCGCCACTGCTCACAATTATTCGTCTTTACTCATCTTGGGGGGTAGTAAGATTTAACTGCTTAAGGCGTTGAGATGAATAATTCGAGATACGAGTGTTTAAAGTGCCAGTTTGGCGTGCTTTTTCATAGGCATTAAGTGCTTCATTATTTTTATTCAGCGCTTCAAGTGATATAGCCATGCCGACCCACCATATACCTTCACGAGGTTTTATTTTAAGCAATTTGACGTAGGTATTTGCCGCTGCATTGTGATTTTTTTTACGTTGGTAACTGGCCGCAAGTAAAGCGTAATAATTAGGATCAGATGCAATAGTAGGTTTATGCTTTAATAGAATTTTAACTGCTTTACTCGTTTGCTCTAGATTTAACAATAAGCGTGCATAGAGTTTTGCAAAGTTAGGATAATTTGGCAGATGTACCAAACCTTTAACCAAGATATCTTCAGCTTCTATTTTTCTACCTGATTTAAGATAAAGGCCGACTAACATTTCTCTAGCTTTAATATGCTTATTATTGTGTTCTAAGGCTAATAATAGTTTAGCTTCTGCAGAATAAACTTTATTATTCTGTAATAGCTCATAACCTTTTATATAAGCAACTTCTGATTGTTGATAAGGATTAAGCTCCAATCTGCGTTTATTTACGGAGGCTAAGTTAGAGTCTAAATTAGTATTTTCAGTTTCAAGGTTATCTGATTGTAAAGGCTGGTTAGTATTAACGCTTATATCAGATATAGGTTCGAAATCATTCTCTTTTACCACAGTTGAAATTATGGGTGTTTTAGTTTTAGGACTTTGTTTAGCAGTAGTGCTAATTGTAGATTTTTTCTTAGCTGCCTGATAATGTATTATTTTTTTAGGCTGATTAACAATACTATTATTTTTGTGTATAGGTTCAGAGGCCTTAACATTACTTTGTGTTTTAAGATTATAGATTAAATAACTATAGTAACTTGCAAAACTTAGTAGGAAAATTATAAGTATTGAAACACTTATTTTTATAAAAGGTATTTTTTTGGGATTATCTGTTAAGCCACTGGGTATAGATAAATAAGGATCAGTAGGATCATTTGAAGCACTGTTATTTGATGCACCCGTTTGACGATGGTCTAAGTCGCTGAGCATTTGGTTGATGAGGCTCATAACAATTAATGCATCACATAATAAGTGGCAAAAGATGCCATAGTTGCAAATAAAGCGGAGCTTGCGCTCAACCACCAGAGATTTTTCTTACCACTATTGCTTGCTGCATGAAATGATTGAATTTCATTTGTATCACGTATTGCCAGATCAGCGAGTGAAGAATTAATAAGTCGTTGCCCTTTTCCATAAGCGGCCATTAGCGATTTATGGCATAAGATATTAACTAATCGTGGTATTCCTAAGCTGTATCTGTGAATAGCATTTAATGCATTCTCATCGAATATTTGTACGCCTACAAATCCAGCAACTCTTAAACGATGTTGAATATATGCGTTCATTTCATTAATAGATAACGGTTCTAATTGATATGAAAATGTAATTCTTTGTTTAAGCTGTCTAACGGCGGGATCGTTTAAACTTGTATTTAATTCTGGCTGCCCAAAAAGTACGACTTGAATAAGTTTTTGTTTTTCAGTTTCTAAATTGGTAATTAAACGCAGTGCTTCAAGTGTTTCTTTTGGCATTGCTTGAGCTTCATCAATACAGAGTACAACCTGGTTGCCATCTTCACTAAGCGCTGTTAATTTTTCAGTAATTTGATTAAGTAACCGATGAGTATATCGAGTAATGGGTAAACCTAATTCTTCAGCAATAGCTACTTGTAAACCGTGTGGCGAAAGCTGTGGGTTGGCGATATAAATAGAAAAAAAGTTTTTACCAACAGTTTTTAAAAGTTTACGACATAATAAAGTTTTACCGGTACCAACTTCACCGGTCACTTTTATAAAACCTTCACCTGTTCTTAACGCAACTATTAGAGTATTTAATGCATTGGCATAGTGCCCATGCGCAAAAAAATATTCCGTATCAGGCGATAGGGTAAAAGGTAGTTCTTTAAGTCCAAAAAAACGATGGTACATAATCAGTTCTCATTTTTTGTGCTGTTAACTATTCACTTGGCGGATATAAGCTGCCCACACGTGATTGAATCTGCTTTAGTTTTTTAGACCATTGTGTATCATCTTTCACAATGACGGGACGTAATAAGATGACAAGCTCGCTCTTTTTATATGATTTACGTTTATGCTTAAAAAGGCCACCGATGAGAGGAAGATCACCCAGGACAGGAATGCCCGCATCTTCATTTTTAGTTGAGTTTTGCATTAAGCCACCAATAATCACTACTTGACCATCACGTGCGCGGATGATGGTATCCGACTCTCTAATCGAGCTTAATGCTAATGGAACGCTTAGGCTCGAGGTATTGTTTAAACTTATTTGTTTTACTTTTTCAACAACAGTGCTGACAGTTGGATGGATATGTAATGTGATATTTCCGTCTTCACTTATTTGAGGAATAACATCAAGCGCAACACCTGAGAAGAAAGGCGTTAGTTCAACATTGCTTTGTGTTGATGAAGTTCCCGTTGATGTATTTGTGCTGCTATCAACATCGGTAATAAAAAATTCATCTTGGCCTACTTTGATGACAGCCTTTTGATTATTGATTGTTGATACTTGTGGGCTTGAAAGAACATGCACATCACCCTGTGTTTCTAGAAGCTCTAGAAAACTGGTAAAACTATTGCCAATTTTAAGTGCGAGTGAAAAAACACCACCGAATGCTGAAGTAGAAGAGCCATTGACTCCTGAATAATTACTTGGGTTAAGCGTGCCGGTATTTCCATCGATAATGCTGCCTGCTCCACCAATAACTGAACCCCCACCTGTTTGGCTAAGCAAGATAGAAGAGTTACGTCCTGCAGACTGCCCAAACGAAGACCAGTTAATGCCAGACTGATATCCATCACTTAATTCAACTTCGATAATTTTTGCTTCTAAAATAACTTGGCGCTGGATGATAGATTGTGTTGTTTTTACAAATTTATCAACCGCGCGTAATTCGCCAGGCATAGCATGAACAACGATAACACCAGAATGCTTATTTACAACTACGTTGCGCCCATCTTTATTTCCAACAATCGATTTAACTGATTGAGATAATTGTTTCCAAAAGTCTGAAGAGCTTGAAGTAGAAACTTTAGAACCCGATGTTGATGAAGAGCGGGAATTAGAGCTTGTGCCTGATGAACCTGAGCTATTAGAAGAACTATCACTAGTCTCCGTTACTTGGCCGGAGCTAACACGCATTTCAGAATTACCTTTGCGTACAACATCAAGATAATCAATTTTAAAAATTCGAGTTCGCATAGAGTTGGGGTAAATTTGGAAGCCTGAATTTGTACTCTCATAGTCATAACCAAACACATCACGGACGGTATTTAATACTTCCACTACGGTGAGATTTTTTAAATCTAAGGTAATCGAACCTTTAACTTTTGGATGCACAATCATGTTGTAGGGCGTGCCTTGAACTAACCCCATAAAAAAAGTGCGTGCAGCAACACGGTTAACTTTAAGGTCAAAACGAGGTTCCGTATCCACACCTGTTGAGCCCGGTACATTTATGTCAATGGGAGGCAGTAAAGCATCATCGATATTTTTAATTTCTGTGGGCGCAGATGGTTGGCTAGCTTTAAGAGATTGTTCGATTTCGGCTAGTGTATTTGGATTGCGCATATCATTTGCGCAACCACTGATAAATAACACAAGGCAGAAACTACTGCCCTTAAACAAAAATGATATGGGTCGGAGGATACTTAACATGTTACTAAAATCTTACCTTATATATATCTATGCTCTATTTAGCGGCAGAACGAGAAAAATCCTTAATATTGCGTGCTAACAATTTGATACGAAACCGCTTTTGTTTATAAATTAACCATACTTCGTTAGGCTGAATAGAAACAACCTTGGCGCTGTTTATGTATTGGCCAATTGAAACGAGCTTGCCATTTATTGTGGCAGTACGCTGGCCTTTCGATATTAAGGTTGATGACAATATCCATGAGTAAGAGACACTGTTTTTGGTTGAGTTAGGGGCTTTAGAGCTTGTTGGCCGAGTAGGATCAGGTAAACTTTCAGCGTGACTAAAGGGAAGATACGCACTTAAGTGTATTGCTATGAGCAAGAATAATGATAGTAAACGCTTACACACCTAGCCAGCCCTCCTTCAAGCTCAAAGTATGGACGCGAATAATAACAGTTGAATTTGGATGTTTTTTTACGTCGAAAAGGACATCATCCCAATAAAAATGCCAGGGTAATTTTTTAAGCTGGCTTAAATATCCAAGAGTATCGAGATAAGAGCCGGTAAATTCCATTTCAATGCCATGCTGATATACGCCAATATCTGTTAGGGCCGGTTTAGAACTAGGACTCGTGATTGCCCTGGAGTCAGACGCTATAATCTGATTGTTTTCAATATTAGTCTCTGGAGAATCTACTAATAAAGGCTTTGCTGCGAGACTTTGAATGCGTATAAAGCGTAGTCGAGTTTGTTGGCTTAAAACCTGTTCAAGGACTTTGGCCATTTGTGTGGGTTGAATAAGTCCTTTCATTTTGTTTTGTAATTGGGCGTCTAACTTATCAGCATGTTGTTGAGCTAAGAATAAGCGTTGATTAACGTCTTTATTTGGATCACTCAATTTAGCTTGGCTAAGAATTTTGTGCTGCTTTTCAATCGTTTCAATATTTTTATTAATAGAAGCAATTTCGACTTCAAGCTTTTGCTGTGCGTTTGTTAAATGATCATGGAATAATAAAAGCCATGCGTTAAAAATAATAGCGCCCAAAAGACCCCCGATTAAAACGCGCTCACGTATATTACGTGCATCAAATAAGCTGGCAAGATGATTGAATTTTTCTTTTAGTTGGCTCATAGCTGGCTCATCTTTTTGTTAGCTCAACATTGGTTCGTGTTTGTGAAGATTTTATATTGTTAAATTTAAATTCATGTAGCTTTGTTTTAGTGTTTTTTTGAATAACAAAACTGTTGAATTCAGATCCTTTAAAAGCACTTTCAGAAGATAATCCTTGTAAATATTTAGGGACAAGTTCGGGTGCTCTGGATTGGCCCTGGATATCGAGAACAGTTCCACCTTCAATAAAGTGTGCTCGAGTTATCCAGAGACCATTGATGGATTGCCGTGCTAACCCTTCAAAATGTTTTGTAAATCCTTCAGTATTCCCCAATTTTTTATCAGAAAGAATGGACAGAACCAATTGTTTGTTAATTATATCTTGTTCGAGTTGTTTAAGTTTAATGGTAAGCGATTGATCTTTTCTTAACGCTGGAAGGTTAGTTTGCAAAGTATTAAAACGTTGGGTGCTTTCAGCTAGTTGTTTAGTTTTAGCTTTAAATGTAATTTGTGTTGAATAATAATTATATTCATTATATCCCTGTATAAAGATAAGCAGAAAAAGTAATGCAATTGAAGCATGCAATAAGCGCTGAAAAGAAAAAAGTAGTAACTTTTTCTTTAGGCTTATGTGATAAAGGTTAATTTGTTGCATCTATAGTAGCTTTAACCGGATTTAGAGAGAGGAGAATTAGAAACGCTATTACGAAGGGCTGCACCAATGGCACCAAAACATTTTGCTTGAAGCTCAATGTTAAGATCGGAATCTATTTCAATAATTTCATCAAGCTCCAGGCTTCGTACGGTAAGTCCAAGTTCTTCTTCAAGTTGATTGTTTAGATCTGGAATTTCATTTTCAAGAGGTGCAATAACTAAAGTACCAATGGTTGGCTTTCCGTAGTGGCTTTCATAATAATCTAGAGAGCGCTGTATTTCTAATACCATCTTACTAATGTTTGTATCTAAGTCTGAAGAAGATTGTTCTAAACTAAGACCCGTTGTTTCAGTAACGGGTTCATCATGTTGCTCTAAATTTTCATAGCCAATATCAATAACGCGGCTAAGGTAGAGCTCTCCTTCATGTGTAATAGTTAACAGGCTATAATTAGGTTGCAAATTAAGTAGTGCTACGCCTATACGATCTTCCGGTAGGAGTGATGAGACATTACGTTGAGCAAGTTCGGGTATGTCGATATATTGTAAGTTAAGTTTGTTCTCTTCAAATACAGTAATTGAGGATTTTAAAATTTCTTGGTGCGCTGCAATGGTGTAGATCATTGGTAGGCGACCGCGTTCTTGTTGACCTGGAATATCAATAATTTCGATAATGGCCTCAGTCGCAGGATAATCAAGCTGCTCTTTAATTTGCCAACGTATGGTATCAACAAGTTCATCTTCGCTAACATCTGGGCGCTGCATTAATAGTAGTAAGAAATTATTAGAATCCAGCAACGTTGATAATGGGTATTTTTTTGAAATATTTGTTTGTTCTAATAATTGCTTTAGTGTTGTTTTATGGTCAGAAATTTGAGGCTGAAAAAAGCAATGGCTAAGAAGTGGTTTTTGATTATTGCGCTCAGCTACACAGGCAAATGCTACGCCCTCAGTATGTTGGACAATACTGGAAAGGTGATTCGTCGATTCTTTAGAAAACCAATTTAACACGACACAAGCCTGCTTTAGAGCAATTAGATAAAAGTAAGTTTTGCTATGAGTATTAACGGCAGAGTTTGAGGAAACTTAAGCAATTTCATCCATTTAGATGAATAATCTTAAGCAAAAAAGTATTGTAGAACTATGAAGATTTTTATAAACAACCAATTGGCTGTGTCGATATTATGATATTGTCATATCGGACTCGATTTGGGCTAGAAGCTGGTGGTTCGCCATTGAAAATCAGCAAAATCACCATGTTGAATACTATCTACTCAATAAAAGGCCCGTCCATCAGTCGTATTAGACACAGATGAATTTAATCGAAGCCCAAATTCGACGTATTGCCAAGGATACTACATAAATACAGATAATAAAAAACGCCCTTCGCTTAATCGCTAGGGGCGTTTAAAATCTTTATACGTCTCGTATAAAGGCAGATTATTAAACAAATAAACCTATTTAATAAATAACATTTCTTGATACTTAGGCAGAGGCCACAATTTATCAGCTACTTCAGTTTCAAGAATATCAGCATGTAAACGAACTTCATCCATTAGAGAACAAATTTCTTTTGCAAAATATTGCATATGCTCTTCTGTAGACTTGAAGGATTCTTTTTCCATTGCTTTGCTAAGCTTACCAACAGCGGTTAACATTGCATCGGCTTCAGTAGCAACTGTTTTAGCCGTTGCGTTATCAAACTTGATTCCTAAATCTTTCATGCCGGTTGCAGTATCAAAAAGATTAGAAAGATAGCTGATAGCCGCTGGGTAGATTAACGTTTTAGCAATATCAACAACTAACTTAGCTTCAACCTCAATTGATAAGATATATTGCTCTGCATAGATTTCATAACGGCTTTCTAATTCAACAGGAGACAAAACACCGGTTGATTCAAAAAGTTTTATAATTTCTTTATCCTGGAAGTATGGAAGAGCATCAGCTGATGTTGGTAAGTTTTTCAAACCGCGTTCTTTAACGGCCATTTCATGCCATTCAGCAGAGTAACCGTCGCCACCAAATACGGCATTACCGTGTAAAGACATTAATTCTTTTAACACTATAATAACAGCTGCGGTTTTATCAGAACCGCCTTTTAACTCAGCTTCTAATTTTTCCGCAATCCACTCAAGTGAGTCGGCAAGCATAGTGTTCATCGCAACTAATGGCCCTGATACAGATTGTGAAGAACCCACTGCCCGGAATTCAAAACGGTTACCTGTGAAAGCAAATGGAGATGTTCTATTACGGTCACCAGAATCACGCTTAAAGTTCATGATTTGCGATAAACCTAAATCCATATCACCACCATTATCTGTTGGTGCTAATTTTCCTGCTTGAATATCTTCAAATACTTGTTCTAATTGGCCACCTAAGTAAACAGAAAGAATAGCCGGAGGTGCTTCGTTAGCACCTAAACGGTGATCGTTACTTGCAGAAGCGATTACTGCACGTAATAAAGGACCATATTTATGTACACCACGAATTACCGCGCCACAGAATAATAAGAAGTTTAAGTTTTCTTCAGGTGTATGGCCAGGGTCAAGTAAGTTACCTTGTGTTGAGTTACCAACAGACCAGTTGACATGTTTGCCTGAACCGTTAATACCAGCAAAAGGTTTTTCATGCATTAAACAAATAAAGCCATGTGCTTTAGCAGTATTTTGTAAAACAGTCATTAATAATTGTTGATGATCGGCTGCAACGTTTGCTGCTTCAAAATAAGGCGCAATTTCGAATTGACCGGGAGCAACTTCGTTATGATGTGTTTTAGCAGGAATGCCTAAACGGTAAAGCTGATCTTCTGCATCTTGCATATAGACCTGAACACGTGAAGGGATTGCACCAAAATAATGGTCATCAAACTGTTGGCCTTTAGCAGGGGCGGCACCAAATAATGTACGGCCTGCTAATAATAAATCAGGGCGAGTATTTGCAAATTGTTCATCAATTAAAAAGTATTCTTGTTCAGCACCACAGCTTGAGTTTAAAGGAGCGATGTCTGTTTCACCCATCAATGATAAAACTTTTTGTGCTGCATTGTTCATTGCATGGTTAGAGCGAAGCAGAGGAATTTTTTTATCTAAGGCTTCACCTGTCCACGATGCAAACACACATGGAATCATTAAGGTAGCGCCGTTCTCAGTATGCTTAACATAAGCAGGGCTGCTTGGATCCCATGCAGTATAACCACGTGCTGCATTGGTTTCACGAATACCACCGTTAGGGAAAGAAGAACCGTCTGGTTCACCTTTAATAAGCAAGCTGCCATTAAATTTAGAAATCGCATCGCCATCAAAATCAGTCACAATAAATGCATCATGCTTTTCAGCAGTTGCATTTGTCATTGGGAAGAAGATATGTGAAAAGAATTTAACACCTTTTCCGAGAGCCCATTCTTTCATTGCTAATGCAATCTCTTCAGCTATTTCTAACTCTAAAGGGTCTCCTGTTTGAATGGTTTTTTTAATGCTTTCAAAAGCGCCTTTTGAAAGTGCCTTTTCCATTTTAGCGAGATTGAAAACATCAATCGCCCAAATGTCGTCTAAGGCTTCAGTTTTATCAACCGATGTTGGAGCTCGGCTAGTAATTGAGTCAACCGCTGTTAAGCGGGATGCATTTCCGTTCATTTCTTATTTCCTCTAAGTTTCAAATATATTCCGCAGTATTTTTGTATTTGAGCTGACATGATGCTCTGTTCATTGCGGTGTTAAAAATTATGTTTTGTCTAAGTATTCTATGAGCAAGTAATATGCCATTATCCTACAATTTGATGGATGTTTGTACATCAAGAAAATAATTCATATAAAACAGAATGTTAGATAGAATAAGTTATATTTTAGGCTGTGAGAAGAGGATAAAAGCTTAGTGTTAGAAGGAATAGAGCGCACCATAATAGTGCGCTGCATGTTTCCGCAAGTAAATTAAGCGCCTTATAGGTGTATTTTTAACATTGTGAATCTTTAGTTTTAGATATAATTTTGAATATTTTTTTAAGCATAAAAAAACGCCCTAAGTTTTTATACGTAGGGCGTTTTTAATGCTTTATAGTAAAGCCAGTGAATGTATTACAAACTGTAGTACATATCGAACTCTACTGGGTGAGTTGTCATGTTTACACGTTCAACTTCGCCACGTTTCAATTCAATGAAAGCATCGATCATGTCGCTAGAGAAAACATTACCAGCGGTTAAGAAATCACGATCTTCGCTTAAGCAATCAAGTGCTTGCTCAAAAGAACTGGCAACGGTTGGAATCGCTGCGGCTTCTTCTGCTGGAAGGTCGTATAAATCTTTATCCATTGGCTCACCCGGGTGAATTTTATTTTGGATACCGTCAAGGCCGGCCATCATTAATGCTGAGAAGCAAAGGTATGGGTTAGCCGTTGGATCGGGGAAACGTACTTCAATACGACGTCCTTTTGGATTTGGATCGAAAGGAATACGAATAGACGCAGAGCGGTTACGTGCAGAATACGCTAGCATTACTGGAGCCTCAAAACCGGGTACTAAACGTTTGTACGAGTTTGTTGAAGAGTTAGTAAACGCATTTAATGCGCGAGCATGTTTAATGATACCGCCAATGTAGAATAAGGCGGTTTCAGATAAGCCACCATAACCGTCACCAGAGAAAAGGTTTTGGCCATCTTTTGCTAACGATTGGTGAACGTGCATACCACTACCGTTATCACCAACGATTGGTTTAGGCATGAAAGTCGCTGTTTTACCATAGATGTGTGCAACGTTATGGATGCAGTATTTCATTGTTTGGTTCCAATCAGCACGTTCTACTAGAGTAGAGAAACGTGTACCGATTTCACATTGGCCTGCTGTTGCAACTTCATGGTGATGTACTTCAACAGGTACGCCCATTTCTTCCATTGCTAAACACATTGCAGCACGTAAGTCGTTTAATGAATCAACGGGTGGCACTGGGAAGTAGCCGCCTTTAACGCCAGGACGATGACCAATATTACCTTCGTCGAATGCTTTTGCTGAATTCCATTCTGCTTCTTCAGAATCTACTTTGTAGAAGCAACCAGACATGTCTGCGCCCCACTTAACATCGTCAAGAATGAAAAATTCTGGCTCTGGACCAAAAAAAGCGGTATCAGCAAGACCGGTAGATTTTAAGTAAGCTTCTGCACGTTTCGCAACAGAACGTGGATCACGCTCGTAACCTTCGCCTGTTGTAGGCTCAACGATATCGCAAGTAATAATAAGCGTTGGTTCGTCAGTGAACGGATCCATTAGTGCAGTAGTAGGGTCTGGCATTAAAATCATGTCAGATTCGTTAATACCTTTCCAGCCCGCAATGGATGAACCGTCAAACATTTTACCGTCTGTAAAAGTGTCGGCATTAATCTGGTGATGAGGAACGGATACGTGTTGTTGTTTACCGTGTGTATCTGTAAAACGGAAGTCGACGAATTTAACGCCATTGTCTTCCATCATTTTAAAAACATTATCTGACATTTTGTATTCTCCAGAGCTTTATATTTTGTGGGGCAAAAGACTATATATAATAGTATGTATTTTATTTTTAATGGTATAAGAAAATACGAGTGTTATACCAAGGTTAAATATTTGGGTTAAGCATTTGCTTATTCGATAATTTATTTAAATACTATTGCCTGTCGAAGCGGGCAACAGTATTGTTATCGAAATAGTAACTTTATAGATTCTACTTCATCAAGTGAATCCGCTACAAGCTTAAACTGCTCCGCAATTTGCTGTTTTTGCTCAAGGATGGTTTTGCTAGGGTGATCTAATAAAAGCATAGGTAGAATAAGCTCTACCTCAATTTTTTTGTTGAGATAATGTAGGTTGATGGCCGATATTTCTTGACTCGCTTCTACTTGAGACCAGGCTTGCTCAAGTTTGCTGAGTAGTTTTTTGCGTAAGGGCAGGCGTAATTGTAAATCAAAATCAGCGTCATCTTCGGGGTCAATATGCACCATTACGTCGCTAATTTCGTCGATATCGCTCATTACTTGCGAGCGAACGGTTTCACTGATGTAGTGCCCCTCTGAAACCGTTAAGGTGGGGCTTACCCGAATATGGACATCGGCAAGGGCATCGGAGCCCATTCGTCGTGTTCTTAAAATATGTAAGGTATCCACGCCATCCACACTTAATATCGATTGGCGTATTTCCTCCACACGTTCGGGCTCTAAACTGGTATCAACAAGCTCTTGCATGCTTTGCGAAAGTAAGTCCCAGCCTATCTTTGCAATCATTAATCCCACGCCAATCGCAGCAATGCCATCTAAATACCAAATGCCATACATACTCCCTGCAACGCCAATAACCACAATAATAGAAGAAATAGCATCACTTCGAGAATGCCATGCATTGGCGCGTAATAAATTTGAATTGTGCTTATCCGCCACTACCATGGTGTAACGATAAATGGCTTCTTTTGAGATAATAGATACAAAAGCGATAGCTAAAGCCCAAGCACCAGGAGTGGAAAGAAGCTCTTTATGCAATAAGCGAAAAAAAGCGTCGTAGCTAATTCCAACCGCAACACCAATTAAAGCAACTCCGAGTACAACGGTAGCAACCGTTTCAAAACGGCCATGGCCATAAGGGTGATCTTCGTCAGCTTCTGCATGTGCATGCTTGCTAGCGTACAAAACAATGGCATCCGTTGCTAAATCTGAGAGTGAATGAATGCCATCAGCGATGAGTGCTTGAGAATAAGAAGCATAACCAATAACAATTTTTAAAAGGCCAAGCATTCCATCAAGTACAGCACCTATTAAAGTAATGCGTGTTACTTCGCGTAAACGTACGTTACGAATTTCATTATTAGTTGAAGAAGAATTATTCATAGTTAAATCTTTTAAAGGAGACTAATTAACTTTTATAGTGATAAAAATTTCATCGTCTTTCTCAGATGTTTTAATCACTTCATGTCCATTAATCCGGCACCAGGCAGGAATATCGCTAAGTGCACCGGGGTCAGTGCAAGTGACTTCAAGAATATCACCTATCGCCAATGTTTTAATTTTATCTTGGGTTCGAATAACTGGCATTGGACAAAGTAAGCGGCTTGTATCGAGAGAGTGTGTTGTATTTGTCATACGCTAGATCATAACAGTTAAGAAGAAATAAATTAATGTAATTTAAACAGTAAAAAGGTATAAAAGATACTATGGATATACCTGAATCTTATAGAATTAAAAAAGAAGCAGAGCTTTTAGACTTTATTAGTAAGTGGGATTTTGCCGACCTTATTACCGTTAACAATGGCAAGTTAATGTCGAATAAGATCCCGTTATTTGTTGATACTGAAAATAGAGCTTTATATGGCCACCTTGGGCGAACCAATGAGCAGCTTGAGCTATTGGAAACGGCCGATGACTTGTTAGTAGTATTTTCTGGTTTGCATAGTTATATCTCTCCACAATGGTATAAAAGTAAAGGTGGTGTACCGACCTGGAATTTTGAAACAGTACAAGTAAAAGGAAAAGCGAACCTAGTCGATGATAATGGTTTAATAACAATTCTTGAAAAGTTAACGACTAAACATGAACAGAGTTTTGAGAATCCGTGGACTATGGATAATTTAGTGCCGAATCTTTTAGATAAAATGCTAAAAGTTATAGGCGGCTTTAAAATTAATATTGAACAGATTGAAGGCAAGAAAAAATTTAGCCAAAATAGAAATGCGGCTGATAGACAAGGTGTTATAAATGCACTTAAGAAACAACATAATGACATGTCTATTGAAATGGCTGCTGTAATGCAACAGCAGCTTACTAAGTAAAAATTAATACTTTAGTTAAACGGTAAGAGTAAAAGCATTGATGCGATTTGATTATGATTCTTTAGAAGTTAAGGCGGATTTAATTAAAGAAAATTTTAAATGCTGATCACTTAAAACTTGAACCTCTATTTCATTTCTGTCCTCTTTCCGAATCCTAATAAAATAAATAACATACTAAATGAGAGTAATATTGATAAGCTTAACAATGTAATAATTGTGAAGCGTGTTTTATAGTAAGGACGCAAAGCTTCATCAGCATTTATTTCAGTTGTGATGCCAAATCCAAATCTTTCATTCCAGTGCCACACCCCTAGAACATTGACGCCTCGATAATCTCGATAGCCATCAATATTATAGTTAGTATTTTTTGTGATAGCACTTTGAGCCATAACTGTAAGAGGCCGCTTTTCGGGTGGTATTATAGGCTTAAAGCCTTCAAGCAAATTGCCCCCAGGATCGGTAATGCGAATTGTTAAAATACCTTTATGAGTATCATGCATTAGACCAGCCTGGCGAAGTTGATAATCAAAGCGGCTTTCAGTAATCAAAATACCATTGCTATCAAAAGCATATGTTTCACCGCTTTCACCGATACGTCCAAGCTGCATTATTCGAGTGAAATCTTTAGATGGATCCAGACGGATCGCGAGAACAGCTATTACTTTTCGAGAAGCGTTGAATATAGGTGAAGCAATGAAAATTGTGGGGAGGTCGTTACTGTAAACACCGGAACTAGTTTTTAAAGGTACATCCGATTGTATAGTTGGGATAAAGATTGTTTCTCCTGCAAATGCGCGGTCTAAATATTCTTCTCGTTGTTTATGTATATTATTTAGATTGCCGATATTTTCATCGTAACGGGTTGCAATGTTTATTCGATTGGGAGCAATTAACATGTAGTCATTTATTTTATGCTTTCTTAGCTTACTTGAAATAACGGAGCGGAATTGCAGGAGTTGGGTACTATTTACAATATTTCTATGATTATTGTTTTTAATTATGAGAAATTGAGTTAAATCGAGTATTTCTTTTTCATAAGTAATATCAATTAAATCAGAATTGAGATAATTAACCCATATCTGAAGAGCTTCTTGTGTTGTCTGGTTAACAGTTTGCAATGATTTTAGAATATTATTTTGTGTGTGAACTTTAATCTGTGAGAGTGCAAGTATTGTTGAAATAATAAACGTGCTCAAAATTAAAAAAATTATAATAGAGCTAACGAAAAAATTTTTAGATTTAATATTCATGAATTAATTATATATTATACTTAAATAAATCATACATACCAGTGCTGAGGAATATCACAAGCCGGCATGGGCTTCACTTTAAAGACTAACTCTTGAAGCGAGCCATCCTCTTGATTTAATAGTTTTGCGGTTACTTCAACTTCTTCGGCATCGCGCCCTTGTGAATAACGCGCTACAATTTCACCAGCAAGTTTCACCTCATCGGTATCGATTTGTCCCTCGATTAAAGCGAGCGGACCGGGGTGGCTGCTGATATAGAGGTGAGTAAATTGTTTTTTATAGCCGTCCATGAATTTATTTTCACCCTCCTCACGAGAAACTATCAGTTTGAATTTGTCATTGGGGCGAATATGGCGACCAACTTTTAATAACATTATATCGTCAAGTTCGTATTCGCGGTTGCCACGATGTTGCCAAAGGTCGACTAGTTTTTGCGAATAAGATTTGTCTGTTAAAAAGCAGCAACCACCAGCAGGTGTTGCGTAGTCTTCAAAACCAAATTCTTCAGCAAGTGCAAATTGAGGCTTGCGAGTACGGCCAGAGAAGTCTAAAAGGGCTTGTCTATCTAACCAGCCTTCACGTTCGGGTAAAGTGGCAGGAAGATGTTGTCCGCATAGAGGACGAACCAATAAATCGCCAGCACCGGATTCGCGTGCAATAACGGGCATGGTATCTCTACGCTGAGACATTGGACGCTGACCAATAACCTCGCCTGTTATAATAAAATCAAAATCATTTTCTTTAATCCACTCATGTGCTTTTTTAACCATAAAGCCTTTGCAGTCTAAGCAAGGATTCATATTTTGGCCATAACCGTGTTTTGGATTCAGCAATACATCTTTGTATTCTTCGATAACATCAATAATATGTAATTTAATGCCGAGTTGTTCAGCTACCCATAAGGCATTATTTCGTTTGGGCTTTGCTTTGTCTTTTTTGCGAATAGCATGAGTATGGCCTTCTACACAAAAACCGGTAAAAAAATTAATGCCTTCAACATGAATACCTTGATCCATAATAACTTTTGTTGAAAGGAGTGAATCGAGGCCACCAGATATTAGTGAGACCGCTTTAATTTGTTTAGTCATGTAAAATATACCAAGGTATAACGTAAAAACAATATGAAATGTAATGGCGAAGGGTTTCCCTTAAGCCAAAATTAAAGAGACGCCATTATAGCAGAAAACTATTCTAGGGAGTGATCCTGGTTAGAGAAATCATAATCCAACTCTTCATTAGGTGAATGAATGAAGTAGCCTTGGAAGTGTCGCACCCCCCATGCCCATAATATTGTTAAGGTTTTTGGATCTTCTAAAGCACCCGCAATGATAGCAACATTGGCATTTTGAGCGGCTACAATCAGTTTATGTACTTGTTCTCGTACTTTAGGATTAGTAAGAATTTGGTTTACGAGCGCTCCACTCAGTTTAACGTAGTCAATTTTAAATTCATTAAGTAATTCTGCACTATCATCCGTTGAACCAAAATGATCAATTGCAAATTGACAAGTAGGACGGGGAAGTTGATTTATAAATTTTTGAGTATCTCTTTTCCGAGTAAGTATATCGGCTTCAGGAATTTCAAATGTGACACGATTCTGACCAAGTAAGCCTGTACTGTTTATACAGTTGTTAACCCAAATTGAAAATGCACCTTTGGATAAGGATTCGCCTGATAGTTTAATAAAGAAATTTCCTCGAACTTTCATTTTTGGATTATTTGCATAAACATCAAGTGTATTTTCTACTACCCAGCGATCCACTTCGTGAATTAAGTTATTTTGTTTTATGACAGGGAAAAATTGTGATGGAAGATAGAGTTTATCGTTTTCACCAACAAGGCGTAATAATACTTCGTAATGTTCATCATGCGTGTCACCCATGCCTATTACCGGTTGAAAAACTAATTTAAAGCGGCGCTTTTCGACAGCACGATAAATTTTAGTGACTAAATCAGGTGATGCAATGCTAGCGGAAGAATCATCAATGGACTCAATCGCATAGTGATGAGCTTGGTTCCCACCTTGAGATTGAGCTTGTGCTACGGCTTGCTCAACTTGCGTAATAATTTGTTCAGTTGTAGTGGAATTAGCATTTATTGGGGTAATACCAATGCTAACGGAATAATCTGTATTGTCATCATTATGTGCGAAAGTATTTTTTGAAGTAGCGTGTAATATATCATCTGAGATTGAGTCGAGTGTTTCTCGATCTTCAAAGCATAAAATAGCAATACTCTGATCTGTTAAGTGACAGGCAACATCGGAAGAATTAAGAAAATGAGAAATAGTCTCTATTACATATCTATTAAATTCATCGAGGTGTAATAATCCGATGTGCTTTGATACGTAATCAAAGTTATCAATATTTATATGTAGTAGGAATAAGTTAGATGAGTCCGTTGCTTCTGAAATACTTTTTTCAAGTAGACTAAAAAAATATTTGCGTGTTACTAAACCCGTAGTAATATCTTTTTTACTGACTTCTTTAATTTGAGATTTAATAATGCTGGATGAAACAAGACGAGTATGAATTTTTCGTAATAATTCATTTTGGGAAATATCTTTAGATAAAAATTCATCGCCGCTAATCGTCATCGATGCTTGTTTTACCGCCTCTGTTTTGTCAGCAGATAAAAATAGAATTGGTGTTGTTAAATAAGCATCATCTTGTTTAATGATTTGTGCAAGCTCAAGTCCATTTATATCAGGCATATGTATGTCTAATAGAATAAGGTCGGGCATAAATTTTTGAATTTGTTCTAGTGCATGAAGCGGTTGATTGATTACAAGAGTGTCGTAATTATATTTTTGTAAAATAATGGAATTCCTTTCGGAGACAAGTTCATCATCATCAATAATAACGATACGTCCTAAGTTGGCTTTAGATAGCATTAAATCATCGAGTTTAGTGACTAACTTCTCAGGGTCGATGGGCTTATTAAAATAGGCGCTACCTTTAGCTCGCAATGCACCTAGTCGGGCAGTTAAATCACTACGAGCTGACATAAAGATAGTTGGAATGTGTTTTCCCGCTATTTCATGAATTTGTTCCGAGGCTAAAATACCAACCATATTTTTTTCGCCTGGAAACATAACATCCATGATTAAGGCGGAAGGCACTTCAGTTTTAATTGCTTGAATGGCATCTCCAACCGTATAAAAAGAGTTTACTTGATACCCCGATGCTTCAAGTTGAGCAGATAAGAAATCTGCAAGATGTTCATCATCATCAACAATAAAAATTTTGTGTGTATTACGTTCTAATGAGGCTTCCATTTTTATTTGTAGAGAGTGTTCTTCAGCTTCTTGATGCGATTCAGAAGACTTAGCGAGTTTTTCTACAAGACTACTAATTTCATTTTGTTGCGAGGTATTCGGTATTTCGCAACTAGTAATATATTCTTGAAGTTGATTTGTAATTTGTTGTGCATATTTTGAAGCTTCAGGAAAACCAAACGTTTTACCATTGCCTGCCAGCGTGTGAGTAATGTTATGTAAAACTTTAAGCGCGTCATCCGACCAGTTGAAGTAACGAAGTTTATTCCAGAGGCGCTCAATTTGGTCGAGTTTTTCAGGCAACGATTCTTTATAGTTATCCATAATGTTAGATAAACGTTGGTTGACTGAAGCTGATTGAGAGTCTTGTGAGTCTTGCATTGTTATAGTTAATCCTAAAAAGATGAAACTGCTCATATAGTTATCGTGCAATTTAGAATTTTCTTAAGTAATTTTAACTATTTGTTTTAATTAGTAATTTTTACATGCTAGGTGGTTTATTAGTCTCTGAAGCGCATAAAGCACTATAAGCATGGATAGCTTCTTTACCTAAAGGGTGTTGGATAATAATTTTAAAGATTTGAGACGGTGCTGCAAAGCTACCATAAGAAGCTTAAGAAGCTAGGGTATGCAGTTGAGCAATACGAATGCCTAGTTCCAGTAGTTGACCGAGTGAAGCTTGTTGGCGTTGATGCTCACTGTCAATTTGAACATTACGAAACACAAAGGCAAATGATAATTGAAAAAGGCTTATCTTAGTCTGCTTATGAACAAATGCTGGCTGTATCACCTATGTTTAATTTGGTAGATTATTATGCAAGTCGGTAGATATATTAATGTGAGATTATAAGACGGAAAGCTATGTGTGGATTGACCTTGCTGTGTGATTAAAATTTAAACTAAAGATTTTCTTTTTTAGCGATACGCGATACTTTCCACGGATTCCATTTATCGTTGTACGAGGCACCATGAATGAACTCCATTAAATATGCATAGGTACGAACTATCCTTAGGAAAATTCCGGTGTAGATAGGTATGAGTGGTAGAAATAATGCCAATACATAATCTTTTTTGCGTAAGGATGAGTGCAACAGAACGCAAGCCATGAAAAATTCGAGTATGTTAGCTATCAAATAAAGTACATAATTAATTATAAAAATATAACCAAGGATAGCAGGATGAATAAAAAGCATTTGTATTACATAAATCCACCATTTCACGTCCAACACTAGATTAAAAAAGATATTTTCAGCAGAAGCTAAAAAATTTGGAAGACTAAAGGATGCAGAAGGTAACAAAATATCACGGTGTTTGCGCACCCTGAAACGTATCATAGAACGATCCCAGCGAAAACGTTGTTTAGCAAGTATGCGAAATTTTTCAGGGACATTGGTATAGCATATAGCCATTGGTTCATGAACAACCTTAAAACCAAGTTTACGAATTTTTAAAGTAATATCGCCATCAAGTCCTGGGCCGACATCCCAGCCGTGGAGGCGCTGTAAAACATCACGACGAAATGCACCATGTGCACCTGCAATAATTCTAAGAATACCGAGCTCTGAAGAAATGGTTCGTCCGGTTGAAATTGATTTTAGATATTCTATTGCTTGTAATCGTGTTGCAAAGCTCTTCTCTGCGTTAGCAACTCGTACATCTCCACCAACGGCACCAATGGATTCATCCATATAAAAAGGCAGTAATATTGTTTCAATAGCATCTACTGCTAGATGAGAATCTGCATCGATATGAACAATGTATTTTCCGGATGAAAAATTAAATGCTGTATTCGCAGCAGAAGCTTTGCCGCCACGGATTTCGTTACGAATAAAACGGTGAACTTTTCCTTGTTGTTCTAACTCACGGCAAATAATAGCAGTATCGTCATCTGAACCGTCGTCAACGATAATTAATTCAAAATTTTTATAAGTTTGATGGTTAAGTGATTCGGCAAGCTTTGGAATATGTTTGCCTTCATTTTTACCCGGTACGAGTACCGAAATAAGCGGTCTCTCTTTATAGAGAAGCTTGCGGGCCTGTTGGTATTTAAGATGAGCGCGTATGCGTCTAGGTACATAAAAAATAATGACTATGAAATCAAGGAACAGATAGCGCGTCATATCAAGTAAAAAAAATGGCCAAAAATATGCAATAAGCTGTGTTGTGCTTAGTTTGCTAAGAAAAATAAAAGCATCTTCAATCATTGTTTTTTAAGAAGCCTTCAAGAGCACTATCAGGTTCGAGCTCAGGAGTAATTGAAAATATTTTGGCTGATGTTTGAGGTCTAAAATTTAGATTATTTTTGAATAACTCAAAAATGCCCTGTTCTAATCTCTCAACAGCACGTTTAGCATATTCAGATGTAGTTTCAGTCATAATAATAAAAAATATAGTTTCATTTTTTGCCGAGATCACATCAGACACACGTAGTACAGATTTAAAAATGATGCTGAGCTCATGAAAAACCTCACGTGCTCGACTGCCAAGTTTAATATAGAGTTTATCAAGGTCATCAAATCGAATAATGACTAAAGAGCTATCGGATTTTTTATAGCGCTGTATACGGCTTTTTTCGATACGGAAAAAATCTCGAAATGCGCTTTCAGAAAAGAGATTTAATTCGCTATCTAGAATATTTGAAAATAATGTATCTAAACCATAATCAGCTGCATTTTGTCCGATAGCTGAAATACTATAAGCATAGATAGTACGAGTTTCCTGGTTTTCAGGTTCAGAGTGACGGCCACAGTTATAGCAAGTGGTCATAATTTTAGGGTCTTGGAATGTATGACTACATTGATTACAGTTATAAATAATAGAGGGTTTATCATAATCTACACCGATGTGTTTTAATTCACGTTCACATTTAGGGCAGGATAAAATATCACCTTTACGAAAGTTGGTAATTTCGGCGGTATAGGCACATTTAAAGTGGTGGATAAGCTCATCACTTCGAATATCATCACTATTACATTGTGGGCAAGATTCTTTAAAATTTAAAAAGGCGCTACTACAGTGGCCACAAAAATGGGCACGTGAGATGAATTTACCATTGAGTAAATGTTGGCTCTCAAGAAAAGCTAGTGTTTCTAATACGCCGGTATCGCGTTTTGCAAATAAAGGTTCAAGAAGTGGATATACGTAGCCAGAGTGTCTCCGTATTGTCGTTATAGGCTCTAGTTCTAAATTACGGCTTGCAATTATTCGAAGTACTTTGAAGGCAGTATTAGTATCTGCATTGGTATTCGCATTGGGAGAGTGATCTATCCATTGATTAATGTGCTCTACTCGAGAAACCCATTCTTCCAATATACGATCGTCGCAACTACTCCTGTGAATATTACCATCCGATGAGGTAACAATATCTTGAGGAATAGTATCTGAATCTATTAAAAATAAAACAGGCTTTAAATAAATTGTTGGCGAAAGATGCCGGCGAATGTAACAAAGAATATCCCATCCTTCTTTCCAGATGCGCATATCGATTAACCAGTAGGAGACTTCTTGATGGTTTATCGATTCGATAGCATCTTGAGAAATTGTTTCAATGCCGGCGCATGAAATTTTTGAATCTGAAGCTTGTATATAATAAGGCTTCCTCATTTGCGTCCCCTTACATTGACTTCCATGCGATCATATTTTTTCCAAAGTAATGCATCTTTCTTATGGATAGGCTCAAGATGAACACGTACTTGTGTATCTAAAGGCTTATAATGATTCCACTCTCTTTCAGGTGCTGCATATGCTGATGAATATATATTTTTAATGTTAGCTTCGGTTACAGCACCATTAGGGAGTTCGATAGAAACATGTCCACCTATTTTCACATAAGGAAGTTGATCATTTTTCAAATATGTTTCAATTCTAACCGTTGCATCATCTGCTATGAGTATTAACAATGGCGCACCACGAGAAGCGAATTCATTTACTTTTCGTTTGATGGAGTGTACATGGCCATTAAACGGGCTCTTCAGTGTTTCATTAAAACATTCTGCTGAGGGTTGACCAATGAACTTAGATGGTTGTCTTTGCTGTTGTAATTTTATCGTACTTTCGAGTAACGCTATCTCATGCTGTTTTTTTATAAGATCACGATTTAGCTTATTCGATGTAGAAGTATTTGACTGACGCGTTTCAAGGGCGCGTTGCAAGCTAGAATTAGAGATGAAGTTTTTAATGTCATTAACTTCACGTTTAAGCAATGATAGTTTTGAGCGGTTAAGCGCTAAATCATATTTTAATTTGTCAGTGTTAAGTCGATATGAAGAATTACAGTTTTTAGAGGCGGCAATTATAGCAAGTAATTTTGAGTGTGTTAGCGTTTGCCCTTCTTTTACGGGAAGCTGTAAGACTTTTCCACCATAGCTTGAACTAATGATGGTTTTTTCAACTTCAACAAAGCCAGACTCATTAAAATAAAAATAGCGAGAAGAGAATAAATAGATTATATAGAGGACAATAGAAAGCAGGATAAAATAATAAATAATTTGCGTAATACGCGGGCGAATATTTTCCGGCGGATGGCCCTCTGGCAATGAAGTCATATAACTTTTACGATTACGAAGTTTCATTGTGTGCCCGCCATTTTTATAAAGCGTCTAAAAGTGTGAAGGCTAAAATTTTTCAACCCAGCCTGTTGCTGTAAGGTTGTAATCATTTTTTCGATTTCCCATTCATCAGAAAAATCGTTAATTCTTAAAACAGTAACGATTTTTTCAGGGGCAACATTTTTTAATGCGGGCTGCAGTCTTCGTATGATCGTATCTGGCTTGGTGCTGCCGTATGCCATAATGTAAACACGGTCGACTAGTCCATTGAGCTCTGCATAAATATGTTCAGGCCAATGAAATGGAACGGCAACGGTTAGAGTAACTTTGGGTGATTGCTCCCTTATTGCGCGCAACATATCAATATATTGTTTTAGATAAGCTTCTTTGTTTTGTTTGTACTCTGGAAATGTATGAGGCTCTATATCAAGATGAATGGCATCACTTAACGATCTCGCGGCCTCAACTGTAATTGCAGCACTTTGGTGATTTTCTTTAAAAAATAACTTGTTTGGGCCAATAATACTTTCAACTACAATTTGTTTATGAGCTGCCTGATTAATAAAGCGTTGCATTTTCTCATGATTTACAGCGCGTCCTGCTGTTAGTAATACACGGTTAATTCCTTTTGCAATAAGAAAATCAAAAATTTGACTATTACTATATTTGTTAAATCCTTTTGACCATAAATAAATACTGCGTTCACCGTTACGTGCCCGATAGTTATTTTCTGAGAGTGAGGTTAACTGTAATAACGATGGATTAATATTTATACCTGCAATTAAAAAAACTTGATTAACACGACGGTATAATTCTTCTTTAGATCGTACTAATTCAATATTGGCATCAAGATATGAGCGTAGCCGAGATGCTGCTGTTGCGAGTTGAATTTCTTTATTGTATTTTTTTTCTATGAGTGTACGACGGAGTCTTTCATTGCTTCGAAGAATACGATATTGCTGCTTAACGGTGCGTTGCATTTGTTCTCGCAGTGATTGATACGCAGCACGTGTACGGGTAACTTTTTCCCATGTTTCTAATTCAGTTGTTTGATCGATGTGTGAAAGTCGATATTCTTCTGCGAGTCTACGTTTTTTTTCTAAGGGGATAGAAAAACGCACTCCTGCTACCACACCATCATCATTGGTGTTGCCAACATCAAATTGTTTGCGCACAAATACTCGTAGACGATCATCCTGGCGATAACTATTCTTTTCAGTAAGTGCTTGCTTTTCTAAGGAGTTAATTTTATGCAGGCGATCGTCTTCACGAATAAGTTTAATCAGTGTTTTTATATCAATATCAATTACCGGCAGGTTAATTGTTTGATTGATTGTATCGTCACGATAAGGGTCGCTATGTAAATATTCTAGTTCTTGGCGCAATATACGAATATCTTCATCAGACACAAGTAAATCATCAAGGTAGCTCCAGCTTTTAAAATATGCACGTTTTTCAATTGCGTGTACTGGCTCCATTAAAGCAAGTTTAAGAGTTAACAGATGAGAAAGTAGTCCAGAAAAAGTTTGGTTGAATGCATAACCTCTGCAACGATAATTAAGTTTTTGCTGATCGAGTTCTGCGCGTAAATTAGCAACCGTAGCTTTATACTGTAGTGATTTAGATTTATGGCGATTGCCTGAGTAACCTTGTTTCCAAAGATCCCAAGAAAGCTCTAAGTATGCGTTGGGGTCATCGGTTTTGTCAGATAGGTCCTTACTTGTATAACCTCCACGAAAACTCAGTCCATGATTCTCTTTTAATTGTTGTGCTTCAACATTAAGTGATCGAGCAAGCATATTACCGGGATGTTTTATGTCACAAGGTTTAGAAAATAAACGTTTTGCATATTTAAAATTGTTTGTACGCTCTGATGACTCTAATGAAGATTTAGTATTAGTATAAACTTGATGGATTTTAAGCCAAAGTCGCGCTGCTTCGCTATTATTCACAGTGTTAGCAATATTCGGTGTGCTAGCAAGTATTTGAGAGTCAGGAACTATGAAAATAACGAGCGATAAGATTAAGTGGGTGATGGATACAAATTTCAAAACTACATTCCAGATAAATTGAATAAGAACATGCCCTTATATCGGCAAGTAAATCTAAATCATCAATAAATATTTAAATTAATTTATGCTCAGAGCGGGTATTTAACGGTTACATTATAACCATTTTTAATCACAGAGTATTTAGTGCATATTTAATAAAGAGTGAGTATTTATAGGGAGAGAATAGAGTGACTTGAGGCGGATTAGTTTCGCTAAAACCATGTCAATCTTCCTAAAGGATTGAGGTATAATACTGAAAAATATGTAATTTTACGTGATATTGTACTCTACGGATAAAAATTAATGAATTTTCAACAACTTATAATGTCCCTACAACAATATTGGGCAGATCAAGGCTGTGCTGTTTTACAGCCTTACGATATGGAAATGGGCGCCGGAACATTCCACCCAGCCACATTTTTACGTGCTATTGGCCCTGAGCCTTGGAATACGGCTTATGTACAGCCTTCACGTCGCCCAACAGATGGCCGCTATGGTGAAAATCCAAATCGTTTACAACATTATTATCAGTTTCAGGTCATGCTTAAGCCATCGCCTAAAAAGATCCAAGAATTGTATTTAGGTTCACTCGAAATGCTTGGTATAGACACCTTGGTGCATGACGTACGTTTTGTTGAAGATAATTGGGAATCTCCAACATTGGGTGCTTGGGGTTTAGGCTGGGAAGTTTGGCTTAATGGCATGGAAGTCACCCAGTTTACTTATTTTCAACAAGTCGGCGGTTTGGAATGTAAACCTGTTACAGGTGAAATTACTTACGGCCTAGAACGTATTGCAATGTATTTACAAGGCGTTAAAAGTTTATACGATTTAGTTTGGACTGAAGGCCCTCAAGGTACCGTTACCTATGGTGATGTATTCCATCAAAATGAAGTTGAGCAATCAGCTTACAATTTTGAATATGCTGATGTTGATGAATTGTTTAAACAATTTGAACATTGCGAAACACAAAGTCAGATGTTAATTGAAAAAGATTTACCTTTGCCGGCGTATGAGCAAATGCTGACAGCTTCACATACGTTTAATTTGCTCGATGCACGTCATGCAATTTCAGTAACCGAGCGTCAGCGATTTATATTACGAATACGAAATTTATCACGCGCAGTTGCCGAAGCATACTATGCACGGCGAGAAGAATTAGGCTTTCCCCTTTGCGGCGATAGGACCAGAGCCAAGAAGCCTGGAACTAGCAAGCCTGGCACTAGTAAGGCCAGCAGTAACAAAGGGAAAGCAAAATGAGTGCTATAAAAACAAGTGATCTGTTAATTGAAATCGGTACAGAAGAATTACCACCAACGACATTACTAACGTTATCGAATGCATTTACAAAAAATGTAACGGCTGCTTTAGATGAAGCAGAATTAAAATACACAACCGTACACTCTTACGCGACTCCACGACGTTTAGCGATATGGATAGAAGCATTAGAAATTAAACAAGCCGATAAAGAAGTTGAAAAACGTGGCCCTGCATTAAAAGCAGCCTATGATGCAGACGGTAATCCAACGAAAGCTGTTCAGGGTTTTGCAAGGTCATGCGGAGTTGATGTTTCTGATTTAACCGAAATGGAAATACCAAAAGGCGCTTGGTTAATGTTTCGTGCACAACAAGCAGGACAAGAAACAAAAGAGCTACTTGCCGACATTATTAAAACGGCTTTAGATAAGTTACCTATCGCAAAGCGTATGCGCTGGGGTGATTTAGAGGCACAATTTGTTCGCCCTGTGCAGTCTGTAATCGTATTATTTAATAGCGCCGTTGTTGATTGTGAAATTTTGTCGGTTCAATCGAGTAATAAAACTTTTGGACATCGCTTTCACTCGCCTGCTGCTATTACTATTAAAAAACCAGCAGATTATGAGGCACTTTTAAAAGATAAAGGCATGGTGCTTGCAGATTTTAGTGAGCGTATAGAAATTATTCGTGGTCAAATTGAACAAATCGCAAAAGATTCAAAAGCAACTGCAGTGATAGACGAAAGTTTGTTAGAAGAAGTTGCCGGGATGGTTGAATGGCCAGTTGCAGTTAAAGGTGATTTTGAAGAACGTTTTTTAGAAGTGCCACAAGAAGCATTAATTTACACCATGAAATTAAATCAAAAGTATTTTCATTTGGAAGATGCAAATGGTAAGTTAATGCCGCACTTTATTACTATTAGTAATATTGACAGTAAAGATCCTATTCAAGTTAAAGAAGGTAACGAGCGAGTTATCCGTCCTCGATTTGCAGATGCAGAATTTTTCTGGAATCAAGATCGAAAAACGAAACTTGAAACTCGACTTGAGCGCTTAAAAACAGTGGTTTTTCAAAAACAATTGGGCACTCTATTTGATAAAACACAACGGGTAAAATCATTGGCGAGCTGGATAGCCTCGCAGATGAGCGAAAATACAAGTTTAGCAGAGCGTGCAGCAGAATTATGTAAGTGTGATTTACTCTCTGATATGGTAGGTGAGCTGCCAAGTTTGCAAGGCGTTATTGGTCGTTACTATGCGCAGCATGATGGCGAAGACAATCAAGTTGCAGATGCTCTTGATGATTATTATAAACCTCGTTTTGCTGGAGATGATTTACCTCCAACAGCCGTTAGTCAAGCAGTCGCTTTAGCGGACAGAGTCGATACTTTAGTCGGTATTTTTGCAATAGGCCAAATACCTAGCGGCGTTAAAGATCCTTTTGCTTTACGGCGTGCATCTTTAGGTGTGTTAAGAATCTTAATTGAAAAAAATATTAACATTGATTTAAAAGAATTATTATCTCAAGCAGCAACAAACTTTGAAACTCAATTAGATAGCAAATCGAATCCACATGATGCGGTGCCATTAGTATTGGATTATTGCCTAGAACGATTAACTGCTTATTACAAAGATCAAGATATTAAAATTGAAGTTATTCAATCAGTTTTGGCGATTAAGCCTACTTCACCTATTGATTTAGACAAACGTGTACATGCTGTAAAAGCTTTTATGGCTATGCCAGCAGCACAAAGTTTAGCTGCTGCAAATAAACGTAGTGGCAATATTCTTAAAAAATTAAAAGGTGAATTACCAACCGATATAGATGAAAAGCTATTATCAGATGAAGCTGAAAAATTATTTTATAAAACATTAAAAAGTTTAAGTGATAAAGTAAATGTGAGTGTTAAGTCAGCTAATTATGAGCAGGCATTAACGCAACTAGCCGATTTACGTGAGCCAGTTGATGCTTTCTTTGATAATGTTATGGTTATGGATGACGATGAGGCAGTGCGTAATAATCGAATTGCACTATTAAATAATTTACGTGGTTTGTTTATACAGATTGCTGATATATCAAAATTATAACGAGACGCTATAAGGAAATAATCTAATGTCTGAAGCAAAAAATGATTCTTACAATGCCATGTTAGATAAAGTGCAAGCTTTTCATGATAAGCATGATTTCAAAAATAGTGGTGGCGAAGATTTACCTTACCGAGTTGCTTTGATGGCCGAAGAGTTAGGTGAAATTTCTTCAGCGATTACTAAAGGTAAGAGTAAAGAATCATTAGCAGAAGAAGTTGCCGATCTTTATATTTTATTGTTAGGTACCGCTATTGCAGCAGATTTCGACTTAAAAGATGCTTTTTGGAAAAAAATGGATAAGATTATGCAACGTGAATCACGGATGGTGAACGGTAAAATTCGGGTTTCTGAATTTAGAGATTAATATGCCCAAAAGTAAAATGACAGAAAATAAAATGCCAGACAGTAATAATAAACTTAAATTCATAATTTTGGATAGAGATGGTGTTATCAATCAGGATTCTGATGATTACATTAAGACACCTGAAGAATTTATTCCCATTGAAGGTAGTCTAGCGGCGATAGCGAGCTTGAAGCAGGCAGGTTATCAAGTTGTTGTTGCAACAAATCAATCAGGTATTGCACGAGGATTATACGACTTAGATACTTTGCACAGAATGCATGACAAGCTAGGACGTTTATTACTTCTTGAGGGCGCTCATTTAGATGGTATTTTTTATTGTCCGCATGGGCCAGACGATCTATGTCATTGTCGTAAACCTAAACCCGGTATGTATGTCGATATAGCTAAACGATTTAATGTTGATTTATCCGAAGTGACCGTTGTTGGCGATTCTTTACGCGATCTTCAGGCTGCCGTCGCTGTTAACGCAAAACCTGTCTTAGTTCGTACCGGTAAAGGGGAGCGTACAATTGCAAATTTTGCTAAAGAAGTTGAAAGTTTTGCTAGATATGATTCTTTAGCGCATTATGTTGAAGAGCTTCTTTAAAAAAAGGTTTTAAGTGATTTATGCAGTTTTTTCGTTCGTTGATATTTAGTTTTGTAATGTTCTTTGGAACGTTTCTAATTGCAGTCGCCTCTGCTATTCTCATTTTTTTCCCATTTCACACACGTGCTAAGTATATGCGCCCTTACTCGCAATTTAATATTTGGGCTTTGAAGAGAATTTGTGGGATTCGCTATAAAGTGATTGGATCTGAAAATATACCAACAGGAAGTTACATTATTTTTTCTAATCATCAATCAACTTGGGAAACCTTTATTCTCCAGTTAATTTTTCCTCCAGTGTCGTTCGTGATTAAAAAAGAATTATTATATGTGCCCTTCTTTGGTTGGGCTCTCGCATTGCTAAAACCAATTTCTATAAAACGTAGCTCTGGTCGAGAAGCTTTAAGGCAGTTAATTAAGCAGGGAATAGAGCGTTTGAAGGCGAATATCATTGTGGTAATCTTTCCGGAAGGTACGCGCATTCCACCAACTGAAAAAGTTGAATATAAAAAAGGTGGCGCTATATTAGCAGAGAAGAGCGGTTACCCAGTTGTGCCGGTAGCACACAATGCGGGTTATTATTGGCCTAAAAGAGGCTTCTTGAAAAATAAAGGTTTAATAACGATTCATATTGGTAAAGCGATTCAAACAGAAGGTCGTAAGGCAAAAGATATAATGGCTGAGGCTGAAGTTTATATTACAACTCATATAGAGCCTGCTAAATATAGATAATATGCATAAAAGAAGGTATCAGAATTTTACGTATGTTTTAGGTTGTAAATATTCTTGCAGAATAAATATAATATTTTGTAAATATTGTTAATTAAAAATTTCGCGCCAGTAAATAATACGATCGTCGCCACGATATAAACCAAATGAAGCACTACCATCTTGAGTGATAAGATAAGGATGGGTCACAAAAGGAATGGTATAAGTACCCCCCGTTCCTCCAGCGGTATACCAAACACGCCAGCCTGCTTTATGGTTATTACTATCGGTAGTGTAAGTTATACCAGAGCTTGCGCTATAGTCATTTCCTGATACCCAATAACCATTCGTGCCGGCATTGGTTGCGCCAATGATAGTGTCCGTTGGTGTATTAACCGTAAATAAACTACAGGTATCATCTGCTTTGGTTTTCCAGTCAGTGCATACACCACTACTTTGAGCGTTACAGTATTGTGGCTCGGCCCACATTGGCAAACCTTCTTGTTCCGAGCCAAAGGTGCTGTCGGCATAAAGGCGTCCAAAATATAATGCGGTGTTGCCTACATTAAAATAGTTTGCAGCGTTAATGGTTAAGTTAGTGGCGTCTAAGGTGATGCTATCAGTATCAATCGGCTTAATCCCAAGATTAACGTCAGTGAAAGCGGTTTCAGCAGTATAGTTAGGCCCACTGCCACTGCGTGCGATATCCAGTTTTGCAGTGACGGCTAAACTACCGTTGGTAAACTCACCACTACTCGTACTTGCAGCGGTATTAAAATTTATCCGTGAACTTAGATTGGTAGAGCTTGCTGTATCAAGCGCAGCAAAATTGAGCGTGCCGGTTTCGGTGGCATCAGTGGTGTTATCGCCAGAGAGTAGCGCACTAGTATCAAACTTTGAAAAACTGGCTGTATAGTTTGATGTACTGGTGCCATCACCACAGGTAGCTCCATTTTTTTGTGCTGTTAAGGTAAAGGTATTAGTAAAGCCTTCACTTAAATAACTAAAGCTATCGGTACAACTTGTTTTGCTATTGGTATCCGTTCGATTAAGGATGCTACCACTTGAAGCGCAAAAATGGTCTGGCGTAAAACGGCCAATATAGGTGCTGGTACCACTAGGACCCGTTGCACCTAAATAGGTTGGCGCTGTAGCCGTAAAGGTAAACACACCCACTTCGGAAACACTTTGCGTACTGATGGTATGTTCGCCACTGTCACCTGAGGCCATATCAAAACTTGATACGCCAATATTACCTTGCACCACTGCCGGTGCAGTGTTGGTGTGTGTGACTGCAATAGTGCTTAAAACAAAATTAGGTGTAACGGTATTGTCCGAACATGCTGCACGTACTTTTAAATTAAAATTAGTACCAGCCGAAGTGAAGGCGCTACAGCTAGCATCGCTAGATGCACAGTCAGCATTTGCGTCATCACTGTAAACATAAAGTTTTGCGGGGACGCTTACAAAACTATCACTTCCGGTCATAGTAAGAGCGCCACTGGTATAACTACTATTTAAACTGAGCTGACCTGCGTCATCATAAGTAACCGTCATGGTTGCCGAACCGCTAGCATCGAAACTTAAGGGAATGCCGGTGACTGCTGAGGAGCTGTCTATAGTGTAATCGGTACTGCCATTATTAATGACGACTTGTTTTGAGCCCGTCGCAGGCGAACTATAGTTGCTGCCAAAATTAATGGTTTTAGTTGTACTTTGAAAAGTGGGTATACAAGCTTGAGAAGTATCGTCTAAACGTACTGCGCTTACCGTTACATTGGCCGATGTCGCGCAACTGGTTAGGTTAGGTACATTATAAATAAAACCACTATTGTAATAGGTAATGTCACAACTGGTATCACCTGCACCGGTATTGACACATTGTAAACTATTAGTCGCAATTGGGCTGGAAGAGGATACGCCAAGTGTATAGGTTGTAGCGGTTGTTTTACTTAAAGTGAAAGTGCTACTTCCACTACTAATGGTTTGTGTGTCGCCCCCTGTCCAACCAGTGGGGGTCAATGTAACGGAAACATCACTATTGTAAGTACTGCTGCAAGTACTGTCTGCACAGGCTTGAACCGTTATGGATTCTGCTTCGCACGTTAGTGCGCTGCCGTCATGCGTAATGCGAATGTGATCAAAGCTTGCCGTGATTGAGCACGTTGTGAGAGTGCCACCATCGCCACTATAAAAAGGTGTACCATCGGCAGCGACCCATACGTCATTTAAGTCTTCAGTGCCTTGTTGTTTTTCAGTCCATGTAGTGCCATTAAAATAGAGGTAATAACCATTTTTACCAACAGCGTATATTTCGCCGGTTGAAGTCGAGCCATAGATACCTTTTAAATCATCGCTTGCAGTGGCAACCAGGCTACAGGTTGAGCCATCGTATTTATAAACAACGCCATTGCTATTATTTTTTCCGCCAAGATAAATGTTTCCGCTACCATCACCCCACAGATCATCAAACTGAACATTGCCGCCAACAGCACAAGTGGTAATTTCAGTCCATGTTCCACCACTACGAGTGTAACGAAATAAACTGCCTTTCTCAGTTAAACCGTACACATAGGTGCTGTTACCCCAGGCATCTTCAAATTTGTCGCTTCCATTGGTGCCTGCACTTGACCCCAGGCTAGTCCAACTGCTTCCGTCATAAGAATAGATGACACCTTCCTTACCAAAAACATAAATTTCAGAGGTGCTGTAAGCCCAAACTCCACGTAAGTCTCTAGACGTTGGTGCAGTTAAGGTACTCCACGTGCCATTGGTTTCAAGTAAGACTGCACCATTGTCACCAACGGCAACACTGTTGGTGCTATCAATAGCGTATACATCTTCAAGATCTTCGCCGGGATTGCCAGTAATACTGACGGCAGTCCAGTTGCTTCCATCGTAAGACCATACTTCACCATTTTTACCAACACCGAGAACATCTGTTTTACTGCTGCCTGATATGCCATCTAAGTCTTCAGTTGAAGCAGTTGTAATTGTCGTACACGTAGTGCCACTACCGCCTCCAGCACTAAACGTACAAGCTGAAGTGTAGCCCTTGTTAATTGCATAGTAAGCATTACCGGCTGATGAAAGCCAGACAGCATTAATATTTTCACTGCCTTCGGATGCAGTTACCCAACTTGTACCGTTATAATAAACAACTACGCCATTGTCACCAACGGCATAGATTTCACCCGTGGTATTTGATCCAAAAATACCATTTAAATCTTCAGATGATGTTGCCACTTGAACACAGGTGGAGCCGTCGTATTTATAAACTGCGCCACCATCAACGGCAATGTAAATATTATTGCTACTATCTCCCCAAAGTGCATTAGCATCATCACTAATAGCACTCGCGCAGGTAGTAATGGTTGACCAACTATCACCGCTGCGATTGTAAACGTAGAGGTTGCCATTTTTTCCGAGTGCATAGAAATTTGTAGCATTGCCCCATGCGGCTTCTAGATCGATTGAGCCTGTATTTGCAGCCGCTGATAAGTCAGACCATACTGAACCGTTATAACGTAAAACCACACCGTTTTCACCAACAGCAAATACTTCGGTTGAGCTATACGCCCAAACACCTTGTAACTTTTCAGATGTGCCACTACTAGAGTTTGACCAATTAGTTCCGTTATATATTTTTATGGTTCCTGAATCACCGACAGCATAGGCTAAACTAGTGCTTAAAGTTGAGACAGCATTTAAATCCTGACTAGTACCTGCGTTTTTAAATGACCAGGATGTGCCGTCATAAATATAAACCATGCCGTTTTCGCCAACGGCGATAACATTACTATCGGATGATCCAGATATCCCGTCAAAGTCATTACTGCTAGGCCCAATTTGAGAGGTAGTACAGGTTTGTGCCGCAGTTGAAAATTGAGAAAAACAAATAAATATTAAAGTGAGCAGTAAACGCATCATGGTTTAAACCTCATTCTCAGTTCACGTGAACTGTATTCAGGTGAGGCGCTAGTAGAGTATTTTCCATTAGCAGTGATTTGATAATAAGTATTGCCGCCTATCGTGCTTGCAGAAAATCCAACATCTACAGTTGTATTAGTTAAACCGCTATTTGTTAGAGTCACTACATGTGTACCAGTGGGTGTAGCATAAACGGCTTGATACATGCCCCATTGCAATCCAGTTTGACCTGCAAAATAGGCTTTAACAGACGTAATTTCCTGGCTGATAGATTGTTGCCCAGTGGAAACAATTTGTACTGCGGCCGTTGCTAATAACGCAAGGGCTGTAATTAAAAATATGGCCGTAACAATCGAAACGCCTTGTTGGTTTTTTATATTATTTCTGGATTCCCGCCTGCGCGGGAATGACGTAAGAAAGTTAGGCTGCATTTTGAATATGAACCTCATGAATAATATGAATCGATTCACTTTTAATCGTTATGGTTAAATCTATGCGTAAAACACTTGCACGTTGCTGTGTGCCTGCAATGTAACTAAAGTTTAATGCGGTGACATTTTGTAAAAGTATTTGTTCATTAATCGGAGTATTAGGTGCTGCAAAAGTACTTGTTGCGCGATAAAGATCCGTACCGTTTAAATAAAATAGCGTTGCGTTATTTTGAATAATTTGAAAGCGTCTAGATGGAGAGTGTTCAGGGAAACTAATAGCGCTTGCAAAGTTAATAACAGCAATATCGTTTGCAGCACCAATGCCGTCGACATCTTTTGTTGTAATGCTGCTAATTTGTTTTCGTTTGTTGGTTGTATTGTATATGGCGGTATTATTTGTATTGTATAAAACCACCCAGTCATTTGCGTTTGCATTTAAACTGTTAGCTGATAAAACATCAAAGCTTGTAGCGGTAGCCGGTGATATTGGAAGGGCTGCACGTGAATTGCCTCCGGCATAATTTCCACTCAGTGTTTGGTATTCGCCACCTTCTGTCGTTTTCAAAAAATACACACGGTCTGCAGTATTATTACAATTAGTACCGTTGTAAGTGCAAACACTATTGGGCAGTGCATGACGAGCTTCGCGCGCAATGCGATCAATGGCGAGTCTCGCTCCACTGTGTAATTTTCCTCTACGTGCGGTTGCATCATAGCCATCAACGGTGCGGTCAATTATTAATGCAGCGAGGCCACCAACAATCCCAAGTATAGTAATGGCAATGACCATTTCAATTAAGGTGAAGCCTTTTTGTTTATACACCATATGTTAGTACCGTCATTCCCGCGGAGGCGGGAATCCAGACTGTAAAATAATTTATAAAATTAAATCTTTCCTTATACAGCAAAATCGTGTTTAAATTTTTTATGGCGGATCCTGATTGCATCAACTTGATTCCCGCCTCCGCGGGAATGACGAAATAATTTTTCGGTGAATGAAGTTTAATTTCACGTAAAAAATAATTAGTTTTTATTGAGGCTTTCATAATCTAAAAATTTAACTTGTATGACGTAAACGTCATCGTTGAATTAAGAGGGTCGGTAATAATAACGTCAATACGTTTAGCATCATTGTTTAAAACATTAATTCCCGTTCCGGGTGATACATTGTCAAGCTCATTACCTGCAAAGTTAACGCGAACACAAACAGAAAAACCACTATAGTCAGTCGATATATCACTTCCAGATTCATTGACTAAATTAGTACAACTGCCAGTACAACTTGGATCACCGGCGGTTACATTTGCGCCGCAGTATTCCAGGTTGTGATAGTCATCAACATCATCAAAGGTTCCTCGTGATTCTCCGGCGTCTGCTTGTAATACCGTTTCACCATTGGGTGCTCCGCTACAACGTGTGTTACTTGCAAAGTCAACACAAGCTCCACTAACAGGTGTATTCTCATCGAATTTTTTTAAGAGTATTTCTTCTAGAAAAGATTGGCCAAGTTCGATAGTACGAATTTTAACTAAAGGGTCGGCACTATATTTTCCTGTATTTATAAAAACCATGATGATCCCGGTAAACGCCACGGAAACAATGGCAATAAAAATTACCATCTCAATTAAAGTGACCCCAAAGATTTTTTTTGCCGTCATTCCCGCGTAGGCGGGAATCCAGACATTTGAATAGGAATATTTTTTATCATAATTTTTTTTATGACTATTGTTTATAGTTATACGGGGAACTGCTTTTTGCTTTCCCAACTGGATTCCCGCCTGCGCGGGAATGACGGTATGTTTATTATTTTTAATAATACGCATAACCGGTTTCACCTTCGATGGTTATGGTAAAGGCAATAGGATTGCCAATAGTAATAGTGCTATTTGTATTTGGTGTGGGTTGCCCCAGGCCATTAAAACTAATCGTTGGGGAGCTTGCGTTTAAAAGAGAATTGCTAGGAATCGTGACTGTATAATTACCGCTTCTATTGGGATTAGGTATAGGACAAGGTGGCGAAGCACAAGTGCTTTCCTCTATACGATATGTTGTTGCGTCGGTAACAACTTGAATATTTCCTCCTCGTGACATAGCAATATGTTGTGCATAACGAATAGCTTCTACAAGTTCATCGGCTACATTACGATTTGCGAAGGATGAGTTGGAAAAAAACCGAGTTCCAACATTAATTGCTAGAATACCAACAAGAAGAATAACGATAACTAATTCAACAATCGTAAAGCCTAGCTGTTTAATTACGGGCTTGTTTGAGAGCAATTTAGTTGAGGGCTTAAAGGGGGATGAGGATAATTTTAATCTATATGTTCCCTTCATAAGAGTGGACCTTAAAAATTAACTTTAACCCAACAATAAGATCATTTAATTGAGTTAAGAGGTTTGTAACCATCCATGGTGACAATTATCCGTACTAACTAAAAGTTAAATGGTTGAGTCGACGACAACTGCGCCTGTTGTTGTTGTGTACTGGATGCTCATACCACCACCGCCATCACCGTTGTAAAGAAACGTACAGGTAGGAGACGTGTATGATGCTGTATAGTCAGTCGTGGTTCCAGATGTTGCAATGCTAGGAGGATTTTGCATTACGCCTCCCCATATCTCGGTGCAATCGGTAGCATCTGCTGTTGTATTATTACCACCAGTATCTGTAGGCCAGCCTGACGTGTTTACGTCAAGTAATCCATCGCCAAAGCCGGCAAGATCATCAATATCAGTGGCACCTGTTTTTGAGCCATTTGCTACCCATTGCGCATGCGCAAGTGCTACGCCAGCGCCGAGTCCGCCGCCTGCACCCGCAACGGCAGCTTCGTGTGCAGCGGTATTTACGTTCATAAATTTTGGCAATGCTGTAGCAGCCAAAATACCTAAAATGAGGATGACGACCACTAATTCAACGAGTGTAAATCCTTGATTTGAATGGACTTTTGTTATGTTTCTGTGGCTTTGTAGTTTCATACCGAAATAACTCCAAAAATTTGTAAGGTAATGCAAATTTGTTAGTTATAGTGTGTATCGGCCGAGTGAATCAAAAGTTTAGAATTTTGTGTTATTTTTGAGCACTTTAGTTTAATTTAAGAAGATAAAATAAGGGACAAATTTATATTCATCCATTACTATTTACTCATTGGTATCTACCCATAGGTACTTGTCGGGGGAGATTAAGTTCAGCCCAGCAATTCCATCAATGCCGGCATCGTAGCGACGATTGTGATTGGTGTCGGCATAGATAAATTGAATTTTAAGTCGCACTCGAGGCTGTCCACTTAGGTTTGTTTGAAATTCTTCCGTAAAGCGTATGGTGTAAATGAGAGCTTTTTGTTTTGGGCTGAAATACCATATCCCCGTCTTTTTTGTATCGGGGTGATCGTCTGGCAATGATCCTAAATATTCTTTTGGCTTTTGCACCAGAAGATTAAACGGATTACTTCCTGCGAGTTTAGGGAGCTCATATAATTTATTTTGTAAAGCAAGTTGAGCTGTTTCGAGACCAAGTGCGCTGCGTAGATTACCGCTAACAGTTTTAATAAGCGTTCGTTCAACTTCGCTTCGCCATGCCCACATCCGATTAAGTGCAATGCTTCCAAGTATTGAAATTAAAATAATAACAATAACCATCTCAAATTGATTAAAACCAAATTGTGATTGTATTTTATTAGTTGGCAATGTCATTTCTGATTTATGTTGAAATCAATTTATAATGAAAACAGAGGGCATTTAAATTATTAACCTTTAGCCGCCCCAATTAAATCCCACATAGGTAGGAATACTCCAAGTGCAAGAACTAAGACCATAGCACCAATAGCAATAATTAAAATAGGTTCTATCGCACTGGTTAAATTCTTTAAATCGTAATCAACTTCACGATCATAAAAGTCTGCAACTTGATCAAGCATTTCATCAACTGCTCCTGTTTCTTCTCCTACTGAAAGCATTTGAATAACGAGAGGGGTAAACATTTCAGTATTTTGTGCAGTACGCGTTAAAGTATCACCACGTTCGATACCTGTGCGCATTTCTTTAATATGGTTTTCAATGTAAACATTATCAACTGCGCGTGAAACAACCATTAAACCTTGTATTAATGGAACACCTGAACGCTGTGTCATCGAGAAGGCACGTGAAAAGCGAGACAAGGTAGCGCGCAAAATAATACTTCCCATAATGGGAACTCGCGTAATAAAATGGGCCCACTTAAATGCACCTTTTTCAGTATTTATATAATGACGAAAACTAAAAGCTGTAACGATAGTTAAGCTTAATAATACCCACCAATACTCAACACTAAAATTTGAGATAGCAAGTAATATCTGTGTAGGCAAAGGGAGTTCAGCGTTGAGCCCTTCAAAAACTTTTGCAAATGTGGGGATAACAAACATGTTGATAATTATCATTGCAATACTAATAGCAATTATTACAAAGGTTGGATAACGCAAAGCAGATTTAACTTGTTCGCGCGTGGTTTTTTCCCTATCCAAGTACTCAGATAGTTGTAAAAATACTTCATCTAAACGTCCCGTATTTTCGCCAATTTGAACCATGCTAATCATTAAACTTGAGAACACATCGGTATACCTTGCCATTGCTGCGGAGAGTTGGTGGCCTTCCTCAAGATCTTGGATCATTTGAAATAATATTTTTTGTAAATAAATATTTCGTGTTGATTCAGCAAGGCCAGTCATTGCGCGAATAATAGGAACGCCGGCGCGAGAAAGTGTATACATTTGGCGTGAAAATAAAATAAGCTCATCAAGCGTTGGAATTTTTTTACTTTGCCATTCTTGAAATTTACTAATAATGTTTGTCGGTGTAGACGCTTCAGCGGCAAGAATAATTTTTAGAGGCATTATTCCCTTGCCATTAAGGAGAGAAGCAACAGAGTCTTCATTCGCTCCATTAAGTTGACCATCGACGGCTTGTCCTTGTGAGGTGCGGCCAGTGTACTGAAATAATGGCATCAGATGCTCATTCCAGATTGGTTAGAGTCCTCGTTATCGATAATTAAATTTTCATCAAGATCTTCAACGGTACTGGATATGCGTAAAACTTCTTCTAGTGTTGTTACGCCACTTAATGCATATTCAATAGCCTGTTGAGAGAAAGGTCTATACTTATCGCTTGTTTTAGCGGCTATTGTAAAGTCATTTGTATTTTCTCGACGTAACGCATCTTCAAGCTTTTCATCTAGTTCTAAAAATTCAAAAACACCAATACGACCGTGATAGCCGGTATTATTGCATTGAGTGCAACCTTGTCCATATTTAAAATTAACGGTTTGTGCTTTATTACCAAGCTGTGACGTTAGCCAAACGTGTTCGTGTGAATCGGGAGTGTAATCCGTTTTGCAGTGCTCACAAATTTTTCGAACTAAACGTTGCGCAATAATTGCTTGTAACGCTGTTGCAACTAAATATCCAGCTGCGCCCATATCGAGTAAGCGATTGGCCGTAGATATTGCATCATTGGTATGCAATGTTGATAACACTAAGTGGCCTGTCATAGCGGCACGTAATCCAATTTCAGCAGTTTCAGCATCACGCATTTCGCCTACAAGAACGATATCTGGATCCTGGCGTAAAGCAGTACGTAAAACTCGAGCAAAGGTTAAACCAATTTGTGGATTAACCTGAACTTGGTTAATTCGCTGTAACCGATACTCAACAGGATCTTCAACCGTTATAATCTTTTTACTTGGATTATTTAATTCATTCAATGCCGAATAAAGCGTGGTTGTTTTACCGCTACCGGTTGGACCTGTTACTAGTACTAGGCCATGTGGTCGAGAAATATTATGCCTAAAGCGTTTCAATAGCTCTTCATTCATACCAATAAGATTAAGGTTGAGCATGTCACTACTTTGATCGAGCAAACGCATTACAACGGATTCACCATTTTGTATTGGCATAGTTGAAAGACGAACATCAATACTTTTATTTTTAACTTTTATATTAAAGCGACCATCTTGAGGGACACGGCGTTCTGATATATTTAGACTTGCCATTAATTTAAGACGCGATACAAGCGCAGTTGAAATTCGTTTTTCCTTCATAACTTGTTCTTGGAGAACTCCGTCAATCCGCATTCTTATACGTAAAACGGTATCGTCTGGTTCAATATGAATGTCTGATGCGCCTATATGTACCGCATCCTCAAAAATAGTTTGTAAGAGTTTAACAACCGGTGCATTGGTAACATCGACTCCTTCATGGAGTTGTTCTAAATCAAAATCACTTTCAGCAAGTTCTTCACCAAGCTCTTCTGCTAAGGATGAGATAGCATCTGTTTGTCGATAAACAGAATCAATCGTTGCGAGTATTTCCGCTTCTTTAGAAACCGCTTGATGGATTGCGGTTTTTAAATGTTTGGTAATTTCATCGTATGCAAAAATATCAGATGGGTCGGCCATCGCAACAAGATAGGAGCCATCAGTTTCTTTTTTAAGAACGATAGCGCGATAGCGTCGAGCCATTGTTTCGGGAAGTGTGTGAACAGTTTCATTATCAAATTTAAAATTTTTCAATACAATGAAAGGAAGGTTAAGCTGTTTCGATAAAATATCGAGCATCACCTCTTCGGTGACAAATCCATTTTGAATTAGAGTTTGCCCTAACTTGCGGCCAGTAGATTTTTGGTCGGCTAAGGCTTGCATAAGCTGGCTATTGCTAATAGCGCCCTTTTCAACCAATAAATCGCCTAATCGAATTTTACTACGTGGGCCCGCCATTGAAGCTGTCCTTAATTTAAGTGTTTAATATAAGGATAGATAGCGGACAAAAAGGCTTAGAGCTTTAGAAAAAATACTTAAATGAGTGATTTTTAAAGAGTTATTTAGGGCGCGCTGATCTTTCAGGTGTTAGACTGATTTTGAGGGAATTTTTGTCATGACAAGGCATTTTTTGCGTATCAATGCTCTCCATTGATAGCAAAAAATAACGCAGGCACGGCTAAAATTAGCCAAAATCAGGCAATAGATGAAAGAACAACGCGCCCTAGTTTACTTCCAATGTTCCAACGAGGTCGGCAACAGAGTTAAAATGTTGTTGTTGTAAGTATTCACTAATTCCTGCATTAATCTTTTGGCAAACGAGTGGGTCATAAAATAAGGCAGTTCCAATACCAATAGCACTGGCGCCTGCAATGATAAATTCGATAGCATCTTCTGCAGTGACAATTCCGCCTTGGCCAATAATAGGTATATTATGCTCTTTACAGACTTGGCGAACCTGGTGCACTTTTAATAAAGCAATCGGTTTAATCGCAGGGCCAGAAAGTCCACCCTGATTATTTCCGATAATTGGCTTACGTTTATTAATATCAATAGCCATCCCCATAAGGGTGTTAATAACAGCGAAGCCATCGGTACCCGCCTCAATACAGCGACGTGCATTTTCTGCGATATCAGTTTGATTCGGTGATAATTTAGTAATTATCGGTTTCTTAGTGACTTTGCGACAAGCGGCAACAACGCGAGCTGACATGTCAGGATCATTACCAAAGGCCATACCGCCTTCTTTAACGTTTGGGCAAGAGATATTAATTTCCATTGCATCAATAGGAGAATCATCAAAAATTTTTGCAATTTCAGCATATTCCTCGACAGTGTTACCGGACAAATTAGCGATAAAGCGTGTTTCGTTAAAATCGAGTGCGGGCAAGATTTCATTCACGACATGTTGCGAGCCTGGGTTTTGCAGGCCAATAGCATTTAGCATTCCTGCTGGAGTTTCATAGACACGGTGAGGCTTGTTACCTAAGCGTGGTTCAAGCGTTGTACCTTTTAGGCAAACGGCACCTACATCCTTGTTCGAAAACCCCTTTATACGTGTATATTCTTCACCAAAGCCTACGCAGCCGGAAAGCAACACCAGCGGAGTGCTAAATTCCATTCCGCAAAATTGAGTTTGTAAATTTGTTTTCAATGTATCCAAGATATTTTATCCTGTAAGTCTGGCACTGGTTAGTGTTGGTATGGCCAACATTATCGCCGAGTATAAATTCCGATGCACGAAAAGTTACTGTAACCAAGTCATTATAAAGGTTATTGTTGGTTTTGTTTAATTAAAGTGGAAAAATTATGTTTCATATTGTTTTATTTGAGCCCGAGATACCGCCGAATACAGGAAATATAATTAGACTTTGTTCCAATACAGGTTGTGAATTGCATTTGATTGAGCCACTTGGTTTTGAAATGGATGACAAGCGATTGCGTCGGGCAGGCTTAGACTATAGTGAATTTGCCAATGTTCAAACCTATTCAAATTTTGAAGAATATCAGCTTAAAGTAAAACCCAAGCGGTTATTTGGCTTATCAACGCATGGAACTAAAAGCGCCTATGAAACCTCGTTTGAACCAGGCGATGCCTTTATATTTGGGCCTGAAACACGTGGTTTGCCTAAGTCACTGTTATCTGAGCTAGGAGAGGAGTTTGTACTAAGAATTCCAATGAAACCTGACAACCGGAGCTTGAATTTATCCAATACAGCAGCAATACTAGTTTTTGAAGCTTGGCGGCAGTGTGATTTTGTCGGTAGTGAATGATTAATGAGTTTTTATAATCATTTAAGCGAATAGAACTTTCAAATGGAGATTGAATTTATATGAGCAAGACGAATGATTGAATAGTTATATTTTTGGAGCGGGTTCGGTATTAGTTTATGAAGTTTGAATTAAATCAGAAGAAAAAGTTGGGTGTCGAACGCATCTTTCGCTTTAAAGATAAAAATACACTTTTAGTTATTATAAAAAATTCTAAAAATCGAAAAGAGTACTTAATGGATCTTGCTGCGCTTGATCCTAAAAGTCGTAGTAACACAATTATTGCTTTTACGCCTCTTATAAGTTTCTGTATCTTTCTGTTGATTAGTTTTATTTTTTTCGCAACGCCTGCAATTGATTTAATTCCTAATGCTTATCACATGCTGTTACTTTCAGTCACGGCTACTCTTACTGTGGTGAGTTTTATATTTTTTATTATTTTATCTAGAAGAGAACATATTTTTGTATCAAGAGTATCAAAGGCGCCGATACTCTATTTTTATAATGGATTACCAAATAAAAAAGAATTCAAAAATTTTATTCAGTATATTAAAGATGAAAGCCAAGCACGTTTTGAAAAGCTGAAGTTAGATGCAGAAAAACAGCGAGCGGGCGAAATGAGAACGATACGTCGAGTATTTGATGAAGGAGTGCTTACTAATAGTCAGTATGAAAAGGCTAAAGCAACTTTATTAAAACTAGCAGATCTTTAAGTTAATAAATATTTTTAAAGAAATTATAAATTAGAGATCAGTCTCTGGCCTAACGGCTCGCTCCATTAAAGATTGAGCTGCAATTTTAGGATCCAGATCTTCAAATAAAACTTTATATACTTGCTCTGTAATTGGCATATCAATTTTATGCTGTTGTGCAAGTTGATAAACTGCTTTTGCAGTGAAACGTCCTTCAACAACTTGCTGAATATCCTCTAAAGCTTGTTGCTGTGTTTGTCCTTTACCTAGCGCTATACCAAAACGACGGTTTCGTGACTGATTATCACTACACGTTAGAACAAGATCGCCTAAACCCGTTAAACCCATAAACGTATCTTTTTGTGCTCCGAGGGTTATACCAAGACGCATCATCTCAGCTACGCCACGAGCAATCAATGCTGCGCGAGTATTCGAGCCAAAGCCTAAACCATCTGCAATGCCTGCAGCGATTGCCATAACATTTTTAACCGCACCGCCAATTTCAACACCAATCATATCGCTTGAGGTATAAGCACGAAACATATTGGCATGGCAATCGGTGGCAAGTTCAAAAGCAAATTCTTTTTTAGTCGAGGCAATGGTGACAGCCCCGGGTAAACCTTGTGCAACTTCTTTAGCAAATGTTGGACCTGACAGAACAGCAAGTGGTGTTGACGCCGGGAACTCTTCTAATGCAATTTGATGTAGTAATTTACAGCTGTCAGTTTCTAAACCTTTAGATGCCCATGCAATTTTTTGATGAGGCTTAATGATAGTTGCGAGAGTTTTGCATGTAGAACGAAAGCTGTGGCTTGGAACGACAATTAAAATTGTATTCGCATCTTCTATTGTCGCTTCAAGTTGGTCACTAATAACAAGTAAGTCTGGAAATTTTAAATTACCTAAGTGTTTTAAATTTGCGCGGTCTTTATTTAATGCAGCAGCATGTGAAGGAGTGTGTGCCCATAAAGTTGTTGAGTGGCTGTTGTTTGCAAGTAACATTGCAAGCGCAGTGCCCCATGAACCGGCTCCAAGAACAGCGTAATGTGTTTCACTCACGTAAAGTGCTACCTATTAGTAGTTAATGGGTTTTTTCAGATTCTGCCTGAGTAGATGGCGGGGCAGATTCTTTCTGGTTTAAATGTTCCTGAAAAAGAGCATCAAAATTGACTGGTGCAAGGATCACAGGAGGATAACCGCCATCAGTTACAAGGCTAGAAATAACTTCACGGGCATAAGGAAATAATGTACCTGGACAATAGCTGCCTAATATAAATGCTTGTTGTTCTTCTGCAAAGCCTGAAATATTGAATATACCTGCTTGATGTACTTCGACTAAGAATGCTGTTTTGTCATTATTTTTTGCCGTTACGGTAATTTTTAAAACAACTTCGAAATTATTATTTTCAAGTGTTTGCCCATCGGTATTTAAATCGACACTAATTTCAGGCTTCCATTCATCTTGAAAACCATAAGGACTGTTAGGTGATTCAAAAGAAACATCTTTGGTGTAAATTTTTTGGATAGCAAGATTTTGGGTGCCTGCTTCATTATTTTCTGCTTGTTGCTTCTCTTCAGCCATTTTAGAAACCTAGTATTTGTTAGTTAATACGGTATTTTAGCAGTTTTTATAGTGAAATAGCGAGAAGGCTTGAAGGAGAACAATAGGTAATTAGCAGTTGGGGGTGAGTTGTGTTTGCTTTACTCTTTGATCCAGCGAGTCAAATTAGCAAGATCCATTGCACCAGGTTTGCGCTTAAGTTCTTTGCCATGAAGAAAAATAGCAATGGTTGGAATACTTCTAATTTGATATTGCTGAGCAAGTTGTTGTTCTGCTTCTGTGTCAACTTTTGCTAATCGATAATGCGGTTCTAATTGATTAGCGGCTTGTTGAAATATAGGTGCCATCATTTTGCAGGGACCACACCAGGGAGCCCAGAAATCAACAACAACAGGAATATCCGACTTAATAATATGCTGATTGAAATTATTAAGAGTTAACTCAGTGGGTTGGGCGACAAATAAAGGCTGGCGACATTTGCCACACCGTGGTGAAGCGTTGATTTTTTCACTTGGTATACGGTTTGTGCCATGACAATGGGGGCAGACAATATGGAGGTTAGACATTGCGTCGATACTAATTTAAGAGTCGAGTCCTAATTTTTCACTTAGTATGCCTTGTGATTCCAGAGCATATAAATCATCACAGCCGCCAATATGTTCATTCTCTATAAAAATTTGAGGAACACTGCTGACACCTGAACTACGTTCTAGCATTTCTTGGCGTTTTTCAGAATCATTATCAACAGAAATTTCGTTGAATTTAATTCCTTTATTATCAAGTAACATTTTTGCTCGATGGCAGTAACCACAAAATTGGCTACAGTAAATTTCTACATTTTTAGGCATACAGTTTTTCTTTATTCGTTGTCGGTAAAAAAGTTTGTTTCTAGTTTTTAGTCAGAGGAAAGTTAGCACTTTGCCATGCTGCAACGCCACCTGTTAAATTATATATGTGGTCAAAACCTTGCTTTTTAAGAGCGCTACAGACTTGTCCAGAGCGTTGGCCACTCTTACAGCTCACAATAATAGGTTTATGCTTATATTTTTCCAGTTCACTCATACGGTTTTTGACCTCACTTTGAGGTATATGTATGGAATTAACGATATGGCCTTCGTTAAATTCTTTATCAAGCCGCACGTCAATAACAACGGCATCATTTCGATTGATGAGAGTTGTAGCATCTGCAGGGGAAGCGACGTTATAGCCTCGCATGCGACTGCCGAAGAGGTTAAAAACAAGCAAGGTTAGGATGGCAAAAAAGCCACCGACAAGCATTGGGTGATTGTTTGTAAATTCTATATATTCGTTCATTGGGTTCACTAAATTGTATTGGCGAAAATTGACTTTGCAATAGCCCTACGCGCAGGAAGTGGCGGAGCTTCTGCGCTAGTATAAATTATATAGGATGATAAAACGAATAGAATTATATTTGCTCACAAGAGCGATGAAACATTATATTTATGTTTCCGAGCTACAAAAAACTTCGCGCATCAAACCAATAAGTTTCAAAGTACGTGGGTCGTCCACACGGTAATAAACGCGATTTGCATCTTTACGAGAGTCTAAAATACCTTTATCACGCAAAATGGCAAGATGTTGAGAAATATTGCTTTGAGAAGTGCCTACATGTTCAACAATATCTTGGACGCTAATTTCTCGGTCACCTAAAGTACAAAGAATTTTTAGGCGTAGTGGGTGTGACATAGCCTTTAAAGAACGAGAAGCACGATCTATGTCATCGTCACGTGTAATTAATCCTGCTAAGTCTAATTCGCTCATACCTGCCCCATCGAAGAATTTAAAATTTAAAAAGTTTTGTTATTTTGTCGCCAGAGAGCAAATTTTGACTCAAAAATAAATTAATCTGCTGACTGCCCTTTATTACTAAAACATTATACAATTATGTACCGTTTGAGAAGGCTTTATTTACCTATTTTTAGGGTTTTTTTAAACAAATAGTGGATTGCAAGTAAAATCTTAATTTTTGTAATGGGATTGAAGTTAGGCTTTTTTGCCTATATTACAGGGTTAATTTGTTAATGTTTTTTGAATTTTTACTACTATAAAAGAGTCTATGTCATTGAATTTTAAACCAATGGTTCTTGTTATTATGGATGGCTTCGGCTTAACCGATGTTGTTGAAAATAATGCAATTGCCGCAGCTCACAAGCCCAACATCGATAAATTTTATGCCGAGTACCCACACACCACATTACGAGGTTCAGGTGCAGAAGTCGGCTTGCCAGCAGATCAAATGGGTAATTCTGAAGTTGGCCATTTGAATTTAGGTGCAGGTCGAGTGGTATATCAAGAGTATACCCGAGTGAGTCGTTCGATTAAAACGGGTTCCTTTTTCAAGAATCAGACCCTAGTTGATGCTGTTGAGAAGGCAAAATCAAGCGGTAAAGCCATACATGTTATGGGGTTGCTCTCTCCTGGTGGTGTACATAGTCATGAAGAGCATTTGCATGCCATGATGGAGTTAGCCGTTAAGGAAGGAGTACAAAATGTATACCTTCATGCTTTTTTAGATGGTCGTGATACACCTCCTAAAAGTGCAATGGAATCAATCGATGCAATGCAAGCAAAGTTAGACGGGCTTGGCGGCGGACAATTCGCCTCAATCATTGGCCGTTTTTATGCAATGGATCGCGACCATCGCTGGCCTCGCATTAAAAAAGCCTACGATGTTATTTCGCATGGTACATCTGGGTTCAGTGCCGAAACAGCTCGCGAAGCATTGGAAATGGCTTATGCACGAGAGGAGTCTGATGAATTTGTTGAAGCAACTTCGATTCATGCAAAAGGTGTTTTGCCTGTTCAAATTCAATCCGGTGATGTTGTTGTCTTTATGAACTTTCGCTCAGATCGAGCAAGACAAATTACTCGTCCCTTTATTGAGCCTGATTTTGATCAATTTGATCTTGGCAATTCTTCCAAACTCGGCCAATTTGTATGTTTAACAGAATACAATTCTCAATACGAAGTCCCTGTTGCCTACCCACCCGAACGCTTAAAGAATGTAATGGGTGAATATCTTTCGAAATTAGGGATGCGTCAATTGCGTATCGCAGAAACTGAAAAATACGCACATGTAACATTCTTTTTTAATGGCGGCCGAGAAGAGCCGTTTGAATTTGAAGATCGTATTTTAATAAAGTCTCCAGATGTTAAAACATACGATTTGCAGCCGGAAATGAACGCACCTGAATTAACAGAAAAATTAATCGGCGCTATTAAAGGCCAAAAATATGATGTGATTATTTGTAATTACGCAAACCCCGATATGGTCGGTCATACTGGTAACTTTGATGCAACTGTAAAAGCGATTGAAACAATCGATCGTTGTATGGGTGAAGTTGTTGAAGCCGTTCAAGAAGCCGGTGGTGAAATTTTAATAACAGCCGATCACGGTAATGCAGAAAAAATGTTAGACGTGGAAACAGGGCAAGCACATACGGCACATACGACTAATCCCGTTCCACTCTTATATATAGGGCGTAAAGCCGAGTTAGAGAACAACGGGGCCTTATCCGACATTGCTCCAACGATGCTATATTTAATGGGAATTGAACAGCCTAGCGAGATGATGGGGCGGAGTTTAATTAAACCTAAAACGGAAGAAGGTCAATCAAGTTTAATTTAGTATAAATATTTTATATGAAGTACCATAAAAAAAGGCTGGTTTAAAACCAGCCTTTTTAACGATTATCTTTTTAAATTTTATGAGTCAAAAAGACTTTTCTTGGTAACAAGATCAATAGCATTAAGTCTATTTCTAATGTCATCAGTAACATCTTTACTTGCAAGAATTAATTTTCGATGTTTATGGAAAAGTTTATTATATTTTTTAATTCGTTTGCCTAGTATTTTCCAGCCTTTCTTTTTCGCGTCTAGTGGCCATTCTTCTAATTCTATTTTAGACGTTTCGAAGTCACCTGAGAAACTACTTGACCACAGTAAAGTCCATAAGCTAATTCCATTAGTATGTTGACTCATCGCCTTTAATTGGCCTACACCCATACTTGAAAATTGTGAAATATGTTTAACTGCCTTTTTTAACGAACGGTAATAGGTATCAAGTGCTGAAGCATCATACTGATCAATTGTTACATTAACCGTTCCACTGCTTCTAACATTAACATTGTTTCTACTTGAAACATTAACGTTTTGCTTAGCTGGACGAGATACTTTCTTAACTTTACGTTTTGCTTTTGGCTTAGCTCTTGTTTGTCCATCAACTTTTAGTGCGCCCCCTGTACCCAGCCCACCTTTTACTTTTTGAGGTTTATAGTTACGTAGTGCTTTAACCATTTGATTATAAGAATCAGCGAACGCTGCAATTATAACTTTACCTTCTGCTGTTTTAGCATAACCACTGGCGCCACCAGAACCACGGTTATTCAGTGAGAAACCACTAAAGCTAAAATCATAATTCTTTGCACTACCAACAGAAGACGAAACTTGTACACCTGAACGGTTATCGATCATTAATAATGTTGTTGAAGCTTCATTACTTTTTGCACCAACAGATCCGCCGCCAAATAAAGAACCTGGTAGCATTCGACGTACTGCACCGGTTGCTTTGCCTAAAGTGCTTTGCTCAAAAGTAACGGATGGGCTTAAGGTGTAATCAGCTGCAACCATTTGGCCAGCGCCAAAATTGCTATTACCTCGTAAGTCGCCTGAATTCATTAAAGCGCGTTCTCTTCGCATTGCCTTCATTGCTTGACCACGCTCAACAATAACAAAACAATTTGATTGTTGAACCATCATTCGAATAACAGGAATTGTCGAGCCAAGTTTTGGGTAATAACGTCGATAGTGACCCCACCACGCAAGAGTAGTATCTTCAAATACTCTTAATGTACCTAACGTTTTATCACAACTTTCAAGTTGACTGTTTTTATTGCTGCTAGAACTGCCAGCCGCACCACCTGAAGCCGTGTTGCCTGAACCGCCTCCTAGAACAGGTATCGAACTTAAACAACTTGCTAAAAGTAGGCTGGACAATGCTACTAATAGAACCCTTATTAAATGTGAAATTTTCATGACATTTCCTTTGTTATAATTTTACGTAAATAGTGTTAAAACCATTTTACTTAATGTGGCGATTGAAAGCGAAATTAAAAAAGAGCTACATATAAAATCTATTTATTTTGGATAATATTTAATCAATTTAAAACATAATTTTAACTTTTTAAAATGGAATGTTTAAAAAGTAACCAAGTCGAAAAAAAAATTGTATAAGATTTAATCAGGTAGAGAGTGTATGCTTAGGCTTAAATCGTTTATATAAATTTTCATTGAGTACTTTTTAATAATCAAAATGATTATAACGAGAGATTTATGAATGTTAGCTGAACAGGCAATATAAAGTGTTCGTAACGAGCCACTTTCTTTTTAGTAAATATCGTTAAGTTTTATATAAAATAGAGATTATGAGCAAAGAATTAACTTCAATTATTCCTTTAGGTGGTCTTGACCCAGAAGAATTTATAAAAGATTACTGGCAACAAAAGCCACTTGTTATTCAACAAGGGTTTAAAAATTTTAAATCTCCTATTAGTGCAGAAGAATTAGCAGGCCTTGCTTGCGAAGAAGATGTGCATTCAAGAATCGTTATTGAAAAAGGTGGCGAGCGGCCATGGCAATTAATTGATGGCCCGATGGATGAAAGTGTTTTTGAATCATTGCCTGAAACTCACTGGACATTATTAGTTAATGACGTTGAGAAGCATGTGCCGCAACTTAGTCTTATAGTCGACGCATTTCGTTTTATTCCAGAATGGCGTATGGATGATTTAATGATTAGCTTCGCACCTGAAGGTGGAACAGTTGGTCCACATTTAGATCAGTACGATGTTTTTATTTTACAAGCGAAAGGACATCGTCGTTGGAGCATTAATACGCAGCCGGTCGATAAGAATAATCAAATTCCCGACATTCCTTTACGTATTCAAAAAGATTTCGTAACCGAACAAGAGTGGCTTTTAGGGCCGGGCGATATTATTTATATACCACCGGGGGTTACACATTATGGTGTAGCAACCGATGACTGTTTAAGTTTTTCAATTGGTTTTCGAGCGCCAACTCATGCAGAAATGTTAACCGATTTTATTGATTATATAAGTAACGCTTTACCTCCCGAAAAAACATATAAAGATTCCAGAATATCAGTACAAAAACACTCTAATGAAATAACGGAAAATGCTTTAGAAAACGTACGAGACATCTTTAAAGAATATTTAAATCCAAATCATCCTGCTTTAGCGCAATGGTTTGGTCGCTTCGTAAGTGATACAAAAACGGATTTAGTATTTGAGAACGATGAAGCTATTGATGATTTTGAATTATTAAAGCAACAATCCCCGGAAATTTATCGTAACCCAGCAAGTCGCTTTGCTTTTTATGAGCCAGCATCAAATGATGAAACGGCATTAAACGCTATGTTGTTTATTGATGGAGATGATTTTACCGTGCCCGTCGAGTTTGCCAAATGGTTGTGCAATGAACGAGTGGTGAAATTGGCGGAGTATAAATTGGCTGAAGCAGAACAACAGTTATTACTAAAGCTATTTAATAATGGCCAATTGATAGACGATGCTAATTAAAAGATGATGCTAAGTCAGTTCTATTCATTTTAATTAAGAAGAATTACGCTTAAGCATCTCAAATAGTTTCTTTTTCACTTTACCTTCCCTTTTTATTCTGCAAATATAGTTAAATCATAATAATAGCTTTATACGTGACTTAAACGCTTGGTCATATTAGAGTCGTAATGCTAAGAAGAAATCACGCTAATTACGAATAAGAAGTAAGAATAATAAAAAATAGTTACTGCTAAATTTGAATAAAGCGAGGGGGATTGCGCCATGGTTATGCCAACACCAAAACAGGAAAAGCCTCAACCAACCATTCGACCTGAACTTTTACCCTTTGTAGCGCCGTGTCGTCAGCTTGAAACAACGGCAGCAATTCGCTGGCTTAAACTTGGCTGGCAGGACTTTAAACGTGCACCACGCCAAAGCCTTACATATGGCTTTGTTATGGCAGTGCTAAGTTATATTGTAAGTTTCTTTGCGTTGGAAGTTGGTAACTTCTATTCGATACTCACTTTGTTATCCGGTTTTGTTTTACTCGGCCCCATTATCGCTATTGGCTTGTATTCGATAAGCTGTCAGTTACAAGAGGGTCAAGTGCCGGTATTAGGTTATTGCTTGCGTGAGGGGAAGCGTCACTTTGGTAATATCGGAGTGTTTGTTTTAATCCTGGTGGTAGTTTTTTTGATATGGGCACGTGCGGCATCAATGCTGCATGTTTTTTACCCTGCAGAATCTGGTGCAAGTCTGGAAAGCTTTGCTATTTTTCTAAGTATTGGCACGGGTGTGGGTGCGTTCTTTTCATTTGTAATTTTTACCGCTAGCGCATTTTCGCTGCCAATGATTATGGACAGAAAAGTGGATACGGTTACCGCTGTTGTTACCAGTGTGAATGCAGTGCTGCGTAATAAAAAAGCGATGCTGCTTTGGGCTTTTCTTATATTTGTAAGTGTTGCACTCAGTATCGCCACTGCTTTTATTGGTTTGTTATTATTTTTGCCGATCATTGGGCACGCTACATGGCATGCGTATCTGGAAACGATTGATGCCAGCCAATGGCCAAGGCATGATTAATTTAATTGAGACATAGCATTCTGGCATCCTGCAGGCATCCTGATCTCTGTGTCCTGAGAATCCGATAAGAAAGGTTAGCTGGATTATATAAAGTGCAGCATAAGCATCTTGACGTTCAGTTAAGAGAATAAAAATTAGTTCCCTCCCCTTCAAGGGGAGGGCTAGGGTGGGGTGGTTTATACTTACCCCCTCCCCCTAGCCCCCTCCCGAAATGGGAGGGGGAATATAATCTAGCTCTTAAGTAGTGCCATTGCCGCAACTACTTAATAGCACTACTTAAGAGAATAAAAATTAAAAGTTAGTTCCCTCCGCTTCAAGGGGAGGGCTAGGGTGGGGTGGTTTATGTTTACCCCCTCCCCCTAGCCCCCTCCCTGAGGGAGGGGGAATATAGCTCCTATTTGAACGGCATTGCAGATAAGCAGATTTTTATGTTCATTATCGTTATCATAACGTAATAAAAAAACCTAGCCTGAAGATGTTTTCCACCCTATGCAAAATTATTCATTTCAAACCTGTCGCTGGCAAGATTATCAGGCCGAGCTAAGTCATATTAGAAGAGAAGTCTTTATAAAAGAACAAAACGTTCCTGAAGAGTTGGAATGGGATGAATTTGATAAAATTGCACAACACGTTATGGCTTTGGATTCTAACAATCAGCCCGTTGGAACGGGAAGAATCAAAGAGGATGGTCATATTGGAAGAATGGCAGTGTTAATAAAACATCGTCAGCAGGGTGTCGGATCTGCTATTTTAGCTTTGTTACTAGAGTTTGCGGAAAAGAAAAATCTAGAGCGCGTTTATTTGCATGCACAGGTAGAGGCAATTCCCTTTTATTTGCATCATGGCTTTACATGTCAGGGTGATGAATTTATGGATGCCGGTATACCCCATAAAACGATGTATAAAGAGTTATAATAAAATTTAAAATGAAAGTTCTACCTTATATATCTATTAAACAAGCGAGTTTGATATTCATTTGTATGAGTGTCATGGCTTTTTCGTCTGCTGATTTTGATGATGATGCCGAGCAGAATGAGCAAGAATTAAAACAATTAAAAATTAAGATAAAACAAATACGCAATGAGTTAGATGAAGTTCGTACTTTGCACGACCGCATTCGCCAAGAGTTGCGCACAACGGAAGTTAACATAAGCAAACGTGTTAATAATTTATCTCAATTAAAGCGTAAATTAAGATACCAAAATAAAAGATTACGAAAGCTGCAGCATCAAAGAAATGAATTAAATAAAGATCTTGATTTGCAGCAAGAATTACTCGGTCAACAAGTCCGCACGTCATACACCATTGGCAAACAAGAATATTTAAAGTTACTACTGAATCAAGAAAGCCCGTCGGAAATTGGTCGAGTCTTAACGTATTACGAATATTTTAACCAAGCTCGCTCAGAGCGCATTGACACTTCAAAGAAAACGTTAATCAGTTTAGCGCAAATTAAAAAGCGTATAAAAAGAGAAACGAAAACCTTGCAAAAATTAAAGCGAGAGCAAGTTGATGAAAAAACAAAACTAGAGGAAAGTTATAAAGGTCGTGCGCTTGTTATCGCTAAGCTATCACAAGATATTCAAAACAAGGATAGTGTTTTACAACAATTATTAGAAAATGAAAAACGTTTAAGGCGCGTGCTTAATGTTATTACCGATACGATGCCAGAGATTGCGACGAATATTGGTAAACGAAAGGCATTTAGAAAGTTAAAAGGGAAATTATACTGGCCAGCGCTAGGAAAAGTTAACTTTCTATTTGGTAAGCCACGTAAGCTTGCAAGTGTAAAATGGAATGGCGTTATTATTAAAGCAAAGCAAGGTAATAACGTTCGTGCAATATCTCATGGAAGGGTGGCTTATGCAGATTGGTTACGTGGTTATGGACTATTAATTATTCTCGATCATGGTGATGGCTACATGAGCTTGTATGGCCATAACGAGAGTATTAAGAAAGAGACCGGGGATTGGGTTGCACCAGGGGATATTATCGGCAGTGTTGGTGATACCGGTGGACAAAAACGGGCTGGGCTATACTTTGAGATCCGTCATAACGGTAAGCCAACTAATCCCAAAATATGGTGTCTCAAGGTGAGGCAAGGTTAATACCTTGGCCTCAAAAAGCTTATTTTTGGTGAGTGTTATTCTTATCCTTCCTCTTAATATTGTGACTAAAATAGTGGACACTATTAATATATAAGGTAATATCAAGAATAATCAGGACTTTTTTTAAGACATCGTTTAAAAATAAGACTTTAGCAGATTAATTTAATAGTTAACAAGAGAAGATAAAATGCCAGTAACTGCACGTAACGTATTGATTTTAATGTTTGGTTTATTCCTTGGCGTCATTTTAGCGCTAGGCCAAAGCGTTTTTGCAGATAAAAATGTAAACAGTGCTTATGATGGTATTCCTCTAGATGATATACGAACACTGAGTGAGGTTTTTGGTAAAATCAAAGAAAACTACGTTGAAAAAATTGAGGATAAAACACTTCTAACGAATGCGATTCGGGGCATGTTAAGTGGTTTAGATCCTCATTCAACTTTTCTTGATCTTGAAGAATTTAAAGAATTAACGGTTGGAACGAAAGGTGAGTTTGGTGGACTTGGTATTGTCGTTGGTATGGAAAACGGTTTTGTAAAAGTTATTTCACCTATTGATGATACTCCAGCCCAACGTGCTGGCATAAAAGCCGGTGACTTAATTATTCGTTTAGATGAAAAGCCTGTAAAAGGAATGGCGCTTGATGATGCCGTTAAATTAATGCGCGGTAAACCTGGCGAGCCTATTATACTGCTCGTTTCAAGAGACGGTGTTGATAAACCATTTAAAGTAAAAGTTGTGCGTGCCAAAATTCGTGTAAAAAGTGTTAAACACCGTGTGCTTGAACCTGGTTATGGGTATGTTCGAATTACTCAATTTCAACAACGCACAGGTGAAGACTTATTAAAAGCTATTAGTGAAATTAAAAAGAAAAGCAAAAAAGAAGGTTTTAAAGGCTTGGTGCTTGATTTAAGAAATAACCCTGGTGGTTTGCTTGACGCTGCCGTTGCAGTATCGGATGCATTTTTAACGGAAGGTATAATCGTTTCGGTTCGTGGCCGTCATCAAGATAGTCAACACAGTTTTCAAGCAACACCGATTGACCGTATAAATGGAACGCCACTTGTTGTATTAGTTAATGGTGGCTCAGCATCAGCATCTGAAATTGTAGCTGGGGCATTACAAGATCATAAACGTGCCGTTATTATGGGTAATCAAACATTTGGTAAAGGCTCTGTACAATCTATAGTGAAGCTCGGAAATAATACAGCGTTAAAAATGACAACGGCGCGTTACTACACACCGAATGATCGTACTATACAAGCCAAAGGTATTACTCCAGATATTAAACTTAGTAATATAAAAGTTGATGTGAAGAAAGTAGATAATAAATATATTAAAGAAGCAGACCTTAAAGGCCACTTAGTTAACGACAAAGATCCAGATGCTGAAAATGGTAATAAGAAAGATAAAAAAGAGAAACCATTGGCTAGTAAAGACTATCCTTTATATGAGGCCTTAAACCTACTCAAAGGTCTCCATTTATTGAGCGCTAAGTGAGGGACTGAATTACGGCGTTGGAATCATATTTAAAAATACTCATTTACTATTCGTAAACTCCGTTTTTTAAATATAATTCCGCCTTGTACTACAGCCTCTCACTACGCGCTGTAGTTTTGGGGAGAGCCTCTTACTTACCGCGGTAGGGTGCGGGCGGGCATTTATGCAATTAAAGTTATTAGTTTTTTAGGCGCTATTCTCTTAAGTATCATAAATCGGGAAATTTAAATGCGTTTGGTTGTGGTCTTTATTTCATTTTGGATGTGTAGCATTGGTGCTGCATATGCAGTGGATCTTCAAACTTCTTATAGCTCGCCTTTATCTCAAGATAGTGTTATTCCTGTTGATCAATCAAAGTCAGAAACCCAGGTAAATACCGAGGTAAACGCTGAGCCACGTTTTTATATTGGATTGATTATTGATGACATGGGTTATCGTTATCAATCCGGTAAGCGTGCGATTAACTTACCTGCGAATATCACTTATTCATTCTTGCCTTATTCTCCTCATGCTCGAAAACTTGCAAATTTAGCGAACGAAAAAAATAAAGAAATAATGCTTCATATTCCTATGGAGGCGAACAGTGGGAAAAAACTAGGTCCAGGTGGATTAACGTTAGAAATGTCTAAAGCAATTTTTGACCTTGAGTTAACACATAACCTTTCTGCGATACCTTATATTAAGGGTGTTAATAATCATATGGGAAGTTTGCTAACCGAACAAAATGAACAAATGGCATGGCTAATGGAAGCTTTGGCCACAAAGGAAATTTATTTTGTGGACAGCCGAACATCGGTAAAAAGTGTTGCGCTTAAAGCTGCGCGTAATATTGGAATTCGTAGTGATACACGTGATGTGTTTGTTGATCATGATTTAAATGAAAAATCGATGTTGAAGCAACTTGATCATGCTATTCAGGTTGCAAAGCGTAAAGGTAGTGCGGTTGTGATTGCACACCCTTTCCCAGAGACTATTAAAGTTCTAGAACAATGGTTACCACGCGCGAAAGCTTTAGGGCTTGAATTTGTATATATGTCTGACTTACTCAAGATTCGTAAAGACTTCGCAGCTCAACGCACTTACGAGAAGAGACTAACGCAATGGCAAGCGAAGCACAGAAAGACCATAAACAATTAAATGTCCTGGTGCCTTTGGCACAAGGCTGTGAAGAACTAGAAGCTGTTACGATTACCGATTTACTTACTCGCGCCGGAATGAAGGTGGTAACAGTTGGCTTGGATAGTAACCCCGTTAAAGCCAGTCGAGGCATGGTTCTTATGCCGGAAACGACAATTGACAATGTAATGAATCAGGACTTTGACTTAATGGTTCTACCCGGAGGTTTGCCTGGTGCTGATCACTTGCAAGCAAACGCTAAAATTCAAGATAAACTAAGATCAATGGCTTCCGCGAATAAAAAAATAGCGGCAATATGTGCGGCCCCCAAGGCGCTTGCATCCGCGGGCCTGTTAGATGGGAAAAAATTTACAAGTTATCCCGGCAGTACGGATGGTTGTGAAATCGTTGACATGGAATATAGCGAAAATAGTGTGGTTATTGATGGAAATATTATAACTTCTCGAGGCCCCGGTACAGCGATGGATTTTGCCCTTACACTTATTGAAGAACTACTAGGGCCGGCGAAGCGTCATGAAGTTGAAACACCCTTAATGCGACCAAACCCCTAAAATTGTATTTCCCTATATAAATTAGGTGGTTAGTTAGTTAATTAAATTCTACTAATATTCGAATTTTTCTCAAGTAATAACATTTTATGCCGATAATGTATGGAGGTTGAGGCAATACCGACTTTGATCATTTTCAGGTATTGCTACAACAAAGTATCTAGTACATGAAAATACACTATTGTCTTAAAAGGAGACATTGTTATGAGCAAATTTACATCTATTTTATTAGCAGCTGTTTTTAGTTTGGTTTTTACAACATCTGCTCAGGCTGGAAAGGTATCACCTATGACTGTTGAGGGTGCTAAGTCAGTATCAGCTGCAGAGGCTAAGGCACTATTTGATAAGGGCGTTATATTTCTTGACGTACGTTCAGATAAAGATTGGGCTGCGGGACGTATTCCAGATGCTGTTCACATTGAGCTTAAGAAAAAATTGAATGAAGCCAGCATGGGAAAAGAAATTAAGAAAAGTGAGCCAGTAGTCATTTATTGTAATGGTGAAAGTTGTACCCGGAGTTCAAAGGCTAGTGCGAAGGCAGTGGGCTGGGGTTACAGTAAAGTTTATTATTTCCGTGATGGTTACCCTGCCTGGAAGAGTGCTGGTTATCCGGTTGAGTAAAATATTTTTGACTATCTAGAAGGCAATCTGTCATGAATTTAAGTTTACGTGCAAAAGTTACAGTGGGTGCAGTCTTTGTTACTCTTTTAGTTTCAGTGGCTCAAATAGGTATGAGTTTGTTATCTCAGACGCATCTTGAAGGTATGTTTGCAGATGCAACGATAGCCGGGAAAAAAGTACTCTGGAAAAAAATTATCGATAGTCAAATGGATAAGATGCTTCCAGGAACTTCGGCACTGGCTCGAGATCGAGCAACACGTAATGCACTTCGTGATAAAGATAGCGCAGCACTCAAGGAAGGCGCTACGACTACTTATAATTTATTGTCCGCTTCTAATATTATTTCACGTATGCAATTAGCCGATTTAAACGGCGAAGTTCTATTTTCTGCACCGGTCGCATTCAGTGGTAAAACTAAAAAGATATTAGTTAAGCAGGCAATTTCTGCGGGCAAAATCGTACGAGGCATAGAGCGAGATGACGATGGCCGCCTCGTATCTGTTGTAGCCTTTCCTTTAACGATGCGTGGCAAGCCTATTGGCGTTGGAATATTTGCTCGAGACTTACAGGATGCTATTGAAGATTTCAAAAAGAATGATCTTTCAGAGCTAACTATTGTGAGCGACTCTGGTCAAGCAGAATATAGTACAACTCAAGATTACTTTAAAAACATTAATGTTGAAATGCCTGACTTAGGGAAAAGTAGCCTACAAAGAGCGGACATGAAAGATCAAATTGATGCCGTTACTACGCTACCTGTTGTTAATAATAAAGGTGATGCCTTGGCTCACCTAATGATTGCAGAAAATTATACTGATCCTTATTTAGAACTTCAAAATACAAATCTGATTGCATATGGTGTTACTGCATTAATTATAATCCTTGGTTTATTGGGTCTGTATGTATATATGCAATACATGCTTAAGCCACTAGGTGAGGTTGTTAGTAATTTAAATAAAATTGCAATTGGTGATCTTACCCATGATATTGAAGTGACCTCATCAGATGAAGTTGGTCAGCTACAAAGTGCTATGCAAAAGACGACTACACAATTACGTGAAATGATTGAGCTGATTAATATTACCTCGGGTCAACTTGATACCTCATCAAATGAAATGGTTGCTATTACCAAAAAAACACAAAGCAGTTTACAAGAGCAGCAATCAAGCATTGAACAAGTTGCAACGGCGATGAATGAAATGTCTTCAACAGTAATGGAAGTAGCACGAAATGCTAGTAGCGCTGCTGAAGCTGCTAATAGTGCAGATGGTGAAGTAAATAGTGGCCAACGTGTGGTTAACGATACAATTAGTTCAATAGAGCAGCTGGCAAATGAAGTTGAAAATGCCAATAGTGTTATTAATGTAGTTCGCGAAGATAGTGATGCGATTGGAACTATCCTGGATGTTATTCGCGGTGTAGCAGAGCAAACAAATTTGTTGGCATTAAATGCTGCAATTGAAGCTGCCCGTGCGGGTGAACAGGGTCGTGGTTTTGCTGTTGTAGCAGACGAAGTCAGAACATTGGCGAGTCGTACTCAGGAATCAACCAATGAAATTCAAACAATGATCGAAAAGTTACAATCAGGCATTCATAATGCCGTTTCGACTATGGAGCAAGGACGTGAGCGAGCAGGAGAAACAGTTAAACAGGCGAGCAGTGCTGGTGAATCACTTAGCACTATTACGAGTTCTGTTAGTACGATCAATGAAATGAACACCCAAATTGCAAGTGCAGCTGAAGAGCAGACTGGAGTCGCGGAAGAAATTAATCGAAACATAGTCGATATAAATCAAATATCAGATCAGAATGCGCAGGGTGCAAATCAGATTCTGGAGGCCAGTGAAAATTTGCACAGATTAACTGCAGAGCTTAATAGTGTTGTAAATCGATTTCAGATTAATGAATAAATAGAAGGTAAGTGCTGCCGAGTATGAAATTCTAATATGTAATTACTTTGTGATAGTTTTGTTAAGAATACAGACTAATCTTACTAATAATTTCAACTAGAATTTATTATTATGAAAATTATTCTGAATCTAATCCTTGTCTTATCTATTTTTTTGTCAAATTCAGTTTTTGCGAAAGAGATTTTCTTTTCAAGTAAAGATAAACAAGCGGTTTTTATTGAATTATTTACATCACAAGGTTGCAGTAGTTGCCCGTCTGCAGAAGAATACATTAATCAATATATAGATAATAAAGATCTCTGGTCAAAGTACATACCTATTGTTTTCCATGTGGATTATTGGGATTACATTGGCTGGAAAGATGTTTTTGCAAAGCCACAATTCACATCACGTCAGTATCGCTATGCAAAATTGAAGCATGTTCGAACGGTCTACACTCCGGCCTTTATCGTTAATGGTAAAGCATGGCGGCGAGGATTTTTTAATTCTGTTCCAAATGGTAAAGGCCTCGATAGTGGCATTTTAGATGTCACTGTAAAGGGTGACAGTGTTAAGGCAACATTCAAATCTAAAGGACAAATGCGTAAAGACTTAAATTTGAATATCGCGATACTTGGTATGGATATGGTAACCGATATCACAGCCGGTGAAAATGAAGGACGTAAAGCAAAGCATAACTTTGTTGTACTTGGTAATACTAAAATGATTTCGAGTAGCGCCTCATGGAATATGAAGTTACCGACCTTTAATACACAAAAGAGTTCAAAGTTTGCCTTTGTTGCATGGTTGAGTCTTAAGGGTGATCCAACTCCAATACAAGCTGTTGGTGGCTGGATGTAAAATATAAGTAGTATAAGTATCTGGGTTTAATGTTCAAACTCAGCGATAGCTTCAATCTCTAGTAATAAATTAGAACGACAAATGTCACCCTGCAAATAAATAACTGACATTTCATTACCGACTCTTTGTGATATAGCTTTTTTTATTATTTCATAATGTTCCAAATATCTTATGTAGACTTTCATTAACGATAAACCAGTTAAGTCACGAATAGGTTGTTGATGAATTACACGTACACTCGTAATAAGCGCCTCAATATTTTTTAATGTTTCCTCCATTTGGTTTAACACATTACCCTCATGTAAGGTTTCATGGCCTACAACGCTGGCTGTTCCTGAAATAAAAAATTGTGAGACATCTTGCCAGTGCTTGAGAGTTGCACGCGCAAAGGATGGGCTTTTAGAACCGTATTGTTTCGGATAGTGGTAAGCACTCGTTTGTCTAGGGTTTTCTACTTGAACGCCTGCTTTTGTTGATGCTAAGAAGTAGACAGTAAATTTACCTTCATGTGTACCAATTGCGGTTGCCGCTGGAAGCATGTGTTCGAATTCAGGTAGTTTTGCGAATGCTTGATGGCGACCCAGACAAAAAGATTGATAGCGTTCAATAGAACTAGAAACTTTATTAATATAGGGGAAGAAATTCCATATACGTAGTAAATGTGGGAATTCATTTTGGATTATAAAATTAATAATAGATGAATATGCATCGTTGCTGCACTGCGAAAGGGATTCGAAGTTGGATTCATCGAGGCAAATTTTACCAAACAGTATCTCGTTATTTTTTCTAAATTTAATATCACCTTGAGAGCCCGAAACTAGGCTATGTTGCGCCATCCATACTTCAGATTGAACGTTATCTCCTAAGCAAGGTAGATTGATATTAAAAAAATCATCTATATTGGACGGATTTGAGCCGAAATTAATTCCAGTAATAACCTTACTTGGGTCAAGTGAACGAATATGATCGGCCTGAGTAAGCAATATTTTGAGGGGCGCACTTTGCTTAGAGACAGGCTTAAACGATGTGTTAATGGCGGCTATAGACATAATTTCACAGTATTCGTAGTGTTATTACGACCAAACATAACTCAAATATACCAAAAGAACTGAGTTCGAGGTCAAATTATACAGCATACGAGCCCAAGTCTTTGTTTTTAAACGATTTAACTTTATAAAAAGATATGGTCTAGTGTCCACATAATTTAAACTATAGTTAAGATTCTGGTACAATACGCTGCTTTTTCAGCAAGCTGGTTGGGTCTATTAACTAGTGATTGAATGTAGTAGTGAATTTGGGGAAATTTATGTCGGGCTTAGAGCAAAGTAAGAATGAACTTGAAGTTGCAGGGCTAATTGTAGAAGCTTTGAATTTAGAAGATATTAAAGCTGAAGAGATTGAGCCTGATGCTCCTTTATTTAGAGAGGGCTTAGGATTAGACTCAATTGATGCGTTAGAAATTGCAATGGCTATCTCTCAAAAGTACGGCTTCCAATTGCGATCGGACGACCCGGATAATGCAACGATCTTTTCAACGTTACGCCAGCTATCCCAGCATATTGAGAAAAATAAGCCGTAAAACGTGTCAGCCTATCTTTGCCTAAAAAAAATCATTAAATAATAATTGTGCTTAAGAAACTACACTGGAATTTTTTAATCTTTGCAGCAATTGTTAGTTACCCTTTTGTTATTCATTATTTAGTTTTAAATGAATACTATCAACAAGCCAGCTTTTATATTCTTACTGTTGTATTCCTTTTAGTAGTACAAAATATTATTCAGGGTCATAAATGGCTTGCGTTTATTTTAATAGTACTTACATTAAGTTTTGCAATAACATTATGGTTAGATAGCAAAATGGTAGTTTTTCTACCTCCAATTCTAATTCCTATAGCATTAGCATATATCTTTGGTAAGACACTTATTGGGAATAACACGGCTTTTATAACTGTTCTTGCGCAGAAGATTAGAAATACTGACATAGGCGAAAGAGAAATTAAATACACTCGAAATGTAACCAAGATATGGTTTCTTTTTTTTATTATCTGCATCATTGAAGCTATATTGTTGGCATACTTTGCCGATGTCGCTACTTGGTCATTTTTTACTAATTTTGTAAATTACATATTAATTGCTGCATTATTTATTATTGAATACAGTGTTAGACGAATTGTTCTAAATGATTTAGATCACCCAAGCTTTGTTAGCTTTATTAAAAAATTAATACGTGCACAACACAGAATATAATGAAACTCAGGCTTACTCAAAATATTAATAGCACAGATGTCATTGCTTGGAATGAGAATGAAAGTATTTCTCACCAGCAATTTTTGATTGATGTAATATTATTAGTTAATAAATTGCCTAATAAAAATTTTGCAATTAATTTATGTGAAGAACGATATAGTTTTATGGTTGCATTTGCTGCTGTCATTGTAAAAGAACAAACAAATTTATTACCACAGAGTCGAGTCATTGAAAACGTAATGGCTGTAGCAGAAGAGTATCCGGACTGTTATGTTATTAGTGAAGAATTTATAAATAATCTTGAGTTAGAACAAGTTGGGGTTGTTTACCAACATAGTGAAAACAGCACGAGTGAGAATCAAGAGCAAAGACTAATCCCAATGATTAGTTCAGAACATATTGCCGCGATAGCTTTTACCTCTGGTAGCACCGGTAAGCCGCAGCCAAATACAAAGACATGGGGTGCTTTAGTTAGCGGTGCTAAAATGGCTGCTCAGAGGTTTGATTTAATCAGGTCACCTGTACATATTGTTGCAACAGTTCCACCTCAGCACATGTATGGGCTAGAAACGTCTATACTTTATAGCATGCAAAATGGCTGCCCTAGTTATACTGGTAGACCTTTTTACCCTGATGATATACGTAGTGCCGTTGAATCGACAAAAAGTGCTGTTATTCTTATAACAACACCAGTACATCTTAGAGCGTGTAATGCAGCTGTAAATATTAAATGGAAAAACATTAAGTATGTTATTTCTGCAACGGCTCCATTGCGTGTTGATCTTGCTCAAGAAGTTTCTAAAAAATTGAATACAAGAATAATGGAAATTTTTGGTTGTACTGAAGCGGGTGCGATAGCATCCCGTGAGCCAGCAATAAGTGAAGTTTGGAACTTATATAATGGTGTCACGATTCATAGTGAACAAAATAAAACGATTTTAAATGCAGTCGATATTATAGAAAATTTAGAGTTGAGCGATGTTATTCAAATTATTGATGAGCAACACTTTAAATTGTTAGGTCGTGATTCAGATATGGTAAATATTGCCGGAAAACGAGGCTCATTAGCAGACTTAACAATGAAGCTACAATCTATAGAGGGTATTGATGATGCTGTAGTATTTTTTCCTGAAAATGAAAATGAAGTAAACAGATTGGTAGCATTAGTTATTACAAAAACTCTAACAACTAAAGAGATTAGCGCTGAACTTGCAAAGAAAGTAGATAGTGTCTTTATACCGAGACCAATCTATTGTGTTGATAAATTACCTTACAATGAAACAGGAAAATTAATACAACAAAAATTAAATGATATGATCGTGCATGCTAGAAATAGTCAGAGCCAAGGTATTACACAGTGACTAATATTAAGGATTTTGAAATTAGTCATGACCATCCCTGTCTAGCAGGTCATTTCCCGAATAATCCAATTGTGCCAGCGGTTGTTATTCTAGACGAAATAAGCAGCGTTATTATACAAGTACATAGTAATTACCGAATTCATTCATTTTTAAACGTTAAGTTTCTTCAGCCATTAAAATCAGGGCAAAACGTAAGTGTCAAACTTGAAGAGAAAGTGAAGATTGACAATAATTGTTCGAAACTAAAATTTAGCGGAACTTATGATGGAGTTATTATTGCTCAAGGTCAAGTCAAACTAGAGGAACTACACTAGTCATCTAGTGAGGCAAATATGAATTTATTAAATGACAATGGAGATGAAAATAAAACTGACTGGAAAGGTCATAGCGAAAGAAGTAATCCATTCACTCTAAAATTAATATGTTGGATAGCTCTAAATGTCGGCCGAAATGTTGCGCGATTTTTTTTATATCCAATCACCATATATTTTTTTATTACCTCTCCAAAAGTTATACGTTCATCTAAAAATTATTTTAGAAGGGTTAATAAATCAAACGCATCACTTAAGACAGTCTTTAAACATATACATCATTTCTCGGCAACTATTTTAGACCGCGTATATTTTTTAACGGATCAGCATGATCGGTTTGACATTAATATTGTAGGCCATGAAATAATTGAAGAATTAATGGCAAAAAAACAAGGTGCAATCTTACTAGGGACTCATCATGGAAGTTTTGAAGTATTACGATCCCTTGTAAATAAGGACAAAAATATTCCTTTAAAAGTTCTAATGTATCGAGACCATAATCAAATGATTACGCGTATATTAGATGAATTAAATCCCGATGTAGCGGCAACAGTGATAAATTTAGCTGATGCGAACGCATTATTAGAAATGCAAGAAGCCGTAAAAAATGGAAACTTTGTGGGAATGTTAGGTGATCGAGTAACCGAAGGTGAGCGTAGTACCGAATGTATTTTATTGAATGATAAGGTGAAATTTCCATCGAGCCCAATATTGCTTGCATCAATATTAAAGGTTCCTGTGATTTTATTCTATGGTATTTATCATGGTGGCAATCGATATGATATTCATATTGAATTACTTTCCGAAAATATAAAAATAGAGAGAAAAAATAGAGACCACGATGTACAAGTCTGGACACAGAAAGTAGTTTCGAGACTTGAGCATTACATACACATTTCGCCCTACAATTGGTTCAATTTTTATGATTTTTGGATAGATGAAAATGAATAGAGCGTTTATATTTATTTCGATACTTTTGTGCATGGTATTGACGTGGCAGGCAAAAGCCAATAACGAAACATTAAAACTAGTTTTAAATAATTTATCAAAAATAAAGCATATCGAAGCTAGTTTTAAAGATATAAAAATTATTAGTTTGTTAGATAAGAAATTTATTTTGACGGGTCATCTCGAATATATAGCACCTGATGTATTAATTCGGAGAACGTTAAAGCCACAAAAAGAAATATTTAAAGTAAAAGGGGGTAATTTATATTTAAAAGATTCAACGGGAAAAGAACTTGAACTTTTAGTTTCGAGTTACCCATTAATCGAAATGTTTATTGAAGCGTATCGTGGGATATTGTCTGGCAACTTAATTAAATTACAAAATTATTATAATATAGATTTCAAAGGAAATTCAGAGCAATGGGTTATCTCTCTTGTGCCCGTTGACGATGATGGCTTAGAATATATTGAGGAGATAATAGTTAATGGATATAAGGATGATGTTGTTAAATTTACAACCATTGAATCTAGTGGAGATATGAGCATTCTCAATATAACAAAAAAATAAATCATGAATGATCCACTAAAAATTAAATCGGCCGTGAATATTTCGAGAAATTCAATTCTTGTTTTACTCAGTATGTTGACCTTTATTTTGCTTGCTGGATGGTTTGCATTTAGCAGCACAATTATAAATTCTGATATGCAGCAATTTCTACCTCATGATTCTGCAGGCAATTCTAGCTCGAACATAAACACCGTTAAAATATTAAATGTATTAAATGAAACAAATAGTGGCCTATTCTTAATTGCAATAGATGGCGGTAATGATTCGCAACGTGCAACAGCGAGTATTAATTTACGTAAAAAATTAATGAAAGACAAAATGTTTATTTTTGTTAATAATGGTAGTGGCCGGTTACCTAAAAAAGATAGAGCATTTATTAAGAAATACCGTTACTTACTCTCTTCAAAGAATGATAATTTAGAACAAAATTCATTTTCTGAGAAAGCTTTAGAAATAGAATTTAATCAAAGATATCAAGAAATACTCTCACCGTTAGGCGGCATGCTGAAAAACTCTATACGTTATGATCCTACTGCTGAAATGCGATATATCCTCAATCAATGGCAGCTGGGTAAAGAGCCTCAAAAAAAACGGTCGGTATGGTTTAGCGATAATTATAAATCTGCACTGCTGGTTGCAGCTATTCATATTAAAGGAATTGATATTAATGCTCAGCAGCATGCAATTGAAACTATCAATCAAATATTTTCAGAAATTAATAACGGAGAATTAAAGCTAACTATCAGTGGTGCTGGTGTATTTGCTGTTCAGGCGCGTAAGAAAATAAAAGCCGAATCGAAACAAATTAGTTTTATTGCAAGTATTGCCGTTATGATATTTATGTTTATTGCTTTTAGATCGTATTGGTATGTGATTTTGGCAGTAGTACCATTGCTCTCAGCGATAATCTGCGGGGCAATTTTTACGCAATTTATGTTTGGTAGTATCCAAGGAATAACCTTAGCTTTTGGCTTAACGCTTATTGGAGTCGCTTTAGATTACCCTGTGCATGTTTTTAGCCATATTATTCCGAATGAGAGCGTCAAACAGAGTATTAAAAATATTTGGCCGACAATGCGTTTAGGCGCGATAACAACATCACTAGGATTTTTTGCACTAACCCAAACTAATTTTAATGGACTTGCACAGCTCGGTGTTTTTGCAATGAGTGGTTTGTTAACTGCAGCATTGATTACGCGTTACATATTACCTCACTTAATGACGTTGCGGCCAGTTCGTCAGAATTCAGTTATTCCTAAATGGGTTAATCAAGTAAATCATAAAAATATTAAATTTAACATTATTAACACTATGCTTATTATCAGCGTTGCGATTATTTTTCTCTTTAGTTTCCCGATACATTGGGAAAGTGACCTTGCCAAATTGAGTCCAGCATCATTAGACCAGTTATCAATAGATAGAAAGTTACGCAAACAACTCAATGCAGATGATCTCGTTAATGTTGCGATTTTAAAAGCAAAAGATAGTAATGGTATTTTATTAAAGTCAGAAGAATTGTCGTCGGTCCTCGATGAAATAGTTAAATTAAAAATTATCACATCTTATAGAGCACCATCCCATGTATTACCTAGTACGGAAAGACAAAAGAAACGTCAAAGTAATCTGCCTGATAGCACCGTATTAGAAAAAAATCTGAATAAAGTACTTGAAAAGAGTCATTTTTCCGCGAAGAGTTTTAATAAATTTCGAAAAGAGGTTGAAGAAAGTAAATTATTAGCACCATTAGATAAGAAAAATCTGAATGGAACATTGTTGGATAGGCAGCTTTCTGCAATGCTATTCAAAAATCAAAATGATTGGTTTGGCGTAATACGTTTTATTGGCGTTAAAGATAAAGTTGCATTATCAAAACGTCTTGAAGATTTGCACGATCAAGATATTAAATATTTAAATATAAAAGAAGTCTCACAATCCATTGTTGATGGCTTTAGGAATGAAGCGTTAATATTGATTTCGATAGGATTAGCGATAATATTTATCACATTACTAATAGGGTTAAGGGATAATCAACGCCTTATTCGAGTTTGCTTTATTGTCGGTGCGGCATTAACTTTTAACATATTGACCCTTAATATTTTAGGCCAAGCTTTATCAATATTTCATCTAATATCATTTTTACTGGTATTAGGACTTGGCCTCGATTACAGCCTATTTTTTACTCGCCGAGGTGATAATAAGGAAACTCGATCTCGAACAAGTTATGGTATGTTAGTTTGTTTCGGGTCAACAGCGTTGGTTTTTGGTATGCTAGCGCTATCGAATATACCCGTCTTGAGAGCCATTGGCTTGACTGTTTTCATTGGAGTGAGTTTCTGTTTTCTTTTTGCAGTTCTACTCAGCGATATGCCCAAGAATTTGAGCCTTCAAGATAAAATAAGTTAAATAAGACAAAGACTAGAAATCAAAGACCGAGTTCAATGGCAATTAAACCCTTAAAGATAATCCGATACACTGTAACCAATGCGCTTGGATTAGGTAATGCTGCTTCACTAGAAGCATTGCAAAGCGAACAAACAGGTTTATCTCTTAATGACTTACCGGGGTGTGATTTAAAAACTTATATTGGGCGAGTTCCTAATATTGATACAGGAAAGGAATGTATCAATTTACCTGAGAAATTATCCGATTTTGATTGTAGAAATAACCGTTTAGCTTATCTGGCCTTACAGCAAGATAATTTTACAGATGAAGTTCTTGCCGCTCGTGAGAAGTATGGAGCAGACAGAATCGCAGTTTTTTTAGGCACGAGTACTTCTGGAATAGAACAAACCGAATTAGCCTATGCATGCTTAGCTGAAAATGGTGAATTCCCCCCAGATTATAAATATGCAAAGACACATAATAATTTTTCCCTAGCCGATTTTGTACAACACTATTTTGAGTTAAATGGAATTGCACATGTTGTTTCAACAGCATGTTCTTCCAGTGCAAAAGTTTTTTCGAGTGCTTATCGGCATATGCAGGCAGGTTTTTGTGATGCGGCTATTGTCGGTGGGGTCGATAGTCTTTGTATGACGACCTTATATGGGTTTAATAGTTTACAGCTAATATCAGATAAGAAATGTACCCCTTGGGGTAAAGAACGCTCAGGTATTAATATTGGCGAAGGCGCTGGATTTGCTCTGGTGGAATGGTCAAATGATGCTGAAGAAAGCAGTACTGACAAAGAAAATATTTATTTATTAGGGTATGGCGAAAGTAGTGATGCTTATCATATGTCTACACCGCATCCTGAAGGTCGAGGGGCTGCACAAGCGATGCAAGCTGCATTAGATTCGGCTGGCTTACCAGCAAGTGATGTTGACTATATAAATTTACATGGCACCGCGACACAATCAAATGATAGTGCAGAAGACAAAGCCGTTATTTCAGTTTTTGGTGAGAATACACCGGCAAGTTCTACAAAAGGTTGGACAGGACATACATTAGGTGCGGCGGGTATTACTGAAGTAATTTTTGGTTGTTTAGCCATTGAAAATAATTTTATGCCAATTAATTTAAATACACTCGAACGTGATCCGAATACTCGGGTCAATATTATAAGCGAGAAAAATGAATCTCCTGTTAATAAATTCTTAAGTAATTCATTTGGTTTTGGCGGTAGTAATTGTAGTTTGCTGATGGGTCGAATTGAAACTAAGGCCAAATAATTATGAGTGTAAAAATATACCTTTCAAAATTAAGTGTAGTGGCTCCAGGTTTAGAGTCATGGCAACAAAGCAAAGCGTTGTTATCTGGCAAAGAAGCATATATCAAAAAAGAGTTATCGAAGATTGCGCCGACGATTTTGCCTGCCAATGAACGGCGTAGAACGACACCACTCATTAAACTTGCGCTACATGCGGCCGAGCAATGTATTGGGTCTGATCTATCTGTTGCAGCACAATACGCAACTGTTTTTGCATCATCCGATGGGGACCATGCTATTAATGATAAAATGTGTACGGCGATAAATTTACCTGAAAGAGCGGTATCTCCAACAAATTTTCATAACTCAGTTCATAATGCTCCGGCGGGTTACTGGGCAATTGCGGCAAAGGCACAACTTAATTCGAATAGCTTGTCTGCGTGCAATGAATCTTTTGCTGCAGGATTAATCGAAGCTGCAACCTTCACAAAGATGGAGAAAAAACCGGTTTTGCTTGTTGCTTATGATATTCCTGCTCAGCAACCTTTTGATATTGTCCGACACTTGGAAGATACCTTTGCCGTTGCGATGTGCTTAAGTTATAAGCGAACAGAGAATAGTATCGCTGAATTAGTAATTGAGCCTGCGACTGAAACAAATTATTCAGTATGTGATAATAACGTACTAGAAAAAATGCGCTTAGGTAACCCTGCAGCGCGATCATTACCTTTATTGGAAGTGCTGGCTAAAGAAAAAAATAATTCGGTACTTATTCCTAATGTGCAGTCATCGTCTTTAAAAATAAATGTAAATTTTTTGTAAAATAATAATGGTTATGAAAGAACTAATAGGTAAAACAGAAATAGAAAATATTATCCCGCATGCTGGATTAATGTGCCTTAATGATAGTGTTTTAGAATGGGATGAGACGTCGATATTATGTCAAACGCAATCCCATTTAAATGAAAATAATCCATTGCGTAAAAATAACAAATTATCATCCGTGCATGCTATTGAGTATTGCGCGCAAGCCATGGCAGTTCATGGCGGTTTACTCGCAAGAGAAAAGGGTGATAAGTTGGCATCCGGATATTTAGCCGCAGTGAGAAATGTTAAGATTTTCTATGATTATCTGGATGATCTTAACAATGATTTATTTATAGCGACAACTCAGCTAATGGCGCAAGGTGGAAATTTAATGTATGAATTTAAAATGTATTTTAATGATGGTGATATTGAAAATATTGTTACTACAGGGCGTGCTACTATTATACAAATGACAGAGACTGATTAATGGAAATTAAACGTGCATTAGTGACAGGTGGTAGTGGTGATATTGGTTCAGCTATTTGTTCTCACTTAGCTGCTGCCGGCCATCATGTTATTGTGCATGCTAACTCACGGCCGGAACGTGCGGATAAAGTTGTAGCGAGCATTAAAAATGCAGGTGGCAGTGCAGAGACCGTTATTTTTAATCTTACCGATAGTGTACAAACTAAGCAGGCCATAGAGTCACTACTTAAAGGCGGCGCCATTCAAATATTAGTAAATAATGCCGGTATTCATGATGATGGAATTATGGCGGGTATGCAAGTGAAGCAGTGGCAGAATGTTATCGATGTCAATTTGAATGGATTTTTTAATGTAACGCAGCCTTTGCTTCTGCCAATGATGAAGACTCGTTGGGGTCGAATTATTTCTATGTCATCTATAGCAGGTGTAATGGGAAATCGTGGCCAGGCCAATTATGCTGCGGCTAAATCTGGTTTACATGGTGCAACAAAATCAATAGCAATAGAAATGGCATCAAGAGGAATAACTGCAAATGTGGTTGCTCCAGGTATTATCCAAGGTGATATGACGGAAGGTGTTTTTGATTCAACAATGATTAAAGAAATGGTGCCGATGCAACGTGCTGGAACTGCAGATGAAGTTGCAAAATTAGTAGTGTTTTTAGTTTCAGAAGATGCTGCATATATTTCAGGGCAAATTATCAATATCAATGGAGCGATGGCAACATGATGGATGTGATGATTATTACGCTAGCAGAAGCTAGAAATAATTTTAATTTAGTAAGTGACAATTTACAGCTGCATGCCGATAAAATTAATACCAATATGGAAGAGCCCATCGATATAACTATTACAGCAATGAATCAATTTTTTGATATTGCTGAAGGTGTAGATGCAAGTAAAAAAGAATTTGTAGCCAATGATATAACGGATATTGGTGAGCATGGATTATCACTATTAGAAAAATTAATCTTTAAAGCGAATGACTTACATGATTTGGTTGAAAAAACGGATCTAGAGCAAATCGCAGTCGTCATCGCTGACTGGATCATTCAGCGCGATGGTAATATAAATATCCTGGAGCCTATTGTCGAAGCCTTAGCTCAAATTGCTAATTCAGTAGATGATCAAGAGCAGTTAATTGCTTTGGCTGAGTTTATGGGAGAAATTGCAGACGCTTGCAGTGATTCTATTAAACAAGACCTGGAGCTTTCCAATATGCATCGGCCTTGGCGTATTTTAAATATTAATCGAGGCATTGTTGCCACTCGGACAAATGATCCAAAAACCATGAGAAGTGTATTTGCAGATTTAATTAAAGCTTTACCTATGGATGCCCCTGGATTTTTTAAAGAAGGTATGTCTGAAATGATACGTTTAGATTATCCGCAAAATGTACGAGATGTTATGCAAGAATATTTTGAACAAACGGATATGCCCAAAATACATTAGCCATTAAATGAAATATTATGATTCTTTATTTTGTTGATATTCATCAAACATATTTTTAGCTAGCACAGTCCATTCATTAATAATGGATTGAATTATAACGGGTCGAAATAACGATGTGTTGTCATCATCATGTGTTTGGTTCGATTGATTTAAAATCTCCATCAGCGTTTCGACTATTTTCCTAACTTGAATGGTATCTAGAGAGACTTCAAAGATATCTGTATTTTTATTATCAGCTTGCTCGGGACGTTTTTCGATAGGTGTCTGGAATAGGATGTTCCTAATCGTTAATGCGAGTTGAGGCTCAATTTTTCTTAAAAGATTATAGCTAATATCAAGTGATGCTCGTGAAAATGTTTTGGCTGATAAGGGCAATGTATTCATCGTATCATTCTATGTAGTGATTAAATTATGCTGAACTTCCAACCCAAAAATTAATATTTTTTTCAATAAATTCATTATAGTGCATATAGTGAGAACCATCACATGAAAAGGTAAGGCTAACCATGCCGTTAAAGATATTGATAGAGGCTGAGCGTAGATAAATGTTCTCATCTGTAAAACGTAACTGCTTCATATTCTCAAATATAGAATTGATGGATTCTGCTGGTATTAAAGCGTCTTTAGGATATTCATGAGCAGGATAGGCCAAACAAATATCAGGATCGGTAAGTTCCTCTGCTTGTAAGATGTGATAGCGATAAGGATCATTTATTAACCAAACGGTTGCGCGGCTACTGGAGAAGTGAATAACCGATTGAAACATGCCATGTGTAATACAAAGTTCCTCAAGGATAGACATAACTTGATCAATCTCTTTATCAAGCAAGCTATCAATACGTGTTTGTTGGAAGAGCGTGCTTCGAATCGCAGAATCGCCTTTAATTTGTCGCCATTGAGTGGGTTCTTCATACATTTCGGAGGTAACGGGTAAATTCCGTAAATCAAAATCAGCACCGATAAAACCAACGACTTCATTGTTCTTACGGACTACTTGCAATGCCGTTAGTGACGGACGAGAAACGCGTAAGCTGATATAGGCTTCCGATAATAAAAATCCACTTACTGGAACAAGTTCATTCATATAAGGGCGTTGTGACCGATCACGACCAAAGTGCTCAGGCAGTAGCCCCGAACTGGATATGTTATCGCTAATTTGTATACCATTTGTATCGAGTGCATATAAAAAGGTACAGTTTGGTATTTTTGTAAGTGATACTAATAAAACATCCGCTAATGCTTGCCTGTCGGGCCATGCAGACTCACAAGCAAAAGCTGTTTTTGCTAAGGGTGTGATTAGGCTTTGTTCTAAAGATTTGCGTTGTTGCTGAATGCTTTCTTTAAGTGTTTGTTTCATTTGCTGCCGTATTAGATAAATTACTTGATGCTATTAAATGTGGCGGAATAATAAGTGGATTACATACGCCATTTTTATCGTGCTTGTGTTTTTTAGTTGGCTCTGCTGCTTTTTGTTCATCGGTAAAATCTGCGCGCCAATCCCATAAGGTTTGAGCAATTCGCCCAAACATATAGTCAGCCAAAGGACGTAACCAGCCTTGGTTTACACACCAACCAAACGTTCTCACACCCATCCAGATTAACATGCGAATAAAGCGATCATAAAGACTTAATTTTAAACCTAGTGCTCTATACGAGTCATCAGATATTAATTTAGAAGTAACCAGCCGAGCTAGTCGACGCACGTGCAAGATATGACTTAAGCCAAAAGGAATTAAGCGGCTTGCATTATCAGAAAAAACATCAAGCAAGGATCCTTGTAACAAAATCCCATCGGGTGTTTTTCCAAAGCGTCGCTGAAGTATTTGATTATAGATAACTTCGGTGCTTTCGTAAGTATTAAATTCTTTCAAAAAGGCTTCATCAACACCAAGGACATAGCCAGCGATGTTCCAGGAATGAAGGTAGGCATCTTGTTGATTCTTAGTGAGGTGTACGCCTATTCTAGAGAGGCCACGCAATATGACAAAAGAGAATGTTAATAATGTTTCTGCAAGTGCTTCTTTATTAATTGGAATCCCATCTTCTTCAAGGCTCCATGCGTTGGGTATTGAGTCACCATACCAGTGACAATCATCGCGGACAGAGTCGAGAACGTAAGCTAGTAAGAAATTTTTAGGATCAACTTTACTGGAGTGGTCATGCTCCGCTAACATTTTTTCCTTGTGTACGAGTAGGTGGCGTATGGAGGCGTGTATCAAGCGTATTTTAAGTATTGACTGGACGCCTTTTCCAGCTAATTCTCTATCTTTTATTTGTAGTCCACCCGTAGACAAAACATCCGTAACCATTTGCGATGTTTCAACAAGCCGTTTTGGAGCATCATCGATTAAACGACGTGTAAAACTTAACACTTTTACATCGGGTCGGCAGACATAACAAATAGGTAAGCTTGCGCAACCAAGAATCATAAAGCCTGTAAAAAGATGATCTTGAAAAACTTTGCCGCCTAAGGCTAATTTTTTGGAGTCTGCCCAATCAGGTAATTTAACGGCTTCTGCAAAAAAGGTTTCTAGAGCGCGTTGAATATTCTCATTATCAGGAAAGTATTTTTTAATTACGGCAAGAATATCATCATCATCTGGCATACGAATCATATTTTGAAGTTTTTCAGCAAGCTCTTGAATAGAGCTACCATATTGTGACGCAAAGGCATCTATTACATCGTCAGCAAGCTTGTCACCTTTGTGACGAAATTGATTAAGTATTTCGTCAGTAAAAGGTGATGGTTTATCGTTTGTTAAGTTTGATTTTTTCATTGTTTTTTCTTCTTATCGTTATTATTTTGTAAATATTAAACAGTATAAAAAATAGTTTTAAAAAAAGCTAAAATTACCAAAGCTTACAACGTGGACCACCTTTATCAAAAATAAGATCACGTATGTCAGGATGGTTTTGCATGGTTGTTAAAATTTCGTTATAGAGTTTATCTGGAATATTTAAAGCAAAAGTAACGTAAGCGTAACCATGTTCATCTGTGCGATAGCTTGCATATTCTTCATCACCCTGGGAATAATCAAATAAAATATTGGCTACGGCAAGATCGGCTTTATCCTGTATGGCGTTAGCGAGAGCCATATTGGGAAAAAATGAAGTGATTATTATAAAAAGAGAGAGTGTAATATGTTTGAGAAACATGGATAACCCCTGATAGTTGAATCAATATAGGACTATTTTAGCGTAATCTATTCATTATATGTTTATTTTTGATTAAAAAGGCGAATTTTCTTCCAACATAATACCAGTGATTATAAAAAGCTTCAGTTAATATTCTAACGATAGTAGAAAATTTATAGGATAATAAATTTTCTGCAGCACAAGGAGTTGCGTAAATTTTAAATCCTTTTGCTAATAATAAGGCACGGTATAAATGAAAACGATTTGTAATCAATGCAATCTTCTTAGCATCAAGTTTTTCAATGAGTTTTTGTGCGGATTTCAAGTTTTCTAGGGTATGACGTGACTGGTGTTCGGTAAGTATTTGGTCTTCTCTAATTCCTTTTTGTAGAAGGTAATTTTTACCTGCTTGCGCTTCGGTAATGGTTGCATTTCCGGTTAGGCCACCAAGGATAATAACGGTTAATGAGGGCTGGCTAGATAGAAGCTCTGCCGCCTTATCAAGGCGTTGTTGATACAAAAAATTGACTCTATTTTTGGTAAGCCGCATCCCTAATACAAGTACAATATTTGTATCAGTAATATAACTGGGAGAGTTTTTTGCTGTTGTAAAGGTATTCCATAGAAAATAGAAATAGCTTAATCCACCAGTTAAAATAATGATAGCAAGTGACAGCAATAACATCGCAATCCCATCAAAACCAATATGTCGGCTATGCTTGCCTTTTAGTAAGGGCATAATTGTTACATTAAACAAACCGATTGGGTACATGCCACGGCTAATGAGCGAACCTGCAACCATACGTGTTATTAATAAAATATCGGTAACACCGCGAAAGTGTGATGGTCTGGCATTTGGATTGTAAATAGCCTCGATTTTAATTGGGATACTTCTGAATCCTAATTTTGCCGCACTAATAAGTATTTCGCTTTCAAAGACAAAACCTTTTGAGCGTTGTGTATCAGGGGAAAGTTGGCGAATCAAATTGCAGGGATAAAGTCGAAATCCAGATTGGCTATCATCAATGCAATAGCCTGCAGCCCACGAAAGCCAGAAGTTGGCACATTTATTTGCATAATACCGTTTTGCTGGAATAGCAGATTTATCGGCCAGGCGAGCACCAATAATTATCGTGTTTGGTTGTTGTGTAGCGGTTTCAATAAAACGTGGTATATCTTCTGGGCAATGTTGGCCATCAGCATCGATTGAAATGACGGCTTCTACACCAAGACTTTCAGCATACTGCATTCCTTTCCATAAAGTAGCGGCCTTACCGAGGTTAGACTTATTTTGAAGAACAATGAGTTTTGAGTCACTTGAGTTTGATGTATTGAATGAGTGGATAAGATGCAGTGTTTTATCACTTGAGCCGTCATCAACCACAATAACAAATTTTGCTTGTTCTAAGGCACGCTTGCATACATCAACAATCGTTAGTTCTTCGTTAAAAGCGGGGATGACAATTGCAATTTGCATGGTTGCTCTCTATTTAGTCAATGTAGCTAGGAAATGCTCTATTATCTAATGTGGAAGCTTTTTTGGGGCTATTTCAAAGCTTGTTGGCAAAAGTAATAGGCGCTATTATAAGGCAAATATAACTAAAACATTCAGTAATTAAGGAGAAAAACATGTCTTTTAAGAAAATTTCCACCCTCATTTTAGCTGTGCTTTTAATCGGTATAATAGGTTGCCGAGCGACACCTATACGAACAGTAAATGATGCTCCAGTTACTGCTACGGGAAAATACAGCCTGAAAGATGTTAAAACGGCAATTCAACGAGCAGGTCAGAGTTTAGGTTGGGGTATGAAATCGGTTAAGCCAGGTACCATCATTGGCTCTATATTTGTTCGTAACCATATGGCAAAAGTTGAGATTAAATATAATAAGAAAACGTTTAGTATTTTGTATAAAGATAGTGCCGGCTTAAAATATGATGGCGTTAATATCCATAAGAATTACAATAGTTGGGTAACGAATTTAGAAAGACGAATCCATTCTCAATTAAGCGGAATTTAATTCTTAGGAATTAGAGAAATTAAAAAGGGCATACTATTTTAAAGAGTATGCCCTTTTTTAACTTTGAAAATTTTAGCGTTTCCAGAAAGCCGGTGTTAATAGAACTAATAGAGTAAATATTTCTAAACGGCCTAAGAGCATCGCGAAACAAAGTATCCATTTTACTCCATCATCAAGCCCCGCGTAATTTAGGCCTACTTCGTTTAAACCTGGCCCCAGGTTATTCATACAAGCTGCAACGGCTGAAAAAGCAGTGACTTGATCAAGGCCTAAAAACATTAATATTAAAAGCATAATACTAAAGATTGCAACATAGACAGAAAAGAATCCCCAAACAGATTCAATAACACGCGTTTGTAAAGGCTTGCCTCCAACTTTAATACTCAGTACCGCATTAGGGTGTATAACACGCATTATTTCACGAAGACCTTGCTTAAATAAAAGTAAGAATCGAATCACTTTCATGCCACCGCCGGTTGATCCTGCGCAGCCACCAACAAAGCTTAAAAATAATAACATGACTGGTAAAAATCCAGGCCAGAGATGGTATTGCTGGGTAGTAAATCCAGTGGTTGTACCAATGGAAACAACTTGAAATATGCTATATAAAATTGTTTGATCGACAGTAGCAAAATGACCTTTATAAAATAAGTAACTGGTCGAAATAACAATTGCACCAAACAGTAAAGAAACATAGGTTTTAAATTCAGCATCACATAAATAGGCTTTAATACTACGATTACGCCAAGAGGTAAAATGTAACGCAAAATTAATACCGGAAATAAACATAAATATAATTGCAGTAACTTCTATTAATGGCTTATCAATAAAGTATGCCATGCTTGCATCATGAGTAGAAAAACCACCAATAGAAACGGTAGAAAAGCTGTGAGCAACAGCATCAAATGCACTCATACCAGCGAACCAGTAGCCTAGACCGCAGAGAATAGTCAGCGTTAAATAGATATACCATAGTGCTTTAGCAGTTTCAGTTAAGCGAGGTGTAAGTTTACTGTCCTTCATCGGGCCAGGTGTTTCAGCGCGATATAATTGCATACCACCAATGCCGAGCATTGGCATGATAGCAACGGCTAAAACAACAATACCCATACCACCTAACCACTGAAGTTGTTGGCGGTAATATAAAATAGATTTTGGTAGTGCTTCGATATTCGTAATAACAGTAGCGCCTGTTGTTGTTAGGCCTGAAATTGATTCGAAAATAGAATCAGTAATTGAAATCGTAATTTGTTCTGAGAGTATCAGCGGTAACGAGCCAAATAATCCAAGTACCGTCCAAAAGGCAACAACAACAATAAAGCCATCACGTAGTCTTAGTTCTTTACGCGATTTTAAAACAGGAAGCCAAAGAACTAAACCGGTCACAAGAGTAACCGTAAATGTTGTTAGAAAAACATCTAATGAGCCATCATTATATATGAGTGAGACAATTACGGGAGGAAGTTGAGTGACACTAAATATCATCAACAGTGAACCAATAATTCGTTGTATGGCAAAAAATTGCATGTATTTGTTTCTTTAAGTCAGAAGTTTAAATAAAAGTAATGCCAACCTGGAACAAGCGCTCGACCACAGGAATGAATTTTTTATCAACTAAAAATAAAATAACATGGTCTTCTGATTGAACGACCGTGTCGTGATGAGCAATGATAACTTCTTTGCCGCGTACAATGGCACCAATCGTTGTACCTGGGGGTAATTTAATATCCTCAATATGTTTACCAACAACTTTTGAAGAGCCTGGCTCACCATGCGCGATAGCTTCGATAGCTTCTGCTGCTCCGCGGCGTAAGGAATGAACTTTTACAACATCACCACGACGGATATGGGTTAACAAACTGCCGATTGTGGCTTGTTGTGGTGAGATTGCAATATCAATGTCGCCACTTTGAATAAGATCAACATAGGCTGCACGATTTATTAAGGTCATTACTTTTCGCGCACCCATTCGCTTAGCAAGCATGGAAGAAAGTATATTGGCTTCATCATCATTAGTGAGCGCACAAAATACATCGACCTTATCAATGCCTTCTTCAAGTAATAATTCTTGATCAGAAGCATCGCCTAGTATGACAAGTGTATTATCTAATTCATTGGCAATTTCTTCACTACGCACCGGGTTGTGATCGATAAGCGTCACGCGATATTTATTTTCAAGCGAAGCCGCAACACGTCGGCCAATATTACCGCCACCAATAATCATGATGCGTTTGTAAGGGGTATCGAGTCGACGTAACTCGCTCATAACCGCACGGATATCTTCAGTTGCAGCGATAAAGAAAACTTCATCGTCAGCTTCAATTACGGTATGTCCCTCAGGAATGATAGCGTGGCCACGCCGGTAAATAGCTGCTACGCGAGTATCAACAGCTGGAATGTGTTCACGTAGTGTGCGCAATTCACGTCCAACGAGAGGACCACCATAAAAAGCTTTTACACCAACCATTTGTACTTGTCCGTCGGCAAAATCTAGTACTTGCAATGAACCCGGGTGCTTAATGAGGCGAAATATATTATCGGTAATAATTTGCTCAGGGCTGATGGACACGTCAACCGGAAAGGCATCTTGTGTAAATAATTTTTTACTTTCATTTAAATACCCCATGCCGCGTATTCGAGCAATCTTGGTTGGAGTATGAAATAGAGTATACGCAATTTGGCAAGCTACGAGATTGGTTTCATCACTATCGGTTACCGCTATCATCATGTCGGCGTCTTCAGCACCTGCATTGCGGAGGATGTCGGGATGTGAAGCTAGCCCAACAACAGTACGTAAATCGAGACGATCTTGAAGAGCACGTAACTGAGCAGCGTTAGTATCAACAATTGTAATATCGTTATCTTCACTAACAAGGTTTTCAGCCAATGAGCTGCCAACTTGCCCTGCACCTAAAATGATAATTTTCATAATTTATAGTAACGATAGATTGTTTTTTTTAATGAGTATATTTTAGGTGTATTGTAGCTGTTAATCTAAGTATTACAACGCTTTATGTTGTTTATGAGTGAAGAAATGGTGGGTTTTACTTTGTAGGTTTTGCTTGTTTGTGCGCCGTGTAAGGAAGTTTATAATTAGCATCGTATTTGCTTGTGCAAATACTGGCATGGTGGGCGTTGTTATCTTGACTACCGAGGTTCGCGTTGCTCTCTCAGGCGTTAAAGATCATAAGTGTCAGTAAAGAAACTGACACTAAATAAGAGCGCGTGTAAATAGTCGTCTTTGTTAGTGTCGTATTTGCTTGAGCAAATACTGGTGTGCGGGACGTTGTTGTCTCGACTACCGAGGTTCGCTTTGCTCACTCAGGCGTTAAAGATCATAAGTGTCAGTAAAGAAACTGACACTAAATAAGTGCGCGTGTAAATAGTCGTCTTTGTTAGTGTCGTATTTGCTTGAGCAAATACTGGTGTGCGGGACGTTGTTGTCTCGACTACCGAGGTTCGTTTTGCTCACTCAGGTATAAGTGCGCGTGTAAATAGTAGTCTTTGTTAGTTCCGTATTTGCTTGTGCAAATACTGGTGAGGTGTGACGCTATTACCTCGACTACCGAGGTTCGCGTTGCTCACTCAGGTATAAGTGCGCGTACGAAGGACGCGCACTAATCATCTAAATGCTTCGCATCAATTTCTAATGAACGTAATTTCCGATATAGGTGGGTTCTTTCTAAGCCTATTGCTTTAGCCGCTTTACCAACGCTACCATTTACCAGTTTCAGTTGATGAATTATATAGTTGCGTTCAAATTGTTCGCGAGCTTCACGTAGAGGTAGTTCGAAATTCGCTTGTGAGCTCTCAATGGCGACATCATTTGTTTTGCCAATCGCTTTTGCTATTTCTTGTACATCAATCTCAGAGCCAGAGCCAACAATGAGTAGTCGTTGAACCAAGTTCTTTAATTCAAGAACATTACCTGGCCAAGGATAATTTCTTAAGGTGTTTTGTGCCGCCATTGAAAGTTTACGATAAGGTAAGTTATCTTGCTCAACAAAAAAGTTGATATAGTGGTTGAGTAGTTCAGGAATATCTTCATGATGTTCTCGTAGTGGAGGAACATTTATTGGTACGACATTAAGTTTGTAATATAAATCTTCACGGAAGTGACCATCTTCAACAAGCTTTTGTAAATTTCGATGCGTCGCAGCAATGATTCGTACATGGATTGCAACTTCTTCTGTACCGCCAATTCGTGCAAAGGATTTTTTCTCAAGAGCAGAAAAGAATTTAGCTTGTGATTTAAGATCCATATCACTCATATCGTGAAGATAAAGCGTGCCACCACTAGCTTGTTCAAGTAAACCGTAAGTTATCTTTCCTTCAATCTCGCTACCAAATAATTCTTTAGCTGCATTTTCGGGTGACAGACTTGCAACATTAACATCAATAAATGATCGTTCTTTGCGGCTACTATGTTGATGTAAAAATTGAGCTGTAATTTCAAGTTCGGTGCCGGGTTCTCCACTAAGAAGAATCCAGGTATCATGTTCAGCAATCTTTAAAACATTGGCTCTAAAAGACTGCATGGTTGAGCCTTTGCCAAGTAATTCTGCAGTACTCGCGTTATTCTTACGCAAGCCTTTATTTTCACGAAGCAATTTATCTGCCTCTAAAGCATGCTCTATGGTTAGCAAGAGTTTAGCGAGAGATAGTGGTTTTTCGATAAAGTCATAAGCTCCAAGGCGGGTTGCTTCAACAGCTGTTTCAACCGTACCGTGGCCTGACATCATAATGACAGGTATAGATAAGCCGCCTTCCTCCTTAGACCATTCTTTTAGCAATGTAATGCCATCAACATCGGGCATCCATATATCGAGAAGAACAAGATCGGCACGGCGTGCGCGTTGAGATTCACGAGCTTCTGAACCATTTTCGGCGACAGCAACTTCATAGCCTTCATCTTCAAGAATTTCACGAACGAGATTTCGAATATCAGGCTCATCGTCGACCACTAAGATATAAGGTACACCTTTTGCTTTTTGTGTTGGTGTTTTCTCTGATGATTCATGCCGTGGCATCATTTTTTCCCTTTATTCATTAATTCAGGTTGAGCTGACGATGTTTCAGTTGTTCTATGTACAGCGCTTACTACCGGCAGCCGTATATATAAAGTAGCGCCGCTATTAGCCTGATTTGAAGGACTCGGCTTTGAAGTACCCGATGATGAGGTACTATTTTGAATCTGATTATTCTGGATCTTATTATTATGAATTTTATTATTCTCTGCCCACAAAACGCCGCCGTGTTCTTCAACAATTTTTTTAACGATTGCCAAGCCAAGCCCACTGCCTTTTGGCTTACTAGTAATATAGGGTTCAAAGAGCGAACTAAACATATCTTGAGGTATTCCTGGCCCATTATCTGTTATTTTAATTTCAACATAATGACAGGCTGCTTGTTTTGCACATTCTGTGGATAAAACAAGTTTACCATTAGTTTGGTTTTCCATTGCTTCAAGTGCATTTTTAACTAAGTTAATAAGTAATTGCCGCATTCTATTTGTGTCGGCTTCAATGTGTGGCATTGTATTGTCAAGATGAGTCTCTATTTGAATTGATGTATTTGTATCTTGATAAAGATCCAGCACTTCATTGATGAGCTTATTTAAATCAATGGTTTTTAATTCAACGGCAGGCATTCGTGCGTAGTCTGAAAATGCTTTAACCATTTGCTTGAGCGTTTCAACTTGTTGAACAATTGTATTGGTTGAACGGTCAAGTACATCAGCATCTTCAGCAGACATTGTTTTTAAATATTTATGACGAAGTCTTTCTGCCGAAAGTTGTATGGGCGTTAATGGGTTTTTTATTTCATGGGCAAGACGTCGAGCAACTTCACCCCAAGCGGCATTTCGTTGAGACTGTAATGATAGAGTAATATCATCAAAGACAATTACAAAACCGCCATCTGGAAGAGTCGTGCCACGACACATAATAACCTGGCGCCCTTCAGACGCAAATAAAGTAACTTCTTCAGTCCACTGACTATCATTTTGATCAAGATGAGGCTTTATAGAATCCAGAAAAAGATATAAAAAAGTATAATCATCAACGATGATTTCGAGTTCTTTATCGATGTAGTTTGTTAAGTCAAAACCTAAAATTTGGCTGGCAGTAATATTACAAGTAATTAAATTATGTTGATTATCGAGAGTTAAAACGCCTGAAGTTAAGTTTTCAAGAACTCCCTGTAAATACGAATGAGATGATTCAAGTTGCTTCTGACTTAACTCAGCAGATTCACGAGCCATAGAAAGTTGATGCATCATGTCATTAAAGGATCGGACTAAATTCCCTAGGTCATCATTTCCAGTAGGAGGGATGCGCGTATTATATTCACCCTTAGCAACGGCGAGGGTGCCTTGTACTAAGTTTGTTACTGGCGCGACCAGGTGCCGGGCGTAAAAGAAAGCTGCCCAGATTGCCGTTAAAATGCTTAACATTAAAACTAACGATAGAGTAAGAATAAAGCTGTATTTAAGTGGGTCGCGTAAATAGGACAGTTCTTTATATTGACTAAAAGCAATTTGAACCGTGTTGGCTAAAATATTCATCCGTGCTGTTACGGGATAAAGTGCTTGTAATACTTGACCCTCAGCAACTGGGTCGCGACTCGCAACGGGTACTGCAATTCGAATTCGAATAAGGTGTTCATTATTTTCTGTAAAAGGAATAAGACCAAAGTCAGGTTGGCCTTTGCGTGCCTTTACGACAGTTTTATCTTCAAGTCGAAGTGGAAGAAGTTTTTTAATGTCTGAAGTACTCGATGCAATGATGTGACCAGAATAATCAAATAAAGTAAGCTCAGATGCACCGCTATCAATTTGTAATTCATTAAGTCGAAGAGCTGCAAAATTATCATTTACTTCCGTAAGTTTTTTAGATTGGATCTGAACATCTTTAACAAGCGATTTAATTTGTAATTCGAGTGATGCTTTACTAAGTTCAAGTGAGTCGCTTAAAGCATCTTCTACTTGAACATCAAACCAACTATCAATGCCTCGCTGCAAGAAGTCTAATGAAAAGTAATAAACGACACTAACGGGTGTGACCGATAATATAACAAACATAATGACAAGTTTTGCAGTAAGACGTGAACCAACTTCCCGATTACGATATTGTTTAACGAGCGTATATAAATTTTTTGAAATTAAGCCAACGAGTAAAATGATGGCGAGTGCATTAATGCCCAGAAGCAAAGAAAATTGTTGGCTGAACTGTGCGGAGTTATGAGCAGCTCCGCTCATTAAATATAACGAAGAGATAAGTAAAATAATAAGCGCAATAATTGGAAAGCTGCCGCTAAAAAGGCGAGTAATAAAATTTTGAAACAGTTGTAGAATTCTATTATTCATCTTTGAAGAGGCCATTCATACCAATCACTCGAAAGCTGCCAGTCACTTGAGATATATGCAAGTGGTCTCATTGGTGCAGGCAGTGATTCAATATCGAGATGCGTACGCACTCGTAAATAGTAATCTTTTTTGGAATTTAAAAGATTTGCATCAAGAATGGGTAATTCTTTAATTTCACTTAGAAACCCGAGTGCTTGTTGTAGAGTAATAAAATTATTCTGAGTGCCGCTATTTAAATTATGAACTACGTAACTTTCCGACAATGCGTGGTATAGCAATAAATAACCTTGTTCCAGGTTGGCGAGAGTTTCATCTGCCCACCACCAACGTGGGCTAAGAATTTCAATGTCCACCAAGATGAGTAAGGGAACACCATGTTCTAAAGCTTCGATGGCATCTTTCGAGAAAGTATAATCGAAATTTGCATTAAGTAAGTAAACACGATCGCGCATTAATGTTTCTAGACTTTGGATATTAAAATTAGCCTTATCCTCTTCGGCATAAAGATTTTGGGATGTAAAAAAGGAGAGTGATAATAATGCGATAAGAGAATAACGCAAGACACGAGAAGACGTTAGGCATAGTAGCCTGAAATGAATTAAGAGCTGACACAGTAATACAATAGAACATTGTTTATTATTTTTTCTGGAGTAAGCAATAGAAGAAGCCATCACTATTTTCCTGCACTTTTGTATTTTTATTTATTTCAACGGTAGGCAATAATTGCATGCCGTATTCAGTGTTTTGACCTAATGATACTTTAAAATCAATGCTCTGTGCATCGTTATGTGTGCTTAAAAAGCGTTTTATTTGTGTTACGTTTTCTTCAGGTAAGACTGAACAGGTTGCATATAACAATGTTCCACCTGGTTTTAAGGTTGGCCACAAATTATTCAAAAGTTTTTGCTGAGTTTGAATCAGAGCGTCGACTTCTGACGGCTGACGAATACGCTTTATATCCGGATGACGACGAATAACGCCAGTAGCGCTACAAGGCGCATCCAGTAAGATTCGATCGAATAATTCTGAGTCCCACCATTGCTCAATATCATTAGCATCAGCAGCTATTAGCGATATTTTAGACTCAAGCTGTGGCACAACCCTTTTAATATTTTCTGTTACTCTTTCTAAGCGTTTTGACGAAACATCAATGGCGGTTAGATGCTTGAGCTCAGGGCAAGATTCCATCAGGTGAAGTGTTTTTCCGCCAGGTGCAGCGCAGGCATCAAGAATCATTTCGCCATTTTGAGGGGCAAGATATTCTGCACAAAGTTGAGCCGCACTATCTTGAATACTTACAGCGCCTTCACTAAAAAGAGGTAACTGCTCAACCACCACGGCTTGTTCAAGTAATATACCATGTTGGGTTAAAGGGCATGCGCGAGCAGCCAACCCTTTGTCTTCTAGCAGTTTCATGTATTGTTCGCGAGTATGGCTTAGTTGATTAACCCGCAATGTCATTGGTGGATGGAGTAAATTGGCTTCTAAGGTATCTTTCCATGAGGCTGTTGTATCAGTAGATTCAGGGTAGGCTTTTTGAACACGCTTTAATAGCCAATCCGGACAACAATAATGACTTATTGTATTTTTAGCGGCTGCATCATGTAAGTGGTCTTGTTCACGTTGGTAGCGGCGTAATAAGGCATTAACTAAATTTTTAGACCAGCTCTTTTTGGATTTTTTTGTAACATTGACTGTTTCATTGATAGCCGCATGCTCGGGCAGATTGCCTTCATTGAGCAACATAATGCCGCTCATTATTAAATGGTAAATGTCCTGATCTTTGTTTTTGAGTTTTTTATCCAGTAAAGCATCGACTATAAATTGGTAAAACTCATAACGTCTTAGTACATTGTAACAATAGGCCTGAATTTTCGCGTTATCGTTTGGGTTAATTTGCGTATGGTATTGAGCAATGCAATCGGGCAGAGATTTCTTTTCAACAACGACCATATTAATAATAGATGCCGTTGCTGCGATGGCTGTTAACGGCGCAGTTTTTAACTTTGGAGTTTGTTTTTTTTGTTTAGACATGAATAGAATTATTTTCTCTTAAGAAAATATTTGTCCTACTTTAAAAAAGTCGGGTCGACCATTGAGTAAAGCATTAACCGACATTCTTTTTGCACCTGAGAGCTGTAAGTCGGTAATGGCTAAACGGCCTTGGCCGCAACCGACAATAATTTCATTTTTGGTAATCTCTAGAACTTCACCAATAGTATTCTTTGAGTTTGTATCTGAAATATTAGCTTGCCAAAGACGAATCATTTTATTATCAAAATGGGTCTGAGCAACGGGCCAACTATTAAAGGCACGAATCTGTCGGTGTATTTGTTCGGCACTTTGTTGCCAGTCGATTAAAGCTTCTTCTTTACTTAGCTTGTGCGCATAACAAGCCTGGCTATTATCTTGTTTAATTAAAGGAGGCTTACCTTGTTGTATGCATTTAATCGCTTCCAGCATAGTGTTTGCGCCAAGTTCAGCGAGTTTGTCATGCAGGCTACTACCGGTGTCAATGGCTGCTATGTCGCAGTTAGTTTTGAGTATCATATCGCCTGTATCTAAGCCTTCATCCATTTGCATTATGGTAATACCTGTCTGAGTGTCACCAGAAATTATTGCGCGTTGAATGGGTGCTGCACCTCGCCATCGAGGTAACAAAGATGCATGGATATTGATGCACCCAAGAGAGGGAGTTGTTAAAACTTCCGCAGGTAAAATTATTCCATAGGCTGCAACAATCATTAGGTCAGGTTTGAGTTGACTTAAAATATCAAGATCATCTTGTTGTTTAAAGTTAAGAGGTTGATGCACTGCAATAGAATGTTTAACAGCAAGCTCTTTGACGGGACTTGCTTTTAGCTGTCTGCCGCGACCCGCAGGACGATCAGGCTGGGTATATGCCGCGATCACTTCAACATTAACGTTATCTTTATTTTTAATCAAAGCATCCAATGCCATAGCAGCGAAGTCGGGTGTGCCCGCAAAAATAACACGCAATGGTTTTGTATTTGAAGAAGCGTTAGACATAGTTGCCTTGAATAAAGCCAGCGTAATAAAAAATTATGCTGGTAGAAAATAAATGGTTAGGGCTTTTGAGCTTTAAGCAATTTCTTACGAATACGGCTACGCTTCATTTCAGATAAATAATCAACGAAGAGTTTACCTTCCAAGTGATCCATTTCATGCTGTATACAAACGGAGAGTAAATCATCTGCTTCTAGCTCGTAAAATTCGCCATATTGATCTTGAGCTTTAAGTTTTATTTTTTCGTATCGTTTAACCGGCTCATAAATTCCTGGCACAGATAAACAGCCTTCATCTATCGCTTGTTGGCCTTCTTTTTCCAGGATTTCAGGATTTATGACAACCAATGGTTGGTTTTTTTCTTCCGAAGTGTCTATGGTAATAATACGCTGATGGACATCTATTTGGGTAGCAGCTAAACCTATACCTGGAGCTGCATACATTGTTTCAAGCATGTCATCTGTAAGCTTTTCGATTTTTTTATTAAAATCAGTAACTTGCTTCGCTTTAGTGCGAAGACGTGGATCAGGAAAATTTAAAATATTGAGTAATGCCATACACTAACTGCCAAATTTATAGTACATTTATAGAAAGATCTGCTAACATTATGATACTACTAGGATAACTGGTATTCAAAAGGTTAGATTTATTCATTATATCAAGATGAAAATCTGAATAATGAAGACTAATAAGGTTAAATAAAAGGTAATAATTGTATAAGTTTAAAGCACTACTTTTATTCAATCCAGATATTTATTTAATACCGAAAAGTTATAAATTAAGTTTTAAAGTGTCAACCGCCCTATATTAAGGTTAATTATATGATACAGAACAAAGCATGCCGAGTATCCTTTAAAGGAATTTTATTGTTTTCTGCAATTTTGGGTTTAGCAGCTTGTAGCTCGCAGCCAAAAAATGTAGAAACAAAGCCTGTTGCGGTTGAGCAGCAAGCTGAGACGATGCCAGTTGACGATGTGCAAACAACGCCGGTACAAGCTGAAACGGATACTGAAGTTATTGCCATTAAGCGGGACTACCCTGATCGTTATGTTGTTAAAAAAGGCGATACATTGTGGGACATCGCAGAAACCTTCTTAAAAAGTCCATGGTTATGGCCAGAAGTTTGGAATATAAATCCAAAAATTCGCAACCCTCATTTAATATACCCTGGTGATGTCATTGTTTTACATTATGTTGAAGGTAAGCCTTTCTTAACATTAGAAGGTGCCGGTGGTGTTTTACCTCCACCAAAAGGGATTGATACGGTTAAGCTCTCTCCTGAGGTTCATATCTCCAAGCTGGAGAAAGCGATTACTACCATTCCTCGTTCCGCTATTGATGCCTTTTTGTATTCTCATAGAGTTGTAGGTGAAACTGAACTGAATAATGCGCCTTATATTGTGTCTAGTTTTGAGCAACATTTAGTTGCCGGTCCAGGCCATAAAATTTACGTACGTAGATTAGAGGCTCCTCAAGTAACCGGCTTTCAAATTGTACGTCCGGGAATCGTTTATAAGCACCCTGATACAAAAGAAATTTTAGGTTATGAGGCGCTTAATTTAGGTGAAAGCCATTTAGTGAAACTTGGCAATGGCGAGCCATCGACACTTCTTGTAACGCGTGCTTTTCAGGAAATTCTTGAAGGAGATAATCTGCTTCCAATCATTAATAAGCGCGATGCAATTTACTTTCTTCCAAAAGCTCCAAAGAATCAGGTTGAAGGCTACATTATTTCAGTTATTAATGGTGTAGCTGAGATTGGCCAAAATAATGTTGTTGTTTTATCTTTAGGTGAACGCGAAGGCATCGAACAAGGCGATGTTCTTGATATATACAGTGGCGGCGAAAATGTGCGTGATCGCACTGCAAATGGCTATGTTAAGCTACCGGATGAAAAAGCAGGCTTATTAATGGTTTTTCGTGTATTTGAGAAGGTGAGTTATGCTCTCGTACTTGAAGCACAAAGAGCGCTTCATACAATGAATAAGGTTAAAAACCCTAAGTAGCGGTTGTAGGGGAAATGCTGTTGAAATAGCAGCAAGTATCAATAATTTTGGTATAAGGATATACCAAGAGGAATATCATGGCAGAGTATCTTGAAACGGAGCGCGCCGCTTGGCTCGCTGTCCACCGTACGTCAGGCATTGGCGCAGTCACTTTTTTAAAACTACTCTCTGTTTTTCAAAATCCACGTAGTATTCTTAAAGCAAGTAGGACTCAGTTAAGTGAGTGCTCACTAAGCAATGAAACAATTGATAGTTTACTATCCCCTGATTGGCCGCAGATTGAAAAAGATTGTCAGTGGCTAGACGCAAATCAAGCCTCAGTTATCACTATTAGTGATGAAGATTACCCTCCCTTACTGAAAGAAATATCCGATCCTCCTCCAGTTCTCTTCGTGTTAGGTGACAAGAATCTGCTGATAACGGAGCAATTAGCGATTGTAGGGAGTCGAACACCAACGCCTATGGGAGAGCGCTCAGCAGAAGAATTTGCAGAAAACCTAGCAGAAGTAGGATGGACCATCACCAGTGGTATGGCTTTAGGGATTGATACCGCTTGCCATCGAGGCGCTTTAAAGGCGAAAAAGGGCAATACCATTGCTGTTATTGGTACCGGGATAGACCGCGTATATCCAGCCCGTAATCGTGATTTAGCGCATCAAATAACCCAACAGGGCGCTATTATCAGTGAATTTCCCCTTGGTACGTCGCCTCTGCCGGGCAATTTCCCGCGTCGAAATCGTATTATTAGTGGTATGAGTCGCGGTGTATTTGTTGTTGAAGCAGCATTAAGGAGCGGTTCTTTAATTACGGCAAAACAAGCACTTGAGCAGGGTAGAGAGGTTTTTGCGCTACCAGGTTCGATACACAACCCACTTTCTAGAGGATGCCATTCACTTATACGACAAGGGGCTAAGTTGGTTGAAACTGCCGAGCATATTTATGAAGAATTGATTGAAATTTTGCCTAATCGCCCCCAAGTTAGTATCGAGAGCCACAATAGCCAAGAAGCCATTCTTGAGCTTGATGATGAGTACAAAATTGTCTTAAATCATGTGGGTTTTGAGCCTACAGCGGTTGATACCGTTGTAGGGCAAAGTGGATTGACGGCAGACGCGGTTTGCTCCATGCTACTGGTATTGGAATTGCAAGGTTATATTGTCTCGTTGCACGGTGGCCATTATTGCAAGGTATCAGCTCAGCATGTACTAGAAGATGCATCTGACTAAAAGGGGCTAAGATGAAACAAAATATATTCGATGTCTTAATGTATTTGTTTGAAAATTATATGAATGACGATGTGGAGTTCGATGTAGATGAAGATTCTCTACGAAATGAGCTTCAAGAAGCAGGATTTCAGCTAGGTCAAATTGCTCAAGCATTTGACTGGTTAGAAGGATTAACAAGTTTTCAAGGAGAAGGGCATTACCCTTCATTAAACTCTGATCAATCGTTGCGAGTTTACACAAAAGAAGAATGCGATAAGTTAGATACTAATAGCCGTGGTTTTTTAATGTTCCTCGAACAAACAGGCGTGCTAGATCATATGACACGTGAAATGGTTGTTGATCGTATCATGGCGCTTGATACTGATGAATCAGATATAGAACAACTCAAATGGGTTGTGTTGATGGTGTTATTTAATCAACCCGGTTTTGATGGTTCAATAAGTTGGATGGAAGAATTAGTATTTGAAGAAGCGACCGGCCAGTTGCATTAATATAGCTGTATTAATTATTTTTAGGCTTGGTTTTTCGTGGTAGTAAATTATTTAGTATTAAATTTTTGTTATTAGTTTAAATATAATAATAAGGATTAAGCATCGTCCTACACAGATCGACGTGTTTAACAAAAGTGAGTTAAAAATCAAATGGCAAATAGCTTAGTCATTGTAGAATCTCCCGCAAAAGCGAAAACAATCAAAAAATACCTTGGTAAAGGCTTTGAAGTTTTAGCATCCTATGGTCACGTCCGTGATTTATTACCAAAAGAAGGCGCTGTCGATCCTGCAAATGATTTTGCAATGAAGTATCAAGTTCTTGAAAAAAACCAGAAGCATCTAGATGCAATTAAAAAAGCATTAAAAAAAGCAGACAATCTTTATCTCGCAACAGATCCGGATCGCGAGGGCGAAGCTATTTCATGGCACTTGTATGAATTATTAAATGATCAAGGTTTATTAAAAAATAAAACCGTCGGACGAATTGCCTTCAATGAAGTTACTAAGACAGCAGTAAATGATGCCGTTGCTAATCCACGTGAATTATCTTATGACATGGTAGATGCTCAGTTAGCTCGTCGTGCACTCGATTATTTAGTTGGTTTTAATCTTTCTCCTTTATTATGGAAAAAAATTCGACGTGGGCTATCTGCCGGTCGAGTGCAAAGTCCAGCCTTACGCTTAATTGTAGAGCGTGAACTTGCAATTGAAGCCTTTGAGCCGAAAGAGTATTGGTCTCTGGATACTGTAGTCGAAAGTGATAAAACAGAATTCAATGGAAAACTTACTTTCTTAGAAGGTGAGAAAATTTCGCAATTCACTATCAATTCAGAAGATAAAGCGAATAATGCACAAGAGATTATAAATAGTGCTGCAAAAGGCAAGCTAACGGTTGCAAAAGTTACCAAGAAAAAACGTAAACGCAATCCAAGTGCTCCCTTTATAACGTCAACCTTGCAACAGGAAGGTTCGCGTAAGTTAGGTTTTACCGCAAAGAAAACAATGAGCATTGCACAGCAACTCTATGAAGGCATCGACCTTGGTGGAGAAACGGTGGGTTTAATTACCTACATGCGTACCGACTCGGTAAATTTATCTAATGAAGCATTAGAAGATATTCGTAAATTCATTATTGAAAAATTTGGTAACGATAATTTACCGAAAGAGCCTCATACCTATAAAACCAAAGCGAAAAATGCACAAGAAGCACATGAAGCTGTTCGTCCTACCTCTGTTTTTTATGATCCAAAAGAGATTAAAAAGCATTTAACAAAAGATCAATTTCGTTTGTATGAGTTAATTTGGAAGCGCACTGTTGCTTGTCAAATGGTACATGCAACATTAGATACTGTTGCAATGGACTTGCATACAGGTAGTGAAACAGATGCGAAAAAAGCCGGCGCTATATTCCGTGCCAATGGTTCTCAATTAGTCGATCCAGGTTTTATGTCGGTATATCAAGAAAGTGTTGATGATGCGAAATCAGCAGATGATAAGGACCGTTTACTGCCGTCCTTAAAAGAAGGTGATGTTGTTAAGCTAGTAAAACTCTTACCTGAGCAACATTTTACTGAACCACCACCACGTTATGCAGAGGCTTCACTTGTTAAGTCTTTAGAAGAACATGGTATTGGTCGGCCTTCAACATATGCTTCAATTATTTCGACATTGCAGGCACGTGAATATGTCACCATGGATAAACGTCGATTTATGCCTACTGATGTTGGTCGTATAGTTAATAAGTTTTTAACAGAGCATTTTACGCAATATGTAGATTACGATTTTACTGCGAAGTTAGAAGATGACCTTGATGCCATTTCGAGAGGTGAAAAGAAATGGATTCCGATAATGAAAAAATTCTGGAAACCATTTAAAGAGCTTGTTGTTGATAAAGATAAAAACGTTGACAGAAAAGATGTTACCCATGAAGCAATGGAAGAAAAATGTCCCAAATGTGGTGGCGACATGGCTATTCGTTTAGGCCGGCGTGGTCGCTTTATTGGTTGTAATAGTTATCCGGAATGCGACTATACTCGAAATGTAAATGAAGATGCCAATTCTGAACCAGAAGTAATAGAAGGTCGTAAATGCCCTGAATGTGAATCTGATTTAATTATTCGTTCGGGGCGTTATGGCAAGTTTATCGGTTGCAGTAATTATCCTGATTGTAAACACATCGAGCCATTAGAAAAACCAAAAGATATGGGCGTTAAATGCCCTGAGTGCCATAACCATAATATGCTTATGCGTAAATCACGTAATGGTAAAATATTTTATTCTTGCGAAGATTATCCTAAGTGTAAATACGCTGTATGGAATGAGCCGCTTAAGCAAGCTTGCCCAGATTGCTCGTGGCCAATGTTAACGCTTAAGATTACAAAACGTCGTGGTCATGAAAAAACGTGCCCACAAAATGAATGTAAATATGTTGAGGCTGTTGATGAATCAGATTTAGTTGATATTCGACCAACATATGAAGCCGATAAAGCTGAAAAAGATAAAGCTGAAGAAGATTCCTGATTTAACAGACCTAATAATTTAATCCTTTTATTTAACTACCAAAATTATCAAGAGATATACTATGTCAAAACATTTTGTTTCTATTTTAATGGGATCTGATTCAGATCTTCCTGTAATGCAAGCTAGCATTGATGTGTTAAAAAATTTACAAGTAGAGTATGAAGTTTATATTACTTCTGCACATCGAACACCAGATGATACTCGTAATATTATTAATGATGCAGAAAAGCGTGGCTGTAAAGTATTTATAGCAGCGGCAGGTTTAGCTGCTCATTTAGCGGGTGCAGTTGCAGCTCATACTTTGAAACCTGTTATTGGTGTTCCTATGGATGGCGGTCCATTAAATGGTTTTGATGCATTATTATCAACAGTTCAAATGCCCGGCGGGATACCTGTTGGAAGTGTTGCAATAGGTAAAGCAGGCGCAAAAAATGCAGCTTATCTTGCGGCACAAATATTAGGTTTAATCGATGAAGCAATAGCGAAACGTTTAGTGGATGAACGTGAAGCAAATGCACAAGCAGTTAGAGACAAAAATATTGAAGTGCAAAAAAGTCTTAGATAATTAAGTGGCACTTGCTTTGAAAAATGAAATTCAAGATGCAGTGATGGCATTACAGCAGGGCCAGTTAATTGCTTACCCTACTGAAGCAGTATATGGACTTGGTTGTGATCCAAAACAACCGGAAGCCATTGAACATTTAATTAAATTAAAAAAACGTAACCCTGAAAAGGGACTTATATTAATTGCTTCTAAGTTTGAGCAGTTAAGTCCGTATCTTGAAGATATTGATGAGTTACTAGCGAGCCGAGCGAAACAGAGTTGGCCCGGTGCGGTAACATGGGTCTGGCCACTAAAAAAGGATATAGAGATTTCACCCTTATTAACAGGGCGTTTCCAATCTATTGCTGTGCGAGTAACCAATCATCCAACTGCTGCTGCACTTTGTGATGCATTTCAGGGGGCTATCGTTTCAACCAGTGCAAACTTGGAAGGTTGTGAACCTGCAATAAATGCAGATCAGGTGAAACAATTTTTTCCAGAGACAGGCCAGATAGCAAAAATACTTATTGGTGATGTTGGAACGTTATCGAAACCAACACCAATATATAATGTAATAACGCAAGAAGAAATACGCTAATCGGATACAAGATTAAATGTCAGAAATAAATATAGAAATAGTAAAGGAATACTTACTTAAATTACAAGATACAATTTGTGATGCGCTAAGTGAAGAAGATGGCAAAGAAAAATTTGTCGAAGATGCATGGGAACGAGAGCAAGGTGGTGGTGGTCGTACACGTGTATTAACAAATGGAGCCGTCTTTGAACAAGCCGGTGTAAATTTTTCGCATGTTTATGGCAATCAACTCCCTAAATCGGCAACTGCTGCCCGCCCGGAATTAGAAGGCAGAGACTTTCAAGCCGTTGGTGTTTCACTTGTTATTCATCCTCATAATCCAAATATTCCAACATCTCATGCTAATGTTAGATTCTTTATCGCAGAAAAAGAAGATGAAGAACCCGTTTGGTGGTTTGGTGGAGGCTTTGATTTAACACCCTACTATCCTGTAAAAAAAGATGTGGTGCATTGGCATAAAACAGCCAAAGCTGTATGCGATCCATTTGGTGATGGCGTTTATGATAAATATAAAAAATGGTGCGATGAATATTTTTATTTAAAGCATCGTGATGAAACTCGCGGAGTAGGTGGATTATTTTTTGATGATTTGAATGAATGGGGATTTGAGAAAAGTTTCGAATTCATGAAAAGCGTGGGTAATAGTTATATACCAGCGTATCGTCCTATAGTCACTAAACGCAAGAATGACGAGTATGGTGAGCAAGAAAGAGATTTTCAACTTTATCGTCGCGGTCGTTATGTAGAATACAATTTGGTTTATGATCGTGGAACATTATTTGGATTACAAACAGGTGGACGTACGGAATCTATTTTAATGTCATTACCACCATTGGTTAAATGGAAATATAACTGGTCGCCAGAGCCGGGTTCAAAAGAAGCAGATTTATACGAGAATTATTTGAAACCACATGAGTGGCTTTAGATATTAATCATAGCTAGTTTTTCGGATTTCTTTAGTTTTTTAATTTCATATTCACGCTTAGCAGCAACTGCACGTGATACAGTTTTCTCTTTATAAACTAATTTTAACGGCCGACGAACTCGTGTGTATTTTGCAGCGAGTTTGTTGTCATGGTTATGTTCATTAAGCCGACGTTCTAGATCGATAGTAATACCGGTATATAAGCTATTATCAGCACACTCTAAGATATAAACGTACCAAGCAGGTTTTTTAGTTGGCATATCTAGTCGTTTGAATTAGGCCAGACATTTATAAGCAAGATTATACCTAAACTTCCTAGCAACCATGATGCAAGCGGAATATCTTCAATAATAAATTTTGTTAAACCATCAAGTGCAAAAATAACACTAGCGCCTATAACCAGGCTACTTCCTACAATGGCAACAAAAGTTCGATGATTATTTTTACGCATTTCATTTTTTATTTCTTTCATTTGGGTATGTGAAAGTTGATTTGTGATGCTGCCATCTTTTATTTGCGATAAAACATCATGAAATAAACTGGGTAGTTGAGGCATTTGTTCTAACCAATTTGGGAATGCTTCTTTGAATTGTTTGAATACAGCTTTGGGGCCTATTTGATCTCGCATCCAGTTTTCTAAGAAAGGTTTTGCTGTTTGCCATAGGTCAAGGTCAGGGTAAAGCTGGCGACCTAAGCCCTCGATGTTTAATAAAGTTTTTTGTAACAGAACAAGCTGTGGCTGTACTTCAATATCAAACTCACGTGCAGTATTAAATAAGCCTATTAAAACTTGTGCAAAAGAAATTTCTTTTAATGGTTTATTAAAAATAGGTTCACAAACGGTTCGTATTGCAGCTTCAAACTCTTCTATACGAGTATCGTGGCCAACCCAACCGGAATCTATATGGAGTTCAGCTACGCGGCGGTAGTTGTGATTAAAGAATGCTAAAAAGTTTTCGGCCAAGTAACGCTGGTCATTTTTGGTAAGGGTTCCCATAATACCAAAATCAACCGCAATGTATTGGCCCTTACTTTGTTTAGGATCTTGTTGATTTTCAGCGGCTACAAAAATATTACCCGGGTGCATATCGGCATGAAAGAAGCTGTCTCGAAAGACTTGAGTAAAGAATATTTCTACTCCATCTTCCGCGAGCTTTTTAAAATCAATCTGATGTTGTTCTAATGTATCTGTATGAGAAACAGGAATGCCATGAATGCGTTCCATCACCATTACATTTTTACGTGTGTACTCCCAATGTACTGAGGGCACATAGAGGAGGTCTGAATTTTTAAAATTACTTTTTAACTGCGCTGCATTCGCTGCTTCACGCATTAGATTGAGTTCATTAATAATTGTTTTTTCATACTCAGCAACAATTTCAACGGGGCGTAACTTTTTACCCATTGACCAGAAACGTTCAATTTTTCTGGCGATGCTATATAGAATGGCGACATCACGTTGAATAATCGGCATGATGCCAGGCCGTAAAATCTTTACAACAACTTCTTCTCCATTGTGTAGTGTTGCTGCATGAACTTGAGCGATAGATGCTGAAGCAAAAGGCGTTGCTGTAAATTCTGCAAAAACATCGTGAGGTGATCGTTGGTAAGCTTTTTCTAAAATTTCTAAAGCGAGACTATCAGCAAAAGGGGGTACTTGATCTTGAAGCTTACAAAGTTCAACAGCGATATCTTCAGGAATTAAATCTTTTCGTGTTGATAATATTTGACCAAACTTTACATAGATGGGCCCTAAGTCTTCTAAGCTGCGGCGAATACGTTCGCCACGTTTAGCTGAATCACGTTTAAACCAGAGCCATGGGAGCAATAAGCGAATAAAACGTATAGGCCGAAATAGATGCGTTGCGAGGATTAAGTCATCTAATCCGTGGCGCATTAAAACCCAGCTGATGGTAAATAGTCGTAGTGTTTTATGTAAATACATTAATGATGTGAGCCATGACGAGTAGTATACGTGTTTGAATTGTATAGCTTTTGTACGTGCTCTGGCTAGCGTTTAGTGCGCGTTTGTTGTACGCGCACTTATGCCTGAGCTCGCAAAGCGAGCGCGGCGTGTATCGTACGCTTAAAGAGCTATTTTATTTTTTAAGTAATTCATCCGCTATACAATGGTAATCGCTTTATTAAGCACTAGTCAGTATTCACGCAATATACTAATAAAGGACTCAGCTACTTGGTGATCTAAGCTAGAACGATTTCGGGCTATCCAAAGAGTACGTTTGATTGTGAGATTAGAAATCTTAATATGAAAGAGATCGCCTTTAGCAATAAGCTTTTCTACAGCGAAACGCGGTAAAAAACTTGCGTGGCCACCACGTTGGAGTATTTCAACGATGGCATCGGTTGAGCCTACTTCCATTTTTATATCTAATTTACCAACACCAATATTTCTTAGAGCCTCTTCTGCGGTTTCACGCACAGCAGCTTGTCGCTCTCTTAAAACGTAGCTTAATTGCGTCAGTTCACTGGATTCAATACTTGTCGTATATGATTTTGCTAAAGGATGATGACGGCCAACGGTAAGCCATAATTCATCTTCCAGCCATTTTTGTACCATAATATCAGGGTGATCGGGTGCGTTTTCCATAATAGCCAAGTCAGCAAGCCCGGTGACGAGTCGAGTTTGAATACCTTTTGAATATCCAAGCCGGCTATTGATATTGTATTGTGGAAAACGTTCACTAAATTGGACAAGTAGCTCAGGTAAAAAGTGGTCACCAATTGAAAAAGTTACGTCCAGCCTAAGCAGGTCACTTCCTTCAGCTAGGCTCAATAAATCTTCAATAAGCAACGCATTACGTTCTAAGGTTTGTACTGCAAAAGTGTAAACTTTTTCGCCGGCAGTCGTTAATCGTAAACGACCGGAAACGCGTTCCATTAAGATGGTGCCATAGCAAGACTCAAGGGCACGTAAGCGTTTAGTAACTGCAGGCTGACCAATAAAGAGTATTTCAGCGGCTTTTGACACACCGCCATGCTCGACAACGGCACGAAGTGCTGCAAGGCCGGGTAAATCTGGTAAGTTTTTATATTCCATATAGGAATGTTAGTATAATTTGATTCAATTGTTAGTCAAGCATATGTGCGTATAATGTGCAGCTCTTCACCCTCTATTTCATTCATTCTATGAAGTAACTCGAAGATTTTCGGCATTTATCCATAGTAATATTAGGTATTTTTAATATTCTGATTAGGAATTTATTTCTTTCAATTCTTGATATATAGCGATTTAAGCCAGTTTTATATAACAACATCCGAGGTAATACATGCAGTTGGCTCAATTAAACCGTCTAGCAAAGATTTTCCCATTTTTAAATTGGTTCAGACTGGTTACAAAAGACACGTTAAAAGCGGATTTAATTGCAGGCTTTACCGGAGCCGTTATCGTATTACCTCAAGGTGTTGCGTTTGCAGCCATTGCAGGTTTGCCTCCTGAGTATGGTTTATATACCGCAATGATAACGCCAATTATTGCTGCATTATTTGGATCCTCGTTGCACTTAATTTCCGGACCGACCACTGCAATTTCAATCGTGTTATTTTCGACCGTTAGTCATTATGCCGAGCCTGGAACGGCGGAATATATTTCTATGGTCTTAACCGTTACATTTCTTGCAGGTGTTTACCAGCTTGCGTTTGGACTTGCCCGTTTAGGAAGTCTTGTTAACTTTGTATCACATACTGTTGTCATTGGTTTTACCGCCGGTGCTGCAATTTTAATTGTGACCAGTCAGGTTAAACATGTACTGGGTGTTGAAGTGCCTAGAGGCGAATCGTTCATCCATACTTGGGGTGATATTTTCACTCAACTTGGTAGCATGAACGAACATGTATTTTTTATAGCAACAGTGACATTAATCGTTGCCATTATGATGAAAATAAATTTTCCAAAATGGCCAAATTTATTAATTGGTTTAATTTCCGGCAGTGTACTTGCGTTAATGTTTAATGCTGAGCAATCAGGAATTAGTTTAGTCGGTGAGATACCTGCACATTTGCCACCATTATCTTTTCCAGACTTTTCTTTCGCAACACTTAAGCAACTTGCGCCAGAAGCATTTGCTGTTGCATTGTTGGGCTTAATCGAAGCGGTATCGATTAGTCGTGCAGTTGCAGCCAAATCAAATCAAAGAATTAATTCAAATCAAGAATTTGTCGGCCAGGGACTATCTAATGTTGTCGGCAGCTTTTTTTCAAGTTATGCAGGTTCAGGATCATTCACTCGTTCAGGAATAAATTATTCTGCCGGTGCGAAAACGCCTATGTCGGCAATTTTTGCAGCAATAATGCTAATGCTTATTGTGTTACTTATTGCGCCACTAACGGCATATTTACCAGTCGCAGCAATGGGCGGAGTAATTTTAATCGTTGCCTACAATTTAATAGATTTTAGACATATAAAAATGATTCTAAAAAATAGTAAATCAGAATCATCCGTTTTAATTGTTACTTTTTTAGCGACATTATTCCTTGAATTAGAGTTTGCAATCTATATGGGTGTATTACTATCGTTGGTATTATTTTTAGCAAAAACGTCAACACCGAATATTCCAACATTGGGAATGGATATTGATGAAACAAAAGATAAACGGGCGTTAGTTAACATACAGAAGAAGCCGGTAAAACAATGTCCACAATTAAAAATTATTCGTGTTGATATGTCAGTTTATTTTGGCTCGGTTAATCATATACAAAATAGAATTAATCAAATATCAGAAAACGAGCATATTTATAATATTTTAATTATTGGAGAAAGAATTAACTTTATTGATTTAAGTGGTGCTGAAATGCTCGTTCAGGAACATCGTCGCTTAAAGACATTAGGCGGTGGTTTATACTTTTCAGATTTGAATTCAGAAGTATATGAATTTGCCGCAAGAACATGTTTTATAAGTCATGTAGGTAATCATCATTTCTTCGATTCTAAAAAAGAAGCTATCGGCGCTATTTACCACAGTTTAAACAAAAAAACATGTCAAACATGTCCTCAGCTAGCCTTTAGAGAATGTAATTAGAGAATGCAGTGTAATTGTTAATTATTGAGCTGTTAATTATTAAATGGCAACAATGCGTAGTTGAAACCATAGTAATGATGGATACGCTGCAATCCAAATCCAGAAAAAACGATTTAGACCAAAAAGACAAGCATTAGTGAAATGGAAGATAGCGGCAATAACCAGTGCAATATACAAGCTCGTGCTTGAAAGTAAGGCAAAAGGAAAAAATAACTCAAAAAGTATAACACTCCATGACATAGTAAAGAGTAACCAGGGTAACTTGCTCCACTGTCTTAATTGTTCACTGACAGGATATGCAGAAAATTGAAATACATCTCGTAAGGCATGGCCACTTCGCCATTGTGGATTTTTAACTTTGACCCAACCTGAAATAAAATAAGATAAAATAAGTTGTAAGGCGAGATATCCAAAAGCAATTTCTTGCAAACGTAGTGTGGGAGCGAAATGCACCAAGCATAGACAGCAAAGAATCAACAAACTCATACGATCAGAGCCGCCGTTGTAAGGACCTTGAAAGCGATACAGCATTGCTAAGCTTATAATAAGTAGTAGTAGTAATACCCACGAAGTTTGGAAGTCAATAATGAGTAAGGCCGCTAATATCCAGCGTGGTATAAATAGGAGTCGTTCGTTAGCAAAGGAACTAAAATGTTCAATGCTTTGTTGTGCAAAAGCAAAGCCAAGCAAAATTTCAGTTAGACGGATAGCGTCGTCAAAATTCACGTGTCATCACCGATAGGTAACGCACATTCAGATAAAGGAACTATACGTGATTTAAAAACAACTTCCTGTGTTAGTTCTAACCCTTCCCGCTGTATTACTAACAGACGAAATTGAAGATGTGTTGTAGGATTACCCTGTGCTTTATTATTTTCTACGATTAGTTTATTGCAGACAATATCATTAATAATACGATTTAATATTTCATTTTCACTATGCGAGCCTAGATTGCTTTGAGCTGTATTTTCCATAATGCGCTCAGCACAACTCACAATAAATAAGGTTTCATTCCATCTGGGGTTCCAAAGCATTCTTGCTAGCATTTGTGAAAATGATAGTTGTGCAGGCCGTGGTCGAAATTCTTGCCATTGTGTTGAGGTATCATTTTTTGAATGAAGTAGAGTGAACTCTATACGTGGTGAAGGCGCAATAACATCAAAAAAATTCCAAGACGGTAGTAGGGCTGGCAGTAGTAATTTAAGAGGATTGTATATCATTCAGGTTCTAAAAGTTTCCTGACTTTAAGAATATTTAATTAATACTAGAAGGTAAGTTGATATAAGAAAAATTATCTGAGGCTAATAATAAACCTTGACGAGAGTAGTTACTTGCTTGTTCAGATTCACCCAATTTCTCCATAAGTAAAGTGAGTTCTTTGTAAGTTTCTGCCATTGGCTTGGCGCCTAGGCTCGCTTCTAGATAGGATTGTGCTTTACCCCAAAGCTTAAGCGCGATACAAAGCCGGCCTAGAGTCAATAATAAAATTGGATTTTTTTCATGATGTTTAATTTGTGTTTCGGCAAAATCAAGTTGATGTTGAAGTTGTGTAGTTCTTACTAAACCATATAAATAAACGAATTTAGTATCCCATTGGTTTTTTATAGCGGCTCGTAATAAGGGTTCAACCATTTCATTTTCATTAAATGTTATAAGTTGGTCTGCATATTTGAGGATAAGATCGGTATCACTTTTTAATTCCTTAGGCAGCGTTTTCCAAATAGACGCTAAATGATCAGCTGAATCAGATATTTTTGTAGCGTCTTTTAAGAGGCTGCAAAAAACAATTTTTTGAATACGATAATATTCATCCTGGTTAGTGACTTTATATTTTTTTAATTCAGGTAATAACGCTTGTAATTCTTTCCAGCTAGAAAGTTTTTCATAGAGCTGGGCAAGTAGGTGGAGTACATGTGTATGTTTAGGCGATATAGATTTTAAATGCACTAAGGTGGCAAGCGATTGCTCTAATTGGCCATGAGCAAGTTGGAGTTCGGCTTGGGTGAGTTCAACCGCAAAGTCCGCATCGGGCATACTTTGATGAGCCATCGACAAGTAATGATCTCGACGTTCAGGTTCATTTAATTTTTGCGCGGCACGTGCCGCAGATAAATAATTTAAAAGGGGTGTTTCACTGTTATTTACATTTTTTAACAATGCTTTTTCTGCTTTTTTCCATTGCCCCTGAGCAAGAGCAATCAAGCCTTGTCTTGATGTTTTTAATGCATTTTTGGCTTTAGAGTCATTGTGGTGTTGTTTGATAAAGTCAGGTAACGTCCAAGTTCTTTTTATAATGTTAAATACTACAGCTATTAATAAATATAAACTAATTTGTATAATTAAGAATAAAGCAAGAGACATTTCAATGGTTGTATAACCTCGACCTATAAGTACATAACCATTATCTTGATAAGCAATGATACCTAAGAAGGCAGCTGCGACGAGAATAATTAAAAAAGTAAAAAGTATTTTCATAATTACATTTTTGTTACTGGTATTTCTGTAGGAATATCAGTTTGTTTGTTAGGTGTTATTAATACGGGTTCTTTAGTTTTAGCCGGAATTTCTACTGGCTTTTTGATTTCAGGCTTAGAATATTTTATCGATTTAGTCTTAGATTTAGCCACGGCAGGCTTATTAACTTTATTCTTCTTTTTAGACGCTATTTTTTTCTTGGATGGCAATTTTGAATTATTGACCTTGCTTATAGAAGATTTTTTCTTTAATCGATAGTTATTATTCGGATGCAATATTTGTAAGTTCGTGAGGCTATTTGAAATATCAGGTAATTCTTGAGTAATATTTGTTGCAGCTAATTCGTCTAAACTTTGACTAACGGTTTGAGAGAGGGTTTGTTTCATATCGAAATAATCGCTAACCCATTTTTGTGCTTGTTTGATTCTATCTTTATAGATAACAGGGTGATCTTTTAATAATGCCAAGCGAGCTTGTTCGAGCTGTAATTTTAAATTCTGTATTAAAAAGAACTGCTGCTCTGGTAAGAGTAAGGGCTTAATCGCTTCATTATGATATTGGATATCCACAAGATTAAGTATGTCTTGCCAAATAGCTTTGGGAAGTTGCTGCCAGTTATCGGCCTTACTTATATTTGATTCAGCCTTGCTACGTTGCTCATTTGTTTTTGGGTCTGGAGTAGCTAAAGGTAGAGATTCAATTTGAAGTTGTAGCGCATTTAATTTTAAAGAAATGCCAACGATATCAAACTTTGGTGCTGCATTAAGTTTTTGGATGTCAATCGCGAGTGCCTTACGCAAAGGAATAAATTTGGGGTTGCCGACTTCGAGTAAACGATTGTCTGCAGCTTGAAGTGCTTGAATGCTTGTTGAAACATCGTGTGCTAAAACGAGCCGATGGTTGGCTAACTTTATTAGATACTCCGCTTCTGCAATAAGCCAATCACGTCGAGTGTGTTGGTTTTGTTTTAGAAAAGCCGCGATGGTTTCCTTAATAGTATTGAGCTCGTTATGTTGAGTTAGACTATTTTGTTGTAACTGTGATTCGAATTGTTGAGAAACTTGGCGCTGTTGTTGGAGCAACTGTTGAAGTTGTTGTTGCTGAGTTTGGGCAGTGTTTTTTTGTTGCTCTAATTGTAGCCAGCCTTTATAGCCGAAAAATCCGACTGCACCGACAATCATAAGTGAGAGAGCGAGATTAAAGAGTGGGAAAGCAAAACCTAGTTTCCGTTTTTTATTTTTTTTAACCGTTTTAGAATCGGCGTTAGTCGCGGTGGCAGTCTCAGCTAGAGACGTTTTTGATTTGTCAGTTTTGCTCAAGCGAACATTCCTTACTGTGCTCTTAAATTGAAGTACTTTTGTGTTTTATAATAGCATCTACAATGTCTTTATCACTAACATTGTTGGTAATAATAGGCGCTTTAGTAAAGCCATTTTCCTGCACCAGTGATAGGAGACGTTTGTTAACGATAATTAATTGTGTATTGATTATATTAGTACGTAATTGAGCAGGCGTATTTTGTTTAGAAATATTGGCAACGAGATTTTCGATACCGGCACCACTGGTAATACAAATATAGTCGATGGGGTCGTTTTGCCAAATTTTGGCAAGGCTCTCTAAATCTAGAGTTGGTTGTTGACGTTGATAAACTTCGGCATAGCTGACCTGTGCACCACGATTAGATAAAGTATCTGCAAGTACGTTGCGGCCACCGATGCCGCGGAAGATAGTAATATTTTTACCTTCAACATCCTGTAACTCGGGATGTGATAACAGGCCTTCACTATTGAAATTACCAAGAGGCACTATTTCTACTTTTCGATCCGATAGATGCTCTAGTAAGTTTGCGCTGCCTAAGCCTACCGTTGCGAGTTTTACATTAGCGGGGAGTTCGCCATGTTGATGGATAAGGCTCATCCCATGGGTAACCGCGTTTTGACTAATAAAGATAACAATATCAGCTTGAGGGAGTGCTTTAACTTGCTCAATGGCAGCTTTAGGCTCGTGAATGGCCACAATTTCAATAAGGGGTAGGCACAGTATTTTGGCTCCAGCATCTTCAAGCAAATCGATTAGCCGGCTAGCCTGATGAGCTGGACGCGTCACCATTATATGGGTATTGGATAAAGGCTTATTTATACTCATTGGCCAAGGTAATATACAATTTGCTTAATAGTTATCAATAATCGTTGTTTCCACATTTTAAGGCTGAGCTAACTTTTGCTATAGAGCCTTTCTAAAATTTCACCGGCTCCACGTGCGAGTAAGTCATCTGCTAGTACTGTACCGAGTTCTTCTGCATCTTCGGGTTTACCCGCAATATCGGCTGAAATGATTCTTGAGCCATCCGGTTCACCGACGAGACCACGCATAAATAAAGTATCTTTCGTCAGCTCAGCAAAACCGGCGATGGGTACCTGACAGCCACCACTTAAGCGATGGTTCATTGCACGTTCGGCAGCAAGGCGAATAGCTGATTTATGGTCATGTAAAGGCTGTAGCAAAGAATGTACACGATCATCGTCTAAACGACATTCGATACCTACCGCGCCTTGGCCAATGGCAGGCAAGCAAATGTGTGGTTCGATGTATTCACTAATACGCTCAGCCATTTCGAGTCGGATTAAACCTGCACTGGCAAGAATAATGGCATCATATTCGGCATTATCGAGTTTGCTTAAGCGTGTATTGACATTACCACGTAAGTCTTTGATTTTTAGATCAGGACGTAATGCACTGAGCTGACATTGGCGACGCATGCTAGATGTACCCACTATTGCGCCTTGAGGAAGCTCCTCAAAAGTTTTGAAAGTATTGGAAACAAAGGCATCTCGTGGATCTTCACGAGGGCATATAGTTGCTAAGTGCAGGCCGTCTGGGAGTTCAACAGGCACATCTTTCATTGAATGAACCGCAATATCAGCTGTTTTTTCTAAGAGCCCTGTTTCTAACTCTTTGACAAATAAGCCTTTTCCGCCAACTTTAGCCAGCGGCGTGTCTAAAATTTTGTCACCCTGAGTACTCATGGTGATTAATTCAACCTCGAGCTCCGGGTGGAATTTACGTAATTGAGCCGATACATAATTGGCTTGCCAGAGAGCCAATTGGCTTTTTCGAGTCGCGATTCGTATAATATTGGTCATTAAATAGTCTTTTTTAGTTAATTTCTTGGGGCTCGTTCCTAAATGTGTAATTAAAGGGAACTGAGCTAGCTTGTTGTACACTAAAGTTTATATGGCGTGTATTGTATGGATTAAGCACGACAATTGCGAATCTTGATTAGCTTCTTGTGACGTAAAGCAAGCCGTAAGTTTAAGGTATTACAAAATAATAAATAGTAGGTGTTGGTGTGGTTAATCGTAAAATCAAACAGCTGTTCATGACAATGTTATTTACGGCACTTTGTGTGGGGATAGTTTCTGCGCAAACCAGGTTAAAAAACAAAACGTTCAAAATTCAAATTAGCACCAACTTGTATCAAGACGCTCAACTGGCCAAAAAAAAAGGCGTACCACTGGTTGTAATGTTTTCTCAAGAAGGTTGTATTTACTGCAGCATTGTTCGCGAAGATTTTTTGAAGCCAATGCTTATTAGTGGCGAATATAAAAATAAAGCATTGATACGTGAAATGAAAATAGACAGTTTTGAGGAAGTACGCAACTTCAATGGAAAAATGATTCCCGTTGATGAGCTTGCTACATTTTATCGCGCTTACTTAACCCCTACTGTTATTGTTTTTGACTCAACCGGTAAGCCACATCACCGTATTCTGGGTTTAGTGAATGAACATTACTATAGTGCAGAGCTCGATGCTGGTATAGATAAAGCCTATAATTATATTCATCGTGTTGCGGTGAATAATTAATTTTCAAGCTGTCATACTTAACTTGTATACGATGGGCACATTAAAAAAACACATTGCCACTCTTTCGTGCCGAGCTTACAAGTAAAGCTTCAAAAACTATTTATAAAATAGGGAGTTCAAACCAAAAGGTCGTCCCACTAGTGCCAGACTGCGTATCGGTGTCAGTATCAAAACCAATCGTGCCTCCATGTTGCTCTATAATTGCCTTGGCTATAGTGAGTCCAAGTCCCGAGCTATTGACCGTTTGATCCTTCTGTGGCACATAAGCCATCGCAAATTGTTCAAATACATGTGACTGAAATTTTTGTGGAATTCCAGCTCCATGATCACTAACACTCACCCGTAGTTGCTTGCCTATTCTAGTTACTGAAACTTTAATCGTGTCTTTTTCACCGCCGTACTTTGCAGCATTGGTGAGGATGTTGGTTAACACTTGCCCTATGCGGCGTTTATCAATTAATACCAGATCGTTGGCTAATGGCTCCTTCAGCTCATAGTGGCAAGAAAATCGTTTAGCGTACAGTTTGTTGTTACTAACGATATCTGTCACAACGTGGCTAAGTTGTGATTCCTGCATATTAAATTTTAGGTTTCCTGATTCTAGTTTTTGAATATCGATAAAATCATCAACCAATAACAACAGCTGTGAAGTGCTATTCAGGCCAATATCTAAAAATTCTTTTGTATCAACACTAATTTTTCCAAGAGAACCGCCGAGAACTAAATCCAATGAAGTTTTGATGACAGCAACTGGTGAACGAAATTCATGAGTGACCATTGCCATAAGAGCTTTTTTTTGTTCTTCTGCTAATTCGCGGTGACGTTCTTCTCGCACCAATCGAATGACTAATAGCAGAGCAATAGTGACAAAAACCAGAAAAATTATGCACGACTCCACGATGAGTTTATTTCTGTATCGTGCATGTAATTTAGTATCATGAAAGTCGATGGCCTGCCAATTGGTTCCTTTAACATTATGCCGCATGGAAATATTGCTACGTTCTTCTGCTGATAGTCTGTAGTCATCGCGATCAATTTTATTACGCGCACCTTCGGCGACAACCTCGATTATATCCTCGCGCTGCGGCTGGATGAGCATGATGCGGTGGCCGGGACTTTGAATACTATTGATGATATTACCCAGCACGTCAGCCAGAAAACTAACGAAAAACACACCTTCTTCGCCATTTTTACCGTATCGCACCATAATGTCGAAATGATAATGTTCTATATTAGGGTGGATATAAGGATGATAGCTCTGCTTTGCTGTTGAAAACTTTTTAATATCTGATAAACACAGCTCGCCTATCAGGCCATCAAAGTCTTCAAAAAGTGGAGTGCCAGATTTATTTGCCACAGAAAAGGCGAAATGATCCGGGAAATGACGAGTAAGAGTTTTGCTAAGTTTTGCGTGGAGTTTGTCGTTATTTGGATGGGAGGCTAAATTATGGATTAGCTTAAAGTGATCTTGTGCAAATTGGGCCACGGTTCGGCGCTTTTCAGCGACATAAAAGGCAACTTGTCTTTCTACGCCACCGACAGATTCATGGCTGAGATCGTGGTGATATTTATGAAAGGCTTCTAAGCGAGCGTTGGCTATCCATGCCAGTATCCCTGCCAACAATAAAATCAATATAACGACAAAGATGACATAGTTTTTACAAAAAATCCGACGATTACAAAACATACTAGCCCCTAATAGAGTGCTACAACATTCTCGATAATTCTTTACAGTATGAACGAAAGCTTCAATCGTAGGGGGATTTTCGCATCTCTCACGTAAATTACCTGAATTGAGAAATGGAGTCAAAGGTGAATAGCCAACGAAAGTAGTAAGCTATACAACTTGTAATACAAAGCAATCTGCTTTTAGCTTATTTAAAGGATTTATTTAGTAATCAAATCTTTCGACTAAACATAACCGCAAATTTCTTATTGCTAGCCACAACCTTGTAACCACCAAAAATCGTTTTAAGCTTGGCGTGATAAGCTAAATGATGATTCCCGACAATCCAGAATTCACCATCTTTCTTTAGAGCTTCATGTGCTTCATTAAACATTTGCCAGGCAATGTGATCGCCAACAACAGTATTTTGATGGAACGGCGGGTTGCACAAAATTAAGTCGATACTATCTGGCTCTATATCTTCCAGGCAATCACTCGTAATGAATTTAGCTGTTCTCGTATCGCCAAAGGCGGCTTCAAAGTTTTGTTTTGCGGAAGCGACTGCCATATAAGATTCATCTGTAAAAATAAGTTCTGCATCCGGGTGTTGTTGTGCAGCGACTAAGCCAAGAATACCATTGCCACATCCAAGATCGATAATGCTTTTAAACTTGTCCGAGTGCGGCATGTTTTCTAATAAAAAACGTGTTCCTATATCGAGCTTCTCACGAGAATAAACATTGGCTTTATTACAAATTGTCATTTCATCTTTGCCGAAATCTAATGTGAAACATTTAGGCTTTAAAGGATCAGATGTTTTGCTATTAGTAAAAGAAGAAAATATTAAACGTGCTTTTTTCTTTGCTAATGAAGTCGTGGTTTCTCCGAGAATTTTCTCATATATCTTAAGAGTATTGGAATGAATGTTTTTAGACATTGCCGCAGAAATGATTCTGGTCTTTGGTGTAATGTGTGGCTGTATATTACAAAGAATATCTTCCAGATAATGATTGCTTCTGGGAACTTTAATAATAACAATATCAAAAATACCTTCATACGTTTCCATGCTATTGAGCAAAGTAACATTATTACTATCAATATTATTAGCAGCCAGATTTTCCAGTATGCCCTGATGTGCTAAATACGAATCGGTTTGCACTGTTGGATTAAACGTATTTAATGCAACGGTTAGTGCACCAAAGTTATCATTAATAATTAAGACTCGGGTACCGTTGCTAATTTCTTCGCACAGGTGGTTTAAAATATATTCGTCGGCGGCATCCCACGCACGTAAAGTTTCTTTTTTACGTATTGGAAAACGAGAAAGGGTAAAGTCACCTTGTGGAATGCTGAGTTGGTTCATTAGAAATGATCGCCTGTATAGTAAGTAATGTAAGGTAAAAGAGGTTTAATAGTCACTAAGCGACTTAACAATTTTAAATGCTTCGCTTATTGATGGAGCATATAGTTTAGAAACACAACAAGAACCCATCTGAGAGGCATGTCCCTTAACAAGCCCTAAAACTTCTTCAAGTTGTTTTGTGTCCGTGGTTAGTTCAGGTTGAACAATGTCGTTGAGTTTTTTGGTTAAATTAAAAGTTTGACCTGTTGAGTCAATCAGATAATCCATTTCATCATAGTGAAATGAATGTAATCCACTATCACTATCCCACTCAGTCTGATTGTGAATGTAAAGTAATTCGGCATCATCCGGATATTTAATAATGGCGGGCCAAATTAAAGTTTGAAGTAATTTAGCCTTTTCATTGTGCATGCGGCGTAGTTTACTCGATCTTGATTAAATCGGATATTAATTGTGATAAGAACAGACTTATAAAATACAATTTTCTTACTTTGGCCTATATTTTGGTAAGCATTTTGCGGCAATTGCCGATACTAAATGTATAAAGGAAACGGATTAATTGCATGGCTACCCCTACAGAAGAAGTTGAAGATAAGCTTGTTGCGCTGGCGAGCATTGCAGCAGAATTGCATTCTGTTGTGGATGTCGCCAGGAACGTATCCCGAGCAGGTAAGAATGCAAAAGTGATTTCCGCTCAGGCGGGTGATAAAGGTCTTGGATTTCAACCTATTACGGAGTCTATTGATGAAATTGCTCAACAGGCAATGGACGGTGTAGATGAAATTAGTCTTGCCGCACTGGAATTGTCTAAAATAGCTGTTTATGAACAGCGCAGTATCGATGCTTATCGTCGATTTGAATCGGTGTTAACAAAAGATAAAGATGCAAAATACATAGGCTCCCTATCGGCGGTGATGAAGCGTGTTGAAGAGCATATGCGTGCTTCGATGACGGAATTTAAAAAAAGTATGACTCGGCTTATATTGTTACTGGAGTCGATGGATCAGTGTATGTTATCAGCACGTGCGATTGCTTCGGTATCCCGTATTGTTACTTCAAGTGCTTCTGAATACAGAGATAAGCTTAAGGTTGTCGCTGATGACCTTGATAAAGCGGCTATTCATATCAAGCAAAGATTGGCTAATAGTTACCAACACTTGAATTATGTGAATACGCAGCGGGCTAAGGAAGTCTGAATCTTTATTTAAGGAACAAAAATGAAAGCAACAAAAATTTACGATAAAGGTCATCAGTGGATAATGTTCGGGCGTGATCCTGACAAACCGGAGAGTATTATCGATACCAATCAATATATGATTGTGGCCGGTGATAGAGCGTTATTAATGGATCCCGGTGGCATCGAAGTTTTTGCTCCTATGCTAGGCGCTATTTTACATCATGCAAAAGTGGATCAGATTACAGATATTTTTGCATCCCATCAGGACCCGGATATTATTTCATCTCTAGGCTTATGGGATCAGGCTTTGCCAGATGCGAAGCTGCACTCCCCGTGGTTGTGGGAAGGCTTCCTTCGACACTTTGGTATGAATAATATTGAATATGTCGGCATACCGGATGAAGGTAGCACTCTTAGTCTTGGTGATCTCGAGCTTAGATTTATTTCTGCACATTATCTGCACTCCTCAGGGAATTTTCATGTTTATGATGCCAAGGCAAAAATATTAATGAGTGGAGATGTGGGAGCGGCACTGGAAGCTTGTGAAGCGCCGTTGTTCGTAGAAGACTTTGATGAGCACGTTAAGAAAATGAAAATGTTTCACCAGCGTTGGATGCCATCGAACCGCGCTAAGAACGACTGGATTAAACGTGTACGTGCGCTGGATATAGAGTATATGGCTCCACAACATGGCAGAATATTTAAAGGCGACGATGTTAAGCGTTTTCTGGATTGGTTTGAACAACTTGATGTTGGCGTAGCTATCTCAAAATAAAATTATATGTAACTCTAAAGTGTTTTGTCTTTTATTATTTTTCTGATTTCGGGTAAATGACGTCGGCTCACTTCTATTTTATTTTCCATACCTTGAAGGCAGAGCCAATGAGCACCTTCCGTGTCTTTATCTAAACCAGAAATAAAAGATTCAGCAATTAAAGCATTACGATGAATCCGTATGAAAGCATTTTGTAATGTTTGTTCTAGTGATTTTAACGACTCTTCTATTAATACTTCATGCTGAACATCGTTTTCAATAAAACCAACACTGACATATTTCTGGTCAGCTTGGAAATAACGAATAGATTCAATGGGTATAAGTTGAATATTATTTTTAATACGTGCACTGATATAGCGAGGGCTTTGAGACGCCTGAATTTGAGCTCTCTGGCTTTGTACTGACTGTAATTGAGCACGACTTACCCGACTAGCCGCATTTAAACTATCAAGCAACAAATCTTTTTTGATAGGTTTTAATAGATAGCCAACAGCATGGCTATCAAATGCACTGAGTGCATACTGATCATAAGCCGTGGTGAATATTATTGCTGGAGGTGTATCCAGTTTTGAAATGTGTTGTGCTGCTTCCAATCCATCCATACCTGGCATACGAATATCGAGCAGTATAATATCAGGTTCTAATTCTGGTATTAGATCTAAGATTTGTTTGCCATGGCTAGCCTCACCAACGACTTCATAATTAGCTAGTTCATTACAGAGGCTGCTTAACCGCTCGCGAGCGAGCGGTTCATCATCGGCGATCAGGATCTTCATAGCGCGTAATATACGGGAATGTCAATGATAGAGTAAAGGTGCTATCTGTTTGCTGAGTGCCGAGTGTAGCTTTATTATTGTAAAAATTTTGTAAACGCTGTCTTATATTATCAAGTGCCATTTGATTGCCGTGTTGAGTATGGTTCGAAGCAACTGGATTGCTGATTTCAATTTCAATTTCTTTATGAAGAAGATTATTTTTTGTGAGTAAACCTTTAATAATAATTGTGCCTCCATCGGTTAAAGGTTCAATACCATGGTAAATCGCATTTTCAAGTAAAGGCTGTAATGTCAGCGGTGGTAGTAATGCATCATCAGGTAGGTCGGTAATTTGCCAATTTACAGTAATGCGCTCACCTAGGCGTAGAGTTTCAATTTCGATATAGCGCTGACATAAACTACATTCTTCTTTAAGCGTATGGGGTGTTTCATTATCGCGTAGGCTAATTCGAAAAAGATCAGATAAATTTTCAACGGCCGTTTCAGCAAGTTCAGGCTTACTCCGGGTAAGGCTCGCGATGGTATTAAGACTGTTAAATAAAAAGTGAGGGTGAATGCGTGCTTGTAGTGCAGCAAATCGTGCTTTTGATTCAGATGTAATTTTTAATTTCCATTGATGCTGTATATAAAAATAGCGTAATACAGGGCCACTGATAAGTGCGCTAATAAAAAGGTTATGTAGAAGGAAGCTTATCCGAGTTTGATTAATGTATTCCCATGCAGGTATCGCGAGAGCGAAATAGGTGATTTCACTAATAGCATAAACGATAAAAAGGATAATGCTATAACTCAAAAAACCTGCAAAACTATCTGTAAATTTTCCCAGCGTTTTGCGAAGCATGCAAAGCACCGCACTACTTGTTAACGCACACCATTGAATAAAGAGGGAAACTAAGCTTAGTTGAAGCCAGTTGATCGAAAGATTTCGGTTAGGGTTTATCACCAGGATAAAGGCCAATAATTCGGCTAAAAGAATAACAACAAAAACCAGTCGGATAGTGCAAAGATCGGGAAGGAAAACCGATTCTTCATTACTACGGATAAGTTTACTTTTGAAATTGGACATGATCTAAAGTGTACTAAACAATGGAGGTTTCGTCTTGTTTTGGGCTGTGTTTATATAGGGTTTATCGAGAGTTTATCCAGTGTTTATCAGGGCTTATCCCACACTCATATGTTTTTGAATATTCCTTTATTCTCAATATTTCGTGATATAATTTGCCACACTTAGATACAAAGCAGACACACAAGGCAATACCATGAGTAATAAAGTACCGGATCAAACCAATTCTGTAAAACCCTGGGCAGGCCGATTTACTGAGCCAACGGATGCTTTTGTTGAAGCGTTTACTGCTTCGGTCGCATTTGACCAACGTATGTATCGTCAGGATATTCAGGGTTCGATAGCGCATGCGCAAATGCTGGCGCATGTCGATGTATTAACAGATGCAGAATGCACGCAGATTATTGATGGCTTAAAAGCAATAGAAGTTGATATTAGTGAGGGTCGTTTCAACTGGTCCGTTACATTAGAAGATGTACACATGAATATTGAGTCGGCGTTAACAGATAAAATTGGTGAGGTGGGTAAAAAATTACACACGGGCCGATCGCGTAACGACCAAGTAGCAACCGATGTACGTTTATACTTAAGAGAAGAAATCGATAACATTAGCTCTGAACTCACTCGTCTTTTAAAAGGAACAATTGATAAAGCCGAAGCAGAAGCGGACACCATTATGCCTGGCTTTACGCATTTACAAATTGCTCAGCCGGTAACCTTTGGTCATCATGCCTTAGCTTGGGCAGAAATGTTTATGCGTGATTTAGAGCGCTTAAGTGATTGTAGAAAGCGTGTCAATATAATGCCCTTGGGTGCTGCAGCGCTTGCTGGCACAACTTATCCAATTGATCGAAATTTTACAGCAGAAAAATTGGGTTTCGATAAGCCCGCAGCTAATTCTTTAGATGCAGTAAGTGACCGTGATTTTGTTATTGAATTTATATCAGCTGCATCCATCACGATGATGCATATGTCGCGTATTGCGGAAGAACTTGTTTTGTGGAGTTCTTCTCTTGTTAATTTTATTGAACTTTCAGATAGTTTTTGTACTGGCTCAAGTATTATGCCGCAAAAGAAAAACCCGGATGTTCCTGAATTGGTTCGAGGCAAAACGGGTCGAGTGTATGGACACTTAATGAATATGCTCACCTTAATGAAAAGCCAACCACTCGCTTACAATAAAGATAATCAAGAAGATAAAGAACCTTTATTTGATACTATTGATAACTTAAAAGGTAGCTTGAAAATTTATGCAGATATGTTGCCGCATATTAATGTAAACAAAAAGGCTATGTATGAAGCTGCAAGTAAAGGTTTTTCAACTGCAACTGATTTAGCCGATTACTTAGTTCGTAATGGTGTTGCTTTTAGAGATGCACACGAAGTTGTTGGAAAGGCAGTACGTCTAGGGATTGAGCAAGGTAAAGATTTATCAGAGCTAAAACTTGAAGAATTAAAATCATTTAGTGATGCAATTAATGATGACGTTTTTGAAGTGTTAACGGTCGAAGGTTCCGTTGCTGCACGAGATCATTTAGGTGGTACGGCACCGAAGCAGGTTAGGTTGGCGGTTAAGGCTTTGAGGGAGCGGTTGGGGTAGTTTGTACAGCGCATTTGACGTTGCTCTCTCAGGTATAAATATACTTTTGTCGTCATTCCCGCGGAGGCGGGAATCCAGTACTTTTAAATAGGCTTTTTATTTGGGGTATTTTGGTAGACGTCAACTCCACTAAAGCATAAGTGCACGTAAAGCTAAAACGTGCACTAAACTTTGTTCGTCGACATAAGTGGCCGTAAGATCAAGAAACGGCCACTAAATAAGTGCGTGATAGGGTTAAGGTCTTTGTTAGTATCGTGCTTGCTTTGCAATCACAGGTTTCTTGGTAGGTTTTTGTCTCGACTACCGAGGCTCGCATTGCTCTCTCAGGCATAAGTGTTATTTAGTAAAGCAGGGTAGTCTGGTACACGCCCACGAGCTTTGCTCGTAAGGCATAAGTGCGCGTACAAAAAAACGCGCACTAAATCTAAGCAGTGGCTTCTTCTTGAGGGACTTCATCCAAAAATTCTCGCGCAGTATTTATAAATAAAGGAACATCCATTCCTTTTTGCCATTGCGCAACACCAAAGTCAGTCTCAACGCTTAAATTTTTACTAACCATCTCGCCGATTTGAATTGTTGCGAAGCGTTCGCTTAGAATATCTTTAAGTTTATGAGTATCAAGCTCTGTCGTTTCAGGAAGAATGATAAGAAATTCATTGTCCTCAATATGACCAATCATATCTGCCCAACGGACTTGGTCATTGAGCATGTGAGAGCACGCAACAATTAATTCATTTGCTTGCTCATTGCCTATTTGGCTTCGAAGCATCTCCAGGTTTTTAATTTGAACGATAATTAATGACAGAATATTGTCATAACGTCGACTGCGTGAAACTTGGGGTTCCAAGGCGTTAAGAATGGCTAGTTTATTTGGCATGCCGGTTAAGGTGTCAATGGCCTTCATTTCATTAATAATAGATTGCAGTTCTTCTTTCTCAGTGAAGAGCTGTTGCATGCTACTTGCATCATGGACAAAATGGATAGTTACGCCAGCATCTAGTAATTGCTTTGTACAGATAAAATGTTTACTAGGTGAATCTTGAGAATGAATCTGGACGATCCCTTTATCAGAAAAGAGAGCCTTTAAATCACTTTGAACAGAGTCTTCAGTTTGCCCAATAAAAGTACTTTGTTGATCTCCCAAAAGATGGGCAAGGGTCGGGTTATACCAGGTGACATGTCCGCTTGTGTCCGTTAAAAACAAACCAATCGGAGATGATTCAATAATATTCTGTAAGGTTTCTTTATTCAGTGTTTCTAGCATAATCCCCTTCGTCCTTTTATGTTAATTGTGCTCATTATTATATAAGAGAGTTTTTCCGCTCTAAAACAATATATCGGCCTATTTTTAATTTACTAAAGGAAAAAATAAAACTAGGCATAAATATATATATAATATAATCAATAGGTTACAAAATACAGCATTAGAAGTTTGACTTGAGTCTCACAAATTTTGGCCGATATAGATTGGTATGATAAGTAGTCGAAAGAATCCAGAGCTCAATGATGAGCATCATTACAAAGAAATAAAAAAACGCTTTGAGAATTTGAACGCGCAGAGATTAAAGCGAAGTAATGCTGATATGCGCCAAAATCAGCGCCAATTCATTGAGATTCTGCCTGTTTTATTTCATGTGAACCATCCAATATTTCCCGGCTATGTCAGTAAAAGTACGCCTGCAGGTATTCCAAATTATCAGGTGAATCAAAGTTCGATTACAACGTTGAAAAAATTTTTCCGTAGTTTTGAATATAAAAAAAGAGCATATCGTAAATTTGAAATACTCGCCATTTATTTGATGGGAAGTAGTGGAAGTATTGCTTATTCCAAACAAAGTGATTTTGATATTTGGTTGTGCCATGAAAGTAGTCTAAATCGTTCTCAGGTAGAAGAGCTGCATGAAAAGGCAATAGCGATTGAAGATTGGGCTAGAGATTTGGGTATTGATGCAAATATATATCTTGTCGATCCGGTTAAGTTTAAACGTGGAGAGATTGGGAAGTTAAGTTCTGAAAGTTCGGGTAGTGCACTACATTATTTATTATTAGAAGAATTTTATAGAACAAGTATTTTAATCGCGGGTCGTTATCCTTCATGGTGGTTGATTTCACCTGACAAAGAAGAACAGTATGATGAGATAGTAGAAAATTATCAGAAAAAACGGTTTATACATGCAAATGAACATATCGATTTTGGAGCATTGCATCATATACCTGCGGAAGAATTTTATGGTGCAAGTTTATGGTTATTATACAAAGGGATTAATTCACCCTATAAGTCGATTTTAAAAATATTGTTGATGCAGGCATATGCATCTGAATATCCAAAAATTGAAATGATAGCGTTACAGTTCAAGCGTGCAGTATATGAAGATAACATTGATATAAATGCGCTTGACCCATATTTAATGATGCTTGATAAAGTAGAAAACTTTCTCACTTTACAAGGTGAGCATGACCGATTGGAATTAGTCCGCCGTAGTTTTTATTTTAAGGTTGGGATTTCACTTAGTGACGAATCAAAAGGCGGAAAGAAAAAAGATTGGCGTATTAACGTCCTAATTAATAGAGTGAAACAATGGTCTTGGCCAAGTGGAAAATTAATATTATTAGATAGCCGAAACGAATGGAATGTTAATCATGTAATGGAAGAACGTGCAATATTGATTGAAGAGTTTACTCGTAGCTATCAATTTTTATCTGATTTTGCACGTGAAGCAAGTCTTGACCATAATCTAATAAATCAAACTGATGTAAATGTCTTAGGAAGAAAACTGTACGCAGCCTTTGAGCGTAAAGCAGGAAAGGTCGATATTATACATCAAGGCATTACAAAGGATTTATACGAGAGTCATCTTTCCATTCACCAGTTTTTTGGTGATGATGATAATGAATCATGGATGATTTTTAGTGGTATTGTCGATGAAAAAGAAATTGCAGTTCGTTCTCCAATTAAGCGTACATATGATTTAATGGAACTAATAACATGGTGTTTTTTTAATAAGCTACTTAATAAAAATACAATCATAGCGTTATATGCAGATAGAAGTGATTTATCTGAACGGGAGATTTTACAAACGATTCAAGCAATGGAGAAGCTTTACCCAGATAAACTTTTGCAGAATGCTTCATTTAATGATTTTAGTCGACCTGCAAAAATTGCCTCTGTCGGTACCTATATAAATTTGGGGGTTGATCCATTCTCTGAATATTCAAAAAAAGGGCAGCAAATAACAAGTAATCGAACCGATGCCTTGCGTTTTGGTGGTATGTGGGAAAATCTGGCATTAAGAGTTGAGCAAGTTATTGTTACAAGTTGGCAAGAAGTTTTAACATTTCGATATTTTGGTGTGAAGGGTTTAATGAATTGTTTGCGAGATTATATTCAATGGGCTCCACCATCGAAAGGAAAGAGGCCGCCAAGAATTAATGCGCATAGTCATTCCTCGTACCGTGGCCCTTCCATTGCATTACGAATAGAAAATGTTTTTGAGCAAGTTATTTCATTTTTTTACACTCAACCTACGAATATTGCTAAGCAGTACGTATTAGGGATTCAGTGGGATTATTATTTGTTACAAATTGAAAATGACAATTTAAATGTCTATGCGGCGGGAACCTTAGAAAAATTAACTCAATATTTATCTGAACCAAGTAATGTTTTCCACATAACAGAATTTGATATTGAAGCAGATAAAGACTCCGACTTGCCTATAATATATAGTGTCAATAAACCCGGAGTTGTTCAATGTTTTTATAGAATTATCGGTAAGAAAGTATCCATTTATGTATTAGATGAGAAAGGTTCATTATTTCATCAAAAAGACGATTTCTATGATGCTTATAGTTTAGTAAAGCATCTCCAGCAATTTTTTGCATCTGTTCATAAAAGAATGAACTTTATAAATAAGATAGATGATATGCAAGGCATCGACGAAGTTGTTCAATTTTATAAAATTGAGCATTCTGATCTCGATGGTTCTTACCTGGAGCAACATGCTGTTAATCGATATGTGCAACCATCAAAATATGTAAGCCTACAAGTTATAGGCGATAAAATTGGTGGAGAGGTTGTATTTTCAATATACTGTGAAGGCCAAGAATTTACGACATTGGAATATGGCGAGAAAATTTATTTTGAAGTAGCCAAACATGTTCTTAGTAAACGTAAAAGTGGATCGAAGTATCCTATCTATATTACAGACTTAGACTTGTCAAAGAGCTTGTTGGATATGGACATGAAACATCTGCAAACATTTCATTACTTAAAATATAAGAAAGAAATAGAAGACCATTTAAGTCTCGTATTAGATACATTTGATTAGAGAAATATAGATTTATAAAGTACAATAAATCTAAAAATTAAAGGTTTAATCAAATGTCTCCTAAGTATGAAGAAGCGTATTCGCAGTGCCCTATCTGTAAATCAAATGCTATCCAAGAGTATCATTTCGATTATACGGGGATAAACATCTCTAGATGTAAGGATTGCAAAGTTCAATTTATGAATCCAGTTTATTCAGATGCTTATTTAAATGAGTACTATAATAATTATACCGGTGATGAGTATTCAAAGAAGGTTGTTGACGAACAACATTTTACTGCAAATGATTATTTGAAAATTGTTGAGAAACACTTGGGGCATACTGGGAGTATGTTGGATTATGGATCAGGGAATGGTGAGCATAGTAAAGTAGGAATGCAGCGAGGTTGGGATGTTGTTGGATACGATGTTGATTGTGAAGTAGCTAAAACCATTTCTGAGAAGTATAATTATAAATATGTTTGTGGTGACTTTGAAAAGGTTGATTGGCAGAGCCAAAAATTTGATTTAATTTATGCAAATCAAGTTGTAGAACATTTAAAAAGTCCTATTGAATCACTGAGAACTGTACACTCTTTGATAAAAGATGATGGTTTATTTTTAGTTGCGGTTCCAAATATACATTCATTATCTCACCGGATTAAATTCTTCCAGGAAAAAATGGGCTTTCGTAAAAGTAAGATAGGAAAGTATTACGATACCGAACACCATGTTTTTTATTATGATAAGAAATCAATTTCAAACATGTTAAGATTAGCTGGCTTTTCAGTTATTTATACAGCTAATTCTCGTAAAGCTAAGCTCAATCAGAATAGAATATCAAAATTTATAAGACGAAATATTATTGAAAAAATAATTCCAAATAGCGCGTTATTTGTATTAGCCAAGAAAATAAATGATTAATTAATTAAAGTTTTATCTATCCAAGTACTAATATCATCAATCTCTTGTGGGATAACACTGTGTTCCATAGGGTAGCGGTGCCATTCAATTTTATATCCCAATTTTGTTAGAAACCTTGTCGACATTTCAGCCAGTGCTAACGGGATAACTGGGTCTTGAGAACCATGTGCATAAAAGATAGGTATTTCTTTGTTGGCAACATTAGCTTCAGTTGAAACAGAGGTATCTAATAGCAAATAAGTGGATAGAGCCATAATACCGGCAAGAGGTTTGTTAAATCGTAGTCCAGTATGAAGTGCAATAGCTCCTCCCTGTGAAAATCCTGCTAATATAATATTTTTACTTTTAATACCTTTGGATAATTCTAGTTCAATAAGTTGGTTAATTTGGCTTGCTGAATAGCGTATGCCCTCTTCATCTTGCTCGGAATCGATTCTAGGGGCAACAATGTCATACCACGCAGGCATAACCATTCCGTTATTGACAGTTACGGCCATGGTCGGAGCATGCGGAAAAATAAAACGTGTCTTATTTTTATTTGTAAAATTTAACTCGGCAACAATGGGTTCAAAGTCATGTCCATCCGCACCCAAGCCATGAAGCCAAATTACGCTATAACGAGGGTCGGTTACATTTATTTCAATTGTTTTAAGTGGTTTCATTTTTTGCTGCAATTATTGTGGCGGATAAACCGCATAATAAGAATGTGGGTTAGAAACTATATTATTTCAAGTAATTAAGAATAAAGATAGTAATGTGAATTAATAATACTCTGAGCTAATTATTTGGGAGGGTGCTTATATTTCTTGGTAAGATAATGTGAAAGGTTGCACCGGATTCTTTTAAGCGGTTGGTTGCCCATATTTCACCACCGTGAGTATGTACAATATTTTTTGAAATAGATAATCCCAGCCCCGTTCCACCTGCTCCAGACTTGGTTGTACTGCTTTGTATAAATTCATTGAAAATCACATCGTTTTCATTTTCAGGAATACCAATACCACAATCGCTAATGCTAATGTAGATTGCATCTGTTAAATTTCCTTTTGGTGTATTGTCTTGAATCTTTATAGTAATAGATTTTTGTTCGGGTGAGAATTTTATGGCATTTGAAAGAATGTTAATTAGTAACTGATGAATTAAAACTTTATCGCAAAGTAAAAAATTTGTAGATAAAGATGTTTGGAGATCTATATCAATTTGTTTTGCATCGATTGAAAATTGTAATTCTGTTATAGATGCATTGAAGATCGTTATTATATCTTCAGTTGATAAACTTAATTCAAGCTTGCCTGACTCCATCTTTCCTAAATCAAGTAAATTATTAACAAGGTGTAAGAGCCGAGTTCCACTATTATTAATTGCAGAAAAATATTTTAGTAATTTTTCGGGGCTTAAATTCTTTTTCTTTAGCCCAAATTCGGAGTAATTTATGATGGCATGCAGCGGAGTACGTAACTCGTGAGACATATTAGATAAAAATTCAGTTTTTATTTGGTAGGCTTGTTCAGCTATATCTTTGGCTATTTTCAATTTTTTGTTAGAATTTAAACGTTCGATTTCATTAGCAATACGTAGTGCGTAAATTTGCATGATTTCTTGTAAATGTTCAGCATTAGGCATTGGCTTGGTATCAAGTATTGCTAAAATTCCTATTGGCTCACCTTTACTATCAAATAATGATAAGCCGATTAAACTTTCTATTCGCATGCTTGACAGTAACTGATTATTCGAGAATATTGATTGAACATCTTTTGGGTAAATACAAATGCCATTTCGAAGAATATCGGTAGCCGGTGTGCCTTTAAGATCAAACGTTAAATTGTCGATAATTTTACCTTGTGCACAAGCTACAAGCGTTTCGATGGATGTACATGACTTATCATTGTAGAGACCAATAAATACAAATTCAATTTTGAATAATTCAGTAAGTTTTTTTAGCAGGTTTTCAAAAAAAGAGTTATCAGTATCGTTTGCCGCTTCAGAAGCTATATAATTTATAGCTTGTTGTATTTGATAACGCTGTGTATTGTCGACTAATTTAGCTTCAATATAGTCTTTGTTATCAACGCTGATTTTATGAATGGATATTTCAATATTGATAGTTTGTTGATCTTTCGATAAGTAATACCAGCTCAATAATTGTGGTTTACCTTCTAGAGAAAGGGCTAATTTCTGAGATAAATTCTCTTCGGCAAATTCATCATATGCCTGGGTGGTTGATAGGGCTTTTGCAAAATTATGACCGTAGAGGGAGTCCCGTGGAATTTGTAATATTTCAGGAACTTTAGTATTGCACTCAATAATTTGACCATCATAAATAAGTAATCGGCCGTTACTTGATGAATCGAATAATGTTTTAAATTTTTTAAATGACACAATATATAAACTAATATGAGTTTAGATGATGATAATTATAGCGGCTAGAATTTAAAAAGAATTAATAAAGCGAATAATATTAATAAGTTATAGGTTAAATTATATACAATCTATACGGAATCGGCAAAAAAAAAGCGAAACCGTTTCCAGTTTCGCTTTCGTTTGTAAAACACCTAACTAGAGAACCATTAGGTTGTTACTATTTTATTTTTGATTCAACAGAATCTTTCTTACCAGTGTTGTCTGTCCAAGCGATACCAACAGTATCACCGGCTTTACCGCCACCGAATTTGAAAGATAGGTAAGGATTTTTAGAAACCGCACCGCCCCATTGAGCTGTCATCACGGTTTTACCGTTGTGAGTACAGTTAACTTCTTCAATGAAATGAGCAGGTACTTTTTTACCTGTTTTTTTGTTTTTACGCAGACCGGTTTCCATTGGATGGGTCAGTAGCGCTTTAACTAACGTTGCATCGCCTTTAGCGTTTGCACGTACACGAATGGACTTAGCCATAATAGTTTCTCCTAATTTAGTGCCAGTTTACTTATCATTACAGGCACTTATGTGTCGCTTGCGACACTCAAGCAAGTTTGTGACAACCTAAAATTAACCGCCGCAACCACCGATAGTTACTTTAACGTCTTTGCGCGCCGAATATGATTTACCGCCAGCTTTAACCACTGCGATCACATTCGATGTTTTACCCATTTTAATACGGGTTGCGACAAAGCCTTTAGAGCTGCTAGACAATTTGAAGTTCGCAGCAAGTGGAGTGCCGTTCTTTTCAACGATGATAGCAATATCAGTGATACCTGGAATGCTTGTTGAAACCGTTACAGGAACAACGGCGCCATTTTCAGCAATATCAGGGGCTTTGATTTTGATGTCGCCACTTGGGCTAGTCGAAGCACTGCCATGAACAGCCGTCAGTGCATCTTGCATATTTTTAGCGCTAAAAGCGGCTTTTGGCCATGCTGCGAGTACAGTTGAAGGGCTGATTAAACCAGCGCCCACTGCCACCGCTACGGTGCCACTTGCTAAGCTGCCTTTTAAAAAGGTTCTGCGTTGCATAATTATATTCCTCTTTTGTTATGTATTTTTTTTCCACTTCTTGTATTGCAGTCTTTAGGCCAACAAATATTTTTCATATTTTTTAGTAAGTTATGCGTTTTTAGATAAATTGAAAAGGTTTTAATCATGCAATTTGCACGATTGAATGTAGCTCGTATCGTGCAATTTGCACGATGAATCTGATTTAATTTAGAAATGCAATAACATTATTGTTTATTAGAGTCTTGAATAGCCTGTAATTTTCGCCAGAGCGTTGACTTGTTAATTCCTAGCGTTGCTGCGGTATCTTCACGGCTTCCATTAAAATGATCGAGTACTTTCAGAATGTAGCGCTGTTCGAGTTCAGCTAAATTAGGCAAGCCTTTGTCTATTGAGCTTTCAGTATCAGTAGAAGAATTTTTATAGGAAGAATTATCTAAATCTTGAATATGCATCAAGGGTGCATTTGATTCAGCTAGTGCAACACTGCGTTCTACTAAATTTTGTAACTCACGTACATTACCTGGCCATTCATAATCTATTAATTTCTGCATAGAAGCTGCGTCAAATCCCGTTACATTTCTGTTGTAACGAGAGGTATATAAAGTAACAAAGTGTTGCAATAAGGTTGGAATATCATCCTTTCGTTGACGCAGTGAGGGCATTGTAAATTTAATAACATTCAATCTATGGAAAAGGTCATGCCGAAATGTACCGGCTTGTACTAATTCATTAATATTTCGATTTGTTGCAACAATAAATCGTACATCAATGTTTATTGGTTTGAGTCCACCGACTCGTGTAATTTGATTTTCTTGAATGACTCGCAGTAATTTTGCTTGCATGGCATCTGAGATGTTTCCTATTTCATCTAAGAAAACCGTGCCTCCTTGTGCAATCTCTAATAAGCCTTGTTTGTTAGTGGTTGCACCGGTAAAGGCGCCTTTTTCGTGACCGAATAATTCACTTTCGAGTAAGGTATCCGTTAGTGAGCCACAATCAATAACAACATAGGGTTGCTCAGCAAAATTACTTTCTGAGTGAATCGCTTGAGCGGCAAGCTCTTTACCGGTACCCGATTCTCCTTCGATAATTACGTGACATCTAATATCAGATATTTTTTTTATAATACTCGCTACTTCGTGCATTGGTTTTGAATGCCCAATTAAACCCTCGATGGTTTGAGATTGTTTTAATTGTTGTTTTAGAAGTGAATTTTCATGCTCGAGGGCTTGGTGCTGTAATGTTTTATCAATAAGAATTAATAACTCATCCATATCGAATGGTTTTTTAAGAAAATCATTTGCGCCAAGGCGTAAGGCGTCAATCGCATTATCGATATTGGCATAGCCAGTAAGAATTATAAAAGGTATTGATTCATTAATTTTACGTACTTCTGTTAATAGATCGATACCTGACATTTCAGGCATTTGCAGATCACTTACGATTAAGTCAATTCGGGTATCTGTATTTGTAAATGCAGATAATGCTTCTTTAGGATTTGTAAAAGTAGTACAGCCAACGTTTGCATCATTACAAAAGCGTTGCATGAGCTCACCTGTTTTCGGATCATCATCTACAAAAAGTATTTGTGTATTGGTTGTTGTCATAATAAAGAGTATATCGTTAATTGGAGCTAATAGGCTAACTTTGCTATGGAGTGATTAAATAATTGGAAGACAGATTTTTGCTATGACTCCAGTTGAATCATCCCTGTTATAGATTTCTAAAGTTCCTTGATGGTGTTGTATTATTCCTAAGCTAATGGATAAACCTAAGCCTGTTCCTTGGCCTTGTTTTTTAGTAGTAAAGAAAGGGTCAAAAATTAAATTGATATCTTGATCCTGGATACCAGTGCCGTTATCAGTAATAGAGATACATATATGGCTTGTTGATTCCTCAACAGTTACTTCGACAGTTGAGTTCTCATTAGATGCATGGATAGCATTAAGTAGCAGGTTGACGAGTACTTGCTGTAACTGGCTACGATCACCCTTTAAAATAGGAATATTTGGGTTGTTAAAGCTAGAGTGTATTTGGATAGATTTATTACTTGCTGATTGATGAACTAAGGCAATACTATTTTCTAGCCATGTTTTTATATTAAATTCAGTTATATTAGGCGGTACTTGACGGGCAAAATTCATAATGCCCTTAACTATTTCCGAAGCACGAAGTGATTCCTCTCGTAACGAATGTAAATCTGTGAGTAGTGATTCTTTTGATTGACTATCGATCGAGCTAGTATCTAAGTTGCGAATAATCAGTTTAGAGTAAGATAAAATGTTATTGAGTGGATTATTTATTTCATGTCCAATCCCTGCGGCCATTTGACCAATACTTGCAAGTTTATTGCTTTGTAACATCATATGTTGAGCTGTATCACGTTCAGTATGAGCCTTATTAAGGGTCGCTATCATTTCATTAAAAGCCTCACCTAAATCTTGAATTTCATTTACACAATGTTTGGTGATAGCAACTTGGTTTTGATCCCCTTGAGCGTAATTCTTGAAATTATTAACCAATCCTGAAAGGGCACGCGTAATACGTTGAGCACCTATTTGTGTGAGAATCAAACCTATGAGTAGCGTAAGTGTAGCAACTACCCATATGTTAGTGCGAATTTCGGCGTAAGGTTTATTGATGACAGAGTTGGAAATATTAATCGCCATGATCCAATTCACAAATTGATTTGGATAGGGCATCATTTCAATATAATGTGTTGTGCTATTGCTTTTTTGTGATGAGAAAATATTTACATCTGCATCTAATGTTGTATCCAATATAGATTTAAATTCTGTTTGTTGGATATATCTTGGTGTAGGACGAGCATGAGAGAAAAGTAATTTACTTTTATCATCAAATAGAATTAATCCATGACGATTTTTAATATCGAGCGCAGTTTCAACAACCATTAAGTCTCCCTGAAAAGGACGAATATGGTGGCTTAAAATTTTATCTATATCTTCACCAATGATGGTAAGGCTCATCGCACCGACCCATTTATTTTTATAGTAAAGAGGAATAACATTATCGAGTAAGCTTAAATTTGTAAGTAAGTCAGATTGCGTGGAGTTATGAGGTAATATCAGTGTACTCACTTCTGCCTTGGTAAGAGATTTAAGTTTTTGTATAAATACTGGATTATGTACCTCTTGTTCAACATATGAGAAACCATTGAGGCTTTCAAACTCAGGCTGGCTTCTTCGGTTGTGACTAACCTTTATTAGGGTATTACCTTGATAATCGAGAATACGAATAAAAAAATTGCTTGGGATTATGGTTTGAAAACCCTCGAAAAATCGAGTTAGTTTTTCACGTTGTGAATCAAAATTGATTGGAACATTTTGTTGGCTCAGTCTGTCGAGAACAGGAAGAAAGTTTTGTACCGACGGAGTTAAAGAGAGACCATAGGTAAGGCGACGATCAACAGACAAACGACGTTCAATTTCATCAGACAGAACGAACATATCATTGCGCACATTTTGTTGGACATCCTCTAAATAACGAGCTTGACTATAGTGTGTCGCTATAAGTGCCAATGCTGTTAATGGTACAACAAAGGCAAAGAAGCCCCACAATAATATATTGGTTTGAATCCGCATAGTTATCAGTTTAGCGTTTGTCGGCGTTTGGTAAAAGTGTTTTTAAAGTGTGTGATTTCAGTGTTGACGCGGTATACTTCAAATTAAGAAATTCAGGCCTCTATGGTTAACTTTGAGTTAGAATTTGGGGCTAAAATTTGGCACAGAAATAGAGCTATATATCGTATCCTAGGCAGAATTATGGTTATAAAATTTAAAGTAAAGAATTGTTATAATATTTTATCTTTAATATTTTTTGTTAGTTTTTTAGCAGTCTCTTGCGGAAAAAAAGGACCTTTGTATTTACCTAAAGGGGTCGTTCCTGATGCAACAGTAGAAAATGCAGAGCTTCAAAAGCCAAAAGATGCGACTACCGATACCGAGAAGAAGCCGGTTGATAGCGCAAAGTGAGATTCCAGGTCGTAAAGTTTCAGTAGTAAGATCCCGGTTGTAATATTAAAGTAGAGAGCAGTATGGATTATTTTCAATATAAAAATGGGCAGCTACATGTCGAAGATGTTGCCGTTGAGAGTGTCGCTAGGGAGTATGGTACCCCATGTTATATTTATTCACGTGCAACATTTGAGCGTCATTGGCAAGCTTTTGATGAGGCTTTAAAAGAACATGACCATTTAGTTTGTTATGCAGTGAAAGCAAATTCAAATTTAGCAGTATTAAATATTTTGGCTCGAATGGGCTCAGGTTTTGATATTGTTTCAATTGGTGAGCTGGAGCGCGTTATTGCTGCAGGTGGCGACCCTGCTAAAGTTGTTTTCTCCGGCGTGGGAAAACGTGCTGATGAAATGCGACGTGCTTTGGAAGTCGGTATATTTTGTTTTAATGTTGAGTCAGAGGGTGAGTTGATTGCACTTAACAACGTAGCAAAAGAAATGAATGTTCAGGCGGTAATTTCTTTACGTGTTAATCCTGATGTGGATGCTAAAACTCATCCTTATATTTCAACCGGCTTGAAAGAAAATAAATTTGGTATTGCAATTGAAGATGCAGAAGCTGTGTATTTAAAAGCTGCGAGTTTATCGAATATAGATGTGCATGGCGTTGATTGCCACATTGGCTCACAACTTACGGAGTTATCTCCTTTTGTTGATGCTTTAAATCGAGTCTTGATATTAATCGATAAATTAGAAACACAAGGCATCTCATTGCAACACATCGACCTTGGTGGCGGATTAGGTATTCAATACGATGATGAGCAACCACCCTTGCCTGCGGATTATGCAAAAGCTGTGGCGGATGTTTTAGGCGATCGCAAATTTAAATTATTAATTGAGCCAGGTCGTGCAATTGCGGGTAATGCTGGCATTCTAGTAACCAAGGTTGAGTACATTAAAGATGCTCCTAAAAGTAGTGATGGTGGTAAATCTTTTGCCATTGTGGACGCTGCAATGAATGACTTGATGCGTCCTGCTTTATATTCTGCGTGGCAAAAAATTATTGCAGTGGCTGAAAAAGCAAAAAATGGGTTAGAGGAAAAACTCTATGATGTTGTTGGTCCTGTTTGTGAAACGGGTGACTTCTTGGGTAAAGACCGAAAACTTAGCATTAGCAGTGGTGATCTTTTAGCTGTTCGCTCATCAGGCGCATATGGATTTACAATGAGTTCAAATTATAATACGCGCGAACGAGCTGCTGAAATTATGGTGGATGGTGAGAAAGCCCACGTTGTTCGTAAACGTGAGAAAGTATTAGAGTTATTCGCAAACGAAAAAGTTTTGCCATAAAGGATAATTAAAAAAGCGTTAGAGTTATGAATATTCATTTTTCAAAAATGCATGGCCTTGGTAACGACTTTGTTGTTATTGATGCTATTTCGCAAACGATTGATTTATCAACTGAACAAATTCAGTTTTTAGCAGATCGTCATTTTGGCGTGGGTTTTGATCAATTATTATTAGTTGAAAAAACTGAAATGGACGGTATAGATTTTAAATATCGTATTTTTAATTCTGATGGTGGTGAAGTAGAGCAATGCGGCAATGGAGCACGTTGTTTCGCACGATTTGTCCGTAATAAAGGCTTAACAGATAAATCAAACATTAAAGTCGAAACGCAAAATGGTGTTATTGAATTGCTCATTGATAGTAATGAAAATATTACCGTTGACATGGGTGCAGCAAATTTTTTACCGGCTTCACTGCCAATGCTGTTAGACACATTACAACAGCTAAGTGATGCTAAATATAGTTTGAACATTAATAATCAAGAAGTTGAATTTGGCGCAGTATCAATGGGCAATCCCCATGCTGTATTACTAGTAGAGGACGTTGATACTGCAGCTATTGAAACACTTGGACCGATTCTAGAAAGGCATAGTATTTTTCCTCAACGTGTGAATGTTGGATTTGCCCAGATTGTCGATAGGAACAATATTCGTTTGAGAGTTTACGAGCGAGGTGTTGGTGAAACAAAAGCTTGTGGCACAGGAGCATGTGCAGCAGTTGCTGTGGCTCAACGGTGGAATTTAGTTGATAATGAAGTCAGTGTTCAATTGCCGGGTGGAAGTTTAAAAATTCAGTTATCTCCATCGGGTAATGTATTGCTTAATGGCGATGCGGTATTTGTTTTTGATGGACAAATAAGCTTATAAATTATTTAGTAATTGATTAATCTAGATGATTACAATAAAGTGAAGCAACAGGCTTTTTAAGGCCTCTAAACTCCTTGCTAGGAAGTGTTCTTAATGACGATTCAAAAAAACACATTACCCAAAACAGACAAATTTAATGAGCTCGATATTGTTCAGTATTTGCGTGAGCACCCCGGTTTTTTTGAACAGCATCAACATTTATTGTCAGAAATGACCCTTACTCATAACAGTGGTAGTGCAATTTCGTTAATTGAAAAGCAAGTTTCAATTTTGCGTGAACAAAAAGAGGATGCCCGTGAAAAACTGCGTTTACTTATAGACGTAGCGGACAAAAATGAACAATTAAGCAGACGTTTTAATGCCCTTATTTTAGCACTTCTCGATACTCAGTCATTTGGTCAAGTTATCGAATTTATTCAACAACGTTTAGTTAAAGATTTTGACGCACATCAAGTTGCTATTAGAGTACTTAAAGATGTAAATGTTGAACCACAAGATTCGACAACAACAGTTGATGAAGAAGAAGCCTATCTGAATTTATTTTCAAAAATCATTGAGAATAAAACCCCGGTATGTGGTCGTTTACCGATTGATCAATTGGAGTTACTCTTTGGTGATGGACATGAAACTATTCGTTCAGCAGCACTTATTCCATTAATTCGTGATGACAAAAGTAAGTGCATTGGCTTACTTGCCATTGGCAGCACCGATAAAGATCGTTTTCGCTCTGATATGGGGACTTTATTTTTGAGCCATCTAAGTATGGTTCTGTCTCGTGTTATTGAACGACATGTGGTGTAACTAAGTTAGTTTTTATTATTTAAATGCCACTTGTCTTTCGAGATCAAATAGAACAATACCTCGATGAACTTCGATATCAACGTCGTTTATCCAAACACACACTGACAAATTACCTACGTGATCTAAATAAATTTTCAGACTTCTGTGAAAAAACATTTCCAGATGACATAAATGACTTCAAAGATATTCTTTCTGCTCATGTACGTCAATTTGTTAGTACTCGCCGTCAACAGGGTTTAGCGACATCAAGTTTGCAACGCAACCTGTCTTCTATTCGATCATTTTTTAATTTTTTATTGAAGCAAAAAATTGTAGTTAATAATCCAGCAAAAGGTATTGTCACGCCCCGTAGAAGCCGACATTTGCCTCATGTTTTAGATGTCGACCAAACGAGTCGATTAATGGATATAAAAACAAGCGATGATATTTTAGCAATACGCGATAAAGCGATTTTGGAAACTTTTTATTCTGCTGGTTTACGCTTGTCAGAATTAGTGCAATTGAATCTACAAGATTATAAGGAATCTGAAAAAAAAGTACGTGTAACAGGTAAAGGTAACAAACAACGTGAAGTGCCGGTAGGCAAGTATGCTAAGCAGGCACTTAGTTTATGGCTAGCACGTAGAAGTGAGCTGCTAAGCTCTGAGATTGATAATGATTCTGAACAGGCATTATTCCTTGGTAAGCGTGGCCGTCGAATATCACCACGAATCATTCAAAAAAGAATAAGTGATTGGGCAATCAAACAAGGGATTGATCTGCATGTACATCCACATATGCTTCGACATTCATTTGCGAGCCATATTTTAGAATCCAGCGGTGACTTGCGCGCTGTTCAAGAGTTACTTGGTCATAGCGATATTTCAACAACCCAAATCTATACACACTTAGATTTCCAACATTTAGCCGAAGTGTACGATAAGGCACATCCACGCAGTAAGAAATAGTGTAAAAATATCGATATAAGACTGGCATTAGATCAGTTTATAAAAAAATACAATAAATTCAATAGGTTAACCCGTTCGGGTGATTGAAATATAGTCACGAACTGTTAATCTTTGTAAAATATTTCAATCAATCATAATTTTTCGGGGATGGAAAATGAGTCAAAAATTTAAAATATTAAAAGGTTTAGCTGCAGTAGTGGCCGGTATAGCGATTGCTACATCTAGTTATGCTGATAAAAAACCGGCTGTAAATAAAGTTAAAGGCAGCTTATCGGTTATGGTACTTGGTTCAGGTGGACCGATAGCGACAGCTGAAGGACGTGCAAGCGCAGGTTACTTAATCTTTACGGATGGAAAACCACGTGTACTGATGGATGTAGGTGGTGGTACGTATCAGCGTTTAGCGCAAAGTGGTACGAATATTAAAGACTTAGATATTATTCTTTTAAGCCATTTACATGCAGATCACACTGGAGATTTAACCTCCGTAATGAAAACAATTTACTTCCATAACAACTTGGCTCGTAATCAAGCTGCGATGAATGGAGTGACACTTCCGGGTCGCACAGCTCCTATCAATGTTTATGGTCCCACTTCATCTGCTTTACCAGCGGCAACACCAGGTGTTAGTTATGCAAATGGCAAATTAGTGTATCCATCAACAGCTGATTATACGCATGACCATTATTCAATTCCTCGAGGCGGGGTAGAGCATTACCTTAAGGCATTTGTTGCTGGTATTAGTGATGACGATGGTCCAATGGGACCCGGTGGCCCAGTGAGTAATTTTGCATATACAGCAAACGATTTATCTTCACGTGTACCCTTTGCATCAGTTGAAACGGTTTTAGAGGCAGATGACGGTTTAGTGATTACTGCTATCGCAGTTGATCATGGCCCAGTGCCAGCGGTTGGCTTTAGAATTGATTATAAAGGTCACAGTGTTGTTTACTCAGGTGATACGGGCACAAAAGGTCGTGGGCCAAATCGTTTAGGTCAAGGCAACATGGCAAAACTTTCAATGGGTGCAGATATGTTGATTTATGATACTGCTGTAATGGAAATGGGTGGCTTGCCTAACAACCCTCTCTTTCATATTTTACACACACAACCTTCATTGATTGCCGGTGTAGCAAAGACTGCAGGTGTAAAAACCTTAGTGCTATCACATTTAACACCAGTAACTAGCCCACGGGTAGATGCAATCGAAGCTATTATTAAAGGTGCTGGTTTCGAAGGTAAGATTAAGAAAGCGAAAGATTTAAAAGTTTATAATCTTGACGATAGCAACGATGATTAATATTTAATTATTGCTACTTTTATAAAAAAGCCGCTCAAATAAGCGGCTTTTTTTATTAATAATAAATAAATATGATTATATTATACAAAAAATCAGCCAAAATCGTGATAAAATAGCCTTTTAAGAGATTATTTGAACAGGATTTTTATATGCTAATTGAAGACAAAAAAATTGTAGTAATGAATTACACCTTAACAACCGATGATGGTGAAGTTTTAGACCAATCAGATGATGGTACTTTTGCCTACTTGCATGGTGCGCAGAATATTATTCAAGGCTTAGAAAATGCGTTAGCAGGTAAAAAATCGGGTGATTCCTTGAACGTTAAAGTTACTCCTGAAGAAGGATATGGCGAACGCAACGATGAAATGGTACAAGTTGTTGGAAAAGAAATGTTTGAAGCCGATACTGAAATTGAAGTTGGAATGCAATTTAATGCTGAAGGACCTGAAGGTCATCCAATTATGATTACAGTAGCCGCTATAGAAGGTAATGATATAACCATTGATGGTAACCACCCATTAGCAGGTGTGAATTTAAATTTTGATGTGTCTATTGTAGATGTTAAAGATGCAAGTGAAGAAGAAATTTCTCATGGACATGTTCATGGACCGGATGGACATCATCACTAAAAATTAAAGGCGCTTAAGGCGCCTTTTTTTATATTCGATATTTTGTAATAAGGTGCTAAAAGAAAAGTAATGGCAATTGAATGGGTGAAAAAAACAAATAATTGTGATTATGAAGTTCGATCTGCTGGAGCGACCCGTCGTTTATATTCGAATAAAGTATTCCACAGCCAATACAATCCCAATAAAGTTATCCAAGGAGGTATATGGGATTTATTGTACTTGCCGGCTTTTAGTCTTGATGAAGATAAAATACAACGGATACTTGTTTTAGGTGTCGGTGGTGGAACAGTATTACAACAGCTAAATAAATATATTAGACCACGAAAAATCGTTGGCATAGAACTTAATCCAGTGCATTTGCAGGTTGCTAAAAAATTCTTTGGATTAAAGTCTAAATCCTTTCAACTTATTGAGGCTGACGCTATTAAGTGGCTTGAAGATTATAATGGTGAAAAATTTGATTTAATTATTGATGATTTATTTGGCCATCATAATGGTGAGGCCGAACGAGCTATTACTGTAAATAAAAAATGGAGTGAAGCTTTATTAAAACACCTTAATCCAGAAGGAATGTTGGTTGTAAACTTTGGTTCGAATAATGAATTAAAAAATAGTGCGCTTATTGCTTATAAAAAAATATTTAATAAATTCAGTTCGATTTTTCGATTAACATTATCTCAATATGAAAATGCTATCGGTGTCTTTTCGCTTGTAGAAGCTAGTCCAATAAATATGAAAGATACTTTTGAATCGGTAACGGGATTGAGCAAGAAAATGTTAAAAGAAAAAATAAATTATAATATTAAAATCTTTAAATGAGCTAATGCTTCCAAAGTTTTTGCCACCAACGTTTCCTTTGTTGTGTTAGTACACTTTTATCTTCTAGCGCTTTAGGTGCAGTTTTGGATAATATCCAACCTGGTAATGGAGGGTTGTCACTAAAACCGCAACTCACTCCTAAATTGTTAGGATCATAAATTTTAACAAAACTGGTTTTTTCTTTATCGTCAACATAAACAATTCCACAATAATCTTCATTGTGTTCGCGTCGTAACAAAATATCAATTTCATTAATGAAGCGTATAAATTCATCAGAACTAGCGGTAGTAACAGGGAAATCCTCACCAATAGCATAAATGTACCAAACCTTAGATTGCGATGTTTGTTTTAATCGCTCCCATAAGGTAGACAAATCATCCCAACGTAAACAACTTGTAAAGCTGCCTTTAAACTCTTCATAAAAAGGATCAAGAGGCGGTATTTCTTTTGAGGAAGTGTGTTGCATAATTTTTGAGTATAGATGCTTTAAAGCTTATGTGTGGCTCTGGAAAACAAGTATTCGATTATTTGCCGGCATGGGATGGTCCTGTATAAGTTTCAGCTTAAGTTTAAGTTGAGAATTACTAGATTCATTATTACCTAGCTCACAGAGCGCTTCGAAATCTCGTATACCGCTTTCGGGGTTTCGCGATTTAAGCCAAAGCTCAAATTGTGCATTACTAGCGCTAGTAAATTTGCCATTATAGTTAAAAGGACCGTATACACAAAATAGTCCATTGGGTTTAAGAGCAGAGCGTATACCTTTAAACATAGCTTCTACAGCATGCCACGGCATAATGTGTAGCGTATTGGCAGAAAATATATAATCAGTAGGCTCAATTGGCCACTGATTTTGAGTAACATCCAATATCTTGGTGGCTAATACATTATCGAGTTTTACAGAATTACGCCAACTTTCAATACCTGGAATGTTTTGTTCAGTATCAGATGGTTGCCAAGTTAAATGGGGGAGATATTTTGGCAAATAGGCTGCATGTTGTCCTGTACCACTGCCAATTTCCAAGACGGTTGAATTTGGGTTTGTGAATAATTGACTAATCACATTGAGTATAGGTTGTTTATTTTGCTCACAGGATTCGGAGTAAGGTTTGTTTAACATTTATCTATTATTATAAATAATAGATAAATGAGCAATGATTAAAAATCTCGCTAAATTTAATTAAATATGAAACAAAAGGACAGAGAAATTGACTAAGGTAGAGTATTATACCAAAATTCACTATTTAGTAGGTAGAATCTGATATGAGAAAAACGATGTTAAGAAACTATTTAATAAGCATTTCCCTTTTATTCTTTGTGGTAACTAATGTTTTTAGCGAAACGGCAAAAGGTGAATTTAAAGGTACAATGCATACAGAATACCCTGCCTGGTTTAAAGACGGTTTTTTGGAATTTAATGAAGATGTAAAAGAGGCTGCAAAAGTCGGCAAACGTTTAATGATTGTGTTTACGCAGGATGGTTGCCCATACTGTAATGCACTGGTTGAACGAAATCTGTCTCAAAAAAATATTGAGCAAAAGGTCAGAAAAAACTTTGATTCGATAGCGCTTAATATGTGGGGTGATCGTGAAGTTACTTTTACCGATGGTAAAGTTTATACAGAAAAAACAATTTCTGAAAAACTAAAAGTACAATTTACACCAACGGTTATCTTTTTTAATGAGCAAGGTAAAATTATATTGCGTCTGAATGGTTACATACCACCACGGCGGTTTTCTGTTGCTTTAGATTATGTGATTAAGCGTCAAGAAAAGAAAATGTCTTATCGTGCGTACGTAAAAGCTAATTTACCACCAGGGAAGTCCGGTGGTTTAAATAAAGAAGCTTTCTTTATGAAGGCTCCAATTAATTTAGCGCTTAAATCAGGTAAACGTGATAAGCCCTTTGCCGTCTTTTTTGAACAAAAGCATTGTCCAAGTTGCGATGTTCTTCATAAAAAAATTCTAGTTGATAAATATACGCGCAACGTAATTGAAAAGTTTGATACTGTGCAATTAGATATGTGGTCAAATACTACATTGATCACACCCGAGGGTACACGAACAACCGCGAAGCTATGGGCTAAATCTCTGGATATTAAATATGCTCCAACGCTTGTTATCTTTAATAAGAATGGTAAAGAAATTATTCGTTCTGAGGCTTTTTTTAAGGTATTTCATACACAAGGAATGTTTGCGTATGTATTAGATGAAGATTATAAGAAGCAACCCAACTTTCAGCGTTATTTATCAGCTCGGGCAGAGCATTTTAGAGAGCAGGGTCAGTCCGTTGATATTTGGAATTATAAAAGTATTCATGACAAATAAGATAGTAAATGAGATAAATAATGTCGACCTATGATGATCCTGAAGAACGCAAAGATTTAATTCAGACTATTTTTCAAATATTAAATGAGTGGAAGGTGGATTTAGACTTACAAGTTTTACTTGTAGGCCTTCCGTCTGAAACAAAATCTCGAGAGTTAACGAAAATTAAAAATGGCAAAGCCTTTCCAGATGAAAATGACTTTATGCTTCGTGCTGTGGAGATTATATCTATCAGTAAAGCACTGCAGTTAGCTTTTCCCAGTAACCGAACGTTATCCGATTTGTGGGTAACCACATCAACTTATACTTTTGCTGATCGCGCGCCGTTGGAAGTGATGTTAACGGGGCTTGAGGGAATGAAAGAAGTCCACCTCCATCTGCGTGGAGGTTGGTGAATCATATCGCTTGAATTAACCTGTTGTTAGAGGTTTATCAGCTCGAAGCCAACCCATCATTCCACCGCGTAGGTTATATACATTATCAAAACCATTTTGTTGTAAAAACATACATGCTTGCGCCGAGCGGGCACCACTTCTACATACAATTACAATTTTCTTATCCGCTTTTAATTCAGACATTCTCATCGGCATGCTAGCTAATGGCATTGGCTGAGCCGTTTCGATTCTACCCTTTGAAATTTCAGGGATCTCACGTACATCAATAATTTGAAAATTCTCATCCGTATGATCGAGTTCAGTCGGTTGAATTTCCTGTACTAAAGCTTGCATAAAAAAGTCCTGATTTTAATGTGTGCATTGGTTGCATTCTATATAAGATAATACTTATATTCAAGCTGAATTTGTAAATAATGAATATTTTATTGATTATTCACAAAAAGACTGCTAAAAATATAGAAAATAATTGAAAGAACCTAAATATGAAGAAATCTGAGCAAAAACGACTCGATATTATAGATATAGCCGAACAGCGCTTTAAAGACTATGGCTATAACAAAACAACAATGGCTGAAATTGCTGATGATCTCAGTATGTCTGCAGCTAATTTATATCGTTTTTTCAAGAGCAAGCAAGATATTGCAGCGGCATGTGCTGAACGTTGTATGGGTGAACGAGTTGAATGTCTTTCTCGTTTGGTTGAGCTTAAAGAGATGTCAGCAAGTGAGAAATTATTAGAACTGGTATTGGAAGATGTCCGTTACACACATGAGCGTGCTGCCAATGAGCCTAGGGTTAATGAACTTATCGATATAGTGACACGTGAACGTAAAGAAATTGTGTTATCAAAAGTTGAGAGTCAGTGTGAGCTCATTGGAGAAATCATTAAACAGGGTAATCAGTCTGGAGAGTTTATGGTTGATGACGTGATGAAAACGGCAAGAACGATATACAGCAGTTTAACCCTGTTTGAAGTGCCCATTTTCCTTCCACTTTTTACTCAAGAGCAGTTTGAAGAAATGGCCGTTAATTTAGTTGAATTGTTATTACTTGGATTACGTAAAAGATAAAAAAGAAAGTTAGCTAATACAAGCACCATTACACATAGTAAATAAGGAGACTCGGATGAAGGATTTTGAAGCAAAATATGGGCATTGGATAATACGTTATCGGTGGATAATTATTGTAGCATGCGTAATGGCTGTTTTGCTTGCTGCGAGTGGAGGGAGATTCTTAAGTTTTACAAATAACTACCGTGTTTTTTTTAGCGAAGAAAATCCTCAATTAAAAGCATTTGATGCACTAGAACGCATGTATACAAAGAACGATAATGTGATGTTTATCGTTACACCAAAAGATGGCAAGGTTTTTTCAAAGAGTACCCTTTCAGCTATTGAAGATTTAACCGAACAGGCATGGCAGCTTCCTTATTCAATCCGGGTAGATTCGATATCTAATTTTCAACATACACTTGCTGAAGGTGATGACCTTATTGTTCAAGATTTAGTTGAAGATGCGAAAAATTTATCTGAGCAGAAGATAGAAAATATAAAAAATATCGCACTCAATGAACCATTGCTTAAGAATAAATTAATATCAAGCACTGCAGAAGTTACTGGTGTGAATGCCACCATACAATTACCAGGAAAAGATGAAACAAAAGAAGGCCCCGAAGTTGTCGCTAAAGCTCGACAAATTATGGCTGATTTTGAGAAAAAATATCCTGAAATTGAAGTTCGCTTGAATGGTATGATCATGATGAATAATGCTTTCTCTGAAGCATCTCAACAGGATATGCAGCAATTAGTATTGCCAAGCTTTATACTCATGATTGTGATACTTGGTTTGTTGATAAGAGATTTATCAAAACCTTGGTATAGTTTAATCGTATTATTTTCTGCATTAGGTGCAGTCATTTTTATTATGGCAACCTTTTTTACGAAAGGAAGCCAAATGCTACCGGTTAGCTTTATTAAGCCGTTAACTTTTGTTGTTATAGCTTTACCCTTTGCCTGGTATTATCTGTTCCTTCGTTTACTTCCCGGGACAGCTTCTACTTTTTTAATTATTATTTTCTCGATAATGGCAGCAATGGGAATGGGCGGTTATGTTGGATTCCCCTTAACGCCACCGTCAATGTCTGCACCAACCATAATTTTAACAGTGGCTATTGCTAATTGTGTTCATATTCTTATTACCTTCTTGCATGATATGCGAGCGGGTAGTAGTAAATACAATGCTATCGTTGAGAGTTTAAGAGTAAACATACAGCCAGTATTTCTTGCGAGCATAACAACAGCCATTGGTTTTCTATCTATGAATTTTTCAGATGCTCCACCATTTCAACAGTTAGGAAACTATGTAGCGTTTGGTGTTGTTGCATCATTCATTTTGAGCGTTACATTTTTACCGGCAGTTATTTCACTTTTACCGGTTAAGGTAAAACAAGTCGATACTGAAAAAGATAGAGCAATGGAAAAGTTAGGCAATTTTGTTGTTGAAAATCAAAAGCGACTTATGATCGGTATGGGAATTATTATTATTACATTGGTAAGTTTTGTTCCTAAAAATGAATTGAACGATATATTTGTTGAATATTTTGATGAGTCAGTTACTTTTAGAGCAAATTCAGATTATATGATTGATAATTTAACGGGCCTTTATAATATAGATTATTCACTTAATTCCGGTGAAGAAGGTGGAGTAAGTAATCCGGATTATCAAGCTTCAATAGAAGCTTTTGCTGAGTGGTACCGGCAACAACCGGAAACAATTCACGTATCTGTCTTTACAGATATAATGAAACGTTTAAATAAAAATATGCATGCTGACGATAATCAATGGTACCGGACGCCAACTACAAGAGAACTTTCTGCTCAATATTTATTACTTTATGAAATGTCTTTGCCATATGGACTGGATTTGAATAATCAAATTAATGTCGATAAATCAGCAACACGTATGACCGTTACGATGAAAACAATATCAAGTAATGAAATTATTGCCCTAGAAGAACGCGCTCAAAAATGGCTAAGTGAAAATGCAAGTAATATTAAGGATGCCGATGGGAGTGGGCCTAATGTCATGTTTGCTCATATTGGTAAGCGTAATATTGTAAGCATGTTAACAGGGACTACGGTCGCATTGTTTATAATATCTATGATATTAATCTTTGCCTTAAAATCTATTAAGATAGGTTTTATTAGTTTGCTGCCAAATCTTGTCCCTGCTGCAATGGGCTTTGGATTATGGGGAATAATGGTAGGCGAGGTTGGTCTGGCTCTTTCGGTTGTTACGGGCATGACTCTCGGCATCGTGGTTGATGATACGGTACATTTTTTAAGTAAATATCTTCGAGCAAGAAGAGAAAAAGGGTTTTCAGCTGAAAATGCTGTCCGATACGCTTTTAGCCATGTTGGTAGAGCATTAGTGACAACATCAATAATACTCGTTGTAGGTTTTTCAGTTATTGCGCAATCAACATTTGAATTAAATTCAAGCATGGGGCTGTTAACTGCAATCGTTATTGTATTTGCTCTAGCCGCTGATTTCTTATTCTTACCAGCACTATTAATTAAATTTGAAGGAAAAGGAAAATGAAACCATTTTTAATCATAGTAAGTACACTTTTTATTAGTTTAAATGCTTTTGCCGAGTCTATAGATAGTTCTGCAAAAGAAGATAAAGGTTTATTGATTGCAAGGGAAGCCGATAGACGTGATACTGGATGGGTTAGTCAAGAAGCAAAATTGGAAATGATTTTAAAAAATCGTTATGGACAGGAATCTAGACGAAGTAATCGAAATAAAACCTTAGAGGTAAAAGGTGATGGTGATAAGAGCTTAATCATCTTTGATTCTCCAAGAGATATAAAAGGAACAGCTTTTTTAAGTTTTACACATTCATTAAAACCTGACGAGCAATGGATATTTTTGCCAGCACTCAAGAGAGTTAAACGAATATCATCTTCGAATAAATCAGGGCCTTTTATGGGAAGTGAGTTTGCTTATGAAGATATTGCTTCTCAAGAGGTTGATAAATACAAATATAAATATTTGCGTGATGAAAAGATAGATGGACGTGATTGTTTCGTTATTGAAACATATCCACAATATAAAAAATCAGGTTATACACGTTTAATTAACTGGGTTGATAAAGAAATGTATCAGCCAATTAAAACTGACTTCTATGATCGGAAAAATAGTTTATTAAAAACATTAAAGTATAGTGAACACAAAAAATATTTGGGTGCTTTCTGGCGTGCTGGCCGCATGGAAATGGTTAATCATATTACTGGGAAAAGTACTAGTTTAACTTTTAAGGAATATAAATTTAAAACCGGATTGAAAAGTAGTGATTTTAATCGAAATGCATTAAAACGGGCACGCTAAATTCTAACCTAAATAGAATGTAAGTAATTTTAAAATGAAATTCAAAAAAGAGCTATTTGTCTGTTTATTATTAACTACAAATTCTGAAATATTATTGGCAGGAGAATGGTCGGGTCAGCTTGGTATTGAATCACGCATCTTCACAGAGTCAGCAGCATATGATGGGCAACATGGTAATAATAGTTCTTTAATTATACAGCCTGAATATTATCAAGAGTTCGATTCAGGTAAAGAAAGTATTACATTTTCACCCTACGTACGATTTGATCAAAATGATGATGAGCGTAGCCATGCTGATATACGAGAATTAACATGGCTCAAGGTCATGGACGATTTAGAGTGGCGGGTAGGAATTCGAAAAGTTTTCTGGGGGGTAACTGAATCACAGCACCTTGTTGATGTTATCAATCAGACCGATGCGGTCGACAGCCCCGATGGAGAAGATAAGCTTGGCCAGCCAATGGTGAATCTTTCATATAATACTTCTTATGGGACTATTGATGCATTTGTATTGCCATTCTTTAGGGAAAGGACTTTTGCCGGTAAACATGGAAGACTACGGAGTAATCCTTACGTTGATACATCGACGGTTTTTTATGAGTCAAAGGATAAAGAAAAGCATATTGATTATGCATTAAGGTGGACGCACAACTTTGACGAATGGGATATTGGTTTAAGTTACTTTAATGGAACAAACCGTGATCCTCGATTTATAACGGGCATAGATAGTAGTGGAGCTACGGTACTAAATCCATACTATGATCTTATTGATCAGTTCGGAATAGACATACAAGCAACCTACAATAACTGGCTGTGGAAAATGGAAGGGATTATGCGTTCAGGCATAGGAGGAACTGGTGCTTCTAAATATAATGCCCTCACGGTAGGTTTAGAGTACTCTTTTTATTCTGTCATTGGAGATTCTACCGATGTTGGTTTAGTTGTCGAGTATTTATATGACGATCGAGACTCCTCAGCATCAACTCCGTTTGACGATGACTTCTTATTAGCGCTACGTTTTAATTTAAATGATGAGCAAAGTAGCGAAGCACTTATTGGTATAATTAAAGATGTTGATACAAGTGCAGCTATCTATTCGATTGAAGCGAGTAGGCGTTTAACTGAGCATGTTAAATTATCTATAGAGGCAAGACAATACAAAGGGATTGCACCTAATGAAGTTTTATTTTCATATTTGAAAGATGACTACCTTCAGCTTGAATTAAGCTATTTTTTCTAAACTCTATTTAGTATTGCTGGGAGCTTGTCGAATTGATAGCGTAAATAAGTTCGATGAGTTGTTTCTCATTCAGCGGCATACTAAATAAATAACCCTGGCAATAATCACATTTAAATTTCTTAAGGAGTTCTCTACTTTCAATATCCTCTACCCCTTCTGCTATAACCTTAAGCTCTAAATTATGAGCAAGATCAATTATCGAATGAACAATCATGGAATCACTTTTATTAGATGCCATTTTTAATACGAAAGATTTGTCAATTTTTAATATGCTTATAGGTAGATGCTTGAGAATAGCTAGAGAAGAAAAACCAGTACCAAAGTCGTCGATTGATATACCGACGTTTAGTTCTTTTAGTTTGTCTAAAGCCAGTTGAATTCTTGAGTTATCTGTCATCATTGATCGTTCTGATAATTCAAGCATTAAACATTTAGGATTTAAATCACTTTCTTCTAAAACATTTTTCACATAATTAATAAAGTAATTATCTTGTAGATCCCATGCTGTAACATTTACGGATACATAAGAATTATTATGATCAATTGACCAGGATCTAAATGAATGTAAGGCATTTTGGACTACCCATAAAGTAATTTTTTTAATTAATCCTGTCTGTTCTGCCAATTGAATAAAACTGTCGGGGGATAGTAATCCATAGATTGGATGTTGCCAGCGAAGGAGAGCCTCATATCCTATAATGATGCTGGTATCTGTAGAGTAAATGGGCTGATAAAAGAGTACTAGTTGATCTAAGTCTATTGCTTGTCTTAGGTCGGAAAGCAATGATAGTTGTTTTACATTGTTTTCATCATTCTTGGGCGTGTAAATAATATAATTTATATCTGTTTGTTTAGCCATATACATAGCAACGTCAGCATGTTTAAGTAATACATCTGAGCTTAAGCCATGCTGCGGATAAATTGAAACGCCAATACTCACACCTAAATATAAATTATGTTCATTTACATGATAAACATTTTCTAATTCATTTGAAATTTTAATGGAAGTTTCATTTATAAATTCATCATCAATATCCATTAGTATAATTGCAAATTCGTCTCCACCTAAACGTGCAACGGTATCAGAGTCACGTAATAACCATTGTAATCTATGCGCAACTTGCTTTAATATTTCATCGCCAACAAAATGTCCCAGAGTATCATTAACTTCCTTGAATCTATCTAAGTCTAAAATAAGAATGGCAAAATTAGATTTTGAACGATGCGAATTTGCAATGGCCAGTGTCATTCTATCAATGAGTAATGTGCGATTAGGAAGTTCAGTTAAATCATCATGCATTGCAATGTGTTCAAGTTTTTCTTGTCGCGAATGTATTTGTAACTGCATGTGTTTATAAGAGCTGACGAAATTTTCAATTTCGGTCAATTTTGATTGAGGTAAAATAATATCAAAATTCTCATGATTGCTTTCGCGTAAAGATTTAGATAAATTCTGTAGCGGTTTAAGCATGCTTTTATCTAGAAGAAAGTAACCGATAGTCATTATAACTACTATTAAGGCTTGGATAGTCCAAAGAATAAGTGAAATATCTCTACTGGATTGATGCTGTAATTTTAGATCCTGAGTCGATGATGAACTAATACTTAGATCAAGAGAATCTATAACTGAATAAACTTTATCAAAAAGAGGGAAAATATCATCTAGTATAATTGGTACATCACCACGCCATGCATTTGTGAGATTAATGGTATTAACTTCTTTATAGCCGATAAGCCAGCTGTTTGCATAAAGGGGAACATCTTCAAGGGCTGTAGCAGTTTCTATGCCTACAGTATCTAGGTTTACTCCTTTTATTAGTTTTTGTAATAACTTGTTAAACGAATTGTAGAAGTTAATGACATCGTTTGATTGCCCCGACAGATTTGATTCTGAGAGCGAGCTGAGTCGGTTAATTAGATACAAACGATATGCATTAATGGTGCTCCGCCATTTGTCACGCAAATTTAGTATGCTTGTATAAACATACTGATTAAATTTTATTTCTGTTCTAACTTCTTCAACTGCACTATTGAGTAGGCTGATAACAGTTACATTATCGGCTCGCATCGAACCATTGGCGATACGCATGGCAGGATACATTTGCTCGCCATCAAGACGGATTTGCATTAGTGACAGAGAAATTTGCTTAAGTTCTAATTGATTCTTATTTAATTGTGCAATTTTTTGTACCAGGTTTTGTGAGTGAATCCATTTGTTTCGAGCAAGAGATTCAATGATGACATGAGCTTGAGCGAGTTTTTTTAGATAATCGACACGATATTCCAGATTTGGTGTTAATAAGTATAGTTCTAGTAGCCTTGATGAAGATTGCATTTGGCTATGCAAAGAGAGATTCAATTTTGAAACTTCTAGGCGTTGTTCAATATTCAGCAAGTCAGACTGAGTAGATGTACTGATGTATTGTTCAACGAGAGCGATAAAAATAAAAGTCGATAACGTGAATAGAACGGCAACTAATAAGTAGCGCGCACGAAAGCTCTTAAATGAGAAATTTAGCATGTATAACAAACTTGTAATATATTACTAAGTATATCGGCTGTAACTTGGTAGTCATTAACGTTAATAAATGAATAATATACATTAATTATAGGATAATCGATAATTAATACTATATTAGTAACATCTAATGCAGGGTATCTAGAGTAGACTATCTATGTGCAGGAAAACTCTACCAGATAGCCTGAAAACTTGCGGATATTGAGCACTCCAGAATCTAAAATAAGATATTGGGCTTTTATACCGACTAAAGTCCCTGAAATTTCAGGTGTTTTATCAAAATTGAAAGATTTTACTTTTTCAGGGTAGCTCTCAACAGGAAAGTTAAAAGTTTGCTGTTCTTCATTTGACAATTCAAAGACAGAATCTTCACCATGTTCTTTGCGAATAGAAGCGATATCCGATTTGAATTGAGTAAAAAGTGCATCTCGGCGTTGACTGAGGTTAATCTCTTCAGGCTCACCTTTAAGCATGCGTTGCCAGGATGTTTTGTCATTTACCGATTTCTTAAAACTGGTTTCCACTAAACCGCTGAGCAAGCGGTTTTTTGTTTTATAAATAGGAAGTGCAGCTACTGCACCTTGATCCATCCAGCGGAAAGGAACATTGGTTTCTCGTGTTATACCAACTTTTAAACCCGATGAATTTGCCAGGTATACGTAGTGATCAATAAAGCAGTGTTCTTTGCCCCAGGCTTCATCTCGACAGGTTCCTTCAGAGTAATGACATTTCTCAGGGCTCACCATGCAAATATCGCATTCGGCTAGAGAGCGCATACAAGGAAAACAGTAACCCTGGCTAAAACTTTTTTTAGTTTTTTTTCCGCAAGAAACACAATGGATTTCATCGAGATGTTTAAAAGTAATTTCTTTGCCAATTAATTCAGAGATTGGAATGAATTGGTCATCGATAGGTATTTGATAGCTTACAGGTGACGAATGTTGCGTCGTCATTTTACGAAGGTGACCTTTAAATTTCATTTAATACTATCAATATCTAACAATGATAAGGCTTACTGAGTTCATGAACGGCATCAATAAAAACTTTGGCATTGTCTGGATTAACATGTTGATGTATACCATGGCCTAGATTAAAAACATGGCCATTGCCTTTACCATAACTTTTTAAAATAAAGGCGACTTCTTCACGAATGCGTTCAGGTGAAGCATATAAAATTGATGGGTCCATGTTACCTTGCAAAGCAATTTTATCACCGAGACGTTTACGAGCAAGTCCTATATCAATCGTCCAATCGAGACCTAAACAGTCGGCACCAGATTCAGCTTGAGCTTCAAGCCATTGGCAACCACCTTTACTAAAGATAGTAACAGGTACTTTGCGGCCGTCATTCTCACGCTTTAAACCACTGATGATTTTAGTCATATAGCGAAGAGAGAATTCTTTATAGTCACGAGTTGTGAGAGCGCCGCCCCAAGTATCGAAAATCATGACTGCTTGTGCGCCATGATCTATTTGAGCGTTTAAATAATCAATAACTGAATCAGCAATTTTATCTAAAAGCATGTGCATCGCTTTAGGATTTTCATACAGCATACCTTTTACTTTAGAAAAGTCTTTGCTGCTTCCACCTTCAACCATATAAGTTGCAAGTGTCCAGGGACTACCGGAAAAGCCGATTAAAGGAACGCGTCCATCAAGTTCACGACGAATCATACTAACTGCCGCCATAACATAGCCAAGATCTTCATCCATTGTCGGCATAATAAGATTTTTAATATCAGCTTCATTTTGAATAGGGCGTTCGAAACGTGGTCCTTCGCCTTCAGAAAAATATAGACCTAAACCCATAGCATCTGGGATAGTTAAAATATCTGAAAATAAAATGGCCGCATCAAGATCGAAGCGTTCAAGGGGTTGTATTGTAACTTCAGTAGCAAGTTCAGGCGTTTTACAAAGCTTTAAAAAGTTGCCTGCTTTTTTTCGAGTTGCTTTATATTCAGGTAAATAACGACCTGCTTGACGCATCATCCAAACAGGCGTCATATCAACAGGTTCACCAAGTAAAGCTTTTAAGAAACGATCATTTTTAAGTGTAGTCATATTTTTGTTCTTCTTTCGCATCCATTGCTGTTAAATTTATAATTGTTTTAAATATCAAGGTAATCCAAGATACCTTCAGCCGCTTGGCGACCTTCGTAAACAGCCGTTACAACAAGGTCTGAGCCGCGTACCATATCACCGCCTGCAAAGACTTTAGGATTGGTAGTTTGGTGTTTAAATTCTTGTTCAAAAGCGGCTTTAATTCTACCACGATCATCTATCTCGATATCAAAGTCTTTAAACCAAGGTTGTGGATTAGGTCTAAAACCGAACGCAATAATGACATGATCAGCCTGTATAATTTGTTCTGAGCCGCTTATAGGTTCAGGACGACGACGACCACGTTCATCAGGTTCGCCAAGTTGAGTTTTTACTATTTTTAAACCTTCAACTTTACCACTTCCAATAATCTCAATAGGCTGGCTATTCCATGAGAATTGAACATTTTCCTCTTTGGCATTAGCAACTTCACGTTTTGAACCGGGCATATTTTCTTCATCACGACGATACGCACAAGTCACTGAACTTGCGCCTTGGCGGATTGCAGTACGATTACAATCCATTGCGGTATCACCGCCACCGATAACAACGACTCGTTTGCCTTCCATGCTGATATAGTCAGAAGGCTCTTTTTCATAGTCGTGACAGTGATTCACGTTTGAAATAAGATAATCTAAAGCTGGGTGTACGCCATCTAAATCTTCCCCATTGATATCGGCGGTCATAGAAGTGTAGGTTCCCATGCCCATAAAAATAGAGTCGTAGTCATCCAGAAGTGTTTGGAATAAAACGTCTTCACCAATGGTTGTATTGGTTATAAACGTAATGCCCATTTCTTCAAAAATAGTGCGGCGTTTTTTAACCACTTCTTTTTCAAGTTTAAATTCAGGAATACCAAAAGTGAGTAGGCCACCAATTTCAGGTTGCTTTTCAAAAACCGTAACTTCAACACCATTACGCGTGAGTACATCGGCACAGCCTAAACCAGCTGGGCCGGCACCAATGACAGCAACTTTTTTACCAGTTTTAGTAACGTTAGATAGATCCGGTGACCAACCTTGTTTAAAAGCTTCGTCAGAAATATATTTTTCAATCGAGCCGATAGTTACCGCACCAAATTCTTCATTTAAGGTACAAGCACCTTCGCAAAGTCTATCTTGTGGGCAAACACGACCACAAATTTCAGGTAAAGAATTTGTTTGGTGTGAGAGCTCAGCCGCTTCAAGAATATTGCCTTCTGCAACGAGCTTTAACCAGTTTGGAATATAGTTGTGTACTGGGCATTTCCATTCACAATAGGGATTACCGCACTCTAAACAACGATCAGCCTGTTGTACTGCTTGAGGTTGATCGAACTGTGTATAAATCTCACGGTATTCTTTTACACGTTCGAACGCGACCTTTTTAGTTGGGTCGGTTCGTTCGAATTGAATAAATTGAAAAGTATTTCCCATAACATCTGTGCCTATTAAATTAGCAATATTTATGCTGCTGTATGTTGTAAGTCTTCAAGTAATGATTCTAAACTGAGTGCTTTCGGTTTAATTAACCAGAATTTACCAACAGCGTCGCTAAAGTTATCTAAAATATACTGTCCGCGTTTACTATGTGTTTCAGCTACGAATTCAGTAATGATATCAAGTAGATGACATCGGTAGTCTTCCATATTTTCAGCAGCAATTCGCTGAATATCAATATCATGATTAAAACGATTTGCAAACTGATTTTCATCATCATATACGTAAGCAAAACCACCGGTCATACCTGCACCAAAGTTGATGCCGGTTGAACCCAGTACTGTGACTAAACCCCCCGTCATATATTCACAACCGTGATCACCAATACCTTCAACAACAGTATGACAACCTGAGTTACGAACACCAAAACGTTCGCCAGCTAAACCTGATGCAAAAACTTTACCGCCGGTTGCACCATATAAACATGTGTTACCCATAATCGGTGTTTCAGCAGGATCAAACTCACTGACAGTTGGAACAGTCAGAACCAGTTTACCGCCAGCCATGCCTTTACCAACGTAATCGTTAGCATCGCCTTCTAAATAAATATTTAAACCGCCAGCATTCCAAACACCAAGGCTTTGGCCTACATTACCTTTTAAACGCAAAGTAATTGGATTATCCGTCATGCCTGCATCACCATGTAGTGCTGCAATTTCACCCGATATTCGAGCACCAATTGAACGATGAATATTGGTTACTGCATAACTAAATTCACCACCGCTTTTATTTTTAATTGCGTCGATAGTATCAGCAACCATTTGTTCGGCTAATTCACCTTTGTCAAAAGGTGCATTTTTAGGCTCTAAACAGAATTGTGGTTTTGATGCGTCAACACCAGCATCTGTTAAAATTGCAGAGTAATCGAGTTGCTGTTGACGTGAAGTAGTACCGCCAATCGCTTCGAGTAAATCGGTTCGACCTATTAAGTCGGTAAGTTTGCGTAAACCAAGACTTGCCAAAATTTCTCGTACTTCTTGAATGATGAAGCGGAAGTAATTCATTACCCATTCAACTTCACCATGATAGTGTTTTGAACGTAACAGGTTGTCTTGTGTTGCAACACCGGTTGCACAGTTATTTAAGTGGCAAATACGTAAGTATTTACAACCCATCGCGACCATTGGGCCGGTACCAAAACCAAAACTCTCAGCGCCTAAAATAGCAGCTTTAACAACATCTAAACCTGTCTTTAAACCACCGTCAGTTTGTAAGCGAATTTTACCGCGTAAATCATTAGCACGAAGAATTTGATGTGTTTCAGTTAAGCCGAGTTCCCAGGGACTGCCGGCATATTTAACCGATGCTAATGGTGATGCAGCAGTACCACCATCGTAACCGGATATAGTAATTAAATCGGCATACGCTTTTGCAACACCAGCAGCAATTGTTCCAACCCCTGCTTCTGCAACCAATTTCACTGAAACAAGCCCGTCCGGGTTTACTTGTTTTAGATCGTAAATAAGCTGCGCCAAATCTTCGATAGAATAAATATCATGATGTGGAGGAGGCGATATTAATGAAACACCGGGTTTGCAGAAACGTAGCTCAGCGATTAAGTCATTTACTTTATGTCCAGGAAGTTGCCCACCTTCGCCAGGTTTCGCACCTTGTGCAACTTTAATCTGCATAACTTCAGCGCTGCGTAAGTATTCAGGTGTAACACCGAAACGTCCTGATGCAACTTGTTTTATTTTTGAACGTTTAACGGTGCCGTAACGTTTTTTATCTTCGCCACCTTCGCCCGAGTTAGAACGTCCACCTAAGCTGTTCATTGCTTCGGCCAATGTTTCATGTGCTTCAGGTGAGAGTGCGCCTAATGACATCGCAGCACTATCAAAACGTTTTACAATTTCTTCGAGTGATTCAACTTTATCAATTGAAATGTCTTTGCTGTTGCTAGTATTAATAGATAAAAGATCACGTAACGCTATTGGTGCACGGTTATTAATTTGGTCGGCATAAACTTTGTAGTCTTCATAACGACCGGACTTAACAGCAACTTGTAATGACTGAATAACATCAGGATTATAAGCGTGGTCTTCACCACCATGAACAAACTTCAACAAGCCACCTTGTTGGATATTCTTACGAGAGTTAAACGCAAGTTTACTTAATTGCTGTTGGTCACTATCGAGATCTGTAAAGCTGGCGCCTTGCATACGATTGGTTGTATCTTTGAAACATAGATCGACAATCTCGTCCTGAAGTCCAACACATTCAAAAAGCTGTGAACCACGATAACTGGAAATAGTTGAGATACCCATTTTAGAAGTAACTTTAAACAAACCTTTGTTAATACCTTTGCGGTAATTAACATCAAGCTTGCAAGTATCTTTAATTTTTATTTCGCCTGTTGCAACAAGGTCACGAATAACTTCGTAAGCGAGATATGGGTAAATAGCTGAAGCACCATAACCAAGTAATACCGCAAAGTGATGTGGATCGCGAGCCGTACCTGTTTCAACAACGATGTTGGCATCGCAGCGTAAACCTTCTTCAATTAAACGGTGGTGTACTGCACCCGTTGCAAGTAGTGCATGTACAGGTCGAGTGCCAACAGATATATCACTATCTGTTAAGATGATAATAACTTTACCTGCTTTTACCGCAGCAACGGCTTCATCTGTAATTTGTATGATGGCTTGTTTTAATTCGACTGCATGTAAACGATTTAATGAAATATGTACGTGTGCATATTGTTCATTTTTTTCAGCCATTGATAAAAGCTGTTTGAATTTACTGGCAGAAAGAATCGGCGTACTGACACGTAAACGCTGTGCATGTTCAGGGCCTTCTTCAAACATATTACATTCAGGACCAAAACAAGTTTCGAGTGACATAACCACTTGTTCACGAATCGGATCGATTGGTGGGTTGGTAACCTGAGCAAATTGTTGGCGAAAATTTTCGTACAAAGAGCGTACTTGTTTTGATAAGACAGGGAATGGGGTGTCATCGCCCATTGAGCCAATGGCTTCTTGTCCATCTTCTGCAAGAACACGTATTACTTGATCACGTTCTTCATTGGTAACCTGAAACATCTTTTGGAATTTTTTTAATGTATCGCTATCGATCGCGGCAATGGCACATTCTTCATCGAGTTTGTAATCAAGACGTACTGAGTTTTCACGCATCCATTTTTTATAAGGGTGACGGGATTTCAAACGTTCATCAATCATTTCAGGCAACAATAATTCGCCAGTATCAGTATCAACAGCAATCATTTCGCCAGGTTTTAAGCGACCTTTGCGTACCACTTGATCTGGCTCGTAATCATACACACCAATTTCAGATGCGAGAGTGATGTGACGATCTTTGGTGATCACCCAACGTGTTGGTCGTAAACCATTACGGTCAACACTACAGGCGGCATAACGGCCATCTGTCATAACGATGCCGGCAGGACCATCCCATGATTCCATATGCATCGAGCTATATTCATAAAATGCGCGTAGGTCAGCATCCATTGAGTCAACGTTTTGCCAGGCAGGTGGAATTAATAAGCGCATAGCATGAAACATACTTATGCCACCGGCGATCAAGGCTTCAAGCATATTGTCTAAACTGTTTGAATCAGAACCTGTTAATGACACTAACGGACGGATATCAGCCATTGGTAGTTTTGGCGTTTCGAGTTTATGACCACGCGCAACCGACCAATTACGATTACCTTGAATGGTATTAATTTCACCATTATGTGCAAGGTAGCGAAATGGTTGAGCCAATCGCCATTGAGGCCATGTATTCGTTGAAAAGCGTTGGTGGAAAACTGCCGTTGCCGATTCCATCGCTTTGTTGTTTAAGTCCTGGTAGAAAACCGGTAGGTTTTCCGGCATGACTAAACCTTTATATGAAATAACGTGTGAAGAAAGACTGGGAACATAAAAAGTTTCGTCGTTTGGCTCAATGACTTTTTCTGTACGACGACGTGCTATGTATAAGTGTCGGTTAAATGCTTCATCATCCATACCATCGGCAGGATTAATAAAGACTTGTTCAATTGTAGGAACAGATTTTAAGGCTTCTTCACCACACGCTGAGTAATCAGTAGGAACCGTTCGCCAGCCCTGTATATCGAGGCCTTCTGCACGGCATTCTTTAAATAAGGTGTCACGCGCGATTTGAGCTTTATCAGCATCGGTATTAAGAAAGAGCATGCCGACGGCGTAATTATCTTTTAAAGTAAAACCAAGCTCTTTTGCTTGTGCGCGCATAAAGCTATCAGGTTTTCTAAGCAATAAACCACAGCCATCGCCGGTTTTTCCATCAGCCGCAATTGCACCCCGATGGGTGAGTCTTGCGAGAGCAGTAATGGCGGTTTCGAGTAACCAATGGCTTGCTTTGCCATCCATATTTGCAATGAGGCCAAAGCCGCAGTTGTCGCGTTCAAATTTAGGGTTATAAAGGCCGGTTAACTTCATAGGTTTTACATCTAAGTTGTTAAAAATCAATAAGTTAGAAAGGGAAGTGGGTTACCACTATCCTGTTTACCATCTGATTAGCACAGGGGCTTTTAAAGCCGGAGGCGAGGCAAAATGGCTCAGCAGTATACAGCCCTAGCGAGTTAGCTTCAATGCCTTGTTGTGCTCATTTTATATGAAAAATACTATTATTTATCAATGGGTTATACGGTTTTAATGTAGTTATTGAATATCCTCAAAGTTGTCTTCTTAACGAGGGTATAAAAGAAGCAAAACATTGAAGTGGAATAAGCTAAAATTGTCTAAATATACAGTTTTGGGTATTAACAAAATTAATTGTTTGCCGATAAGCTTATGACATCCATACAGAATTTAATAACAAATGGTTTAACAAAATATGTCCATGAAATTTAGCGAAATAAAGTTAACAAATGGAGAAAGAATTCAACTCCAAGACCCTTCAAATAAAAATAATGATCGCATTTTCGTAAAGTTAATTGGTTATCGTGAAGACAAGAGTATTCTAGTGACAATGCCTAGAAGTGAGGGAGAGTTACTTCGCGTAGTAAAAGGGCAAGTTTTTATTGTGCGACTTTTTTCGGTACAAACAGTTTATGCTTTCAATGTTACCGTGTTAGAGGGAAAGGTCAGTCCTTATGCTTATTTGCATTTATCATATCCAGAATCTGTAGAGTCTGTGGTGGTGAGGAATGCGCAGCGGGTAAATGTTGAATTGATTGTGTCAGTGCAACACGGTGATCCTGATAAAGCAAAAGGAGAATTGGTCTCTGCAAAGTTAACTGATATTAGTACTGGTGGAGCAAAATTATCAACCTTTGAACCTATTGGTGAGCTTAGTGAAGATATTAGTATGTCTGCAAAATTAACTGTAGGGGGAGTTGAGCAATATTTACAAATTTTGGCAACGATTCGTCGTGTTGATATTGAAGAAGAGGAAGGGAAACAAATGTATTCTTACGGTTTAGAGTTTCGCTTTGTTGAAGAAAATGATCGACTAGTCTTACATGGATTTGTTTATGAACAGTTAAGCAAAGGATAACCCTAGAAAAATATATTATTGCGATTGATCGAGATCTTTATGAATACTTGAAAAACTGCGAGCCCATGGGGAAGTTTTTTGTATAGCGGCAGGTAGATTCTTTATAGCCTGTAGAGCTTCGCTACGATTATTATAAGAACCATAAACAAGAGCATACCAATTTCGTTGGTTATGATTGGTGTGGAAATAGATAGCTTTGTCTCTTAATTTATATTTTCGAATAAACTCTTGAATACTTTTATCATTTCGTCCACCCAATAATTGCAATGTATAGCGTCTAGGATCCTGACTCCACAACCAGGCTTTTGAATCACCAATTTTCCCAATAGGTGGATTGATAATAGTTTTATTAAGTTGCGTTGTTTTTGCGAGTACAGTTTTAGGTTTTATGGGCGTGCTATCAATCTTTTCAGTATTAATTTTTGCTTGAACACTATCGAATCGACGCAACCATGGTTTTAATCTTTTATTCGAAATTTGTTTTTTAACTTCAGCTGCAGAAGCTTTTGAATCGTAACTGCCATAAATCACAGAGTACCATTGCTTACCTTTACGTAACGTTTGAAAAACAGCAGCATTTTCTACAAGCTTATGTTTTTTGATAAATGCTTTAATGCTATTTTTATTTCCTGTACCGAGGACTTGCAAGGTGAAATGGTTTGGTTCTTGGTCCAGTATCCAGCGTTCATCATTAAGACCGTTAAGCTTGGTTACAGTCGTAGGGGTTGCTTTTGGTTTTATAACTGAAAAAGCAATTGGCTTGGATTCATATTTATTTTGTTTTAATTGCGCAGACCATTCGTCAGGATTTTTTCCAACGGTAATGTTAAGTTCTATTGTCGAATCATCAACTATTTTATATTGATGTTTTTTAAGCGCTTTAGATTTACCCGTCCAACTAATCCATATTGATGGAGCTTTATCACTGCTCTTAAAACCACTACCTGTGAGCGTAATTTTTTGAGCTTTGTTACTACCATTAACCGGATTCGGAAAAACCTCTTCTAGTACATATTCAACTGTATTTGCTTGTTTGGGTTCTACTATTTTAGTTTCTTTTTCTAAATGGGTAGTATCTGTATCATCTTGAGCTGATGACTCTATTGGTTCATCTTCAAGTTCCGGTGTAGGAGCTAGTGCTGTAGAAGATGTGGGAGTTTGAATAGGAATGGGTTCTTTAAGTGTTATTTCTTTTTTTTCTGTAATTGGAATATTTTTGATTGCTGAGGGAAGATTTCTATTAATATTTTCTAACGATGAGCTCGTTGGTGTAACGGCAGTATTAATAGTGTCTTGCATACTAATAACAATAATTGAAACAATTGCGACTATAGCAATAAAAACATAATGACGTGTACTAAAGGCAGCTTGGTTTAAACTAGATTCATCGTAGTTCTTTTGTTTATTGCCAGTGTCAATACCGGCGTAGTCTAGATCTTCTGCGCTGAATTGAGAGTTTAAATCTTCCTCAAAATCAGATTGACTGCCACTGGTTTTAGCCGTTAAATCAATTGGGTTACTAAAACTGGCTGCATCATCTAAATGTAAATGTGCAAGCTCACAAATATGTGATGGGATGCCTCGTGAAATTTTATGAATTTTATTGATAACTTTTGGCGTAAAAGGTGATGTGCCTTCAAATCCAGCAACTGCCATTCGGTGTTTTATAAATTCGGCTGTTTGATCTTCATCGAATGGATTTATTTCTAATGTATGGGTAATACGTTCTCTTAATGGCCGAATGGATGGAGATTCAAGCATAATATCAATTTGAGGTTCGCAAAATAAAATAATGCGTAATAGATGGCCTTGTGCTGCTTCGATATCGGCAAAATAGAATAGAGTTTCAAGTGCATCTTTTGGTAATTCATGAGCATCATCGATGAGTAGTATAGGAACGAGATCATCATGTTGTAATGCTTTTAAATGTTCAAAGACAATTTCTTGAACTGTTGAAGGATCATTAGGTAATCCATTTAAACCAAAACCGCCTGCAATATCGACAAGCATCGAATCTGCATCCATCATGGTATTGGCATTGACTTCGCATAGATACCAAGACTCGTCAGCGTTAGCATAGAAGCGTTGCATTAAACTGGTTTTGCCAATACCACGTTCACCGGTAACGATTAATAATAGATTACTGTATTGAGTTAAATGCGTAAGCATTTCTAGACGTTGATGACGTTCTGCATCAAGGTATAAAAAATTATCGTCGTGTTGTATTGAGAAGGGAGCTTCGCTTAAACCATACTGTGCAAGATAAGCAGGTTCGAGACGTTTTAGTTGTTCGGAGTCGTAATTAGCCATTAAGAATCCACATAAGAATCAACGGAAGTACCCAAAGTCATTTCGCTACTATTATCATTGGTATCGATACCTTGCATAAACACAACTTGGAAACCACGATTTAATTGTGCGTCACGGACACGTTCCAAAGCATTAAGTGCTTCACTTCTACTGGGAAAATGATCTCGCTTGACTCGTCCACTTGAGCCCTGTTTTCCCCATTCACGTACTAATGTCCAACCATCAATTAAGTCTTGCTGCAACAATAGCTGGTAGTAGCGAGGTTGCTGTTCTTTTAGTTGTGCCTGCATATAAATACGCATGTTATTGAGCCAAGTATCTCATAGAATATAAGCTAATTATACTCAAAAATATAGCACAGTGTGGTACTAAATCATTGTTATGATTCACTTTATTGCTGAGATACATATAGCATTAAGTTAGTTCTACTGGATCAAATATTTTTCCATACTCGGCAATAGCATATCTATCGGTCATACCTGCAATATAATCTGCAACAGCACGCGCTTTACCAAATTCAGCATTTTGCTGTTCTTTTAGCATAACGATTTGACGATTTTTTGGATTTAATAGCTTGGGATCCTTTAGAAAGGCATTAAATAATTGTTGAATGATATGAGCCGCCTTTGACGACATACGATGGACTCGATAGTGCGCGTACATGCGGGTGCGCAAGAAGCGTTTTAGCTCCAGATTCATCTCCAGCATTTCACTGCTAAAATTAGCAATATCATCGGATTGACTGCGTACACTATCAATGTTGGTTGGTTTTATATTGGTTAAATTCGTCTTTGTGGTCTCGATAAGATCGACAACCTGACGATTGATCATACGACGAATAATTTCATGGATTTGGCGGCGATCTTTTATACCGGGATATTCTTTATTAACCACATCAAATTGTTGTTTAAACAATCTAACTTCGAGAAGTTGTTCTATATCCAGTAGACCCGAACGTAAGCCATCATCGACATCATGATTATTGTAGGCAATTTCATCTGCCAAATTGACAGCTTGGGCTTCCAGTGATGCTCGTTGTTTATTTAAAAAACGTTCTCCAACATCACCTAGTTGTTTTGCATTTTTAGTCGCACAGTGTTTTAAAATACCTTCACGAGATTCAAAGGTAAGGTTTAAGCCCGGGAAGTCAGCATAGCTCTGTTCTAATTTATCAACGACGCGTAATGATTGTAAGTTATGTTCAAAGCCGCCATAGTCTTTCATGCAGGCATTTAAGGCATCTTGACCCGCGTGACCGAAAGGCGTGTGCCCTAGATCATGGGCAAGAGCAATTGTTTCGCTTAAGTCTTCATTGAGCTCAAGAATACGTGCAATCGTTCTGCTTAGTTGGGCAACTTCAATAGAGTGGGTGAGTCGGGTGCGAAACATATCGCCTTCGTGGTTTACAAAAACCTGTGTCTTATATTCAAGACGGCGAAAAGCGGAAGAGTGAATAATACGATCACGGTCACGCTGATAATCAGTTCGATAAAGAGGCGTTTCTTCAGGAATACGGCGACCTCTTGAGCTTGATTGCTGCGCTGCATAAGGTGCAAGTTGCATGTGTATTCCTTTGTTTAAGTATTACGCTTGTTTTTAAGCATTACAATTAGTTATTAGCCAGCAGAAATTACTAACCAGTGGATTGAAAATGTTCGATAGTCGCACGTAAGCTTTCAGCTTTAAAATCATGAGTAACTTTAGCATCACCTAGAGCATCATAGAGCACAAAGTTAATTTTTCCATCACGTACTTTTTTGTCAACACGCATTAAATCCATGAAGACCTCGTATGTCATCATGGGAGGCAGTTGTATAGGTAGCTTTGCTGCTAGAATAATATTTTTAACGCGCTGCACATCTTGCTCACTAATCCAACCTTCGCGCATCGATAGATCTGCAGCCATTAGCATTCCGATTCCAACAGCTTCACCATGAAGCCAATTTCCATAGCCAGTACCTGATTCAATGGCGTGACCAAAGGTGTGCCCGAGGTTGAGTAGAGCACGTATTCCACCCTCTCTTTCATCCGCCGCAACAACTTCTGCTTTGCATTGGCAGGAAATTTCAATAGCATAACTTAAAGCTTGTTTGTCACGATTTAGTAATTTGTTAATATTTTCTTCAAGCCATCCGATAAAATTGGGTAATCGGATCAAACCATACTTAATTACTTCGGCAAGACCCGCACTAAGTTGATTATCTTCTAAAGTATCTAATGTGTTTATATCAGCAATAACGCAACTAGGTTGGTGAAATGCACCTATCATATTTTTGCCTAAGGGATGATTGACCCCTGTTTTACCACCCACTGATGAGTCAACTTGTGACAATAGTGTGGTCGGAATTTGGATAAAATTAACGCCACGCTGGTAACTCGCTGCTGCGTAACCCGTCATATCACCTACAACGCCGCCACCAAGCGCAACGAGAGTGCAATAGCGATCAAAATGATTAGAAAGAAGAGCATCGTAAATAGGATTAAGATCGTTTAATGTTTTGTGTTTTTCGCCATCAGGTAAGATAACTTCCTGGCAGTTGAAATCTGAAAACAATGCTTTGGTTTGTTCCAAATAAAGTGGCGCGACGATATCATTTGTAACAATCAGAACTTGAGTACCGGTTACATAAGGGATAACTAAATCTTTTTGTGAAAGCAGATCGGTACCAATGTGTATTGGGTAACTTCTAGTTCCAAGCTCGACGTTAAGTGTTTTCATTCTCTATAGCTTCGCGTAAGTTTTTGTATTTTTCAGTTTAATAATATTAAGTATATGATAAGTCATTTACTGTCTTTTATATTATCTATTAGTCTAACATTGTTATAATTTGTTTAATGGTTGCTTTAACATTACCTGTTCCAGTATCAATAATGATATCAGCAAGTTCACGATAGAGCGGGTCTCGTTGTTCTAGGAGCGATGCGATTTTATCTTGTGGGTTTTCGGTTTGAAGCAACGGACGATTTTTATCTAAGCGAGTACGTTCCCAAAGTTGCTCAAGTGTTGCAGATAGATAAATAACTCGGCCACGCTCATGTAACATTTCCCTATTCTCGGCAGATAAAACAGCACCGCCACCTGTTGCTAAAACAATATCATTTTTTAGGGTAAGAAAATCTAGCATTGCAGATTCACGTTTGCGAAAACCTTCTTCACCTTCTAACTCAAAGATTAAGGGTATATTTGCACCTGTTTTGTTCTCTATTTCGTGGTCACTATCAAAAAAATCTCGATGCAATTGCTTAGCAAGTTGTCGACCTATCGTTGTTTTACCTGAACCCATAGGACCGACAAGGATTATGTTTTGAGATTGTGACATTTTTTTAGTCAATGCTGAGTAAATAAAGTGTTAAGCATATCAGCTTTTTGAAAAGATAAAAGAACGTTATCTTGTTTAGAAAATGGAGAATGGGGAGAAAGATCAAAAAATATCATAAGTGTGAGTTGAAGAGAGACTCACACTAAATAAGTGTTCGAGCTCGTATCAATCGTAGTACCAAGCTGGGAGAAAAACATCATAAATGGCTGTAAAATAAAAAAACAGCCACTAAAAAAGGGACAATATTTGTCCCTTTTTTTGTTTCGCTAAATATTTATAAGGTTAAGTTATCACTAATAATTTTTGGTGTTACGAAAATTAACAGCTCAGTTTTCTCGCTGCTTTCAGCGCGGCTTCGAAATAACACTCCAATAAGTGGTAGGTCACCGAAGAAAGGTACTTTTTGCTCGCTTTCTGAAGATTTTGTTTCGTATATACCACCAAGTACAACCGTTTCGCCATTTCTTACGCGTACTTGAGTTTTAACTTCACGTTTTTGAACGGCAGGGGTACTACCAAAGGCAAAGTCAGGCTCATCTTTTTTCACGAGTAAATCCATGATGATATTGTCATCAGGTGTAATCTGAGGCGTTACTTCAAGTTTTAATAAAGCTTCTTTAAATTCAGTATCGGTAGAACCAGAAGAGGTACTTGAACGATAAGGAATTTCAAAACCTTGTTTGATATATGCTTTTTGTTGATTTGATGTAATTAGTCGAGGCGAAGAAACTATTTCCGAACGCCCTTCAGCTTGTGCAGCTGAAAGTTCTAAATCAAGTAATGTTCCAAACGGAAGTCTTGCAAGCGCTAAGGCGACGGTACCAAATGATGAAGCAGATGGTAAGTTAACATTTAATCGGTCAGCAGCAGCAGGTTGTGTTCCTTGTCGAACAGAGTCAGCATTTGTAACGTTATTAGAAAGACCAACACCCACAGCATTAGATTGACCGGTGTTCCCTGAGGTACTGCGATTAAAACCAAATCGCACACCTAATTCTTTACCAAAGTTTGTGCCGGCAATAACAATGCGAGACTCAATGAGAACTTGGCGAATAGGTAGATCAAGTTCTTTAACCATTGCAAGAATTTTGTCTACTTTCTCTTGAATATCAAAGACTAAAAGTTTATTTGTACGAACATCTAAAGTGACATGGCCTCGAGAAGATAAATATCCAGATCTTTTCCCTTTACCCTTGAATAAGCTTACAAAACTAGCTGCATTAGCATAATTTACTTGAATTGATTCGGATACGATAGGCGCAAGCTCTTGAATGCTCTTACGTGCTTCTAATTCAACTTTTTCGCGTGAAGCAATTTCTTCAGCAGGGGCAATCAACATGACATTGCCATTTTGACGTTTATCTAAACCCTTAGTTTTAAGTATTAAATCGAGAGCCTGATCCCAAGGAACATTTTTTAATCGTAAAGTAAGTTCACCATCAACCGTGTCACTGGTGACCATATTGATGCCTGTGAAATCTGCGATTAACTGTAGTACTGCGCGAACTTCAATATTTTGAAAGTTTAATGATAAGCGCTCACCACTGAATATATTGTTTTTACGATTCTTTAACGTTTCATCTTCAGAGAGTTTTACTTCTTGCTTAACATCTATCGTGAGTAAATTGCTTGTTTGATACGCTAAGTGCTCATATTTCCCTGCGGAAGTAATGATAATACGAGTATCACTTCCTTGGTTAAATGCATCAACAGTTTGAACAGGAGTAGCAAAGTCTATTACGTCTAAACGGCGTTCAAGTGTTGAGGTTAGCTTGCTATTTTTAACTGTTACTAAAACTTTTGTTCCTCGTTTTACGATATCAACAGGTGTATTCGGATCACTTAGTTTTATGAGGATACGACCTTCGCCTTTTTCACCACGACGGAAATCAATATTGGATATATTCTCGATAATGCCATGCTTGCTTAAAACCGGTTTGTTAAACGTACCTTGATTTTTCTTATCGGTACCACCGAGGGTTATAAAAACACTATTACCTTCAACAGTCGTGTCGTATTCTGTTAATTTAGCAAGATTGATTACAACACGTGTTCGTCCACCTGCCTCAATCGCAGTAAGAGTACGTGCAATACCGATATTAATGGCATGTTTTTTCTTATCGAGACCGACATTTGTATTTGGAAAATCTAGCGCTATACGAGCAGGTTGGTCAATAGTGAAAGCATTTGGTAATACCGCAGACTCCGACATATTTAGCTGTATTTCAACACGGTCACCAGGTAAAGGGTTGAATGAAACGTTGTTTAACGTATTCGCGAATGCCAAAGTTGAACCCATTAAAAACATTGTGGGTAATAGCAGTGTGGCCGCCAATACTTTGCTCGTGTTTTGTCGCACTGATGTGATAAGTGAAAACGTTTTATTGCACATCTTTAATCTCCTGTTAGAAGCTATTCTGACAATGCCAGTGAAGCTTCACGATCTAACCAACCATCCGCACCGTCTGGAATGATTTCACGTAATAAAATTTTAGTTTCTGTAATTTTGATGATTTCACCAAAGTTTTTGCCCATGTAGTTGCCTATTTGGACTTTATAAATCGATTTGTCAGGCGCTGATACCAAACCCCAACGTGTTCCACGTTTTTCTAAATGCCCAACGAACGCTAGCGTATCTAAAGGAAAACTTTCCAATGGATCTGCTTTACGATCTGTTTTAGGTTTCAGTCCATTATCTCTATCAGTATCATCAGGGATAGCTTCGTCATCAAGTAAAGGCAAGAACGGATCGCGTATATCGTGTGCTGCATAACTGAAAGGAGCATACGTTTTTACTTGAGGTAATTCAGGTATTTTGCTTTTCTGTCTGCCCTTAACATCAGAGATGTAAGTTTCTAAATCACCATGTTGAGCGCCAGAACATGCAACTAATAATGTACTACAAAGTAAAGGCAATAGCCGTGCACGTAGATTTTTTCCATTAAAAGGAAATAATTTATATTGAGTCATTGGTGTTGATAAATTTTTAACATTCATATTAAGTAACCCGAATTACCGACGACCTTTCTTTTTACTTTTCTTACGTGACTGAGAAACTTCAGTATCATCTAAGTAGCGATATGTTTTAGCGGTTAATTCCATCGTTAAGCCAGCAACAGCACCTTTAGCGTCACCAGAAATTTTAATGTCATGCAAGGTTACAATTCTAGGTAGAGCTGCAACGCCACTGACGAAACCGCCAAATTGATGATAGTTTCCAGTCATTATTATTTTAATGGGGAGTTCAGCGTAAAATTCAGTAAAGTTCTCTTTTTGAGGTTTAAAAAGTTTAAATTCTATGCCGCTTGCAAGTCCAGTTTGTGAAATATCGACCAATAAATGCTCAACTTCAGTTTTGCTTGGAAGTTGTCGAAGCATCGCACCAAAAGACTCTTCCATTTCTTTCATTTGCTGCTTATAAGCTTCTAAATTAGTTGCTTTGGCTTGTTTCGTTTCAAAGTCAGATTTGAGTGTAATTTCTTGCCTTTCTGCTCGCTCAAGAGTTGTTTGTTGTTTTTTTACGTCAAGAAAGTAGCCGGCGGCTAAGGCTGCAATACATATAACTAATATAATGATCGCCTTTACTGGCGTTGGCCATGCTCCGATATTATTAATATCGAGATCATTAAAATCTATATTAATATCTTTCATCGTTTCTTCGCCTGTTGATCTTCAGCAATTTTAGAAAATTGACTGGCTCTTAATTTAAACTGGCGATCTTTCGCGTCTTTACTATTGCCTTTTTGAATGACGTCAAGCACAGGGTTGGCCATCCAGTTAGACTTATCAATTTTTCGCATTAAAGCAGATACTCGCGCATTTGATTGGGCTTTGCCTTCTATCGTTAATGTTTTACCTTTTTGGGTGAGCGTAGTGATATAAACACCTTCAGGCAATACACGAACAATATCCTCAAAAAGATGCACAATTTCTGGACGGTTACGTTGTAATATTTGAATTTTTTCGATTCTATCGAGAAGACGTTGTTTGTCTGTCTCTATTCGTTTGATTTCGGCAATTTGTTGTTCGACTTCAGTAATATGCGTTTTTATAAAACTGTTTCGTGAATTTTGCACACTTAAAGCACGAGAATATTGTAGATGAATAGCTGCAATAATTAGCACCATCAAAACAACAGACAAGCCAAGCATTGTTAAAAACTGGCGTTGCTGCTCTTGGCGTTGTTCTTCGCGCCAGGGTAGGAGATTAATACGTGCCATCTAGTCAAACGTCCTCATTGCTAAACCACAAGCAATTACCAGTGATGATGCATCATTGCTAAGGCTCTGCGCTTTTACGCGAGAAGCAATGGTCATGTTAGTAAAGGGATTGGCTATTGATGTATGTACGCCTAGCTTGTTCGCTATCATTTCATCAATACCCGGTAACATCGCACTGCCACCTGCTAATATAATATGGTCAACGCTACCGTATTGACTAGAAGAAAAGAAAAACTGCAATGATCGACTAACTTGTTGTGTCATTGCTTCTTTAAAAGGTTCTAATACTTCAGGTACGTAGTTATCTGGCAGACCACCTTGGCGTTTAGCCATTCCAGCTTCTTCATAAGACAAGCCGTAGCGTCTTTGGATTTCTTCGGTAAGTTGTTTGCCACCAAAAACTTGTTCGCGAGTGTAAATTGTTTTTAAATCATGCAACACATTGAGGGTTGTCATGGTTGCGCCAACATCAATAATAGCGATGGTTTGATCAATACCTTGATCTGGCATGGTAGGCGCTAGCATTTGGAATACATTTTCCATTGCATAGGCCTCTACATCAATTATTCTTGCTTTTAAGCCGGCTAGTTCAATTGCATCGACTCGAATTTCTACATTTTCACTACGTGATGCTGCAAGTAACACTTCAACTCGATCAGGATCGTTTTCAGATTGTCCTAATACCTCAAAGTCTAAGTTAACCTCTTCTAAAGGGTAGGGAATGTACTGATCGGCTTCGTTTAGGATATCTTGTTCCATTTCATCGTCAGAAAGACTCGATGGCATGGATATTGTCTTTGTAATAACGGCTGAACCCGCTACAGCAGCAGCAGCATGTTTGCTTCGAGTGCCTGAGCGCTTTATTGCTCGTTTGATAGCATCGCCAACGGCTTCAACATCTGAAATGTTCTTTTCAATAACAGAATTTACAGGCAAAGGCTCAACCGCATAGCTTTCGACGCGTATTTTGTCACCATTTTGGCTTAATTCGAGTAGTTTGACGGCTGTAGAGCTGATGTCTAACCCGATTACCGGAGGTGCTTTTGGTTTAAATAAGTTGCTAAAGCCCATAATCTCTATATTTTTTTCTGTATAATTTGTTGTTAATTCGGTAGTTACGTAGATTATATGTATAACTACTTTAACTCTCTGAGTCAACTATAGGTCAAATAATAGTTAAATACAAATCCTTCGTAGTGTTATCTGCATCAAAGCTATATACTTTAGGATTAGTGCATACTCCATATGCTTATTTGAACGAATTACGATAATATTTTCCTGTTAGTGTGAATCCAGTCATAAAAAAAATCATTATTTACGGCTTAGCAAGCTTGTTGAGCCTGAGTTTACTTGGTGGCCTCGGATTTATAGGAGCCTATGCTTATATAACCCCTAATCTTCCTGATATAGACACGCTACGTGATGTTCAGCTCAAGGTGCCTCTGCGTGTTTACACTAAAGATGGTTTAATGCTCGCTGAATTTGGGGAAATGAAGCGAACACCATTACGCTATGAAGAGTTTCCTGACGCATTAATTAAAGCATTAATTGCAGCCGAAGATGATCGTTTCTTTGAGCATCCAGGTGTTGATTATAAAGGTATATTGCGTGCAGCTCTTCATTTGGTGCGTACCGGTGAGCGTGCTCAAGGTGGCAGTACCATTACAATGCAGGTTGCGCGTAACTTTTTTTTATCGCGGGAGAAAACGTTTTTAAGAAAATTTAATGAAATTTTTCTCGCTTTTAAAATTGAAGAAGAACTCACTAAGCAAGAAATTCTCGAGCTTTATTTAAATAAAATTTATTTTGGAAAACGTGCTTATGGTGTTGCGGCTGCAGCGCAAGTGTATTACGGAAAAAATATAGAGGAACTTAGTTTACCTGAAATTGCAATGATTGTAGGTTTGCCTAAAGCCCCTTCTCGATACAACCCAATCGTAAATCCTTCGCGAGCATTGTTACGTCGTAACTATGTTCTAAGTCGAATGCGTGACTTAAGTTTTATTACTCAGTTTGATTATGATGAAGCATTTTCAGTTGTGGATGACGCTACTATTCATGGTCAAAACTTAGAGGTAGAAGCGCCGTATATTGCAGAAATGGTGCGTAGAGAAATGGTAAAGCGCTATGGAAACGCGGTGTACACAGGAGGCTTTCAAGTATATACAACGGTTGATTCCAAGTTACAAATTGCCGCGAATGAAGCATTACGTTTAGCTTTGCATGGTTATGACCGCCGTCATGGCTATCGTGGAACAGTGGGTCATGTTGAGCTTTTTAATTTTGAATTTGAAACCGATGAGGAATATTGGGACAGTATTTTAGCTGAGCAGCCACGGCAAGGTGATTTAATGCCTGCCATTGTATTTCAAGTTGAAGAACAGTCTGCATATGCTTATACCGCAGATGGAAGAGTTGTTTTTATGGACTGGCCTCAACTTGAGTGGGCACGGCGTTATATTGATGAATTTAATACCGGACCAAAGCTTGATAAAGCGGAACAAATTTTAGCAACAGGTGATGTGATTTATGTTGTACCCGCCAAAAAGGGTTGTTCGTATCTAGCTCAAGTACCGATTGTAACGGGTGCGCTAGTTTCACTTAAGTCTGAGGATGGTGCAGTTCAATCGTTAGTAGGTGGGTTTGATTTTTATCAAAGTAAGTTTAACCGAGTTATTCAAGCTAAGCGCCAGCCAGGTTCAAGCTTTAAACCCTTTATATATAGCGCGGCATTAGATAAAGGCTTTACCGCTTCAAGTATTATTAATGATGCTCCTGTTGTTTTCGATGCACCTGGTTTAGAAGATACTTGGCGGCCGGAAAATTATACGGGTAAATGGTATGGAGAAACTCGTTTACGTACTGCTTTAATTAAGTCACGTAATTTAGTTTCTATTCGTTTGTTGCGAGATATTGGAATTGGTTATGCAGTACGTTATGCGACACGTTTTGGTTTCAATCGTTCTAGTTTGCCACGTGACCTTTCGTTGGCATTAGGCAGTGGTTCAATAACACCTTTGGAGCTTGCTAGTGGCTTTACTGTTTTTGCGAATGGCGGTTTTAAAGTTCAACCGTATTTTATCGATTATATATTGGACTCGGATAAAAAGGTCGTAATGATCGAGCAACGTAATGAGGTTTGCGTTAAGTGTGTTGAAGAGATGGAAGCAAAACTTAAATTTGAGAAAGAGCAAGAAGAAGCTCAATTGGTAGAAGCAAGTAGCCAGGAAATAGTCGTTGAGGAAGGCAAACCTCAAAGTGGGGTAGAAAATCTTCAGACAAAAATTAAAGCAGCTGAAGTTGATTCAGCTATGAATGCAGATGCTTTAAATCCTGCGGCTAAAAATGAAACTGAAAAAGAAGGCTTACCTTTAGATACGCAAACAACCACAGCAGAGACTGTTTTTATAAAACAAACGGGTCCACAATTACTTAAAGTTGCGCCACGAGTGATTAGTCCACAAACAGCATTCTTAATGGATACCATGATGCGTGATGTTATTCGTTACGGTACAGGGCGCCGAGCTTTATCTCTAAGGCGTAAAGATTTGGCTGGTAAAACGGGTACAACAAATGATCAGCGTGATGCATGGTTCTCTGGTTTTAACGGTAACGTAGTAACGATTACCTGGGTTGGCTTTGATAACCCACGCCCTCTAGGAAGCCGCGAAACTGGTGCAATTGCAGCACTGCCAATGTGGAATGCCTATATGGCTCGAGCTTTAAGAGGAACACCAGAAACATCATTAGTACAGCCAGCAAATATTGTGTCTGTACGTATAGATAAAGTAACAGGGCTACCTGCAACACCTAATAGTACCGATACAATGTTTGAGTACTTTTTAGAAGATCAAGTGCCTAGCGATTCGTCTGTTGGTCGAACTATTTCAGGTACCAATGACGGTGCCAGTGAGATAACAGAACAGTTATTCTAATACTGTACGGCAGGCCTTTCGTCTAATAGTATTAGTTGAATTGAGCCGGTAATGATCCGGTATAGTTTTTGAATTTTTATTTTTAGGAATGGGCTTAACTTATGGCACAGCATAAAAATAAAGGGTGGCAAATGCGTGAGCGATTAGCGCAAATTGCGGCAGAATATATATCGAAAACGGGTAGCCAGGATTATCAGCTGGCAAAAAATAAGGCGGCTAATCAGCTAGGTGTAGCTGAAACCAGTAATCTACCTTCGAATAAAGAAATTCAACAAGCTTTGGTGGATTACCAACATATTTTTCGAGCGGATGAGCAGCCCGCTCAATTAAAAATACATCGAGAAGTTGCATTGGAAGCGATGCATTTTTTTGAGCATTATAAGCCACGTTTAGTGGGTGCCGTTTTAGATGGCACTGCAGATCTTAATTCTGCAATTTACCTACATTTATTTGCAGATACTTCCGAAGAAATCGCTGTTTATCTTATGGATAATCATATTCCATATGATGAAGAGCAAAAACGACTTCATATAAAAAATGATGAATATGAATATTTTCCCGGCTTTGCATTTTTAGCTGATGATATTCCAGTGCATCTTATAATCTTTTCTCTGCAAGGTTTGCATCATGCGCCACTAAGCTCGGTTGACGGTAAGCCGATGCAACGTGCCGATATAAAAGCTGTTTCACAACTTATGCTTGTCTAATATATATTAAAAAAATATGCTATTTAAATAAACTTAAAACTTTCTTAAAGAAGGATTTCGATTCGTCAAAGCGTTGCTGCTCAATTTTCACATCGTCGCTATCAGGGTAGTGAGAGGGGTAGGGTTTCCGCGCAACGCCACTGTCAACGGCCGCTCTAGCAACGGCTGAAGAAATATAACTTTTTAAACGCGGATCGAAAGGCTTAGGAATAATATAGTCTACTCCGAAATCGAGTTGAGTCGTTTGGTAGGCGAGTAATACCTCTGCTGGTGCAGGAGTTTGCGCTAGTTTTGATAAAGCATGTACCGCCGCGATTTCCATTTCTGAGTTGATGGTTGTTGCATGCACATCGAGTGCACCACGGAATATAAAAGGAAAGCCTAAAACATTATTAATCTGGTTAGGAAAATCACTACGACCTGTCGCCATTATAATATCGTTTCTCGCTGATTTCGCGACTTCAGGTAAAATTTCAGGTTCAGGGTTGGATAATGCAAATACGATTGGATTAGCGGCCATTTTTTTAACTTGATCTGCATTTAACAAACGAGGTCCAGAGACGCCTACAAAAATATCGGCAGTCGTGATGGCATCATCGAGTGTGCGTGCATCTGTTTGGATGGCAAATTTTTGCTTATATTCATTTAAATCATCGCGCTCGGAATGAATAACGCCTTTACGATCTAACATATGGATTGAATTTGGGTTCGCGCCTAATTTTATAAGTAAACTCATTGATGCAATGGCCGCAGAACCTGCGCCTAAGCAAACAATTTTGGCATTTTCTAAATTCTTATTTTGTATCAGTAGAGCATTTAAAAGACCGGCTGCAATAATAATTGCAGTGCCATGTTGGTCATCATGAAAGACCGGAATATCAAGACGTTTCTTTAAGGCTTTCTCAATTTCAAAGCAGGCAGGGGCAGCAATATCCTCAAGATTAATCCCTCCAAATGTATCGGCAATATTAGCAACGGTGTCAATAAAGGCTTCGGTTGAGGGGGCGGTGACTTCAATGTCAAATACATCAATATCAGCAAATTTTTTAAATAGAACGCCTTTGCCTTCCATAACCGGTTTGCCTGCTAGGGCTCCCACATTACCTAAACCTAAGACAGCAGTACCATCGGTAATAACGGCTACCAAGTTGCCTTTACCGGTGTATTTATAAGCGAGTTGAGGATCCTCTGCAATCGCCCGTACGGGTTCAGCAACACCGGGAGTATATGCCATTGATAAATCTTCCTGGCTCGCACATGGTTTTGTAATCGCTGTCGCTATCTTTCCGGCAATTGGTTTAGCATGGTAGTCGAGAGATTGTTGTAAAAAATCTTTTTCTGATAGAGGTTTCGTTGTTTTAGACATAAGAGTTTAAGGAGCCAAGTATAGTGTGCCAGAAGTATAGTGTGCCAGAAGTATAGTATGACAGCGAGCTAAAGCCTAGCTTGCTTTAGAAGTAACATACAAAGCGCTATTTAAATATTAATGGAAATGAAATTGAAAGCGTAATTGCGGTATTAAGCGCACAATATTTGCTAATTAAGTATTTTTATAATCAGCATATGATTTTTCTTCAACAAGATCGGAGCCTAATTTTATGTTTATTTCTCGTTTAATATTTGCGCGATCGTCATTTTCAAAGTAGACACTTCGCGCTAAACCTATAAAATCTTGATCAAAATTTTGTTGGCGCTCTTTATCGCGAATATCATCTTCTATTGTCCACAGTTTTTTATTCACCGCTTTTAATGCAGCGAGCTCAGAGGCTATATTAATTTTTGAAGCAGGACAGTCTTGCCATAGTTGTTTAACAAGGTTTAACTCAGCTTGAATATTTTCAAGTTTTGACTTGTCTGTAATGCGTTCATTTTTAATTTCTAATATAGTGAGCTTATCAAGGAATTCACCATAGGATATTGTTGCTTGAATTGTCATTCTAATCTCGTTGTTTATGATATAACTTGAGCTATATTATAACGTATGTTGCGGTTAATTGTATTGGGTATTAATTATCGCTTCTCTGCAGCTTTAAATACAGGTTTAAAATTATGTTGAAAGTGATTCTCATTGGTTTTTGTTTACTCTTTAGCGCAAATAATTTTGCTGTGGATAAAAACGATAGTTACCCAGATTGGTTTAAATTAAGTATTCTTGATTTACGCGATGATCTACTCGATGTAAAAACTGCAAATAAAAAATACCTAATATTATTTATGTCTCAAGCTGATTGTGGTTTTTGTAATTTGCACCTGCAAACAAATTGGAGTGATGCTGGGTTAGTAAAGTACACGAAAAAATATTTTGAGGTTTTAGCCCTAGACGTAAGAGGGAGCCGTAAATTAATCGATTTTTATGGCAAGAGTCTAACCGAGCGTGAATATGCCCATGAGCATGGATTTGAATTTACACCGACGCTTGTTTTTGTAGACATTGAAGGGCATGAAGTTTTTCGTCTCCCTGGCTTTCGTTCAAAAAGGCATTTCAAAGCAGCACTAGAATATGTGGCAGAAGGCCATTATAAAAAGATGAAATTTAGGCAATTCCGTGCAGGCGTAAGATAAAGAATGATGTGGTTTAATTTTGTTGATACGTTTTATTGAACTCTAAAATTCTAGAACGATCAACTAAAAAAGTATCAACTTAATTATCTATGGTTACGCTTATGGTTATTACGATTGTTATTATTGTTTCTAGGATGAGAGGGGCCTTTTGCACGAGGTGGGAATATCGGTGCGTTTGGCTTAACTAACATATCATTCGTAATGGACACTACCGGAATTTTACTATCAATATATTCTTCAATAGCCGGCAGTGAAAAAACCGAATCTTCACAGGCAAAACTAATCGCTTCACCCGAGGCGCCTGCACGCGCAGTACGGCCAATACGATGTACATAATCTTCAGCATCAGAAGGTAAGTCGTAATTGAAAACATGGCTAACCGCTGGGATATGTAAACCACGCGCAGCAACATCGGTTGCAACCATAATATCAAGTTCACCATCGGTAAACCGTTGTAATAAGCTTAGACGTTTCTTTTGAGGCACGTCGCCTGATAGTAGTGCTACTTCATGGCCATTGCCTGCAAAAAAGGCGGATACCTTTTCAGTCGCGCGTTTTGTATTACAGAAAACCACCGCACGTTCTATGTGATGTGATTTAAATAAACCCAGCAACAATGGAATTTTTTCATCATTTGCAGGGTAATAAAGTGTTTGGTTAATTTGGTCCGATGTAACGGCTTCAGTTTCAATTTCAACGCGTGTTGGCTTATGCATGTGGTCATAAGCGAGTTCCGATACTCGATGAGATAAGGTAGCAGAGAACATTAAACTGAGGCGATTCTCGGGAGACGGCATGCGTCGGAATAAATAACGGATATCATCAATAAAACCAAGATCAAACATGCGATCAGCTTCATCTAATATCGCGACTTCAATCGCTTTTAGGTTGAAAATATTTTGTTTGAAATAATCAATTAAACGACCAACGGTTCCAATTAAAACATCGACGCCATCTTGTAGTGTTTGGCGTTGAGAATCGTAGCCTGTGCCGCCATAAACAACCGCGAGCCTAAGGCCGGTGAATTCACCTAATTTCAGAGCATCATTATAAATCTGCTGCGCAAGCTCTCGTGTAGGCGCAAGAATGATCGCTTTTGGATTTGGGTTCTTTGCACCCGCTTCCTTGGTTTTTAATAATTGCTGGAACATCGGCACTAAGAATGCAGCACTTTTACCGGTTCCCGTTTGAGCTTGTCCGGCAACGTCTTTACCTTGTATTGCAAGGGGAATAGTTTCAGCTTGAATAGGCGTGCATTTTGTAAAGCCGGCGTTTTCAACTCCTTTTAGTAAGTCTGGTTCGAGCCCCAAGCTTGCAAAAGTAGTATCGGTTAAGTGATTGTTTGTTTCAGAGTTTGGCTGTGAATTTGTCATGGCGCGTAGCATACCAACATTAGTCCACAAAATCCTGTTTGGGACTTGCAAAGCGACGTTTGATAGGCTCAAATATAGGTATTCGAGCGTTGTTTTGTTCAAATCGAACGTTAAAATTAAAAAAACTGTTCAAGCTAAGCAAGCTCTGCTAAATTTGCGTTATTAGGGTTTTGAATTTTAAGCGACTAGATTTTAGAGTTAAAATTCACGCCCATCACTAAGGAGAATAAATCTTGAGCGATAAGATAAGCTACGTCACTGATGATACTTTTGAAGCTGAAGTGGTTAATACAGATGGTCCTGTACTTGTTGATTACTGGGCTGATTGGTGTGGGCCGTGCAAAATGATTGCGCCCATTCTTGATGAAATTGCAGATGAATATGATGGCAAATTAAAAGTTGCCAAACTAAATATTGATGAGAACCCGAATACGCCTCCTAAATTTGGTATTCGTGGCATCCCGACTCTAATGATCTTTAAAGGCGGTAATGTTGAAGCAACTAAGGTTGGCGCTGTCTCAAAATCACAGTTAACGGCTTTTATTGATAGCAATCTTTAAGGCTTTTTGAATTATCCTAGTTGAGTTATTGGGTCTAGTTTAGATTTATATTTGTTCTAGACTAGACGGATAGAGAATTTAGTGTTATTTTTAGATCGTTAGTGGATGTAGTTCCTGAATTCATTGCCTTCTGTCTTTAAAAAACACCTAAAACATTAAGCAACAATATCCAGATTCGCACGAAATTAGTTAGTAACTCCTACAAATAGCATTTAAGCAAACCCAAAGACTCTAAACCAAAAATTAAATAACCCAAACATGATAGTACGCCTATAACTCAATTACGGCGTTTATTCATAAAAATACAATTATCCTTAACTTCCCATAATAAAAGACCCTTCTATGAATCTTACCGAATTAAAAAAAACCCCAGTTCCTGAATTAATCAAAATAGCATCTGAAAATGGTGTCGATGGAACCTCCCGCTCACGAAAGCAAGACATTATCTTTTCAATCCTTAAGGCGCATGCCAAAAAAGGTGAGGATATCCATGGTGACGGTGTATTAGAAATATTACAGGATGGTTTTGGATTTTTACGTTCTGCAGAAAGTTCGTACTTAGCGGGCCCGGATGATATTTATGTATCGCCTAGTCAGATTAGACGCTTTTCGCTGCGTACTGGTGATACGGTAGCCGGTAAAATTCGTCCACCAAAAGACGGTGAGCGTTACTTCGCACTTTTAAAAGTAAGCGAAATTAATTTTGATTCACCTGAAAATAGCCGTAAAAAGATTTTATTTGAAAATTTAACGCCGTTACATCCTAACGAGCGTTTAATGATGGAAACAGGAAACGGCAGTACAGAAGATATTACCGCTCGTGTCATTGATTTAGCTTCACCCATTGGTAAAGGCCAACGTGGTCTGATTGTTTCTCCGCCTAAAGCAGGTAAAACAATGATGCTGCATGATATTGCGCACTCCATTAGCCACAATCACCCTGAATGCCATTTAATCGTTTTACTTATTGATGAGCGACCTGAAGAAGTAACCGAAATGTCGCGCTCTGTGAAAGGCGAAGTGGTATCGAGTACCTTTGATGAGCCGGCTAGCCGACACGTGCAGGTCGCTGAGATGGTTATAGAAAAAGCCAAGCGACTGGTTGAACATAAAAAAGATGTGGTTATCTTACTCGATTCTATTACGCGTTTAGCGCGTGCTTATAACACTGTAATACCATCATCAGGTAAAGTTTTAACCGGTGGTGTTGATGCCAATGCATTGCAACGTCCTAAACGCTTCTTTGGTGCTGCTCGTAATATAGAAGAAGGTGGCTCACTGACTATTTTAGCAACAGCCCTTGTAGAAACGGGCTCTAGAATGGATGACGTAATCTACGAAGAATTCAAAGGTACGGGTAATATGGAAATTCACCTGGATCGTAAAATTGCAGAAAAACGAATTTTCCCTGCAATCAACATCAATCGTTCAGGCACTCGTCGAGAAGAGTTATTAACTAAACCTGACGAATTACAAATGATGTGGATTTTACGTAAGGTCGTGCATGAAATGGATGAAATCTCTTCGATGGAATTCATCTTTGATAAGCTTAAAGCAAGCAAAACAAATGCTGAGTTTTTTGATTCGATGAAGCGTAAAAAATAAGAATTAATATATTTTATCCACAATAAAAAATATGGATTTTTCACTGAAAAGCTAAGCTAAGGTTTTGATTCTTAAGCTTTTAAAAAAACAAGTGAAATATTTATTTATTTGTTTATTTCCAAAAGTTATTTAATCTCAGTAGCATAGGCGCTTATATGAAAGTGATCTATGAGAAAGCGGTGCTAAGCTTTTTGACAAAAGCGAATCTCTCACGCAAAATTCTTAAATACATATAAAGCGAATTCAAATTCTTTATTAAAGATGGTTAGTTCGTCAATGTCATTATTTAAGGTGTAAGAGCAGGTACCGAAAATGATTAAGAATCAAAAAAAAGTAAACGAACTAAATTTTGAAACATGGGTGGAACTTTGGCGGGACAGCCCAGAGACATTCGAATCTCTTCGTACTAAACGAATCAATGCCTATATTGAGAGTGTTCCTGAAAAACATCGAGAACGACTACGACGCCTACAATGGAAAATTGAAAAGGTGCGAGAAAGAGCTGCTAACCCATTAGCCGCCACAATCGCAATTTCTGAAATGATGTGGTCCTCGTTTAATGACTTAGGTGAGCGCTATCGTGAGTTAGCTGATTTTGTCGAAAATGGCAAAGTGGCTCGTCCTCGGCGTACGGCAACTGTTCTACCGTTTAACAGAGCGGCTTTCGCGAGAAGCTAAACAAAAATCCGACTAATTTTGCCATTTTAGCGCTAAAGCATAAGAATTAAACTTGCTGTAAGCGTGGCTTTCACGTATTCTTGCCGACTGTTTTTAGTATGGTGCTGGGTCTATATTTAATAGGGTTCCAGTGGCGATACGACATAAATTAATGAGGCAATAAAATGAAAGCTGAAATCCACCCAAATTATAATGACGTAGCGGTAACTTGTAGTTGCGGTAATGTTTTTAATACACGTTCAACTGTTGGCAAAGATGCTCTAAGCATTGAAGTTTGTTCACAATGCCATCCTTTTTATACTGGTAAGCAAAAGATTGTTGATACTGCAGGTCGAGTTGATAAATTCCGTCAGAAATACGGTATGTCATCAAAATAAGTTGATGTTTATGTATATTGTAAAAAGGGCGCTCAATTTGAGCGCCTTTTTTGTTTTATTACTTTTATTAAATACGGCATATGCAGATTGCAGTTCGAATCAATATGATGAAACCGCCACTGTTAAACGTGTTATTGATGGCGATACGCTTGTATTAAAGAATAAAAGAAAAATTCGGATAATTGGAATTAATACACCGGAATTAGGGCATTACCCTAAAAAAGCTGAACCACTGGCTATTAATGCCAAACAATTTGTTGAAAATACTCTCTCGCTAAATAAAAATATTAAATTAAAGTTTGGAAAGCAAAAAAAAGATCGCTATGGGCGGTTACTCTCACATGTTTTTTTAATGGATGGCCGTAACCTGGGAGCAATGCTTCTAAAAAAAGGCTTAGCGACGGCTATAGTGATTCCGCCCAATTCTTTGTTTAGTAATTGTTATTTTAAATTAGAGACGCAGTCTAGAGAATACACTTCAAAAAAAGACGCTAGTATTTGGAAACATCCTTTTTTTAAATATAAAGAAGCAAATAAAATAAATAAGAACATGACCGGCTTTAGTTTTATTAAAGGCAAAGTAATAAGGGTAGGCCGTAGTCGAGATTCGATTTGGTTGCAACTTGCAGCAAAATTTACAATACGTATAAAACGGAAAGATTTTAAATATTTTAAGAAGATAAGACTTGATAGTTTAAATAAACGACAATTAAAGAATAAAGATTTATATATCCGTGGCTGGGTGTATCTATGGAAAAAAGAGTTGTATATACAGCTTCGTCATCCTCGGATGATTGAAGGTTTAAGTTATTGAGAGAATTTAATTCTGCTGGAAAAATTTAATTTTTTTGGGAAAGAATTTTCATATAACGAAATATCTTCTTACTACGTTTTAAGAATTTACGTGTTCGTGTTTTAGGATTGTGCTTAATAGGACTTGGTAAAGAAGCAGCTAATTCAGAAGCTTGCCAAGCTGAAAGTGTATGAACAGATATGCCATAGTAATGCTGTGCAGCAGCTTCAACGCCAAAAACACCTTTCCCAAATTCAGCAACGTTTAAATATATTTCTAGAATCCGTTTTTTACTTAATTTAATTTCCATTCCAATGGTTAGGATGAGTTCGTGCCATTTGCGCAATGGATTGCGAGCAGATGTTAAAAACATATTTTTGATTGTTTGCTGAGAAATGGTACTCGCGCCATATTTGAAATCTAGATGTTCAACGTTGTATTCCATCGCTTCTTTAAGTGCATCAAGATCAAAACCTGTATGTCGATAAAATCGAGAATCTTCTGCAACAATGACTGCATTACGCATAGTTATGGGTATCCAATTCATTGGTACTGGCTTCCAGTGTAAAGAAGGCAGTTTAGGCTGAGCTTTTAAATCGTGCTCGTATGATTTAATAAATTGAGTTTTTTTTACTGAACCACGGCCATACTCACCCCAGTTAGGCCATATATAACTGATATAGAAAATATCTAATACCAGTAATAACATCAGAATACGGAAGAGATAGATGGAATACCGAAACCATTTTGAATTGTTTCGACGTTTAGAGTGACGTTTATTTAGCCATGTTTTCATTAAGTAATTACAAGGAATAATTCGATAGGAGAAATAGTCATATTCGATATACTTTAGCAAAAAAATAATAAAAAACATGTAGAATCAATCACGCTATGAAAAGGATGATAATATATAGATATCCTTCAAACTTGGTTTAGTAAGAGTAAGTTTAATAAGCATGAGGTGAGGTTGATAACTTTTCTAATGTTTAGTGTTAATACTTTTTTCCATTTTTCACCTAGAAATATCAGGTATGTTAGTAAAAGAAACGTTACGATTATTGCTGTACAAAGTAGGCTAAATGAAAATCGTATTAATTTAATAAAGCAAATTAAAAGGAATGGAGATAAAGAGCTTACCTTGTATAAGTGTTCAGGTTAGTTTGTAATTGGTATAATGAAAAATAAAAATATCTTAATAGCCTTGATGTTAATTTTTAGCTTGTTTAATAGCTTTTATGCCTCGGTCAATGCAGAAGCTTTAAAAGTAGGCGTTGTTCCTCAATTTGAGCAACGTAAAATGTTTAGACATTGGCGTCCAATTTTATCAGAACTAGAAAAGATAACCGGTTTGAAATTTGATTTGGTTGGAAGTTCAAAGATTCCAGTCTTTGAGCAACAATTTACTAATGGTGAGTATGATCTTGCGTATATGAATCCTTATCATATTTTGACGGCCTATAAGACTCAAGGATATTTACCATTGGTTCGAGATAGAAATATGTTAAATGGGGTTTTGGTTGTAGAAAAAAATAGTTTAATTAAATCGGTTAAACAATTAAGAGGGAAAGAAATTGCTTTTCCTTCACCTAATGCATTAGGTGCTTCATTATTAATGCGATCCATATTAATTGAAAAATTTGCTATTAAGTTTAAAAGTCGTTATGTACAAACACATAGCTCGGTTTATCTCCATGTTGTTAAAAATTTAGTGAGTGCCGGCGGTGGTGTTGAAAGAACTCTTTTACATCAATCTGATGCAATAAAAAACAGACTTCGAATTATTTATAAAACACCAGATATTGTTCCGCATCCAATTGCTATTCATCCGCGAGTTTCAGCTAGTAAAAGAAAATTAATAAAAGATGGTTTGATTAAGTTATTTAACACGAGCAAAGGTAAAAAACTTTTTCAAAATGTCCCCATTAATGATTTAGTAACGACAAACATCTCGGACTATCGACAATTAAAAAAATATAATCTTGAAAAATATTTTGAGCAATAAGTGAAATGAATATTCGTTCAAAATTTTTAATCCCGCTTTTTATTTTAATCATTACTTTAATTGTGCATATTCAATATGTTTGGTCACCAAAATTATATGAGTACATCAAAATTGAAGACACAGAACATCTACAGGCGCATTTGAAAACAGTTGTAGATGGCCTTGTACCACTTTTGCTAGAAAATCAACTTGCCGCCATTTACGAAAATATCGATATCGTTTTGAAATCCAATCCTGATTGGATGGCAATCTATTTGTATGATAAGCATGGTGATATTTTATATCCTTTGGATGCAGCTGAACCGCTTAAGGCCAGTAATGAATTTGAAATTTCATTAACCCAAACCGTTTATTATTTAGATCAGATTCTTGGTAATTTGGTTGTTGTTATTGACGTTTCTCACGATTATGAGCAAGTGCAAGCCTTCCAAAATGATATGCTGTTAGTCTTTATTATTAGTCTTACGCTGTTTATCATCGCAATGTTATTTTTGATTCGTTTTATCATTCACAAACCATTATATCAGCTCGTTGAAGCTTCAGATAACTTAGCAAAGGGGCAGTTTGATTCCAGCTTGCCTCCATCTGGTAGTGATGAGTTAGGCCGTCTAGTAAACAGTTTTTCGTCTATGCGGCAAGCTATTGAGGCTTATCAAGTTAAATTAAAAAATGAAATTAACGAGCATAAGAAGACTGCTAAAAAATTAACACAAGAAAAAGAACGGGTAACATACCAGGCCGGACACGATGAGTTAACGGGGTTGGTTAATCGCCGTGATTTTGAAACGAAATTAAATAATCTGTTAGGTATTGCTTTGAGTGAAAACTCAAGTCATGCAATGTTATATATCGATCTTGACCAATTTAAAGTTGTAAATGATACCTGTGGTCATGTGGCGGGTGATGCACTATTGCGACGATTAAGTTCTATGCTTCAACACAAAATTCGTGAAGGTGATATTTTAGCTCGATTGGGTGGGGATGAATTTGGTTTGCTTATTGAAAACTGTTCGCTTGATGATGCAGAAAAAATAGCAAATCAACTTAAAGAACAAATACAAGAGTTTCATTATGAATGGAATGATACTGTTTTTAGAATCGGTGCGAGTATTGGTTTAGTTCCTGTTAATAAAAATAGTTTAACCGTAGAGTTAATTATGAGTGCTGCAGATACAGCTTGCTACGCTGCTAAGGATACTGGACGGAATAGAGTGCATGTATATAAACCAGATGATGCTGAAATGGTTACGCGCTATGGTGAGATGCAATGGGTAGCAAAAATAACAAAAGCATTAGATGAAGATAACTTTACACTTTTTCAGCAAGATGTAATGAAATCGGGTTTGCCTTTGGACGAGCTTGAATATAGCGAAGTACTTGTTCGCATGCGTGGTGATAATGGTGAAATAATTCCTCCGGGCGCTTTTTTACCTGCTGCAGAAAGATACAATCTGGCTCCTGATATTGACCGTTATGTTATCTCAACACTTTTTAAATATATTTATAACAATACCGCGAAAAATAATATTACTTATGGGATTAATTTATCTCAAATGTCGATCGGTGCTGAAGGTTTTTTAGCTTTTATTCTTCAACAGTTGAAACGATATGAAATTTCAGGAAAAAATATTTGTTTTGAAATAACAGAAACCGCAGCAGTTAAAGATATCAATGTTGCCGTTCAATTTATTAAAGCTTTAAAAGGCCATGGCTGTCGGTTTGCCTTAGATGATTTTGGACGAGGCTTGTCTTCACTTGTTTATTTAAAAACTCTACCGGTTGATTATCTCAAAATTGATGGTTTATTTGTAAAAGATATAATTAGTGATGTCGTTGATCTGGCTATGGTTAAAAGTATTAACGACATTGGTCACGTGATGAATATGAAAACCATTGCCGAATTTGTTGAAAACGAAGAAATTTATTTACAGTTAAAAGAAATAGGCGTGGATTGCGTTCAAGGTAACTGGATAAATGCACCGTCCGAATTAGTGCTTGATGATAAAACCAGTTTAGTAGTTTAAATTGAAAAAAATTATATTAACGACGTATAGATTCAAGATTTTGTATTGGCCAGCGAGCAGTAGCGGAAAAATCGAGATCTTGTTGTTGCCCGGCTAATAAACGTTGGCAGCCTGCATAGGCAATCATGGCGCCATTATCAGTGCAAAACTCAGGGCGTGGATAATAGACGTTTGCATCGTGTTGTTTAACAAGTTCCTTTAGTCGTGAGCGTAAATAAGTATTAGCACTTACTCCACCTGCGACTACCAGTGTCTTCATGTTAGTTTGTTCTAACGCTCGTCGGCATTTAATCGCGATTGTTTCCACGGCTGCATCTTGGAATGCATACGCTAGGTCGGCCTGTGTTTGAGCAGATTGATCTGATTTTTGCCAGGTTGTAAGCGCCGCTGTTTTTAATCCACTGAAGCTAAAGTCTAAGCCAGGTCGGTCGGTCATCGGGCGAGGTAGTTTAAAGCGACCACTCGTACCGGATAGCGCTAATTTAGCTAACATTGGCCCTCCTGGGTAGCTTAAGCCCATCATCTTTGCTGTTTTATCGAAGGCTTCGCCAGCTGCATCATCAACTGATTCTCCTAAAAGCTCATACTCGCCAATCCCCTTTACTGATATGAGTTGGGTATGGCCTCCTGAAACAAGTAAAGCAACAAAAGGAAAAGCGGGTGGAGATTCTTCCAGCATAGGAGCGAGTAAATGGCCTTCCATGTGGTGTACTCCAATGGCTGGTATGTCCCAAGCATAGGCGAGTGAACGTCCAACCGAGCTACCCACAAGCAATGCTCCAAGGAGCCCCGGGCCTTTGGTATAGCCGATACCATCTATATCGTTAGCACTCAGCTTAGACTGCTCAAGGGCTTGGTTAATTAACGGGATAATCTTACGCACATGGTCACGTGAAGCCAGTTCGGGGACGACACCACCATATTGAGCATGAAGATCAATTTGGCTATGTAGAACATCGGCGATTATGCCTGGTTTTGAGTTTTCTGAACCGCTATCGTAAATAGCGATGCCGGTCTCATCACAGGAGGTTTCTATTCCTAAAACTCGCATATTGTCTTTTACCTGGCTTTTTAGTTGCTATTTTGCTTGAAAATGAAAGAAAAGAGTAAATTACTCGGTGATCTCTTTGCTTTGCTCAGCGGCTGCGTTAGAATAGCGCGCCCTTTTGGGTCATTGTAGCTAAAAAGTAATGTGGAAATATAGAGGAAAGATATGCCTTTTGTTAAGCTAAAAGAAAACGAACCATTTGACGTAGCACTACGTCGCTTTAAGCGTTCTTGTGAAAAAGCCGGTGTTTTATCTGAAGTACGTCGTCGCGAATTTTATGAAAAACCAACTTCAATTCGTAAACGCAAACTTGCTGCGGCCGTTAAACGCCATCAGAAAAAATTATCTCGTGAACGTTCACGCTTAGTTCGTCTTTACTAGATTTATATTATTAGAATTTATTGGCTAGCCTGCCACTTTGCTAAAAAAGTGGCAGGCTAGTTTTTTGGTCGCTCGTTAAAGAGCAACTAAAAATATTTAATAAGAATAATTATTATGTCTAAGCTAAAACAACGAATCAACGACAACGTTAAAGATGCAATGCGCGCGAAAGAAAAAGAGCGTCTTAAAACATTGCGTCTTATAACATCTGCGATTAAACAAATTGAAGTCGACAAGCGTATTGAGCTTGATAAAGATGACGATATTGTTGCTGTTTTAGAAAAAATGTTAAAGCAACGTAAAGATTCAATCGAAGCCTTTGAAAAAGCGGGCCGAGATGATTTGACTGCAATAGAAGTTGCAGAAGTTGCGATTATCAAAGAATACATGCCTGAACAAATGTCTGATGAAGATGTTGATGCCCTTATTGTTGAAGCGATTGCTGCTACTGGTGCTAGCGAAATGAAAGATATGGGTAAGGTTATGGGGATGATTAAACCCAAGATCGCAGGTAAGGCAGATATGGGACAAGTAAGCGCCAAAATCAAATCACGCCTAACCTAAGCCTAGATTACTGCGTTATAAACTGTCTCAAAAATACTCATTTACTGTCGTAAACTCCGTTTTTTTCACCACTTTATGCCTTGTACTCTAGGCTTAGGTTAACCGTGATCGTTAATTAGATAAGCTAGTCCGAAGTTAAAACAAATTGCGTATCTCCTCGCGTCTCACCCTTAAAACCCATAAAATGGATTCATGGCTGGTCTAATCCCACAATATTTCATTGACGACCTTCTCGCGCGAACTGATATCGTCGAGGTGATTGATGCGCGTGTGCCTTTAAAAAAGGCAGGTACGAATCATAAGGCGTGTTGTCCATTCCATAATGAGAAAACGCCTTCTTTTTCGGTGAGTGAGACTAAGCAGTTTTATCATTGCTTCGGTTGTGGTGAGAGTGGTTCGGCGCTGCGTTTTTTAATGGAGTATGAACATTTAAGCTTCCCAGAAGCGGTGGAAGAGTTAGCAAGTAATTTAGGTTTGGAAGTGCCGCATGAAAAAGTAGATGACGCCAAGGGTGGCTCAGGTTATGCGGTAAAGGCGAAACAGGCTGATTCGCTCTATCAACTTATGCAACAAGTCGATCAATTCTATCGCAAACAATTGCGCGAGCATCCCCAAGCACCACAAGCCGTTGAGTATTTAAAGCAGCGCGGACTCAGTGGTGAGGTCGCTAAGGAATACGGAATAGGTTATGCGCCTCCAGGGTATGAGTCTGTTTTAAAAGCATTGTCATCGATAACAACATCAACCGGAGCTACAACGCAAACCCCTGATGGGCTTGAGAGCAAGCTTGTTGAAGTGGGTATGCTTATTAAGAACGACCGAGGAGGAACCTACGATCGTTTTCGTGATCGGATAATGTTCCCTATTCGAGACCAACGTGGTCGATGCATTGCATTCGGCGGTCGGGTAATGGGTGATGATAGCCCTAAGTATTTAAACTCTCCAGAAACACCTTTATTTCATAAGGGGCGAGAGTTATATGGTTTATACGAAATGCGTAAAGCGTTACGTAAAATTGAAAAAGTCTTAGTCGTCGAAGGCTATATGGATGTTGTGGCATTGGCGCAATTTGACGTGCACTACGCAGTCGCCACTTTGGGTACGGCTACCACAGCGGATCATTTGCAGCGTTTGTTTCGCTTAAGTCATGAAATTTATTTTTGCTTCGATGGTGATCGTGCTGGCCGCGAAGCGGCTTGGCGAGCATTAAATAATGCCTTACCGGTTATTCGAGAGGGGCTGCAAATTCGATTTATGTTTTTGCCGCAAGGTGAAGACCCGGACAGTTTTATTCGAGCCAATGCTAAAGAAGGCTTTGAGGCTGAGCTGAGCAAATCTAAAACGTTTTCAGAATATTTATTTGAAAACCTTTGTGCAAATATCGATAGTTCAAGTATTGATGGTCGGGCTCAATTAGTTGAAGAGGCGCGACCCCTCGTAAGCCAATTATTACCGGGTGTATATCGTCAGATGGTATTGCAACAATTGGCACAGCTAGCTCGAATGGAAGCAGCTGAAATAGAATCAATTTTTGAAAATAAGGCGAGCTTGGGAGTCTCTAAACCGCAACAAGGCAGAACAGTATCTTCTGAGAAAAATAGCCAAATTAGAACTCAAAATGCGCGAAAATCTGAAAAAACAGGTTTGTCTCCAATACGAATGGTGATTATGCGGTTATTGCATTTACCTCGATTGGCTCAATTAGTGACAGTACCGAATCAATTAGCAGAGCTGGATATGCCTGGTATTGATATTTTGAGGAAATTGCTTGATTTGTTGCATGCGAATCCCCATATCAATTGTGCAGCTATTCTAGAGCGCTGGTCGGCTCTAGATGATGGTCAGCAAAGTTATCCACACCTGCTTAAATTAGCACAATGGCAGCCTGAGCTTGAAGATGAAGCTAGTTTGGAAGCCGAGTTCCTTGGAGTGATGGAAAGCTTGTATGGGCAATCAAAAGAAATGCGATTTGAACATCTTTTAACCAAATCAAATCATGGTCAATTGAGCGCTGAAGAGAAGATGGAATTAAAACAGTTGAGCCAAAGAACCCAATAAATGCGATTTAATGCCAATTAAACATAAATAGTGCGTTAAACGGACTAAATAAATACGTAAAAAGTCTATAGTTATCTATGTATTTATATAGAAAAATCACAGATCTAGTGTAGAATTCTGATCTTTTATCTCGAATTAATGTGAGCACAGTGAATGAGTGTAAGTAAAGCACCTGAATTGAAAGAAAGTCAGCAGCAATCTCAGCTTAAGATATTGATTGCAAAGGGAAAAGAGCAAGGTTACTTAACCTATGCTGAGGTTAACGACCACCTGCCTAACGATATTGTTGACCCTGATCAAATTGAAGACATCGTTGCAATGATCAATGACATGGGCATAACCGTGCATGAAGTTGCCCCAGATAGCGATACACTACTTGAATCTGGCAATAGTGTTGATGAAGATGCTGCTGAAGAAGCTGCCGCCGCACTAGCCAACGTGGATAGCGAATTTGGTCGCACAACCGATCCTGTTCGCATGTATATGCGTGAAATGGGTGCGGTTGAATTATTGTCGCGTGAAGGCGAAATTGCCATTGCGAAGCGTATAGAAGCAGGCTTAAAGCAAATGCTTTGGTCGCTTTCATGTTATCCGGAAACCATCGCAACTCTCATTGAATGCCATAAAGGAATTGCGAGAGAAGAATTCAAGCTTACTGATATTTTAACGGCTTATATTGATCCTAATGCACCTGATGAAATTACAGTACCGGGCGCTCATGGAGAAGAATCTGATGATGACGATGAAGAAGTTGTTGATACCGGTCCTGATCCAGAAGAAGCAGCAGCACGTTTTAAGAAAATAGAAAAACTGTTTAATAAAATGATGGCCTCTTCAAAAGATAAAGGTTTCTCCGATAAGAAAACAACAAAGATTCGTGAAGACGTTATTGACCAAATTATGGAGTTAAAACTGACACCAAAAATGGTGGAACGTTTAGTGACTCAAATGCGTAAATTAATAAGTGAAATTCGCGCACATGAAAAAGTGATTATGACAGTCTGCGTAGGCAAGGCGCATATGCCACGTAAACAATTTATTACGTCATTTCCAGATAACGAAGCAGATTTAACCTGGTTACAAGCTCATATCGATGCGGGTGAAAAATATTCACCCGTTTTAGAAGAACATAAAGACGACATCTTCCGTGCACAAACCAAACTAGCGAACCTAGAAGAAAAGTGCTGCATGCTTATCTCTGAAATTAAAGATGTTAATCGCAAAATGTCGATTGGTGAAGCGAAGGCTCGTCGTGCCAAAAAAGAAATGGTTGAGGCTAATCTTAGATTAGTTATCTCTATAGCAAAAAAATATACAAACCGTGGTTTGCAGTTCCTGGATTTAATTCAAGAAGGAAATATTGGCTTAATGAAAGCCGTTGATAAATTTGAATACCGTCGTGGTTATAAATTTTCAACCTATGCAACTTGGTGGATTCGCCAGGCAATAACACGTTCTATTGCAGATCAGGCGCGTACTATTCGTATCCCTGTGCATATGATTGAAACGATTAACAAGCTGAACCGTATTTCACGTCAAATGCTCCAGGATTTAGGGCGTGAAGCGACACCAGAAGAGCTTGCAGAGAAAATGGAGTTACCTGAAGATAAAATTCGTAAAGTCCTTAAAATTGCTAAAGAGCCAATCTCTACTGAAACGCCGATTGGTGATGATGAAGATTCACATCTAGGTGATTTTATTGAAGATGGTAACGTAACATCTCCATTAGACTCGGCAACAGGTTCTGGTTTAGGTGAAGCGACACAAGATATCTTAGAAGGTTTAACCGCAAGAGAAGCGAAAGTTTTGCGTATGCGCTTTGGTATTGATATGAATACTGACCATACTTTAGAAGAAGTAGGAAAACAGTTTGATGTGACTCGTGAGCGTATTCGTCAAATCGAGGCGAAGGCTTTACGCAAGTTACGTCATCCTAGTCGTTCAGATCAATTGCGTAGTTTTCTTGATTCTGAATAGTAATAGTTTCCTATACTTTGAAAGTATAAAAAAGAATAATATTAAGAAAGATTTCTAACTGCCTTATATTATCCCTAGTTTTGTCTCTCGCGCTTGCAGTGTTATACTCAAGTGCGTTTCAATACGCCCCTGTAGCTCAGTTGGTTAGAGCACTCGACTCATAATCGATTGGTCGCAAGTTCGAGTCTTGCCGGGGGCACCATCTTTCAATATTTTTGCTACTCTTAAACATGATTGGTTATTTTAATATAACAAGGATTAGCTCATGTCAAAATATCCCTCATTGTTTTCTTTTAGCCAGCGGCAAAAAAAAATCCCCATCTTTAGTTTGATAGCATTAGCTATGTTTGTTGTCGCGTGTGATGGACAAATAGATAAATCAAAGAGCCCAATTGAAACTAACACTATTATTGAAAAAGTCCACCTAGGTATTACGCATACCCCTCCAAGTTGGTTAATGCTTATTGCTCATAAAAAACAGTTTTATAAAAAGAATGGCCTGGATGTAACATTAACAACATTTAAAAGTGGAAAGCGTGCGCTTAAAGGAATGTTGGGAGGAAAGGTGGATGTTGCTGCAACGGCAGAAGGGCCCATTATTTTCCAGAGTTTTAAACGTAAGGATTTTAGTATCTTCGCAACAATCGGTAAATCAAGTAATGATAATGTAATCGTTGCAGCGAGAGATAGAGGAATTAATAAAGCAGCTGATATAAAAGGTAAGAGAATATCAACGCAAAGTAAATCATCGGCGCATTTTTACATGCATTTATTTTTGCTTGAAAATGGAATAGCAGAAAAGGACATGATCAAATCTTTTATGAAGGTTGAAGAATTGCCGCAAGCACTTATACAAAATAAAACAGATGTAATTTCAACGCGAGAACCATTTTTAAGTGAGGCGGTAAAGTTGCTGGGTGATAATGCCATAGTCTTTGAAACACCTGGCTTGTATTTAAAATCATTCGAGTTAGTTGCGTTTAATTCGTATATAAAAAAGAATAAAAGCATTTTAACTAAAATACTAAAAGCAACAATAGAAGCTGAAAAATTTTTAAATGAGAACAGATTAGAATCAGTAGTATTATTATCTAAAACCTTAAATATCAGTAAAGAAAGTATTATTAAGTCCTTATTGTCACTTGATTTATCAGTTAGTTTAGATCAGTTACTGATCTTGAACCTAGAAGATGAGGCTCGTTGGGTTATTGATAATAAATTTTATAATGGGCATGGAATGCCAAATTTTTTAAATTATCTAGTTTTAGATCCATTACTATCTATCAAACCTGAAGTCATTACGATTAACAAGTAACGATTGCTATGAAGATCACCACAAAATTAACAATAATTATATTCCTACCTATAGCATCTTCACTATTTGTAACCTATTTATATCTTTCTCAACATAAAATGTTTTCAGAATTTGTTGAGTCCGAACGTTACATGGATAAGGTTTTAATTACATTTCATCGTTTAGAAAATCATACAAATGAATATTTACGTTTTAAATATTCTCGAATAATTTCTCAATGGCGAATAGCATATGAAGATGTAAAGACTTTAGTTGGTGACTACCTGTTTTAAGCAAGAATGCTAATAGAGTTAAGAATAGGGTTATAAAGCGAACTGAAAATATTCAGTTATTATTTGAGAAGATAATAAAAAATTCGAGTAGGGATGTTAATGAATGGTCAAATGATAACGATTTGACCTTACGTCTTGGTGCACAATTGAGGGCTAATATTAAAGCTAACTCAAATGACATTGAAAAACTTTCATCTATTAGTAGTCAAGCAATTCTGCAATATGAAGAATATGTTGTCAGTCTTATTGGTTTCGTAGTTATTCTTATGTGCCTTATTATTGGTTTAATGGTGTATATACGTAGGAGCATCACTCAACCGATAAATAAATTATTATTGGCAGCAAAAACCTTCGGTGAAGGAGATCTTTCTCATTCTATATTAATTTATTCCGATGACGAATTGGGAATGTTATCTGAAGAGTTTAATGCTATGGCAAGCCAGGTATTAAAAGCTAATCAGAATTTACAAAAATCCTTATCAGACATGAAACAAGCAGAGTTAAATTTTCATGAAAGTGAAAGCAAGGTAAATGAGATTATAGAGCATGCCCAATCAATTATTTACCTTAAAGACCTAGATGGGCGTTATATTCTTGTGAATAAACAGTTTGAAAAAGTTTTAGGTAAATCTAAACGTGATGTTGTTGGTAAAACTAGTAATGAAATATTTTCAAATGACTTAGCTAATAATTATTCTGAAGTAGAGCAGTATGTTTTTGAAACACAAACTGAAATTGAATCTGAAGATATTATGTGTGACCAGAATAATAACGAACGCTACTATACTTCAATTCGATTTCCTCTAATGAATAATTCTGGCGAGATGTATGCTTTATGTGGTTTTTCGTCTGATGTTACAGAACAAAGATCTGCACAGTTAAAGTTAAGTTCTTTCAATAAGGAATTAGAAAAGCGTGTAATTGAACGCACTTCAGAATTAGATGCTGCAAATAAAGAATTAAAGGCTTTTGCTTATTCGATTGCGCATGATTTAAGTAGCCCATTACGTGCTATTAATGGTTTTAGTCAGATTTTACTAACAGAGTATGAAGAAAATTTTGATGATGTCTCTAAACAATATTTATTAAAGATTAAACAAAGCACTAAACATATGGACGAGGTTATTCAGGCTTTATTAAGATTGTCTAGAGTGGTACGGAATGATTTAATTGTTGAAGAAGTGAGTATTTCAGACTTGGCTGAATCAATTTTATTAAAGTATTGTAATGAAGAGCCAGAGAGAATGGTATCTATATCCGTTGCCCCTAATTTAACAATGATTGCAGATAAAAAATTAATACTTATATTTTTAGATAATGTCATTGGAAATGCATGGAAGTACTGTAGCAGGAATAAGAATACTATTATTGAGATAGGAGCGATGAGTGAGGCTAATGAAATAGTTTATTATATAAAAGATAACGGTTGTGGATTTGATATGAAATATGTTGATAAAATATTTTTACCTTTTGTACGATTACATGATAATCATCAGTATTCTGGTATAGGGGTAGGAATGGCAATAGCGATACGTATTATTAAACGGCACAGTGGTAAACTTTGGGCTAAGTCTGAAATTAATAAGGGTACAACAATCTTTTTTACAATCCCGAATATACGCAAATAACTAAATTTATTTTATTCAAAAAGAAGAGGGCATAGCCCTCTTTTTTTACCTATTTTTATATTTATAGGTCAGATTTAATTTTACCAACCAAAAATAACACCTTCCAGCAATCGGTTATGGTTTTTATATTCGTCATTCGATGTTTTAATAAAAGAACGAGCTTTGCCTGCAAACCGTTTTCTTAAACCTTTAGTACTATCAATGCCTTTACCCACGGTCAAAGAATGTGAAATTGCTTTTTTCTGAGCAGGTGTAACACGCTGCCCAGCAGAAATAACCTGATTTGGTAATGGTTTACTTGTGTATAAAATTTTAAGTTTGTTCCTGACTTCTGGCTTAAGTTTTTTTAGATAAAATTTATCGCGGAAGACATATGCGTCACAACGATTTTTCTTCAATGATTTTGCTACACCTTTCATACCACCACGAACACCAATGATAACGGGTTGGCGTACAGGATTAGGGTAGGCAGCTAAAATTGATAGTGTGGATAAATTAGGCATTGAGATACCACAAATTCGTTTGCCAATTAAATCACCTAATGAGTTAACTTTGGTATTAGTTTTTTCTTTTACCAGATAAAAAACGAGTTTGCCAGGGAGCTTGGCAATCATATCATGACCAATATGCGCCATACGCCAAGAAGCAAAGTGAGGCCCGTCGAAAATAACGTCGTATTTGCCGTCACGCATTTCTCGTTGGTAGTTAAGCCAGTTGCCTGGGTGTTTATAGGTGACCTTGGTTTTCATTATTTGACTAAGGTGGCGTGCGATAGGACCGTATACTTTCATTCCTGCTGCAGGTTTTTCACGCGGCGGAGCTGTAAAAACAATATCTGCTGCATAAGCTGAAGCCGCTGAAAATAGAAAACTACTGATGACTATGGATCCGATAAAAAATCCCTGAAAAAGCTTACCCATACAACGACTCCTAAATGGCCTAATTCTGTTGTTATCAATATTGCACTTATGCCAATAATATAAAATAATAATATTAAGTTACACCCTTAACAGCCTGATTTCTAATAAAAAGCTGATAGTGGTAGTATACTAGTGCATTTCGCAATAAAAGTCAGTTTTGGTTAAAAATTGTACTTCATATGAGGTATTATCGGCACGTTAGGTTAATATCTTAGAAAATTTCATTTACTTAGAGTACAAAATACGCAAATGTCTTTACCCGTACTAAGCATACCCACACAAGATGTTAGTTTAAGGCCTAAACCTTATCTGCGTCCTAAGGCATTGCTCCTATGGGTCGATGAATTGCCGACTGCAGATACCAATGCCGCCGTGCATATGGTGATTGAGAAGCTACAAGTTATGAATAGCTCGCGCTATCCCGTGCAAGAGCGTATGGCCTTATTAATGGTGCTTTACCCTGTTGTGCAAACGTTAGTCGATGCTATTGCTCAAAAATACCATAATGCAGCAATCCCCTTGGCTCGAAAAGAGCGATTCTTATCCGATACTTGCCGAAAATTACTTTTTGACATGGCTGCCGGCTATAAAATTATTGTCAGTGAATTGGTAATAAAGAAAAAGCATAAAACAGCTGAAAATATCTTATTACACGAGGCAACCTATTTTTCGGTGATATTTTTGTCATGGAATCTAGTGGAATCGTATACTGTTTACGATCCGGTCGATGATGGCGTGTGGCACGATTTACACCAACTTTATCGCTATGCTGAAGTGAATGCTTTTCATGAAACGTTATTAGATGATCCCTATCCGAGCATGTCTTTACCGATACAGGCGACGATTGATTTAGCCTATAAGAGAATAATCCTACTTGCTATCGCCGAACCATATCATTTAATGCAAGGTGAAGCCTGGGAAATTTTTAGGCTGGTTAGCTATTGGACAACAGATTGTGAGCTATTTCCGAATGTGCAGCTTGCAGGCGAAGGTGAATATGCTGTCGATATGTCAGCGGATTTGGCGCCGCGTTTTATTACACATGATTTATATACTCAAAAAATCACGGGTAGAGTGATTAATATTGATAAAATTAGAGTAAAGCTTGAAGCTCTCATTCAGAATATTTTACGTGGAAATTTTGAAGATAACTTGTTAGAGGGTGTTGGCGCACTCGAACGTAAACAGCGTGATGCCTTGTTACGTTTGATGGATACCTGGAAAGGAAATACCGAACGGTCTGAACCTAGAAAATCTTCCGCAGATGATGTTCGAATTACGACAGGCTTAAATTCATGTCACCATTTTATTTCAATGCGCGCAAAATTTACGCCAGAAATGGATGAGTTAAAAATACACTCAAATAAAAGAGCTCCCGCTTTAACAGAAGAAGAGGGTAAAAGCTTTTTTGCGACACGTTATCAAGAAGCATTGAAAAAAGATAAGCGCCATATTCATGGCAATTATAATCAAGAAGATTGGCAACAAAGTAATTTAAGCCAAATGGGTATTGCACTACGTTGTTACGATGGTCACCATGATTTATCGGTTAAAGTGGGCGAGATTGTTTCTTATCGTTATGATGGAAAATTAAAAGGCCGCTGGCAAACAGGGGTTGTCCGATGGATTAAATCGGATAATAGAAAAGTATTGGATATTGGTATTATGGATATTGCCAAGTCAGCAGTCCCTGTTGCTGTAAAGGCTATGAATGGTATTGGGACTGGTACCGATTATTTCAGAGCTTTACTTATTCCTTTTCAGGTTTCATTAAAACAAACACGTAGTGTTATTTTACCCGCCAACATTTATGATATTAATACCGTATTAGTCGTTAACTTAGGTAAGCGAATGTTCCATATTCGTTTAACCCGTTTATTATTATTTACAACGGCGATAAACCAGTATGAGTTTGATATTTTAGAAGTTCCAAAGCAACATGCACAAATGCATTAAGCTGCGTAAGCCGTAAGCTACGTCTAAAAAAATTCCCGAATCACATCAATTTGGCTTGCGTACCAATAGGGCGCTTCTTCAATTTTGTCAGCACCTTCTTTTAGAGCTTGTGTCGCTAAAGCTTTTAGCTGCTTATCTTTTATTTCCAGACTAACTTTAATCAATATAGCGGAAGGTGCTGGTAAGGGGCTGTCAGCAAGAACTGTTTTACCAACGATATATTTTATAAGTGGTTTTTCTGCAAGATACCAACCATCATCCTTATAGAAGCGATGCCATGCTTGCTGCGCCAATTGTTTAGTAAGTAATTTTGCATCATTTTTCTGAGTTAATTTTGCATAACTATAGACACCGCTTGCAACTAGAGAATAATCCTCAAGCCCTGCCGTTCCTATAGGAAAATAAACATTGTTTTTAATTTTAACGGAACGATAAAGCGTCACGCTTTTGTTATTCCATAATTTAGTTTTAATGAATTCGTAGAGTCTGTTTGAAGTCGATAAAAAATAATTTTTATCGGGTGAATTACTTTGAGCGCCAAGTGTAAATGCTTGTAAGCTTAAGCCAAGCCATGCAGCAACAGGTTTAGCATCAATAGGGCAAGAATTTTTTCTGCGCACTTCTTTAAGCTTTAATCGAGCAGCGTGTAATAAATTACTAGCATCTTTGAAATCTATTTTAAATTGCTCAGCAATTTCTTTAATATTTTTAACTTGAATTAAATGGTAGCCGCTTTCTAGTTTGTCATTGCTAACTAATTTCCAAAAGGGCTGAGCCATTTTATATTGCTGAGTCGATAAATGCTTTTTAAGGTCGCCTTGTTGCCAAACATAGCAGCCCCCTTCAATACCTTTTTTATCAACGGCAGAAAGACTGGCTGCAAGCACGCCAATGTTTGATGACATATCCGTTTGCATAAATTTAAGAGTATCAATTGCTACGGCTTCGTAATCAGAACGATTGAAAAATTTGCTTGCTTGAAAATATAATATAGTGAGTTGTGCGTTGTCATAAAGCATTTTTTCAAAATGCGGTATTTGCCAGTTGGGGTCAACGGTATAGCGATAAAATCCGCCATTAACCTGATCTCTTAAGCCAAGCTGAGCCATATTATCTAACGTAGTAATTAAAAAATCTGTCCACTTGGTTCGTATATATGGCTTGAGTGCTCCTGTTTCGAGGATGTGTAATAATGTGGATAACTGAGGCACGGACGGAAATTTATTCTGGTCTCCAAATCCACCCTGTATTTCGTCTATAATATCTGCTGCTTGCAAAAGAAATTGTTGAGATAAAAATTGCGCTGAATCCTTTTTAAGTTTTTTGGCTGTAAGTGTTTGTTGTTGGCTTAATAATTGAGCGGTAGCTTGTTTGGCAATGGTTTTTAAATAAGTTGTTTTTTCAGTCCATTGTTGTTTTAAATTATTCAAGACTTGGATGAAATTTTCTGCTGGAACGTAAGTCATTCCAACTAATGGATAACCTTCGGGTGTTATAAATACATTTAAAGGCCAGCCTGCTTGGCCTTGTGTTTTTTCTACAAAATCAATAAGGCGTGCATCTAAGGCAGGATTAAGTTCGCGATCAACTTTTACAGGGATAAAGTATTGATTAAGAATTTTTGCAATGGCTTTATTTTTATAACTTTCACGTTGCATAACGTGGCACCAGTGACATGAAAAATATCCACTGGATATGAATATAAGTTTATTTTCTTTTAGTGCTCGTTTAACAACGTCTTCATTCCAGTCTTGCCATTTTACCGGATCGCTTCCATGCATTGCCAGATATGGTGAGGCATGAGCGTTTAATTGGTTATTTATGGGGCTCGCGATAATGGCATGTGAAAAAGACAATACTATTAAAATAAAAAAGGTTTTTAAATAGTTAATTGTTGGTTTTATTATTATCATTTCATCGATCAATATAGTTTATGTGTAAAGGTAGACATGCAAATAGCATATCAGTTCTAACTATAACGTTGGAAAAGGTTTTTTATTCCAAATGGAAGTATGAAAATGAATTTATTTTTTGTCGCTAGGGTCTTCTAATGCTTCAGATTCAGCGATGGCTTTTTCAAATTCATCATCCATATCAGCTTCTGACATCTTTTTTTCTTCAGCTTCTAATTCTTCTTCACGCTGCTTACGCATTTTTAGAATCATTCGAGAAAATAGAACACCTACTTCAAAAAGAAGCCACATAGGAATTGCTAGCATTACTTGAGAAACGATATCGGGCGGTGTTAATAACATACCAAGAACAAACGCTCCCACAATAATGTAGGCACGTTTTTCTACTAGCTTATCAGGCGTTGTCCAACCAATAACAACAAATATAATCGTTGCAATCGGTACTTCAAAAGCAATACCGAAAGCAAAAAAGAGTTTAAGAACTAAATCGAGATAATCTGAAATATCCGGTAATACGGTTACCCCTTCAGGAGCCATTGCCGTCAAAAAGGTAAAGATAAGAGGAAATACAACATAGTAGGCAAAGGCCATACCGGCATAAAAAAGTACGATGCTTGAGAATAAGAGCGGAAAAGCTAAACGTTTTTCATGTTTATAAAGTCCCGGTGCAATAAAGCTCCATGCTTGAAATAGTAAAAAAGGCATGCCAATAAAAATAGAAGTAACAAGAGCAAGTTTAAATGGGGTTAGAAAGGGTGCAGTCGTTTTTGTTGCAACCATGGTGCTGCCTTCAGGTAGGGCTTCCATGATAGGTGTCGCAACAAAATGGTATATATCATTGGCAAAGTAAAACAGACCTGAAAAAATAAGAAGTACAAACAAAACACTACGCAAGAGCCGATCGCGCAATTCGACAAGATGCGATAAAAACGGAATTTCAGGTTCTGAGTTATTTTGTGGTGTTTCGGTTTGGCTCATGTGTTGTTCTTATTAACCGAGTTATCGTTTTCTGAGCTAGGCGAAGGTGATACGTCGTCTAAAATATTTTCATCAGCCCCCATTTTGTTATCTGCAAGGTCTTCGTCAGGATGAATGTGGTGATCATCCACCTCATCGTCAATCGCATTCACTAAATAGGCCGAGTCATTTTCACCCTCTTCTTCGAGAGTAAATTGATCGGTATTCATTATTTGTTTAATTTCATCCAACCCTGCATCGCGTTCAATGGCTTGTTTTAATTCTTCAGCTCGGAGCTCTTTGGTTACATCTTGTTTAACAGAGGCAATAAAATAACGCGCTTTACCAACCCATTTACCGGCACTGCGTGCAATGCCAGGCAATTTATCGGGGCCGATAACAACTAAGCCAACAATCATGATGACGCCGAGTTCCCAAAAGCCAATATCAAACATTATGTATTCGTCTATTTACAAAGAAAAGTATAAAGCCAATTTAGACTTTATCGGACTCTTTTGACTGATCTACTTTAGAGCCGGTAACTTCACCTTCAATGGCGTCGCTATTTTTATCTTTGCTTTCAATGTTGCCTTTTTCTTCATCTTTCATTGAAGAACGAAAGCCCTTTACCGCAGCTCCAAGATCAGTGCCAACATTTTTAAGGCGTTTAGCGCCAAAAAGAACCAATACGATTAATAGGATGATAATTAATTCAGTTACACCAAAACCCATGTTTAACTCCAATTAGATATTTGATAAATAAGTATTCAGCCTGTCATTATATAGCATGAAGGCTAGTCTTTGATACGGCTTGCTTTTTCTTCTAAGCCTGAGAGTCCAAAACGTCGAGCAAGTTCCTGTAATACATCATCAGGCTTAAGTCCTTGATTTGCAAGTAAAACCATACAGTGAAACCATAGATCCGCAGTTTCATAGATGATTTTATCGGGGTCGCCATCTTTGGCTGCCATAACGGTTTCAGTTGCCTCTTCACCGATTTTCTTCAATATGCTATCCAGACCCTTGTCATAGAGTTTAGCAACGTATGAGGTATCAGGATCGGCATTTTTACGTTCTTCGAGGACTTGAGCGAGTTGTTGTAATATGTTTTCCATAAGCGCTAGTTTAAACCACTGAGGGCTATGAAGGTAAGATGTTTAATTAAAATATATAGCCAATTGATAGCCCTGCGCCATATTGTTGAGAATTTTCTGTATAGGCTAGGTCAAAGTAGAATGATTTAAAGTGGATACCAAGTCCTGCGGATATTAGGCCATCCTCTTTCACTGGTTTAGATTGAATAGAGTAACGGTAGCCCGCTCTAAATTTAAAAATTGAGTACGGAACTTCTATTCCAGTTAACAAGTATTGGCTTTTATTATTTTCAAATACCCCTTCATTTTCAATAACATCAATATCTGCCGTTATGATATACGATGGATTCAAGTACGCAGCACCCATACGTATTTGGGGTGTAATCTTAATTGTATTGCCATTTTGTGTTGTAAAATCTTTAGATATTAAGTCCTTTGCTACAAGCCCAACTCGCCAATTCTTATTAATATTATAAGAAGCACCAAAGTCTAAATTTACGTTCCACTGTTCGGCCGCTTTATTAGTTTTACTAACATTATTACTTGTAATGGTTGAGCTATAATCAAACGTTTTAATTTTGTAAGTTTTGGGTTTTACGCTCAGAGCGATTTTTGATCCAAATAAAATGTATTCGGATGACATACTGACACCAAGTTCAGTTATGACCGCTGCCCTTGCATTAGCAGTAGAGGTTAATGAGTTAATTGGGTCAATAAGATTACCTCCACTAAATAATTCTGGATGAGCGCTACCTTGTGTACCTCCAGACGAAATAAATAATAGGGCTTCTCGATAGTCTTGTATTAAAGACGTATCGCTATTTGTAATATTTATATTGCCATCGCCTACACCACGTTGAAGTATATAAAAGGCTCCGCCTTGATGTTTTGATGGGATACCGATGACTAGTGATGCGCTTAGATCAGCTAGAATTAATTTGTTTGATACGAGGGCTAGATCATTATGTAAGTTTTGGATAACGGATAATGCATTGTCTGCATTTGCTACAGTAGGGCTTGCATTATAAGTATTTATTGCTGAGCTTACGCTGCTATCGTAATTTCTATCATTTATATCATCGAGATCTTCTAGCGTTTTTGAAACTCGGCCAGCAGTAACTGGAAATGAAAAGGCTTGTTTACCCGTTTGTTCTTTGTATTTTTTATGCTGCGCTAACAGTGAAGGATTGTAATGAACCGCATTATAACTATTTGAAACCGCCACACCTGTGCCACCCATTGCGAGAGAGCGAGGTTCATAAATCCCAAATGGAAGCGCATTCACGTTGTGCGTTGTAATAAATAAAGCAGCACAAATAGGAAAAAGTTGAAAAAGATACTTTATAGAAATCTTCATTCATACAAAGTAATACCGAAGCGATAAAATAACTGTGACAATGCTCTCGTTATTTAGTATAAATTGTGTCTGGATCTTTTAGAACAGAATCAACTTCAATCCACTGTCCATCTTTTAATTCTTTAAAGAAACAATTATGTCGTCCCGTATGACAGGCAATGCCACCAAGCTGTTCGACTTCCATTAAGATAACGTCATTGTCACAATCGAGGCGTATGGATTTTAAAGTCTGCACGTGGCCGGATTCTTCACCTTTACGCCATAGTTTATTACGTGAACGAGACCAATAAATAGCGCGGTTTTCTTGAACGGTGAGCTCGAGTGCTTCACGGTTCATCCAGGCCATCATGAGTATTTTACCGGTTCCGGTTTCCTGTGCGATAGCGGGAGTTAAGCCATCTTTGTCCCATTTGATTTCGTCTAGCCAATTGTTTTTCATAGTGTGCTTTTAGCGATATGTTTTAGTTATTATAAACGAACTTCTATTCCTGCATCGGCCATATGTTGTTTTGCTTCACCAACGGTGTGTTCCGCAAAGTGGAAAATACTGGCAGCGAGTACTGCATCAGCTTTTCCTTTTATAACGCCGTCAACTAAGTGGTCTAGGTTACCGACACCACCCGATGCTATTACTGGTACGCTGACGGCATCACTAATGGCGCTGGTAAGTTCTAAGTCGAAACCAATTTTGGTGCCGTCTCGATCCATGCTGGTTAATAATATTTCGCCTGCTCCATAGTCGACCATTTTAATCGCCCACTCAATTGCATCTATGCCTGTTTCTTTGCGGCCACCATGGGTGAAAATTTCCCACTTGCCTTTATTACTATTGGGGGACTCGCCTTCTTCACTGACGCGTTTTGCATCAATCGCAACTACAATGCATTGTGAGCCAAATTTCTCGGCTGCTTCTTTTACAAATTCAGGATTAAAAACCGCGGCACTATTAATACCAACCTTATCGGCACCCGCATTAAGCATGGTGCGTATGTCTTCGACTTTACGAATGCCACCACCAACCGTTAGTGGAATAAAAACTTGGCCGGCAACTTGTTCAACCATATGCACCATGGTATCTCGGTTGTCTGATGTGGCGGTAATATCTAAAAAGGTTATTTCATCCGCACCTTCTAAATCATAACGGCGCGCAACTTCAACGGGGTCGCCTGCATCACGAATATTAACAAACTGCACGCCTTTAACGACTCGGCCGTTATCAACGTCTAAACAAGGAATGATTCGTTTTGCTAAGCCCACTTGATATTCTCCAACGTTAGCCTGTTAACTCATCAGATAATTTTTGTGCTTTTGCAAAATCCAGTGTGCCTTCATAGATGGCTCGGCCGGTTATAGCACCGCTAATACCTTCATCTTGAACGGCACATAGCGCTTTAACATCCTCGATATTGGTAATACCGCCAGATGCGATAATGGGAATGTTAACGGCTTGTGCCAATTTAACGGTGGACTCAACATTAACGCCCGTCATCATACCATCACGGCCAATATCGGTATAAACAATGGAAACAACACCATCGTTTTCAAAGTGTTTTGCCATATCAATTACGTCATGTTTGGAAAGTTTCGACCAGCCATCGATAGCGACTTTACCGTCTTTTGCATCTAAACCAACAATGATATGGCCTGGGAATTCGGCGCAAATATCGTTAACAAAGTGAGGTTGGTTAACAGCTTTGGTACCGATAATGACATATTCGACACCGGCTGAAAGGTAGGTTTGAATCGTATCTTCATCACGAATACCGCCACCAATTTGAATCGGTAAATCAGGAAAGGCTTCGGCAATTTCATGCACAACACCGGCGTTAACAGGCTCGCCTGCAAAGGCTCCATTGAGGTCAACAATGTGCAAACGGCGTGCGCCTTGTTCTACCCATTGGGCGGCGACCGCAACCGGGTCGTCTGAAAAAATTGTTTCATCTTCCATGCGGCCTTGGCGTAGGCGTACACATTTTCCGTCTTTTAAATCAATTGCAGGGATAATTAACATGATGCTTCCGTTTTATTCTCGGTGTTGTTTTTGATAAGGGGTTAAAGGTTACTAAAGTGTTCCGTTCCAGTTTAAGAAATTAGCATAAAGTTGCAATCCGGCATGCTGGCTTTTTTCAGGGTGAAATTGGGTAGCAAAAATATTGTCTTTGGCCAAGCTGACACAAAATTCAAATCCATAGTCGCAGGTTGCAGCAACAAATTCTTTATCATTAGCTTCAGTATAATAGCTATGCACAAAATAGAAACGTTCGTTGTCAGGAATTTTATGCCACATTGGGTGAGCGATGGATTGCTTAACCTGATTCCAGCCCATGTGCGGGATTTTTAAGCCGCTAATGTTTTGTTTTTTAAAGGCTGAATCAAAGTCATGAACGTGGCCGTTGAAAATACCTAAGCATTCAGTCCCGTTGTTTTCGTCGCTACTTTCGAGTAACGCTTGCATGCCGACACAAACCCCTAAAAAGGGTGTGCCTGCAGCAATCACTTCTCGCACAATTTTGTCGACACCAAGACGTTTGATTTCGCCCATGCAATCACGCATTGCGCCTACACCAGGCAAAACCACATGATCGGCTTGTAAAATAGCATCGTGATCATGGGTTACAATGACTTTAGTCTTAGTTTGTAAAGACTCACTAGCGTGTTCTAGGGCTTTAGCAACGGAATGCAGGTTTCCCATTCCATAATCAATAACAGCTACGCAACTCATAGGACTTTATACATTTTGGTTTATATAAATTTAGGGTAATCGAACTCGGAGACAGTTTACAAACTGCCTTTGGTGGATGGCATCATGCCTTGCATACGTGGATCTTCTTCTAACGCCATACGCATCGCACGACCAAAGGCCTTAAAAATTGTTTCAGCAATGTGGTGAGCATTGGAGCCTTTTAAGCAATCAATATGCAACGAAACATTGGCGTGATTAACAAAGCCCTGGAAGAATTCGTGAATTAAATCAACATCAAATGCACCGATCGATCCACGAGGGTAATCTGCGCTATATTCCAAACCGGGACGACCCGAAAAGTCGATAACCACCCGCGATAAAGCCTCATCCAATGGCACATAAGCGTGTCCATAGCGTTTAATACCTTTTTTATCGCCCACAGCTGCACTCATCGCCTGGCCTAGCGTAATACCAATATCTTCAACGGTGTGGTGAGCATCAATGTGCAAATCACCTTTGGCTTGAATATCCAAATCAAACAAACCGTGACGGGCAATTTGGTCCATCATGTGGTCTAAAAATGGCACGCCGGTGTTAAAATTTGCCTTGCCAGTCCCGTCTAAGTTGAGCGTAACGGTAATTTGGGTTTCCAACGTATTCCGTTCAATACTGGATCTGCGGAGATCTGATTTGCCCTTAGGCATGATATTTTCCTATTAATGAAAGACTTAACGTAATGGCGCAAGCATACCGTATTTTAAGCATGTTTGTCTTTTACTTAGAGTGGCTAAGTGCAATTTAATAGATAATTGTCTCTTTTTTAAGCCGAAATTTATATTTATTTATAGGGTGGAGGGTTGAGTCTCCACCCTTGAGATAGCAAGATAAAACAAAGCTTAAAGGGATTATCTAATAAGTTTGGGTTACAAGATTTTCTACATGGCCCGTAAAACGGGTTGTTTTTGGCAAGCCGCTCGGCGGTTGAGTTCCTTTTGTGCATGCCCCTGACCAGTTGTATTCATTAAGGATAACACCGCTAAGATAACTTGAACTGCTTTAATGCCCTTTGTCGGTTTTTTAGCTAATTTATATGCGTCGCTTGCTAAATCAGATGAACCTGATAGTCCATCTAAAACTTTTTGGTATTGCTTAGTGATTTTTAGCTTATTTTTTAGCTCTGCTGTGCTTTTAGCCCAGTCATTACCCCAATTTGGCATGTATTTAGCGTCAGTTACGGCTGTTATCAGACGTGACTTGATGCGGCCAGGCATTTTATGAATATTTTCCATCACTTCGCGTTGTTCTCTGCGACCCAGATGCCTGTGTAAAAAAATACCGGCGAGCACCGAGTGATAAAAAGGGTCATTGACATAATCTTTTGCTACTTTAATGCCGAGTACTTTTGATAATTCTCGTACGGATTGAGCAGTGCTTTTAGGTTGACAGGGAAGTTTATCGATATATTTGTATTGGCCCATTGTAACGTTTCCTTTCGTTATGGCTGATAGAATGTGCAATAAGAAATATTAGAATGAATTCTAAAAAATAACTATATGCACCCATTTCTCAGTACTTATATACATGAATTTAAATGGGGAGACTTAGACTTAAGTCATAGATTGATACTTTAAAGATAATCTAAAATAAATTAGGTATTTTTAAAGAGGGAGCTTAGCAATCGCCTCAAATCTAGTAAATAAATTGTATGTTTTTCAATTGCTTGAAAATATTTTATCTAAGTACACGTTAGTAAAGCATTATGCCGATAACATAGTTAAAGGTCACTAAGCTCAGAAAACATGAGGGTAACCTTACAAAAATTATGTCTATACTATTTATAATGAACCTATTCTCAAAGGCATATTTTATGCGTATATTAGTAGGTATTCCCTAAATCTGTAGGCCAAGCATTATGTCAAAGAACTCTGTTGTTAATCTAGATGATTTACGTGCAAAGTGTAAAAGTTGTAGCTTGTATCAATTGTGCTTGCCGTTAGGTTTACAAGAGGGTGATATCGATAGGCTTGAGTCGATTATTAAGCGTCGTAAAGTAGTGGATAAAGGCAGCTATCTTTATCACTCAGGCGATCAATTAAAATCACTTTATGCTGTGCGCTCAGGCTCTTTTAAATCTTACATTCCGGTTGCAGATTCTGCCGAACAAATTGTTGGCTTTCATTTACCTGGTGAATTGATGGGAATGGATGGTATTCATGGTGAGCAACACCGAAGTTATTCAAAAGCATTAGAAACTTCTAGTGTATGTGAAATTCCTTTCGATAAATTAGAAACGTTAAGTTTAGAAATTCCAGGCTTAAGTCATCACCTTATGAATTTAATAAGTGAAGAATTGCAACATGAGCAATGTCACGTAACTCAATTAGCGAAGATGACAGCTGAGGCGCGTTTAGCTAATTTTGTATTGGAAATGTCAAAGCGACATTCTGATCGAGGGCACTCTGCAACGGAGTTTAACCTCAGCATGTCACGTAATGACATTGCAAATATGTTAGGGCTAGCAGTTGAAACAGTGAGTCGCTTATTCTCACATTTTCAAGAACAGGGTATTTTGCAGGTTGAGCGTAAACATATTCTTATATCGAATATGCAAAGTTTGGAACAACAAGCTCACGCATGTATTGACGGTCTTAAAGATAAATCCGGTTCAAAGTCAACATCGATTAATCTCTAATATTTCATTAATAACAACCGCGTAATGCTTAATAATTGACCTTGCCCTGATCCAGATCAGTTCCCTTTAATCCTATTTTAGGCCTATACTCTCTATGCTTATCCATGGCGGCTTTATGCTGTCAGAATATTTTTATTACATAGAATAAATGGAAACCATGATGACAAATGATTCAACTCCAACAACAGAAACATATAATTATAAGGTGGTCCAACAATTTACCGTAATGACAGTCGTCTGGGGTATTGTTGGAATGTTGGTCGGTGTAATTATCGCAGCACAACTGGTATGGCCACAGTTAAACTTTGATATTCCCTACTTAACCTATAGTCGTTTAAGGCCTTTGCATACCAATGCGGTTATTTTCGCTTTCGGTGGCTCCGCATTAATGGCAACGTCTTTTTACGTTGTGCAGCGAACCTGTCAGGTAAGATTATTTAGTGACAAGCTTGCCGCTTTTGTATTTTGGGGTTGGACGTTAGTTATTTTATCAGCGGCTATTACCTTACCTCTTGGTATTACCACATCAAAAGAATACGCAGAACTTGAATGGCCGATTGATATTTTAATTGCCGTTGTTTGGGTCGCCTATGCGATTGTATTTTTTGGTACATTAATGAAGCGCCGTGTAAAACATATTTACGTTGCCAACTGGTTTTTTGGTGCATTTATTCTTACGGTAGCTGTGTTACATATCGTAAATAGCTTGGCCATTCCTGTTTCAATGACAAAATCTTATTCGGTTTATTCCGGTACTATCGATGCGATGGTTCAGTGGTGGTATGGCCATAACGCAGTAGGCTTTTTCTTAACAGCGGGTTTCTTGGGAATTATGTATTACTTTATTCCGAAGCAAGTGGGCAAACCGGTTTATTCTTATCGATTATCAGTGGTGCATTTCTGGGCTTTAATCTCAACGTACATGTGGGCCGGCCCTCACCATCTTCAATACACTGCATTACCAGATTGGGCGCAATCATTAGGAATGATATTTTCATTAATCCTGTTAGCGCCAAGTTGGGGTGGTATGGTTAACGGTATCATGACGCTATCCGGTGCATGGTATAAGTTACGTCAGGATCCTATTCTTAAGTTTTTGGTAGTCTCATTATCGTTTTACGGCATGTCGACCTTTGAAGGTCCGATGATGGCAATTAAAACAGTAAATGCCTTATCACATTATACCGATTGGACTATCGGCCATGTACATTCAGGTGCACTAGGTTGGGTGGCACTGGTTTCGATTGGCGCAATTTATTTCTTGGTGCCAAAAGTATTTGGTCGTAATGAAATGTACTCAACTAAATTTATTGAAATGCATTTCTGGATTTCAACATTAGGCATCGTGCTTTATATCGCTGCAATGTGGATTGCCGGTGTTATGCAAGGTTTAATGTGGCGTGCAATGAACGACGATGGCACATTAACCTACAGCTTCGTTGAAAGTTTAGAAGCGACCTATCCTTATTATATGGTGCGATTACTCGGTGGCTTCTTATTCTTTAGTGGCATGTTGTTAATGGCCTATAACTGTTACAAAACAATTAACGGCTCACCGACGCGCGACAAGATGCAGGACGTTGAGCACGCAGAATCGCCGTTAGCAAATCCAGCGGTAGCAGGGGGGCAATCATGAGTCATGAAAAAATAGAAACTAATGTTGGCTTAATGGCCTTACTCGTTATTTTAGTTATTAGTATTGGTGGTTTAGTAGAAATTGTTCCTTTATTTTTTATGAAGGACACAACCGAGCCGGTTAAAGGTTTAAAACCGTATACCGCTTTACAGCTAGAAGGACGTGACGTGTATATTCGTGAAGGTTGCTATACCTGTCATTCTCAAATGATTCGTCCTTTCCGTGCAGAGACCGAACGTTATGGACACTATTCGGTTGCCGGTGAGTTTGTTTACGACCATCCATTCCAGTGGGGTTCAAAACGTACCGGGCCTGATTTAGCACGAGTAGGTGGTCGCTACAGTGACGACTGGCATCGAGTGCATTTAATTAACGCGCGAGATGTAGTGCCGGAATCGAATATGCCTGGCTTCCCATGGCTAGAGACAGATAAAGTGGATGAAACCATGACTGCGAAAAAAATGGATGCAATGAGAACCTTAGGCGTGCCTTACACACAAAAAGAAATTGATGAGGCAGCAGCAGCCGTTAAAGATAAAACTGAAATGGATGCCCTAATTTCATATTTACAAGTGCTTGGTACAAGCATTAAAACAAGACGCTAGCGGGAGACATATTATGGATTGGAATGATGTAAGAGCTGTGTTCTCCGTTATTATGTTTGTTTTACTAATAGGCATATATGTTTGGGCCTGGAGCAAGAATCGTAAAGAAGATTTTAATACAGCTGCAAATTTACCTTTTGATGAACCGGAACAACCTCTTGCAACGAGGGAAGCAACTGCTACGCAAGATATAAAGAACGGTGGAGAAAAGTTATGAGTGATTTTTGGAGTAATTATATAATTATTATAACCTTGCTTAATATTGTTGGCTGTTTCTGGTTAATTAGATGGGCTAGCAAAAAGCGCAAAGGTGAAGCGAATGAAGGCGATGTAACGGGGCATGTCTGGGACGGTGATCTGGAAGAGTTAAATAACCCAATGCCACGTTGGTGGTTATGGTTATTTTATATCACGCTTGTTTTTTCAATAGTATATATCTGGTTATACCCAACAATGGGCAATATGAAAGGAAGCTTGGGATGGTCGCAAGTTGGTCAATACGAAGAAGAAGTTGCAGAAGCAAATAAGAAGTATGGACCGTTGTTTGCCAAATACGCTGCAACATCTCTTACCGAGCTTGCTAAAGATAAAAAAGCCAATGCAATGGGACAACGATTATTTTTAAATTATTGCTCAACCTGTCATGGTTCGGATGCAAAAGGTGCACATGGTTTTCCTAACTTAACGGATAAAGACTGGTTATATGGTGGTAGCCCTTCAGCAATAAAAACGTCAATATTGAACGGTCGTACAGGTATTATGCCAGCAATGGGTGCAGCCTTAGGTGGCGACAAAGGTGTTGATGAAGTTACTAACTATGTTATGAGCTTAAGCGGACGTAAAGTAGATGATGCAAAAGCAACCGCCGGCAAGCCTAAGTTTGAAATGATGTGTGCAGCATGTCATCAAGCGTCGGGTAAAGGGAACCCTGCATTAGGTGCAGCTGACTTGACCGATAAGGTTTGGCTATATGGTGCATCAGCGGGCGTGATTAAGAAAACAATTGCTGAAGGACGCACAGGCCAAATGCCAGCACATAAAAACTTCTTAGGTGAAGACAAATCACATCTGTTGGCTGCTTATATTTATAGTTTAAGTAACTAATATATTTTATTTAACCACTGTGGATACTGCGAAAAGATATAAGTTGCTTTTTACTGTATCTAGTCGTCATTCCCTCGGAGGCGGGAATCCAGTATTTCTAAATATAGTTTTCTAGATTCCCGCCTCCGCGGGAATGACGTCTTTAAATAGGTAATTAATGAGTAAACAAAAAACGACCGAGCCCGTTGTTTCTGACGAACCATTTGCTAAACATGAAAAAGTTTATCCGCGTGCTGTAACAGGTCTGTTTGCTACGTATCGCTTACTGGGTGTTTTGATTTTATTAGGTGGTTACTACCTTGTGCCGTGGTTACAATGGGACGGACATCAAGCTGTCTTGTTCGATCTACCTGCTCGTAAGTTTTATATTTTCTCGCTTACCTTTTGGCCTCAAGATTTTATTTATCTGGCGGCACTTCTTATCATTGCAGCTTTAACCCTGTTTTTTTTTACTGCGCTTGCAGGTCGTTTATGGTGCGGTTATGCTTGCCCACAAACGGTTTGGACGGAAGTCTTTTTATGGATAGAGCGTAAAGTTGAAGGTGATCGCAATAAACAAATTAAACTTGATAAGAGCCCATTAACAAAGTGTAAATTTTGGCGTAAAGCACTCAAGCATACCTTATGGATCTTATTATCCTTATGGACAGGCTATACCTTTGTTGGCTACTTCACACCCATTTTAGATTTAGGGGTATCCTTTATTCAGTTCACGCTTGGCCCATGGGAAACCTTCTGGGTATTCTTTTATGGTTTTGCAACTTACGGTAATGCAGGTTGGATGCGTGAACAAGTGTGTATCTATATGTGCCCCTATGCGCGTTTTCAAAGCGCAATGTTTGATAATGACACCCTTGTTATTTCTTACGATGAAACACGCGGTGAACCACGTGGTTCGCGAAAAAGAAAAGTGGATTCAGATTCGGTTGGCTTAGGTGATTGTGTTGACTGCACTCTGTGTGTTCAGGTGTGTCCTACCGGCATCGATATCCGTCAAGGAATGCAATACCAATGTATTGGTTGTGCCTCTTGCGTCGATGTCTGCAACCAGGTGATGGATAAAATGGGATATGAAAAAAATCTTGTTAAATATACCACCTTAAATGAAATAAGTGGAATTCCAACAAAAATTCTTCGCCCCAGAATTATTATTTATTTCCTATTACTTGTAATTATTAGTTGTGCGTTAGTTTATAAAATGGCTGTTCGCATTCCGTTAGAGCTGGATATTATTCGCGATAGAAATGCTTTATACCGCGAAACTAATGAAGGCTTAATTGAAAATATTTACACACTAAAAGTAATCAATATGGATGACAAGGCACATCAATACTCGTTAAACATAACGGGGATAGATGGAATGAAAGTTATCAAGAAAATATCAAAAATTATTGTAAAAAGTGGTGAAGTGTTCGAGTTACCTCTTAGTATACAAGTTGACCCTGTTAATCTTAATAAAACAGCACAGTCATTGAACTTTGACTTGGTATCAACAACCAACCCGGATTTACACGTAGAAGAAACAGGGCGCTTTATTGGGCCCCTAATTAGATAAATTAAGTCTAGCTAAATTAAATTTAAGTAAAATATAACATGAGTAATTAAGCATAAAGATGACAAACACAACAATGATTATTGATAAAAACAAAAGCTGGTATAAACAATTCTGGCCATGGTTTTTAATCTTCTTACCTGGTTCGGTCGTTATTGCCAGTATGGTTACTATTTTTCTTGCAGTACAAGGTGCAGATAGTCTTGTGTCGGATGACTACTACAAACAAGGGAAGCTAATTAATAAAAATTTAAGCAAAATAGAATATGCAAAAAAAATCGGTTTATCTGGTGATTTGTCTATAAAAGATAAACGATTACAATTAAACGTAAACTTAAAAGAAAAAAGTATTAAGCTGCCTCCCGTCCTTAAGATGTTTTTTATTCATCCTGCAAGCTCCGATAAAGATTTATCGGTAATATTAATTGAGTCTACGGGTATAAAGCCAGCCGAATCCAAGAGAATTGTAGGCGAAAATTATACAAGCAAAAAAAATGCCGAGTTAGTGAAAAAAATATCAGAAGGTGCGTGGTACGTTCGCCTGCAACCATTGGATAAAGTCTGGCAGTTAAATGGAAAAATAAAAAACAGTAAAAAAATAATTCCGCTACATGCGGATTAAAGGAGGGGGGATATGATAGAACAAAACAATAATAATGAAAAAGAAATACCCACAATACAAAAAGTAATCTCCGTTCTATGGCCATCATTCTTAACTGCGGGTGTAGCAACTATTTTATTCTTTGCATACTTCGATCCGCAGTTACTCATGCAAGTTAGTGGCTACGGCGAAATAACAAGAATGGCCGGTTATACGATTGGTTTTTTCTTGTTTTGGCTACTTACTTCGATCACCTGTGTGATGACTTGTTATTTTCAACGGCCTTGCGCTAAGAAATAAAAAGTAGCTTTTTGCGGTATGATTTAGTTGGAAGTATAACTTTCCTGGTTTGTTTCTATGTTTTGCGATGTAAAGAGTTGCTAATGTCGAACATTATTTCATTAGAGTCTTCATTGCAGGACAACCCCATTTGTTTTTCAATGTATATTCTGCTGAATCTTTAAATAACGTATAGCGGGCATCGCCTAAAGCAGACATAACCGCTTCGTGTGTTTTTAGAGCATCAGTGGAGCTTACTCGCTTTTTAATATTAATCAGAGCACGTAGTTACTTGCAACTTTCTTTGTCATATTGCTATTAAGTGTTTCGGTATAAATTTTACATATTTCATCGAAACCAGCATCAGCAGCAATTGATATTTTAAAAAAGGAAAAAAGAAGGAATAGTGATAGTGTGATTTGGGGCTTGTTCATTGTATTAGTCCTTAATTTAGTCGTTAGTACCAATGCTCATACGCAGTAGTATTGGTGCTTATTATTCTTTCCATGAATACACTTACTTAGAATATAGCATGTATATATCCATATTAGATTGAAATAAAGCGCACTTATATTATTTTGTATTGGAATTTTTATTTAGTGTTTATTGCGCTAAGAAGATAAAAGTTGGGGTGATTTTTTATATTTTGAAATCACTCCAATAACTTAAAACTTTCCAATGCTGCTTTCGCTGCCTGAAAGTAATTTTTGAATATTACTTTTATGTCGCCAAAAAAGAATAACAACCATTACGATTGTTGCGACAATTAATGGCATAGCATTTGGTAGTAGGATATATATAAAGGCGGGTGCTAAAGCTGTCGCTATAAGCGCCGCAAGCGATGAGAGTTTAAATACTTTTGCGATAATAAGCCAAGTAGCAGCCGTTGCTAAGCCGACCCACCAGGAAAAACCAAATAAAACCCCCAGCAGGGTGGCAACACCTTTACCGCCTTTGAAACTAAAAAATACTGGGAATAAATGACCCGCGAATGCTGCAGCACCTGTGAGAGCAATCGTTAGAGTATCTAGTTCAAGTGCGCGGGCAACTAAAACTGGCAGCAAACCTTTTAACATATCGCAAAGTAAGGTTATTGCAGCAGGTTTTTTACCTCCAACACGAAGTACATTTGTTGCACCCGGGTTGCCTGAACCTTGAGTGCGGGGGTCCGGTAGCCTCATTACTTTACATATAATAATGGCGGCAGAAACTGAGCCAAGCAAATAGGCGAAACAAATAACGATAAGGTCGATTATTGGCATTGTGTAGGCGCTTCTAAATTAAAATGAGGTTAGATTATAGAGTGAATTGGCAATGCAGTGTATAGTTGCTTATCTTAAATAGAGCACTATTTTTCAAAATTAACGCAAATAACTCAAAAGATACATAGTATTATGCAAGATATTATATTTATTAATGAATTACGTATTGAAACTGTTATCGGCATTTTCGATTGGGAACGTGAAATTAAACAACCTGTTATCCTCGATATTGAATTAGCGACCGATATTCGTAAAGCAGCTGAATCTGATCATATTGATGACACCATTGACTATAAAACTTTAACAAAAGATCTTATTGCTTTTGTGGAAGCCAGTGAGTTTCAGCTTGTTGAAAGACTTGCTGAAGAGATATGTAAACTCGTTATGAATCAATTTGGTGTACCTTGGATGAGGCTTCGATTAAATAAAAAAGGTGCGTTACGCGGTGCAACAGATGTGGGTATTCTTATCGAACGTGGTAGTCGTTTAGCTTAAATCAACTTAAAAGAATAATATGTCTATAGTTTATATTAGTATTGGTAGTAATGTTGATGCAGAAAAAAATATCCGCACTGCCATTGCAGCATTAACAGAGAAATTTGGTAACTTAACGCTTTCTACTGTATACAAAAATAGCGCGATAGGATTTGAAGGTGACGATTTCTTAAACCTTGTTGTCGGTTTAGAAACAGAGCAATCTATTCCTGAATTTGTGGATAGTTTACATTCTATTGAAGCGACTCAAGGGCGTCGCAGAGATGTTAAAAAGTTTAGTCCTCGTACTTTAGATATGGATTTATTGTTGTATGGAAATGATATTTACGATTCTAAAACTATAACAATACCGCGTGATGAAATAGTGAAATATGCATTCGTGCTACAACCGTTAGCAGAATTAATTCCAGAGTATATACATCCGACTGAAAATCAAACTATAAATAGTTTATGGGAACAATTTGATAAAACGGATTTAAAGATGCAGCCCTTTGCTTTATAGAGCCAACATAGACCAAGCATAGATCCAGTAAATTCGTGTCTGATAAGAACAGCCTATCTTTTATAGTCCATATAAATCAGGAAATAATAATAGTGTTAAAACAACAATTACTTGGATAATTATAAAAGGTACGACACCTTTGTATATATCGATTGTCTGTACATTTGATGGCGCCACACCTTTTAAATAAAACAAACTGAATCCAAAGGGTGGCGTTAAAAAAGAAGTTTGTAAGTTCATTGCTATAAGAATAGCAAACCAAACTGGGGCGATACCGAGCGTATCGGCTACTGGAGCAAGAATAGGTACGATAATAAAAGATATTTCTACAAAATCGATAAAAAATCCAAGAATCATAATTACCAGCATTGATATAATCAGAAAGCCCAATTTATCGCCGGGTAATGCAAGTAATGCATCTTCAATAATAACGTCGCCACCCGTATAGGTGAACGCCATAGAAAATGCTGTTGCACCTAATAAAATAGCAAAAACCATAGCAGTAATCTTGACTGTTTCTAGAGACGAATCAAATAACATTTGCCAGCTAAATTGGCGATACATCAATGCTAGTACAATTGCTCCAACACCCCCTAAGGCAGACGATTCGGTAGGTGTTGCAATGCCGGTGAATATTGAACCGAGTACAACCAGCATTAAAAGAAGAGGTGGTAGTATAGCGAATAGGGCTTGTTTGTATTGCAGAGCCTTGGAACCATCATCAATAAGCATAGGAATCGCAGGCGCAGAATCTTTGTTTATCGAAGTAAAAAATAAAATATAGCCAACATAAGCAACAACTAAAACGAGTCCCGGTCCTACGGCCGCTTTAAACAAATCCCCAACAGGAATTCCCATTACGTCACCAAGTATAATAAGAATAATGGAGGGTGGAATAATTTGTCCTAACGTTCCTGATGCGCAAATAACACCTGATGCAAACTTCTTATCGTAATTATATTTCAACATAACGGGCAAAGAAATAAGCCCCATTGCAACGACTGATGCGCCGACAACACCAGTGGATGCGGCTAGTAGTGCACCGACGAGAATGGTCGAAATAGCAAGACCACCACGTACACTACCAAATAATTTCCCCATTGATTCAAGTAACTGTTCAGCGAGTTTCGTTTTTTGTAGAACGATTCCCATAAATACAAATAGAGGGACGGCCATTAAAACCGTATTTTGCATAATGTTTTGGATGCGGTAAGGCATAAAGGCAAACAGTTCGGCACCTTCTGCATAGACACCAAAAAGCAATGCAATACCACCAAAAACAAAGGCAACCGGAAAGCCGGATAGCAGCATGATCAAGGCAACGACAAACATAACGATACCAATCATAAAGTGTTACTTCGCTTATTATACTCTGTTACTTCGTCGTTATTGCGCAGTCTATTTATTGATTTTAATAAAAGACCAATGCCACTAATAGTGATTGAAAAAAATGCAAAAGGAATAACGGCCTTAATAAACCAACGAAACGGTAATCCACCGGGATCGCCTGAACGTTCACCAAGTTCAAATGATTCTATTGTAAAATCGATTCCATATTTTGTAACAAGAATAGAAAAAGGAATGAGCAAGAATAAAGTACCGAGTATGTCAATCCAGGCTTGCTTACGCGGATTAAGATTATCGTAAATAATATCAACGCGGACATGTCCGTCTTTATATAAAGTATAAGGGATCGCTAGCAAAAAAATTGTGGCGTATAGATGCCATTCAAGCTCCTGCATTCCTATCGAGACGTCATTAAATACATAACGCAAAACAACATCGTAAAAAACAGTACAGATAAGTAATATAAAAAGTAGCGCAGAGAATTTACCCAGAGCCTCTGAGAAACGGTTAATAACTGCTTCTGTTTTTGATAACCACATAAATTGTCTCAAAAAAAGCCGGTGGCGGAATTGCTACCGGCTAATAATAAATAGAATACTACATTACTTGTACTTAGAATAACGTGATTAGTTATCTAGATAGGCTTTATCCGAAATATTGGTCCAAACACGTGCTTTTTTCATGTAGGCCGCTTGAGAGTTTTGTATTTCCTTTGCAGTTGCACTTTTCGCAGCAGCTTCTGCAAGGAGTTCAGTATTGGCTTTTTTAAGCGCTTTGATAACGCTTTTAGGAAAAGTTTTTACTTTTATATTTGGATAGTCTGTTGCCATTTTAGACCAATTCTCTCCACTAGCATGGTATGACTGAATATACATATCATAAGCAGCGGTTCGTATCGCAACACGTAATATTTCTTGCAAGTCGGCAGGTAATTTTTTCCATACTTTTTTATTAATTAAAAACTGAAGTTCAGTTGCAGGCTCGTGCCAGCCAGTGTAATAGTAAGGTGCAATTTTATGGAAACCCATACGTAAATCCAGAGAAGGGCCCACCCATTCGAGAGCATCAATGGTGCGACGTTCCAGCGCAGTATATAACTCGCCTGGTGGAATGTTTGTTGGTTTTGCGCCAACACGAGCTAAAACTTCACCTGCAAAACCCGGGATGCGCATTTTTAATCCTTTAAGATCGGCAATGCTATTAATTTCTTTTTGAAACCAGCCACCCATTTGGTTGCCTGTGTTGCCACCTGGGAAAGATAGCATGCCGTATTTATCATACAGTTTTTCCATTAGCCGCATTCCACCGCCAAAATAGAACCAGCCATATTGTTCAGGTGCAGTCATTCCAAAAGGCATTGTTGTGAAGTACAGTGTTTCAGGAACTTTGCCTTTCCAATAATATGAAGCGGAGTGGCCCATATCGTATTGACCAGAACGTACCATATCGAAAATACCAAGAGCCGCTTTATGTTTATTTTTTGAATCGATTCGAATTTTTAAACGGCCGCCAGACATTGTTTCTGCCATCTTAGCCATATTTTTAGTTGCGTCACCAAAAATAGGAAAGTTTGTCGGCCATGTTTCAGCGAGTGTAAGGCGATAAACCTTTTTTGCAGCAAAGCTTGGGTTAATGAATACGATTGAACAGATTGCCGCAATCGCTATTTTTCTTATTATAGAAATAGTCATAATGCTCCCCTTGGGTGGTATCCGAATGATTCTATCTTATTGCTATTTTAAAAACATCTAATAGATACTGGTCTTTGTCTGAATGTTGAGCGCAATAGTTAACTACTTTTTAAGATTGGCAAAGGCAGAAGCCATTGCATTGTTTACTGGTTTTGTCGATTTTTTATTATTCGGTATAGGCGCTGCTTTTTTAGATTTTTGATGCCTATTGTTGTTTTTAACTTGGGTATTATTTTTAGGCTGCACACTTTTAGCTGAATCTTTTCTTTCAATTTCATCTTCTAGTCGCATCGTTAAACTAATGCGATTTCGTTCTGCATCAACTTCCATTACTTTAACTTTTACCACGTCCCCCGTTTTAAGAACTTCACGAGGATCTTTAATAAATTTATTGGTGATGGTAGAAATATGTACCAAGCCATCTTGATGTACTCCAATATCAACAAAGGCACCAAAGTTAGTAATATTAGTAACAACGCCTTCAAGAATCATTTCGGCTTTTAAATCTTTAACCGTTTCTACACCATCTTTAAATGACGCTGTTTTAAATTCAGGACGTGGATCGCGACCGGGTTTTTCGAGCTCTTTAATAATGTCTCTTACGGTCGGTTCGCCAAAGTTATCATTGGTGTAATCGTTAGCTGCAAGGGTGTTAAGAAATTTAACGTCATTGATAATTTCTTTAATAGCTTTATTGTTTTTCTCTAATATATTGTTAACAACGGGGTAAGCTTCCGGGTGTACCGATGAAGCATCAAGAGGATTATCACCTTTTTGAATACGTAAAAAACCTGCTGCTTGTTCAAATGCTTTTGGACCAAGCCGTGCAACATCAAGCAATTGTTTTCGGTTTTTAAAAGCGCCATGCTGTTCACGATGTTCAATAATATTGGTTGCCATGGTTTCACTTAAGCCTGAAACTTTTGCCAGTAAGGGAACGGAAGCGGTATTAATTTCTACGCCAACGGCATTCACGCAATCTTCAATAATGGAATCGAGCTTGCGAGCTAGTTGGTATTGATTAACATCGTGTTGATATTGTCCCACACCAATTGCTTTAGGCTCAATTTTTACTAATTCGGCCAATGGATCTTGCAGTCGTCGTGCAATGGAAACCGCGCCACGCCAAGATACATCTAAGTCAGGAAACTCCTTAGCGGCTAACGCGGATGCAGAATAAACCGATGCGCCCGCTTCACTAACAACTAAACTGGTCATTTTTAATTTTGGATTTTTAGCGATTAATTCTTTCGCTAGAGTATCTGTTTCGCGAGAGGCGGTACCATTACCAATACTGATTAAATCAACTTTATGTTTGTCACAAAGTTTAGTTAACGTTGCGAGTGATTGACCCCATTGTTTCTTCGGTACGTGAGGATAAATTGTAACGTGTTCAAGTAATTTACCTGTTTGATCAACGACAACAACTTTTACGCCAGTACGCAAGCCGGGATCGAGCCCCATCGTAGTGCGTGTTCCTGCGGGAGCGGCAAGTAATAAATCTTTTAAGTTATCACCAAATACTTTAATGGCTTCCTCTTCTGCGGCCTCGCGTAACTTCATCGAAAGCTCATTTTCCAATTGCATGGATACTTTTACGCGCCAGCCCCAACGGGCACTTTCAAGTAGCCAATTATCAGCAGCACGACCTTGTGAGGACAGTTCAAAGTGTTTAGCAACCATTGCATCACAGATGCCCATATCACTATAATTTACTAAATCATCCTGGCCTTTGATAAAAAATTTAACGCGTAAAAAATCTTCAGCGCGTCCACGAAATATTGCGAGCGCTCGGTGTGACGGAATCTTTCTTAAATCTTCAGAATAATCAAAGTAATCTTTAAATTTATTTCCGGTATTTTCTTTGCCTTCCGCAACGGTTGTCTTAAGTTGTGCATTCTCCCAAACATAGTCACGTAAGGTGCCTACCAAGTCAGCTTGTTCAGCTACTCGTTCTAAGAAAATATTTCGTGCGCCTTCAAGTACAGCGTCGCTATCTTTAAAGCCAGCATCTTCATTTATAAATTCAATCGCAACGGTTTCAGGCTCTTGGTCTGGGTTATCAAGTAGGCTATCAAGTACAGGCTCTATACCTGCCTCACGTGCAATTCGTGCTTTTGTACGGCGTTTGGGTTTATAAGGTGCGTAAAGATCTTCTAAGCGTGTTTTTGTTTCAGCTTCGATTAACGATAGCTTTAACGCATCTGTCATTTTTTCTTGATCGGTAATCGATTTAATAATCGTGGCGCGACGGTCTTCCATATCGCGTAAATAAATTAACCGTTCTTCAAGATTCCGCAGTTGGGTATCGTCTAGTCCTTCGGTTGCTTCTTTTCGGTAGCGTGAAATAAAGGGAACGCTTGAGCCTTCATCTAGGAGAGTAATAGTGGCCGTAACTTGTTGGGGTTTAACGTTTAATTCTTCTGCTATACGGAGAGCAATACTATGAGTGATATTCATTAATACGTTACAACTTCTTTTAGTAGGGTTATTGAATTTTGCGAAGCAAGGAGTTTAGCAAAAGGGAGAGATTAGAACAGTATCTTATAGAGTATTTTAAACTTTAGATGAGAAAGTAACCTTTATAAGCCCTCTTTGAGCAAATAAGCTTATTTTCGTAATAGATTTTTGATTAAAAGGCCACTATGCATAATACGCAATAATTAGTTTTTATTATGGCAATTATTAAAGTTTTAGATGTGAGTTCCGATATGGATATGACTATGTAGCAAAATAGTATTTTTGGGGAATTATTCTCAGTAAAAAAATTTATGACGTATCGGAGTTAAACATGAAAAGAATAATGATTATCAGTATGTTTCTTGTATCATTTTTGAGTGTAGGCTTAGTACAGGCTGCCGAGATTAAGGTTGGCGTTATGGCCCCTCGTGGGGCGCTTAAAGCATTAAAACGCTGGAGTGAATTAGGTAAATATTTGAGTGCTGAGGTGGGTTCACCTATAAAAATAGTCCCCCTTAAACCTGGTGAAACGGTTAAAGCGGTTAAAGATGGAAAGGTTAGTTATATGTTATCAAATCCTGTGCTAGCGGTGGCTATGAAGCATAAGCTTGGTGCGGAAACTATTGCTACGATGAAGAAGAAATCCGGCGTTCAATTTGCGGGCGTCATTTTTTCTAAAAAAGGCAGTGGCATTGCTAAAGCTTCTGACTTGAAAGGCAAAAAAGTAATGGGGTTTAAGTTTAAACGTTCAGCAGCTGCCTACGTGTTCCAGGTAAAGGCATTAAAAGATTTAGGTATTGATCCACATAAAGACTTTGCCGTTTTTAAAGAAGCAAAAAAACAAGATGATATAGTTTTAGCTGTTAAATCAGGAATCTTTGATGCTGGTTTTGTAAAATCAGGTTTAATTGAATCTATGGCAAAAGAAGGGAAAGCAAGTTTAAGTGATTTTACAATTATTAATAAGAAAAGTGATAGCCTTTCTCATGTTCATTCTACAGCGTTATATCCTGAATGGAGCATGTCGGCATCTAAAAATACGGATGCAGGTGAAAAAGGAAAGATTAAAGCTGCGCTTCTTAAAATGACAGCCAGCTCAGCAGCGAGTAAAAAAGCAAAAATAGTTGGATTTGTTGATGCACTATCATTAGATGGTTTGAGTGGGACTTTAAAGTCATTAAAACTTCCACCGTTTAACAAGTAAGCCTTAGTTTTATTTCGAGTTGTAGGAGAGTTTATAGTGAGTAAGATTAATAAGCCTTTATTAACGAAAGTGTCGTTTTTTTCTAATATGGATTTAACCGGTCGATTTACATTGGCTATTGTGGTTGTTATGACATTAACGTCATTGATATCGGCAAAAATAATTTATACTCAACAAGCTTCAGCATTACATGACTCAATGGCTATATCTGATAGTACGGTTAATAAGTTATTTGAAAAAAACTTAGTTGATTCAAAGAAGGAGCAACTAGCAAAAGTTAATAACTTGGCAATATTGCTGGCGGCCATCGCGCCGTCAGCTATTGCTGATTTTGATTTAAGTTCGCTGGCAAATTATGCTGAAATGGTTTCGAATGACGATGATATTAGTTATGCAGCCTTTGCAGATAAATCTGGTAACGTCTTAGCAACATCTGGAGATAAAACCAAAGTTTCTCCTTCAAATATTGTTGAATTAAAAGTTGAAGATGAAGGCATTGAATTAGGAAAAGTTATTCTTGGCTATAATTATAATCGTCTTAATCAACGTATGGTTATAGCTGAAAATGCCTCAAAGGTAGATAGTCAAGCAATGGCGGATGTTGGTGAAGCAGGATTAAACTCTTCAACCATTAGTTTATTAGTCGCTATGGCTATTAGTGGCGTTATTGTTGTTACTATTTTGTATTTTATGTTTTGTCGTATGGTCGTTAGTCGGTTAGGTATTCTTGAACAAAGTATGAAAGCGATTGCCGAAGGTGATGGTGATTTAACAAAACGTGTTGAGATAAAAAGTACAGATGCTATCGATCGAGTAGGACAATATTTCAATCTATTCTTGAATAAAATCCATGGTGCTATTTCGCGAGTAGATGATGCCTCTCAGCAGCTTGGCTCATCCTCTCAGCAACTTGCTACGATTACAGATGAAACAAAAGAATCAATTGATAATCAACAATCAGAAACTGAGCAAGTTGCAACTGCAATAAATGAAATGGCTGCAACAGTAAGTGAAGTAGCTCGAAATGCAACGGATGCTGCTACAGCAACGCATGAAGCAGATGAGCAGGCTGCAGAAGGTCGAAAAATTGTAACTTTATCTATGGAGTACACACATATTCTTGCTAAAGATATTGAAGAAGCCGCTGAGGTTATTGCTCAATTAAAAACAGATAGCGAAAACATTGGAAGTGTCCTTGATGTTATTCAAGGGATTGCCGAGCAAACAAATTTATTAGCGCTTAACGCTGCTATTGAAGCGGCGCGAGCGGGAGAGCAAGGACGTGGATTTGCTGTTGTTGCTGATGAGGTTCGAACTTTAGCCAGTCGAACTCAAGAATCTACCACTGAAATTAAATCAATTATTGATAACTTGCAATCTGGTGCAGAAAAAGCTGTTCATGCAATGGATAAAGGTCGTGATCAGGTGAAACAGAGTGTAGAGAAGACTACTGAGGCAGGTTCGTCATTGGAGCAAATTACTGAAGCTGTCGCAAAAATTAATATGATGAATACTCAAATAGCGAGTGCAGCGGAAGAACAAAATTCTGTTGCCGAAGAAATAAATCAAAATATTACCCGGATAAGTGAGCATGCAGAAAATACTGCTGCGGGCGCACAGTCGACTCAAATGGCGAGTACCGAATTATCTGGACTATCTGAAGAATTGAATACGCTGATGGAGCAATTTAAAATATAGTTTTACGAGTAAGTGTGTTTTGTTTTCTAGCGTCTAGCTATTTAAGGAGCGCCCACCATCAACAGCAATGATTTGGCCGGTAATGTAGTTTTGGGTTGCGAGAAATAAAACCGCTTCAGCTATATCAGATGGGTTCCCCTGACGTTTTAGAAATGAGCGTGAGATAATTCGCTGTTGGGTGAGCTGGTCTATTTCATTTTCAGGCCAAAGAATCGCTCCAGGCGATACACCATTAACACGAATTTCCGGGCCAAGTTCTTTAGCTAGTGATTTAGTCATCATTGCTAGACCGGCTTTTGCCATACAGTAAATGGGATGCTCTTTTAATGGGCGCTCAGAATGAATATCCACAATATTAATAATACAGCCTTTGGATTTTTTAAGTGCAGGTGCGGCCGCTTGTGCAAGAAAGAAAGGCGCTTTTAAGTTGCTACCGATTAAATCATCCCAATCTTGTTCGCTTGCTTTACTAACGGGTGTTGGGTAAAAGCTAGAAGCATTGTTTATTATAAGGTCTAACTGGCCAAAACTTTCGACGGTACTATTAACCAACGAGATAAGCCCTTTGGTAACGTGTAAATCTGCTTGTATCAAGATAACGGAATCTGCACGGATAGCATTGAGCTTTTCTTGCAAGGCTTGGGCATGTTCTCGCGAGTTGCGATAGTGTAAAGCAAGGCGAAAGCCTTTTTCGTGCAGTGAAGTGGCTATTTGCGCGCCGATACGTCGGCCTCCACCTGTAATTAGGGCTACCTTGTTATCGGTGTTCTGGTTAAAATCCATTTCTGACATGCTCTTATTGTAACTCGAAGTGATGTAAAGATATATGACTCAAGCTAATACGGTTAATAGTTTACCCTTGCCCGATCAGGATGCCCTCGAACACAGCGGCAAGGTGAAACAATGCTTACTAGATAAGATTGCTGTTACCGAAAGTATCCCCTTTACTGAATTCATGAACACTGTTTTGTATGAACCAGGGCTTGGTTATTACAGCGCGGGTAGCACAAAGTTAGGGGAAGAAGGCGATTTTATTACGGCGCCTGAAATATCATCTTTATTTTCTCAGAGCCTTGCTCAAGCAATTTTACCTGCATTGGAAAGTATTGAGAATTGCAGCATCTTGGAAGTTGGTGCAGGCAGCGGAAAAATGGCTGTGGCTATTTTAGAACACCTTCGTCATTTGGATATTTTGCCAACACACTATTATATATTAGAGCTCAGTGCTGACTTACGTTTGCGCCAAAAATCATTAATAGAAGAGAAGATTCCAGAACTTTGTGACAAGATTATTTGGCTTGATAATTTCCCTGACAATTTAAATGCAATAGTCATCGCGAATGAATTACTTGATGCGATGCCAGTTGTTCGTTTTAAAAAAGAATTAGATGATATTGCGATTGAGTATGTTAGTGAAAAAGATGGTGAGTTTCATTACAACTATTCTCATGATGACAATGAAATCTACAAACGCGCGAAAAAACGTGTTCAAGAAATCGAAGAAATTTGTGGGGAGTTTGAAGATGGCTTTATATCTGAAATAAATTTTAATGCAGAAGACTGGTTAGCTAGTATTGAGGAAAAATTAACAACGGGCGTTATTGTTTTAATTGACTATGGTTATCCTCAGCATGAGTATTATCATCCTCAGCGTAATAAAGGCACTTTAAATTGTTTTTATCGACACCGTCATCATAGCAATCCTTTTTTATATCCAGGTTTACAAGATTTAACGGCGCATATTGATTTTACTGCGATAGCCGATAGTGGTGTAAATAATAATTTAAACCTGATTGGTTATACATCGCAATCGAGTTTTTTATTTGGGGCTGGCATTGCACAATTAGCAGAGAAGCGTAGTGCTAAGTTTGCCGATGATGATATTGTTTCCCAAATTGAAATGGCAAATGAAGTAAAAAAATTAACTATGCCTTATGAAATGGGTGAAATTGTAAAAGTGATCGGATTTAGCAAGAGCTGTGAGATAACATTAGAAGCTTTTCATTTTAAAGATATGCGAGATCATTTATAATTGCCTTTTCATGATTGGGTCGTAACGTGACAATAATACAAATAATTATCCTAGCCTTGGTTCAGGGCTTTACAGAATTTTTACCCATCTCTAGCTCTGCTCACCTAATTTTAGTTCCTGTGTTAACAGGCTGGCAAGATCAGGGCTTAGCGTTTGATATCGCAGTGCACATTGGTACTTTATCAGCAGTGATGTTGTATTTCAAAAAAGAAATTGCATCAATGGCGGTTGATTGGACTAAATCCTGTATTAAGCGCGAACGCGTTGGTGAAAGCCGTTTAGCCTGGGCTGTTATTATAGGAACGATTCCTGTTTGTATTGCGGGCTTGTTAATAAGTGATTTTGTGGATACAACTTTACGCTCACCTTTAGTTATTGCAGCAACAACACTTGGTTTTGGTTTTTTGCTTTTAATCGCAGATGTTAAAGGTACGCAACAGCGTGATGAGCATAATCTTTCATGGCGCGATATTTTAATTATTGGCTTTGCACAAGCCATCGCCTTAATACCCGGTACATCACGTTCCGGTATTACAATGACTGCTGGATTATTGTTAGGTTTAACACGATCAGCGGCAGCGCGTTTTTCGTTCTTGCTTTCTATTCCTGCTATTTTAGCATCCGGTAGTTATAAAAGTTTACAATTAGTAAAAAGTGATACGGTTGTGAACTGGAATGAAATACTGCTTGGGGTGCTACTATCGGGTGTTGTTGCATATGCTTGCATTCACGTATTCTTAAAATTACTCGAACGTGTCGGCATGATGCCGTTTGTTATTTATCGGTTTGTACTTGGCGTGGTTTTGATTGTGATATTTGTTTAGAAAACATTAACCACAGCAAGCACTCTAGGACATACTTTCGAGTTATACAAGATAACTCTCAATAACACGATGAAAGATAATTCCGTCATTCCCGCGAAGGCGGGAATGACGAATTGTGGCATGTTCACTAACTGTATAAACCATGCTTAATCATTCTTTAAAGTAGCAATGGCCTTGATTCTAAGTTTTACCAATCCATCTGCAAACTCTTTTCCCTGTAAGTCCTGTTCTCTTAATTCAGAATAATCTACTTCATTGGCAGCTTTAAAGTAATCTCTAAAAAGTTGAGGCTGTTTAAATTCTTTATCTTCACAACCTGTTCGACCACGTGAGTCTGCTTCACATGCAAGTAAAAATTTTTCAAATCGTTCAGGGCGACGAAATGCATCCATAAGTTGTAAATATTTAACAACCGTTGCCGCTTTAAGTTCTTCAATACGATGATAAAGTAAATGGTATTGGGTAACGATTAATGCAAGTTCGCGAAAGGACTTAGGAACTTTAAAGCGATTGCATAATTGTTTAACCGGTTCTACACCACGATTTTCATGGTTGATGTGTCTTGGCCATTCGGCTTCAGGGGTAAGGCCTTTGCCTAAGTCATGAACCAAAGCTGCAAAACGTACTTCGGTATCACTACTGAGTTTAACGGCTTGTTCTAACACCATTAAAGTATGAATGCCGGTATCAATTTCAGGATGATATTCTTTAGTTTGTGGTACGCCAAATAAGCAATCAATCTCAGGCAGTAATACTTTTAAGGCTCCACAGTTACGTAGCACCTTAAAAAACACTTCAGGATTTTTAGTTTGTAAGGCTAAATGGAGTTCTTGCCATACACGTTCGGCAACCAGAGAAGCAATTTCACCTGAATGAGTGATTTCTTGCATAAGAGCAAGTGTTTCATCGGCAATGGTAAAACCTAGATGGGCAAAACGTGCTGCAAATCGAGCGACTCGAAGTACGCGTAATGGATCTTCGATAAATGCAGGTGAAACATGACGAAGAATACGATCGTTTAAATCCTGTTGACCATTGTAAGGATCAATAATATTGCCTTGTTCATCTTGAGCGATAGCATTAATGGTGAGATCTCGGCGTATTAAATCATCTTCTAGCGTTACATCAACACTGGTATTAAAACTAAAGCCGGTATAACCGACGGCTGTTTTTCTTTCGGTTCGTGCAAGAGCATATTCTTGTTTTGTTCGTGGGTGTAAAAAAACAGGGAAGTCTTTTCCAACAGCTTGGTAACCTTGTTCAGCCATATATTCCGGCGTGGCACCGACTACGACCCAATCTTTATCCTTACTCTCAATGCCGAGTAATTGGTCACGGACAAAACCACCAACAGTGTATGTTTTTATGTTCATTTGCTTATTTTGAATGACATTTTTAACGTTAAGTTTATACTATTATATAGTGATGCTATTCAATTAGGGAATAATAATGGGCGAAGATGCTAATAATAAAACATTTGATGTGATCAATCCTGCAACAGGTAAAAAGATAAAATCAATTTCTGCGTGGAATGATTCTGCAATCAAACTTGCTCTAGCTGAGGTTGCAAGTGTAACTCCGTCTTGGGCTAACTTACCGCTAGAGCAGCGAGCAAATATTGTAGCCAATGCTGCCAATATTTTAAGAGACGGCAAAGATAAATATGCCGCTATTATTACCGAGGAAATGGGCAAACTCATAAATGATGCGCGTGCTGAAGTTGAGAAGTGTGCATCTGTTTGTGAATATTATGCACAAAATGGCGCGAAATTTTTGGCAGATGAAATTATAGAATCCGATGCAGGCAAAAGTTATGTCTCTCACCAACCGTTAGGTACGGTACTAGCGGTTATGCCGTGGAACTTTCCTTTCTGGCAAGTTTTCCGTTTTGCTGCGCCGACTTTAATTGCCGGTAATACAGGTGTACTCAAGCATGCTTCAAACGTACCGCAATGTTCATTAGCCATTGAAGAAGTCTTTGATAAGGCCGGTGCACCTAAAGGTGTCTTCAGAAGCCTAATGATTAGTGCTGCTCAAGTGAAACAAGTCATTGAAGATGATCGTATTCATGCCGTAACACTAACGGGTAGTGAACCCGCCGGAAAACAAGTTGCTTCGACTGCAGCGGCAGTGCTAAAAAAATCCGTTTTAGAATTAGGTGGTTCGGATGCCTTTATTGTTTTAGAAGATGCAGATTTAGAGATGGCTATTGATGGTGCATTATTTTCACGTTACTTAAATTCAGGACAAAGCTGTATTGCGGCGAAACGTTTTATCGTAGTAGATAGTATTGCAGATGAGTTTGTTAACAAATTTAAAGCTGCTGTTGAAAAATTACAGCACGGTGATCCGATGGACGAGGCCACTACTTTAGCGCCGATGGCGCGCAATGATTTACGTGATGAGCTACATGTACAAGTAACAGACTCTATTAAAGCAGGTGCCGTGGCAGTAACCGGTTGTGAACCCGTTGAGCATCCAGGTGCTTTCTACAAAGCTTCAATTTTAGATTATGTGAAACCGGGAATGCGAGCTTATACCGAAGAGTTTTTTGGCCCGGTTGCAATCGTCATCAGAGTAAAAGATGAAGATGAAGCATTAACGGTTGCGAATAGCTCAGTATTTGGACTTGGTAGTAGTGTATGGACACAAGATAGTGCCCGAGGTGAGCGAGTGGCTCTACAAATTCAAGCGGGTTGTAGCTTCGTAAATGGTTTTGTTAAGAGCGATCCTCGCCTGCCATTTGGTGGGATAAAGCGTTCTGGCTTTGGCCGAGAGTTATCACATCATGGGATTAAAGAATTTGTAAATGCGAAGACGATATGGATTAAATAGTGGCATTTACTCAGCGTGTAGGAATAATTACCTCTCTATATAAATCAATAGGTTAGATTATTTATTGTATATTAATTAAACAAAAACCTCTCAAAGTGGCTATTAATTAACCACAATTTTCAGTATAGTAACGACAAAGTGTGAGCTGCATCACAGTTTTCGGGTGTTTTCTTGAGGGTTTAATCATGTTCCTGAAATTACTATCTCAGCCGGTTAACCGATTACTTGTTTTATCAATGGTAGTGGTTGCTGTCCTTCCTATTAGCCTGCTTGGCTTTCATGTCAATAAAACTGCGTGGGATAACAGCTGGCGAGAAATTCATGAAAAACATGAACTGCTTGCACAAAACCTGACATCGCCTATTCAAGTTTATGTAGAGAGTCATTTTGATACTCTAAACTTACTCTCTGGGACAATAACTCCCTTACTTCATCAGCCTAAATCGTTACAAAAATTAATGGACACCTCGATTCGTAAATTACGTGGTTTTGGCGGGATGGCATATGTTGATGTTGCCGGTGATATGCGGGCGTATAAAGTGGCAGGTGATGTTTCATTTGAAAAGGAGATGATTTCGTCTCAGCTTTTTAAAAACGAAAAGAGTTATTTAATAATTAAACAAACGGAAAAACGTTTTATATCTGGAATTAAACCGAGTCCCTTTACCTTAAATCCAACCATCATTATGGGTGTACCGGTATTTAATACGCAGAGTAAACTGACGGGCGTTTTATTAGCTGAGCTACGCGTTAGCTTGCTTGAAAAATTACGTACGGGAATAAAGTTTGGTACTAAAGGTCATTCAGCCATTGTAGATCAAAATGGACGCGTCATTGCACATCCAAATCCACAATGGATGCAAGAGATGAAAAATCTAAGCCATTGGCCTATTGTTCAGGCTATGAAAGCAGGTAAACAAGGTACAACAGAATTTTATTCTTCGTTTATGAAAGCCGATATGGTTGCGGGATATGCTTCCGTTACTGATATTGGTTGGGGAGTTATGGTTCCACAACCAAAATCAGAAGTAACGGCACAAGTAAATGAGTTTATGTTTTCAAATTATTTATGGGGTTCAATCGGCTTGGTAATAGCACTTGTTATTGGTTGCTTAATGTCGAGATGGATTACCCGCCCTATTGATCGACTGGCTAAAACGAGTCAAGCACTGTTAGATAATGATCTTAAAGGTGATATTGAATCCCCTGCTGATTTTGAACCGCGTGAAGCAAGGCAATTGGGTTATGCACTTAAGTCATTGGTAAGAGGTTTGCAACATACGCGTAAAGATGTTGATGATTTAAATGCTAATTTACATCAGAAGGTCAACGATGCCACAAAACAATTGCGTGTTGCTAACGAAAAACTGGAAGAAACATGTAAGAGTGATTTCCTAACCTCACTGGCTAACCGACGCTTTTTTGAAATGGATTTATCAGATGTATTGCAGCGAAGAAAGAAAGATTCTGAACATATTTCATTAATGCTTTTTGATATTGATAACTTTAAATATATCAATGATACCTATGGTCATGCCGCAGGAGATGAAGTACTTACACGAGTTGCACGCACACTTGAAACCTTTATGCGTAAAGGCGATGTTGTCGCACGATATGCCGGAGATGAATTTGTATTACGATTACAGTGCGAAGGGGATATAGCAGCCTCACGAGCAAATCAAATTCGTCAAGCCATTGAAAATTTAAATATTATTTGGCGTCAATCAGAATTACATATCACAGTGAGTATTGGTATATACAGCGATGTTTTATCGGATGATCTTGATATGAGAAATATTTTACACAATGTTGATATAGCTATGTATGAAGCGAAACAGCGAGGGCGCAATTGTGTAAAAACATATAAGCGTGAAATGGCTTCTATGCATATCTTGATGTAGTAGAGCTAATCTTCATCTTTAATGACAATTAACTCATAGCCTAAGGCAATATAGTCGTTAACTTGTGCAGGACCTGCAGCAGCAACGTTGACATAGCTAGGAAAATCATCGGCGGTTAAACCGCGCCAGCCAGCAAATGTTTCGCATACATGTACCGGTACATCATCATCTCCAAAGGACTGAACGAGTTGATGCACTTCTTTATTATCTTTTTTCTCATCTTTAGTTAAAGCAAATTGTTCAGCGCCATGCGTCACAATAGCGACAGCAAGTTTCGGGAATTTTTTTCGTAATTTAGAAATATATGTTTTTGATTGAGGCAGTGCCCACTGCAGATTGTCGCCGCCCCATGTGACTATTTCAATAACAACACCAGCAGGTGCTTTTTCTAATTTCAGAAGTTCGGTTATATTTGTTGGATCTTTGGCAAAGGATACTGAGGGTATAAAAAATAATAAAGATAATAACAGTAATGTTGATGGTACTAGATAGAGTGAAAAACGCTTATCTTGAAAAATAGAGTGAGTTGTTTCTATATGTTTTTTAGCCACCTGTTTGTGACATAAAGCGGACGAGTTTGGTTGGGTTTTCAGAAAATTCATGGTTCTCCGGCTTTAGCGCTATCGCTTTTATAATGTGTTGTTCTAATTCAGTATCACTTATTCCACTACGAAGAAGCTCACGTAATGGATAGCTATGTTCTTGACCCAAGCAAAGGTATAAAGTTCCATCAACGGTTAAACGAACACGATTACAGGTCTCACAAAAATGTTGGGAGATAGGAGTAATAAAGCCAATATTTATTTTAGTATTCGCAATATTATAATAGCGTGCTGGTCCAGCGCCTCGCATTTGTGTTGGTATAAGCTCAAATTTTTCAGCGAGTTGTTGTTTTACCGTTTGCAGACTAAGGTATTTATTTGAAGCATCGCGTCCAGTTTCACCCATAGGCATGGTTTCTATAAAGCGTAATGTAAAATCATTTTCGATACAGTAATTAACCATATCCTCAACTTCAGTATCGTTTACGCCCTTCATAACAACCATGTTAATTTTTATTGGCGTAATACCCGCCGTTTTAGCAGCCTGTAAGCCATCAAGGACTTTTTGAAGTTTACCCTGAGTGATCTTTTTGAATTTATCAGGGTCTAAGGTATCTAGACTGACATTAATGCGCTCGATGCCTGCTTTTTTTAGGGCAACCGCTTGTTTACCAAGGCGTGTGGCGTTGGTGCTTAGCGATAAATCTGTTAGTTCAGGTATCGCAGTAATTTGATTTACAAGCTCAGGGAAGTTATTCCTAACAAGGGGTTCGCCACCGGTGAGACGAACCTGAGTCGCACCCAGCCGAGCAAAGGCTGCAATGACTCTAGTCATTTCTTCAAAATTTAGCCAATCCTCAGGCTCCTGAAAGTCTTTAAAACCTTTTGGCAGGCAATAACTACAACGTAAATCACAGCGATCGGTTACTGAAACACGTAAGTATTTTATTTGACGACCGCTTGGATCGATAAGACCAGGACTCGTTGACATGAATAATTATGACGCCTGTATTGAATAACTGAATAGTGTTCATTATAGCTAAAATTAGAAAGCTCTAATATCTAAGATAACATTAATTGGCGAAAGATTTTGGTTATTAGTGACAAATAAGCAAGGTTCTTGAGCTAGATCAAATTTAATATATACCTTCATTTGTAGGGCTATTACTAGATATATTGAATTGCATTTTTGAATGTTTTTTCTAACTCATTCACAAGAGTAGGGTTAGTCATTTTATTTGTAATAATTGCAATACTGCCATTTTCAGCAGGAATGAGTGTTGTAGAGAAATCACCTTTTGTATGTGTTTTACGTTCAGTAATATATTCACCTGGCATAACGAGTAATGTCGCAATTGAATTATTCTTTTGAAGAACGAGATGTACTCCGCGAGAGTTACGTATAGGACAGGCACCAGCATAGTTAACCTGTCCAATCGATTTGTTTAATTTTATATTAAAGGGCTGTAAAACCGTATTTAGTTTAGCCAGTTGAACATTGCGATTTTCAGTTAAATGATCGCGTTCATCGATAACGTGGTTGATAGCTATTTCTTCTAAAGAAAGTGAGTTATCAAGCAGGCTTGTAATCCTGGACATATTAAAACTAACACCTAAAACGATTAACAAGCTAGCCGCGACAGCATAAAAATTAAATCGATTGCTACGTTGTTGACGTTGTTGAGTAAAACTTTGTTTTAATAATATTCGTTCAGCAAGACCATCAGGAACATCTACATTGACTGCAGCGTTAAGCGACTCGTCAAAATCCTGGATTGAATTTAAAAAATTGGCGCAGGCAGGGCATTGCTCAATATGAGCCATTACTGCTTCATCTTGACTGTTTGGTTCTGCCGTTAATTTTCTATGTACATCGATACAGTTCATTTAAATATCCTCGCAATAATCTACTGCAATTTTGCAGAGGATTTGGATTCGTTAGTTAATAGCTGGCGTAGTTTTTGGCGTGCTCGAAAGACACGGGTCATGATCGTTCCTGATTTAGTGCCTGTCATATCTGCGATCTCGTCACATGAATAACCGCCAAGTACCTGGAGCATGAGTGCGTCACGATAATCGTGAGGAATTTTGTTAACTGCTTGACGTAAATTTATTTCATCTGCGACTTTGCAATCATATTGGGCGCCGAGTAGCTCTATATCTAGTTCATCAAGCGATAGATTATCTGAATCTTTGCGTCCAAAATGACGAGCAATTTCTCGTCTTAATATAGTGTAAAGCCATGCGCGTGCAGCTTTCTCGTCATCCAATTTATGCAAAGCCTTCCAGGCTCGAGTAAAACATTCCTGGAGCATGTCTTCGGCTAACTCTTTGTTTTTACATTGCCAAAAAGCAAAACGATACAATTCCGCAGAGTAAGCGTGTACTAATTTTTCAAAAGTGGCTTGATTATTATTCATCATATCTAAGGTAGACCCGAGCTACCTATCAATCATTACAATTATTTATATACACTAACTTTAGCAGGCTATTAATAAAAAAATAAATAATTTGTAAGGATTTTAACATTAGTCAGGTCTTCTTCTGTAGCAGCAATGATGTTGTGAACACAATGATTCAAAATTCTATGGAGGAATGACTAGATGAATAAAGCAGAAAATATGAACAAAAAAAATAATGCACTTGTAAGTGGAGCTATTGCAGGCGTTATAGCGATGGGTTTATTGGCAAGTGCTGGTGAAGCAGTAGCTGCTAAGAAAGGCTTTGAAAAATGTGCAGGTATCGTGAAAGCAGGTAAAAATGATTGTGGCAATAGCCGTCATGGTTGTGCGGGCCAAGCATCAAGTAACAACATGGCTGATGAGTGGTTATATGTGCCAAATGGAACGTGTAAAAAAATTACCGGCTCCACAATCTTTAAGAAGAAAAAATAAGATTGCATGGTACTGATTCTATGAACGTTCTCTGTGAGCATCATAGTGATAAAAAGCGAAACGCTTCCCCACGTCAACCTTCTATTAACGGAGTTGGTGTGGGGTTTCGCTCTAATCACTTTGAATATATCGAAAAGAACCAGCCGGATGTTCCCTGGCTTGAGGTGCTTATTGATAATTACATGATGGATGCAGGTTCATCAATTTATTATTTAGAAAAAGCAGCAGAGGCTTACCCTATTACTTATCATGGTGTAGGAATGTCTCTTGGTAGTACCGATCAATTAAATAAAGATTACCTGAAAAAATTAAAGAGTTTGATAAAACAGTTTAATCCAGTTTATGTTTCGGAACATTTATGCTGGACATCCGTTAACGGCTACCATTCACATGACCTTTTACCGATGCCGTACACGGATGAGGCAATTGAAGTACTGGTGAAACATATTAAACAAGCTCAAGATTTTTTAGAGCGACGTATATTATTAGAAAATGCTTCAAGTTATTTAACTTTTAAAGATTCAGCAATGGAAGAGTGGGAATTTTTAAAAATAATTGTAGAAGAAGCTGATTGCGATATTTTACTGGATATTAATAATATTTATGTTAGTGCGGTAAACCATAAAATGGATGCTATGGCGTATTTAGAACACGTGCCGGTTGAAAGAGTAAAAGAAATGCATTTGGCAGGTTACACTGATATGGGAACACATTTACTCGATACCCATGGTGAAGCAGTGCATGAGCCGGTGTGGAAATTATATGAACAAGCGCTAAATAAATTTGGCAATATTCCAACTTTAATTGAATGGGATAACGACGTACCCGAATTTAGTGTGTTAGAAGAGGAAGCCGCAAAAGCTGAAGTCATAATGAAAAAGGTGCTTGTTTGTGCTGCATGAGTTACAAACCAGGTTTTTAAAGGGAATCTATGATGCTTCCGTTGAAAACGATGCTTATCCATATCTACAAGAAACGAGAGAAAGAACAGCCGAGCAGCAGTTATCTATTTACCGTGGTAGTATTTTTGGTGGTTTAAAAAAAGCATTAGCTGAAACTTACCCGGTAATAAAAGATCTCGTTGGTGAAGATTTTTTTAATGCCATGCTAGGTCAGTATATTAAAACGTATCCTTGTAGCGTTCAGGATTTAAATTATTATGGTGAAGAACTTCCTGACTTTATTCGAGAATTAAAGCAAGCACGATCAATACCCTATCTTGCTGATGTTGCTAAGCTTGAATGGTTTTGTAATATTGCATTAAATACAAAAATTCAAAAAAATAATTTAGTGGACCTCGGTTTTTTAAATGCAAAACAGAAAACACAAATAAGATTAAACTTGCCTAACGGCAGCGCACTACTTCAGTCAAATTATCCTGTTGATGAAATATGGAAGATACATCAGGACGATAGCAATGTAGAATTAGAACTAAAGGAAGAGTTAGTTAATTTATTAGTATGGAAAAATGAGCGTAGGTTAATGATTGATAAACTCAGCCTAGAACAGTTTTATTTTTTAGAACAAATTGATAGTGGCCTTACTTTTATCGATGTATGCGATGATGTTATCAATACCCATCCACACGCAGATATTAACTTTCTTTTTTCAAATGCAGTCCAACATGGTTGGCTCCAAAGTTATTCCATCTAATTTGCAATAGTGTCAATGGCGTCTGATTGAAAGTCGAGTTCGAAATACTCCCGCAGGTTTAACGCGAACCGCGTTAATACTTATTCTCCCACCTTAATATGATGTAACGAAACATAGAAAAAAAAGTGCGCGTGCAGAATAATTCATCATAAAATAAATCGATAACCATGTGGTTATTATGGTTATATACCATTTAGATATATATGGTCTATATTTAAAGTTCAGTTGGAATTACGGTATGACAGGCTTTACTTTACGCCCTCTGCATACTGTGTTTTAGGATATTAAATAAGGACATAAAATGAAAAAAATTGAACAGACTTTCGATGAAGCCGATCAGGTTTTAACTGTTGTTCTCAATGCGGCGCCCGTCGGATTTGTGCTGGTTGACAGTAAAGGCCAGATTAAACATTTTAATAAAGAATCTGAGGTTCTTTTTGGCTATAGCCGGGAGGAAGTGGTTGGTAAGCCTGTTGAAGCCTTGTTACCAGAACAACTCAGGGAGCATCATCCCGATCTTCTCGGTGGATATTTCAAGGATCCTAGTCCTCGCATGATGGGTGCTGGACGGGAACTATTTGGACAACGCAAAGACGGTAGTCAATTTCCTATTGAAATTGGTTTGGGTGCAGTTGAAATTGCTAAGGAGCAATATGGTGTTGCCGTTGTTGTCGATATTACCGAGAAGTTAAACATGGAAGCTCAGAAGAAAGTTCAACTCGAACGAGCCCATTATGAGGATCTTATGGAGTTGTCCTCACCGTTGTTATCTGTCTGGAAAGGCATAAAAGTATTGCCATTGATAGGCACACTGGATAGCCGACGCACTCAGGATGCAATGGAAAAAGCCTTAACCTGCATGGCAGAAGAAGAAATTCGGGTTTTAATCGTGGACATTACCGGGGTGTTAACGGTCGATACAATGGTTTCCGATCATTTGTTACGCATGGCATCGGCGGTGCGCTTGATGGGTGGCGAATGTATTTTAACCGGCATCAGCCCGGAAGTAGCCCGTACCGTTACTCAGTTGGGTGTGGATTTATCCACATTACATACTCGCAGCACACTGCATGAAGGCCTGGCATTGGGTATTAAGTTTATTGAGGCTGAAAAAGGAGAATAGTAATGGATATTATACCTGTTCTCAAAATCGGTCCGGTGCTGATGGTTTCTATTCAGAATGAATTGTATGACTCGGTTGCTCAGCAATTACAAGACACCATTCTTTACAAGATAAAAGATACTCATGCACGAGCGGTGTTAGTTGATATTACGGCAATGGAAATGGTGGATTCCTTTATAGCTCGAGTTCTTTCAGACACTGCAAAAATGGCCAGCGTGATGAATGCCAAGGTGGTACTGGTGGGTATGCGCCCGGCGGTAACCATGACGCTGGTTGATATGGGCATGACATTACCCGATATCGCAACGGCCATTAATGTAGAAGATGGTTTGCGCAAACTGGGTTATGAATTAAGTCTTATCAAGAAAAAGGAGGATAACATCGTCACTGCTGACCTTAAGGAGGAGGATGGCGATGGAGAAGATTGAAATTCAAACTGAGAAGGATATTGTGCTTGCTCGTACTGCAGCTCGGGAATTGGCCGGCATTCAAGGTTTTTCCATTATGACAAAAACTCGCATTGCTACTGCGGTAAGTGAACTGGCACGAAATGTGTTTCTGCATGCAGGCGGCGGTCGCATGGAATATGAAGTGGTAAATAATAATGGCCGCTCTGGTATTCGTTGTGTCTTTACAGATGAAGGGCCGGGAATTCCTGATATTGAGGGTGCTATGAAAGAAGGCTTTTCCACCAGTTCGACACTGGGACATGGTCTGTCTGGTACTCGTCGATTGGTGGATGAATTTGAAATCAGCTCGGAAGCCGGTAAGGGTGCCCGTGTCGAGATTGTTAAATGGCAGTAAGTAATCTGTCACAAGATATCGTTATCCAGCCGGTCAGACAAAATTCTGATATCGGACAAGTTGCTCGTAGGGCTCGTCAACTAGCTGAAGAGCTTGGCTTCTCAGAAGTTGCTCAGGAAGAAATTAAAATTACGGCCAATGAACTGGCATCCAACCTGGTTGTGCATGGCGCCGTCGAAGGTAATATTTTTCTTTATCCCATACATCGTTGTGGTGAGACAGGTATTGCCTTGGTGTCGACTGATCAGGGCCCAGGCATTAAGTCGGTGTCTTTAGCAATGGCCGATCATCGTTCAACCGCAGGTTCAATGGGATGCGGATTAGGCGCGGTAAAACGTCTAATGGATGAATTTGATATTGTTTCAACACCAGCGGAAGAGGCTCAACATAAAACCGGCTATGTTGGTTATAAAGGCGGCACCATTGTTGCCAGCTGTAAATGGTGCCGCGAAGATTCCAATGTACTCTTACAAAAAAACAGCCTTCAATGGGGAGCGGTTTGCCGTCCGTTACCCGGTTACAAAGAAAATGGTGATGCCTATTACATCAAAGAAACTGAAACTCAGCTGTTTGCCGTTGTAATTGATGCCCTTGGTCATGGTCCGGAAGCAGAACATGCGAATCAGGTGGCGCTTGCGTTTATCAAGGAAAATGAAACCATGCCCTTTGATGATTTGTTTCACAATCTACATGAAGTTTTAAGGCCAACGCGTGGTATAGCGTTAACCGCGATCTCTCTGGATAAAACGAAACGTAGTTTTATACATAGTGCGGTTGGCAATGTTGAATCGCGTTTGTTTCCAAATCAAACCAATACACCAGTCACCCGTTCCGGCGTAGTGGGGCATGGTGCGATGCCCCACTTGCGAGTACGAAGCTACCCTTGGCCTACGAATGGGATGTTGATTATTCATACGGATGGTGTTTCAAGTCGTTGGGGGCATTTACCTGAAACTGAAATCGTAAAACATCATCCCTTATTAATGAGTCATTTTCTATTACATAATTATGAGCGTGTTCGTGATGATGCGACTGTATTAGTCATAAGCGAGACAGGCTGCTATGACTAATCCAGGAATACAAAAAACTCATTCATCTCAAGAAGTACTGGAAAAGCTGCAAATTGAGATTAATGAAACGTATCGTGGGGTTCTTGAACTGGTTGACGAGGCGGGTGATTCAGACAATCTGGAACAAGCGCTTGCCCTTAAAGATGAAGTGAACAAATTAACCACTGAGCTGGATGAAACCTACCGGGGTGTCATCGAGCTAGCAACCTCTCTGGAAAACAGCGAACAAAAAGTAGATATGATGTTTCAGGGAGCGGAGTTAGGGCTTTGGGAATGGCAAACTGAAAGTGGTGAATTTTCAGTTAATTTAGAATTGCGTACCATTGTAGGTTTAGCAGAACAACACATTGTTGAGAGTGTCGAAAACTATGATCAATTAATTCACCAGGATGACTTGCCCAATGTACGTCGGGCAAGAACATTATTCCTCAATGGTAAGCGTAATATTTTTCATGTCGAGCACCGACTCATGTCAGATACTAATGGTTGGGTATGGGTGCTGTGTAATGGACGAGCCATTAGCCATTCCGATGCAGGCAAGCCTCTTAACGTCAGGGGTTCCATGTTAAACATCGATGCCCGAAAAAGAATGGAGCAAAAGCAAAAGAATTTAAACCTTCATCTTGAACAACAAATAACAGAACGTACACTGGAAATAGAGCGTACCAATAATAAACTGCTAGAAGAAATTCGCGGGCATCAGGAAACAGTGCGGGCTTTAATGCAAGCACGAGAAGCAGCCGATACAGCTAACAAAGCCAAGTCTTCTTTTATTGCCAACATGTCTCATGAATTACGTACACCATTAAATGCCATACTGGGTTATGCACAGTTAATGGCAAATGATAAAACCTTAAACACGGTACAAAGTGAACAAATAAATTCAGTTAATCGTGCAGGGAATCATTTACTGGATTTATTAAATGATGTGTTAGATATGGCTAAGATTGAGGCTGGACATATCAGTACCAATTTAAAAGCCTTCAATCTAGATCAGCTGTTAAATGATATTAAATCTATATTTCTAATGCGTGCCGAACAAAAAGGTTTAACGCTATCCATTAATCGGCATAAAAATGTACCGAAATATATCATTTCCGACGAGCAGAAAATCAGGCAGATCCTAATCAATTTACTCGGCAATGCGCTTAAGTTTACTGAACAAGGTGGTGTGGAATTAAAAATTTCATCCGTTGAAATAAATCATCAATACCTGCAACTTTCTTTTGAAGTAGAAGATACGGGTGTTGGGATTAAGGAAAATAATTTAGAACAAATTTTTCACGTATTTGAACAGGCAGAAGCCGGCTTAGAAAGATCCGATGGTACCGGTTTGGGTCTGGCTATAAGTAAAGAATTCGCTTTATTACTCGGTGGGGATATTACGGTAAACAGTAAAGTAAAAGTAGGCAGTTGTTTTAACTTTACCTGTCAGATCGAATTAACTAAATCACAATCAGCGGATTCCGTAGAACCAGGATATCGCATTACTGGTATTGAAAAAGGTCAAAAAGATGTCAGGGTACTGGTTGCAGACGATGATGTAGCAAGTAGAGATATCGTGGTGAAACTACTGGACTCAGTAGGAATGCATACCCAACAAACTGAAAGTGCAAAGCAGACAATGAGTCAATATAAAAAATGGCAGCCGAACATTTTAATTATTAATCTGGATATGTTGGTTATAAATGATGTGGATATTATTAAAAATATAAGAGGGTTAGCCAATAACGAGCAAATTATTATTATTGGGATTAGTGCATCTGCTACAGAAGATGGTATTCAGGATGCGCTGGCACAAGGCGTAGATGCCGTTCTTTATAAACCGTTGAGTTTTAAATATTTATTTCAAGCTATAGAGCAACATACTGATATTCTTTTTACTACTGAAAAAATAATAGAAGACAGGCTCAATGAGTTTGATAGCTCTTTAGCTAGCATGGGGAAATTAGTCAAAAACTTACCCGAAGATTTACAGCATGCATTGAGCAAAGCGGTATTACTAGGAGCAACGCAGGAGTTGCGCATCCTGACTGAGGAGTTAAAAACACATAATAAAGAACTTGCAGATTTATTTAACAAATATATCAATGACTATAACCTTGAACCTTTAATGAAGATATTAGAGTGAGATTTTAAAATGACTAATCCAGAAGATACAAATAGAAAAGAATCAATACTGATTGCTGATGATAACCAGGATAACTTAAAAGTGCTTGGCAGTATGCTGGAGCATAATGGCTATGACGTGCGTGTTGCCACAAATGGTGAACAGGTTTTGGCTAGCGCAGAGGAATTAGCCCCCGATTTATTTCTTCTGGATATTCATATGCCGAAGCTGGATGGTTATGAAACCTGTGAGAAACTTAAAAGTAATAAAACACTAGCTAAGATACCGGTAATATTTATTAGTGCCTTAACTGAAAAGTTTAACAAGTTAAAAGGTTTCGAGCTCGGTGCAGTGGACTACATTGTTAAACCCTTTGAGTTAGAAGAAGTTTTAGTGCGAATTGAGACTCATCTTAGACTTTGCCGGCAAATACATGAACTTGAAATATTAAATGAATCGATGACAAATCGTGAGATGCGCATCGTAGAATTAAAACAGGAAGTCAATAATTTAGCTAAGAAATTAAGACAGGAAATACCTTATGCAGAAGACTGGAATCACATTATAGATTAAAGAATATAGTTGTCGACACGATAGAGCTTGTATAACAGGGACATTGGTAACATTATGCATCAGAGTAGTAAGTTAAGTAATGCTCAATCCGGATTTTTTAAGGCGGTTGCATTCGTTTCTGTGCTGCTAATTATGGGTGTAGCTATGTTTGCGAGCTGGTATATGTTGAGCCAGGCAGAAGATCTTATTAGGCTACAAAAAATAGATCAACTTGATAGCCTTACGCGCTCTACCCATCACAATATAAAGGAGTTCTGGAGCAAACGTTATCCGCCCGAATTTAAAAAAATATCTAGTGAGCCTGGAGTAATTAATGCGGTAGAGAATTTATTGAAATTAAAACCTCTGCCGAAAATATTAAAATCACATCCAGCACAAAAAATATTGCGTGATTCATTTCGTGACACCCTGAAAAGGTTTGATGCCTTGGGTATGATTATTATATCACCAGAAAATATCAATTTATCATCAATGTTTATTACCAATATTGGTGAAGTTAATCTTATTAATAAATATCGTTCGGAATTGTTAAGAAAAGTTTTTAAGGGGGCAAGACAACTGATACCCCCTATGCCATCTGATGTGAAGCTGCCGGATTCAAAAGGTAATTTGATTGAAGAATACCCAACCATGTTTATGGCATCCCCCATTCGAAATAAACAAAACAAAGTTATAGCAGTACTGGCTATCCGAGTTGATCCTTTATCTGAATTATCAAAAATATTACATTTTGGTGATAGCGGTGAAACCTATCTGGTTGATAAATTCGGGCGTATGCTTACAGAAAGTCGTTACGATAAGCAGCTCCAAGACATTGGGCTGATAGGTAAAAATCAATATAGTACTTTTAATATGACTTTACATGATCCGGGTAGTGATTTAACTAAAAAAAATAGCCTCTTACCCGAGATGAAAAACAAGCCACTTAATCTGGTAGCGAAAAAAATAAGTCAGGGTGAATCCGGTTCAAGTCAAATCTCATATCGGGATTACCGCGGTGTTCCGGTTATTGGTGCATGGCTTTGGGATGAGAATCTTAATATGGGCGTCGTCAGTGAAATTGATGAAGCTGAAGCGTTACAGTCTTTCTATGAATTGCGTCGGTTATTAGTATCAATCTTGTTAATAACGGCATTACTTGTAATTGTCTTTTTCATTGCGCTACATCTTATTTATCGCCGCACATCTTTAGCCATTGAAAACCGCGAAGCATTTACAAGTTCAATTATCAGACAAGCTGTCGATGGCATTATTACCATTGACGCTAAGGGGGTGGTTTTATCATTCAATACCGCAGCAGAAAAAATGTTTCAGTATTCTGCAGGTGAGGTTATTGGCCAAAATGTGAAAGTATTAATGCCGGAATCTTATCAAGTTAAACATGATGGCTTTATAGAGCATTATCTTGATACAGGCGAGAAAAAAATTATTGGTATGGGAAGAGAAGTTGAAGGCCAATGTAAAGATGGTTCAATTTTTCCATTGCGTTTGGCTATTGGAGAAAGCCGATTGGGTAAGAGCAGAATTTTTGTCGGTACGCTACATGATTTAAGCCAGATAAAAGATGCTGAAGCAGCACTACGTGAAAGTGAAGGTAAGTATCGGCATTTATTTGAAGATTCGTGGGAAGCTATTATTCTGCTTGATGAAAATGGTATTCATGATTGTAACGATGCGGCTGTTAATCTTTTTGGCAAGAGTCACAAATCAGAACTATTGGCTTTACAGTTAATCGATCTTTTACCAAAAAAACAAATTGATGAAAACAATGGCCCTGCTGTATTTAATAGTCACATTGCTAAAGCCATTAAAAATGGTAATGATGTTTTTGAGATAAAATGCTCTGGAGTAAATAATAAAATTTTTGATGCTGAAATACGACTAAGTTTTATTGATTATGGCGATACAGCGGTTATGCAGGTTATAGCTTTAGATATTACCGAGCGAAAAGCTCATGAAAAAGAATTAAATAATAGTAAACAAGCGTTAGAGGAAACTAACAAATCTCTGGAGAAAGCACGTATTGCTGCCGTTAGCATGATGCAAGATGCCAACCTTGAAAGAAAGCGCACAGAAAAAACCTTGGATGAACTGGCCTTATTGGAAGAGGAACGCTTAAAACTGGAGCGGGCTATAGAGCAGAGTCATTCTTCAATTATGATTACCGATACACGGGGTAATATTGAATATATTAATTCTGCTTTTACATATAAATCGGGATACTCTGAAAAAGAAATCAAACAAAAAAATCTTGGGTATTTCATGTCAGGAAATGTATCGGGGGGCGGATATGATGAGTTACTAAGCACTATCTTAGAGGGAAATGACTGGTCGGGTGAAGCTGAAACAACAGACAAGTATGGTGATAAATTCTGGGAATCGATATCTGTGACTCCTGTGCGAAATGCCAATGGTGATATTACACATATCATTATGTTTAAAGAAGATATCACCTATCGGAAATTAACCGATGAAGCCTTAAGAAACAGTGAAGCGAGCCTGGCAGAGGCACAACATCTTGCTCATGTCGGCAGTTGGAACTGGAATATAAATGATAATAGTGTGCACTGGACAGATGAAATGTATCATATATATGGCGCCCTGGATAAATTAGGTTCAGCAGACTACGATTTATATATAAATCGTATTCATCCCGATGATAAAAAGTATGTTGAATCTACAACTGAATATTACTTGGCCAATAATAATGAATTTGATTTTGAATTCCGATTACTACTACCCGACGGCATAGAGAAACATATTTATGCAAGAGGGCATGTCCATCGAGATGAGGATGGCAAGCCAATTCGTATGGTAGGTACTAATCAGGATATTACGGAACGTAAAAAAACTGAATTGGAAATGCAAATTGCTCGTATGCATCTTGAGGATGCAATCGAGTCATTAAATGCCGGATTTGTCATGTATGACAAAGATGACCATCTGATTATTTGTAATAATACCTACAAAAAAATGTATCCTGTAATAGCAGACTTACTTATCCCCGGTGCTTCATATAAAAGTGTACTGATGGAATACTGTAACAGATCGGATATTCATAAAAGAAATGATAAGTCTATCAACAGCTGGGTTGCAGAGACTATAAAAAAACACCATCAATATAATATAAAGGAGCTTCAACAATTAAACGAGCACTGGATTGAAGTTAATAATTTTAAAACTTCTGATGATGGTGTTGTTAGCTTGAGCTATGACCTCACTGAAAACAAACAATTACAAGATGAGCTGCAACTGGCCAAAGATTCTGCCGAGGCAGCCAGCATGGCAAAATCAGAATTTTTGGCAACCATGAGCCACGAAATTCGCACTCCAATGAATGCTATTATCGGCATGAGTTATCTGGCACTGAAAACAGATTTAAACCGTAAACAGCGTAGCTATATTGAAAAAGTTAGTCACTCATCTCAATCTCTACTAGGTATTATTAACGATATACTTGATTATTCTAAAATTGAAGCAGGCCAATTGGAAATTGACGAGGTTGATTTTGAATTAAATCAGGTTTTGATTAATCTGGACAGCCTGGTAACTTTAAAAGCAAAAGAGAAGGGGTTGGAATTTCTTTATGCTATAGATAAAAACATACCCGAGTTTCTTTTTGGTGATTCTTTACGCCTGAGCCAAATCCTGGTTAATCTGGCGAGTAATGCTATTAAATTCACTGACGTGGGCGAAGTCATCGTTTCCGCACGGATACTTGAAACAGTCGATAATAGGATTCAACTGCAATTTTCTGTTAAGGACACCGGTATTGGCATTACTGCCGAACAACAGAAAAAACTATTTACTAAATTCACTCAAGCGGATGCTTCCACAACCCGTAAGTATGGCGGCACCGGGCTTGGTCTTGCAATATGTAAGCGCTTGATTGAAATGATGGACGGTGAGATATGGATTGAAAGTGAACCGGGCGAGGGTTCAATTTTCTGTTTCAATATCTGGCTGGAGCAGGCCAAGGGTAATCAAATTGGTAATCATGAAATCAATGATCGGAAGAATATTAATGAAAAATACTTTAAGGGCAAGAGAGTCATTGTCGTTGATGATAATGCAAGTGCCAGAGAAATTTTCGAAGAAATGTTAAGCAACATGGGGTTCGCTGTCACTACGGTTAAATCCGGTCGCGAAGCAATCAAAGAAGTTGAAAGCGGCGATCAACAAGAAAAGCCATATGATCTCTTGTTCATGGACTGGAAAATGCCAGATATAGATGGTGTTGAAACAATTAGAATCATTCAGCAACAGCTGGCTCTTAAATCGCAACCACCCTCTATTATTATGGCAACCGCCTACGATGTAGATGAACTCTCTCATCAAGCAAGAGATTTACATTTAGAGCAAATATTAACTAAACCTATCAGCTCATCGGATATGTATAACTGTGTAATAAATGCCTTTTCAATCAGAAAAACGGGTGTAGTGAAACAGGCCAGTGAATTAGCTAGTGCCGATAATGAAAATCAGGCGTTAGCAGGTTCACGGATTTTGCTTGTGGAAGATAATTTAATTAATCAGGAGTTAATGCTGGAATTACTTAGTGACGAAGGTGTTATTACTTCAATTGCGAATAATGGTCTGGAAGCTCTGGAATTAATAAAAAACAAATCATTTGATACCGTCTTAATGGATATGCAGATGCCCGAGATGGATGGCATAACCGCGACTCGGGAAATTCGTAAACAAAAACAATTTAAAAAATTACCCATTATTGCTTTGACCGCGAATGCCATGAAAGGTGATCGTGAAAAAGTAATAGAAGCGGGTATGAACGATTACATTACCAAACCCATCGATGTTAATGAATTATTTTCAATTTTGAAAAAATGGCTAGCGGTTGATAGTTCAGTTGATGTTGTCGTTGGGGGTATTAAGCAGGTTGTAAATGAAAAAGGTGATTTCCCCAGCATAGAAGGTATTGACACCATTGCAGGATTAAAAACATTAAGAAATAAAATACCAACGTATCGTAAATTATTAATAAAGTTTGCCGATAGATATAGAGATTTTATGCCAGTTTTTAGTGAATTAATATTGAGTGACTGGGAATCGGCGACTCGCATGGCGCATTCAGCAAAAGGTGTGGCGGGCAGTTTGAGAATAAACGAAGTGTATTTACTGGCTACAGAACTTGAAGAAAGTATGGATGAAAAAGGAGCGGACATTACTGTTCATACAGAAAAACTGGCTGAAGCCTTAAGCCAGGTGGTTGCTGCAATTGATTCGGCTTTTAGTGATAAGGACAATGAGTCTAGTGTTGCGTCTGGTTCGGGAATTGAACCTCCGACTGATGCCTCTATTGATGAAGCGTTGATAAATAAATTAGCTGAATTATTAAAAAATTATAACGCCAGCTCAATTGATTATCTTGATGAGCATGAGCAGGCCTTAAGACGGATTATGTTGCTTAAAGATTATAATGCCTTACGCAAGTCGGTTGAGAATTATGATTTTGAAGAAGCGTATAAGTTAATTAATAAGTCAATTTAGCAAGAGACACAAATAAAATGAATAATCATAAATTAAAAAAAGTTTTAGTTGTTGATGATATTCCTGAAAATATTGATGTTATCGCCGGTATATTAAGTGATGATTATGACGTTGTAGCTGCTCGTAGCGGTAAAACCGTGATGAAAATGATTGAGTCCCTGAATTTACCGGATATCATCCTGCTAGATGTAATGATGCCCGGGATGGATGGCTATGAGGTTTGTCAGAAAATAAAGGATAATTTATTAACAAGTAATATTCCGATCATTTTTGTAACCGCAAAACATGAAACAGAAGATGAACAACATGGCTTGGATCTGGGTGCGGTTGACTATATAACAAAACCAATTAATCCAGCAATTCTAAGGGCGAGAATAAAAACCCATCTTGCTGCACATGATCAAAATATGGATTTAGAAAGAAAGGTTCTGGAACGTACCAAAAAATTACATGAAACCCAATTACAAATTATACAGCGTCTTGGTCGAGCTGCTGAATTCAAAGACAATGAAACAGGCCTTCATGTTATTCGAATGAGTCACTATGCAAGAATAATTGCAGAAAAAACCAGTTTAGATAAGAACTGGACAGATCTGTTATTTACGACTGCACCAATGCATGACGTCGGAAAAATTGGCATCCCCGATAAGATAATTCTTAAGCCTGGTAAATTGGATGAGCAGGAATGGTCTATCATGAAAAAACATTGTGAATACGGTGCAGAAATTATCGGTGAGCATACTACCCCGCTCTTGCAAATGGCAAGAGAAATTGCATTGACTCATCATGAGAAATGGGATGGCTCGGGTTATCCATATGCTTTGTCTGATAAAAATATCCCGATTACGGGTCGCATTATTGCACTTGCAGATGTTTTTGATGCACTTACCTCAAAACGATCTTATAAATCGGAGTGGCCTGTTGATAAGGCGGTTAAACATATTGAAGAGCAAGCCGGTATTCATTTTGATCCGGATTTGGTGACCGTATTTAAGGAAGTTTTACCTGATATATTGGTATATAAAGAAAGATATGCAGAATCATCTGTGTCATAAAAAATATAATAATTACACTCTATGTAATCTAAAAGGAAGTATGTTTTGGAACGAGAAGGTAAGGAGTATTCTGTTTTAGTAGTGGATGATATACCGGAAAATATTGATATTTTGGCCGGTATACTTAAATCTGATTATGATATTCGAGCTGCACCCAATGGTGAAATAGCGTTGAAAATAGCTCGCTCGGTGAGTCCCCCTGATATTATATTACTCGATGTTCAGATGCCCGGAATGGATGGGTTTGAAGTATGTAAGTTGTTAAAAGCTGATCCGGGTACACAGAAAATTCCGATTATTTTTGTTACGGCTAAGGTAGACAAGGAGGCAGTAAGCAAAGGGATAGAACTTAAGGCTTACTATTATCTAACCAAACCGATTAATCCTTCCGTGGTATTAGCCATTGTGAGGTCGGCTTTAAGTGAAGCCTTAGAATATAAGAGCCTGCAGGAAGAGCTTAAAAAAGCGGCCAGTATTATGGGGCTGATGAAAACGGGTTGCTTTGAATTTAGAACATTAGATGAAGTTTTCAATCTGGTATTTATTCTGGCAAAGATGGCACCTGATCCAGTGCAACTCGCTTCCGGTTTAACCGAGCTAATGATTAATGCGGTGGAACACGGAAACCTTGGTATCACTTATCAGGAGAAAAGCCAGCTCAATGAACGTGATGGATGGCGCCAGGAAGTGGAGCGTCGGCTGGGATTGCCGGAAAATACAGATAAAAAAGTAACAATAACAATTGAGCGGGATGAGACCGAAATTCGTTTTAGAATGATTGACCAAGGTTCTGGTTTTGATTGGCAGCCCTATCTTGATATTGATGTAGAGCGTGCCGAACACTCACATGGGCGGGGTATAGCTATGTCCCGAATGCTTAGCTTCAGTAGCATTGAATATCAGGGTACAGGTAGTGAAGTTATCGCTGTTTACAAATTATAATATCCAGATTTAAGCAGTGCCGGCATACAAGATCACATTATTTGGGGGCTTATGTTACTTGCGCTTATTGCGAATGGTTCTGGATGATTATCAGTTGATAACATCATTAAAAATAAATGGTTTAAGGGGGTAGGGAAATAATTTATTCAAGATTTTGTATTTTATTAAAGATAGTTTGCATGTCCTTCTTCCATTGTTTAAATATCGGAGTTAGTGAAGAGTTAGGGTACATTTTATCAAACGACATAGGATCAATTGTTACTAAAATAGTTTGACCCTCTTCAGCAAAAATAGATATTTTAAGCGGCAAGTATGGAACGATCTCAGGAAGTTGTGAACTGACTTTTTTAATTTCATCAGCTTTTCCAAAAAATACAACGCGGTACTTGTCTGTTTTATATCCAGACTTTGTTAAACCGATATCAACACGTTGGACTCTTGAAGGTGTGTAACCTTGTTTCTTAATTAATCCTTGTAGTATCAACATCGTTTCAGGGAAATCTTCAGTTGAACGTGCCATCATCAACTCATCGGCGAAGGCTAATGAAGACAAATACAAAAACGCAGTTAGACTGAGTAATAATTTTATAATTTTATTTTGGTGTTTCATAAAGTTGCTTCTTCTATAATTTCAGTATAAAGATCCGTCATACTTTTACAGGCATTTTCTAATTCAATGTTGTTAAATAATTTACTTAAACGCAGTGGGTTAATCGCCATAACTTTTACAGAATCACCATGTTGGACGATGGTTATTCTGCAAGGTAAGAATAATCCAATTCTAGGATCTAGAGCTAACGAATCGTTAAGAAAACGAAAATTACAAAAATAAAGAATGATTTGTTTTTTGTTTTGCTTGTTACTATCTACAAGACCATCATCTAATGTTTGTTGTCTAATGATTCTGAAATTTTTTCCAACGACAGCTTTTTTTAAATTTTCGAGTGTTTTTTCTAGAGAATAGGGCGAGTCCTCACTAATTATTGCATCAAGATTATCTTTGTGTGCAAACGTAGGAACTTTCTTTTCAAAACTACGAACATAAGCGACTACATCATTAATATCAGATTCAGATAATCCTTGCTTCAAGAAGGAGTTCATTGGTGTTTTATCACGGCCATTCATTAAGGTATGTTTAATCAGTTCATCATTCGCAGAGGCAAGAAAGCCCGAGTTATTTAGAGATGGAGCTACGATACTCAAATCTCGTGGGCGTGAATAAGTAACGCCCGTACCTTTTCCACCCTGACCATTACTGCCATGACAGCTTGCACATCTTTGTTGAAAAAGTTTGGCGCCGTGTTTTTTGTCTCCCTTAATCGGGGTTGAATCAAATGTTTTGTGAGACACGTTTGAAAAGCTACGAATATGTTTAACGATTGATGTAATATTTTTATCACTAAGTGTTTTAAAAGCAGGCATTGTTCTACCAATTCGTCCATGTTTAATCGTTTGTTTAAGATAATGGTCACTAACGCTTCGTTGGAAAGAGTCTAAATTTAATGGAACACCTACCCCGCCGTCACCTGAGTTGCCATGGCATACGGAACAGTTTTGAAGATACAGTTTCTCCCCATTATAAGCATTGGCCGATGTGATGAAAAAAAGAGCCACTGCGGCCATGCTGAATTTGAAGCAGTAAGAAATAATATGATGTCCTGACATAAATGCCTTCTAAATTGAATTATATTGGTAAAGTGTAATCTATATTAGTACTTATTAATATTGATCAAGGTCAATTCAGTTAACATTTTGTACCTTATAGAATAATATAGAAACCAAGATTGTAAAATATATGCAGCAAAATAGATGGGTAAAGTGATTGATACTTGTCTTTAAAATAACCGAATACAAGCGATGGAAATAGGGTCGCAAGTGCCCATAGAGCTGAGTGTGACCACATATGACTCAGGCTAAAACAAAAGCTGGTGAGTAAATTAGGGTTACTTATCGGCCATACTAATATGGTCCTTAATTGCGCATTTTCGAGAAGTTTGCGGAGTGAATCCTGAATCAAACCACGAAATACAATTTCCTCCAGAATAGGGAAAACAAGAACAAGGATGTATAGTGTTGTTGTAACGCGTGTACTAGGTGGTGAGTCGGGAATACCAAGATCGAGCAGTTTAAAAGATATCCAAAAGACAGCACCTACTACACAAGCCAGCCAAAAATCGATTTCTTGCCAGTAATGGCGCTTCAGCGTATCGCCAAAAATATTCGTAGAGTGTGACCGTGTTTCCAACAGTATGGGTAGTTTCATACTAAAATTAGGGACTTATAAAAGTTGTGCTGCTGTATCATGAACAAAGTTGAAATCATTACCTATATCGCCTATTCCCTGCCCGCTGTGGTGATTGCTTTTTTCTGGCTGAAAGCCTCTAAAAAATCTACTACAAATAAAGAAAATTACAAGATTACAGTAAAAGACGGTCTAACTGAACCGGCATCCTTGCATCCTATTATTAATGAAGGTCTTTGTGTTGGTTGCGGAGCGTGCGTACGTGCATGCCCTGAAGGAGAGATTATCGGGCTTATCAAAGGCAAAGCTCAACTTCTGAAACCAACAAAGTGTATTGGTCACGGAGCATGTAAAGCCGCTTGTCCATTTGACGCAATTACATTGGTTTTTGGTACAGAAAAACGCGGTATTGATATACCAAATGTAAGCGAAAATTTTGAAACAAATGTACCGGGGTTATTTATTGCTGGTGAATTAGGTGGTATGGGTTTAATTCGAAACGCAATCACGCAGGGTAAGCAAGCAATGGATGCGATGAGAAAGCACAATTTTATTAAAAGCGGCGACGCAGATGCTTATGATGTAGCAATTGTTGGTGTGGGTCCAGCGGGCTTAGCGGCTACTCTTTCCGCAAAAGAAAATAAATTAAAATATATTACATTAGAACAAGACTCATTGGGTGGCACTGTATTTAATTTCCCGCGCGGTAAAGTCGTAATGACGGCACCTATCGTGTTGCCAATATTTGGCAAAGTAAATTTTAAAGAAACAACAAAAGAAAAATTATTAAAATTATGGCAAGAAGTTGAAAAGAAGTCAGGGATAAAAATAAATTATAAAGAGAAGATGGAAAATATAGAGCCGACTAGAAATGGTTTCAAATTAACCACGAGTAAAGGTGAGTATAAAGTGAAAACTATCTTACTCTCTATTGGTCGTCGAGGAACACCACGTAAGCTTGGTGTTGATGGAGAAGAACTACCGAAGGTTGTCTATAACTTAATTGATCCCGCGCAATATAAAAATAAAAATGTCCTTGTCGTTGGCGGTGGTGATAGTGCGTTAGAAGCTGCCAATAGTATCGCAGTAGAGGAAGGCACTACAGTTTCAATTTCATATCGTAGTGAGTCTTTCTCAAGAGCCAAAGAAAAAAATAGAAAGAAAATATTAGATGCTGAAACCGCTGGAAACATGCAGGTGTTACTTAGCTCTAATGTTAAAAATATAACTGAATCTGGAGTTGAATTAGAACAAAATGGCGAGAAAATAAATTTAAAAAATGATGCTATCTTGGTTTGTGCAGGTGGTATTTTACCTACGCCCTTTCTAAAAGAAATTGGTATTACAGTAGAGACGAAACATGGCACCGTATAAAACATATCAAATCATATTTGCATTTTTTCTAGCCGTCGCTGTTAGTTTACCAAGCTTAGATGTCACTGCCGCTACATTAGATGATGCAAAAAAAGCGGTACGAGTTAAGAATTATAATAAAGCATGGAAGATTTATGTAAAACTTGCAAAAAAAGGTAATACACAAGCTGCTTATGAATGTGGTGTTTTATTAAAAAATGGTAAAGGAGTAAAGAAAAATTTAAAGCTAGCTACCAAATGGATGTTTATGGCAGCAAGAAGTGGCCATGTAAAAGCTCAATATAGCCTGGGAATACAGTATTTGAAGGGTGTTGGGGTTCGAAAAAATTCATCGAATGCTTTTAAATGGTTTAATCGCGCTGCGGATAATGGGCACCTTCGGGCAAAAACACAAATTGCACGCTTGAAAGAAAAAGGTGTTGTAGAAGTTTCCGGTGATGACGAAGAATCATTGCATGAAACTTTGCTCGCAGCCGCACGTAGAAATGAATACACAACAATCACAAATTTAGTAGAGCAAGGTACTGATGTAAACATCACTGATAAATTTGGAAATACAGCCCTTATGTTGGCTGCCGAAGCTGGAAATGTTAAAGCATTGCTTACGTTGATTCGGTTAGGCGCTGATATTAATGCTCAAAATATTTATAAAGAAAATGCATTAATATTAGCCGTAAGGCGTCATAAGCTTAAAAGTATAAATTTATTACTTAAAAATAGAAGCAAGCTTAATACTAAAAATAATGATGGTTCGACGGCATTAATGCTCGCTGCTAAAGCGGGCGATGATAAGATTGTAAAGTTACTTCTTAAGCGTAAAGCTAAAATTTCAATAAAAAATAAAAATAAAATGACAGCCATGATGCTCGCCAGTGTAGCGAATAAAAAGAAGGTTGTTAAGTTATTGCATTCAGCTGGTGCAAAAATACCAAAGGCAAAAACTAGAACGATAACAAAGATAACCAGTAGTAAGGAAATAAATAAACGACGAAATGATTTAGTGAGTGGATGGACTTCTTTAATGGAAGCCGCATGGCGAGGTCAGTTAGCAATCGTTACTGGTTTGCTTAAAGATACTAAAACAAAAATTAATAAGCGTGATAAAGAAGGTCATAGCGCATTGAGTCGAGCAGCATCAAAGGGACATTCAAAAGTGGTTTCTTTGTTAATCGAAAAAGGTGCGAGAATAAATAATATTACAAATGATGGCATGACTCCTCTTATGTGGAGTGCAAAAGCAGGTGATGTGAGCTCTGTTAAATTGCTATTATCGCGTGGCGCGAAAGTTAATGCAGTACAACCTTCTGGAAAGAATGCACTTATGTATGCAGCTCAACAAGGTAGCCTAAAGAATGTAAAGGTAATAATAGCTAATCAGCCCAAAATTGAGAGTTCACAGAAAAATGGTATGAATGCATTGTTATTGTCAGCACGTGAAGGACATTCTAAGATTTTGAACTATTTGCATCAACGTGGAGCAAGATTGAATGTATCGGATAAAGGAGGGCATACAGCTCTTTGGTATTCAGTTCAGAATGGACGCACTAATGTTTTTAAACTTCTATTAAAGCTTGGGGCTGACATAGAAAAGAAAGATAAAGATGGTCATAGCCTTTTATCAATGGCTTCGGCTGCAGGTCATGCAGGAATAGTTCGAACATTACTTGTTAATAAAGCAAATATTGAATCACGAAGTAAAACCAAAAATACGGCACTTATTTTGGCTGCTGATGGTGGACATTTGAAAATTGTAAAGATGCTCATTGCTAAGCAAGCAGACATTAATGTTAAGAATATTTATGGTAATACTGCTTTAATCGAAAGTGTCAAAAATGGACATTTGGATATTATTGGTTTTCTAATCGATAGCGGTGCTAACATAAATACGAGAAATAAAGACAGGAAGACTGCTTTAATGATTTCGAAAAGTACAAAACAATACGAAGTGAGTGCCTTGCTTGAGAAAAAAAGTAATGAGTCATTTTTAGGAATATTCTGAATATTAATAAGAACTTAATTAATTTAGAATCACTAATTTATTAATTACCTGTATCAACATCTTTTACTGTATTATATTCAATATTACAGGAGCCTCTTTTGAACTTAAAGCAAATAAAAATGGCATTATATTCGTTATATTTAACGAATAAGTTTGGATTGAAATTAAAGAAAGCTAAAACTAATTCTGAGTTAAAGCAACTTAGGCTTGAGTATGGTCGCATAATTCTTTCTCGTCTTAATATCGAGGTTAATGTTTCGGGGTTAGATAAATTTGATCATGATGGTCAGTATCTATTGCTTTCGAATCACCGAAGTATTATAGACCCATGTATCATTGAAGTAGCATTAAAGGATACGCGTATTTTAGGTTATTGGGTGGCTAAAAAAGAATTGTACTATTCATTTTTTTTTGGTTTGTTTGTTCGAAATGGAGGTTCGATTTTATTAGATCGAGATGCAATTAAAATGAATAGTTTTTTCTCATCGGTTAAAGCGAACTTAAGCCGGGGCTGTTCAATTTTTGTTTTCCCTGAAGGCACTCGTAATAAGAGCGGAACCGACCTTGGAGAATTTAAGGATGGTTCCCGAATTATTGCCATTAAGAACAAGCTTCCTATGTTGCCTGTTTACATTAAGACAAATGCAAATGAAATATTACATACTGCTATAAATAAACGTGAAAAGGGATTGTGTATAGACATAGAATTTGGGGATGTTATCGATTACAAAGACCGAACTATGGGGCTAGAACAACTGTATAGAGAAAGATTTAAAGAAGCTATTTAAACCATTATTCTAGTTAGAACATAAACTTAGATTTAGAAGTCGTAAATATATCCAACACTAAGATAGTAGCTGGTGTCTTTGCTATTTGTCGTTCCTTTAGAGCGTCTAAAATCATAACCGGTATCAAGTTCCAATCTGAAATTTCGTTTTAAACGATAATCAAAACGTATGGATGGCTTAAACGTTGTTCTATTTGTACCTGTTTTCTGTGTTTGAGTCTCATAACGGAATCGAGGTCGAACCTTCCATTCCTTATTTATTATTATTCTTGAATTAAGATCATATGACGTCGTGTCTGCAGTGCTGCGATTTGATACACGAATACCTATTACGCTGACATCATTGTCTGTTAATAAATTGGTTCCAATAAATTGAAGTCCATAGGATGTTTCATTTCCTGTACCTGGAGAAATAGCAGTTTTCGATAAATTTGATACGGTAATATCACCATTAATTTGATATGTTTTACTTAGTGGTGTTGAACCAGATAAAGCAATAGTTGTATATGTCCCAGTATTATTCTTTGCATCTGTCCGTAATTGTTCTTCACTCGTTGTAGCAACTAATTCTTCAAATGATCTTACTGTTGAACTAAATAAGGCATTACTTGTAGTTAAAGTTGGAGATTGTCGATAATCTAAAACTAAATTAAGTGTGCTAATACTCTTGGTGCCAAATAACCAATTTGATATAACCGTTGCGGTATTTAATTCTGAATAAGATGTATCGTAATCTAATAATGTAAATAGTGAGAAATTTCTTGATACGGTACGAGCTTCCGTACCAATAGCTTCTCGATCAGAAATTCCACTTCTAGTTTGTTTAATAGCATAGAATGTTGCATCCCAATTTTTTATGACGTCGTTCACATCAAGTCCGAGACCAGCAAAATTAGTCTTGGTATTGACGCTATTATCTCGACTACTACGGACTGGATAACCATAACTCATCGTCGCTTTATATTTATTGGATAAAGGATAATCTAGTATTGCACCATCAAAGCGACCTAATATTCCGTAATTATGGCTTGTTTGTCGTCCAATCCGAGTATGAAACTTGGATTTTGTTTGAGTAATATCAGCATAAAGTTTAGATAAGCGTGAATCGTTTTTGTCTTTAGTGTTCAGTGAATCATATCGGTGGCTACCATCAAACTGGAAGCGCATATCGTAGTCTTCACTTCTACGACGAAAGGTTGTTGAAATACTCGTTGATAGAGAGTTATCAATAGTAGAGCTTCCACTTATATCGCTGTCATTTTCTTGATAACGATAAAATTGGAAAACAGTACCGAATGCTGACCATTCTGTTTCTCTTTCTTTACGCTTTCCTGTAGGAGCTCTTTTTTTCTTAGGCTTGAGTCGTGCAGTTAATATTGTTTCAAGGCGCTGTTTAACGCGATCAGAACTTTCACCAGTTGGGTAGTCTTTTAAATATTTACGATAAGCTGCTTTTGCATGAGCAATTTGATTGTTGCGCTCACGAGCTAAAGCTAAATACTCTAGAGCTAATTTCTTCTCCTCGCCTTTAGCAAGTTGATATGCCTTTTTATAATACTGGATAGCCTTTCTATATAGGCTATCTATCATAGCATTTCGACCTTGTTCCATTAAGAACTGCACTTTTTCATTTTTGGATTTACTAACCGATATAAAATCCTTGTCTGGAAGATTGATTTTCTTCGTCTTTTTAATAGGCTTAGATTTCACTACAGGGGCTGGCTTGCTGTCTTCTTCTTTTGCCGCAGTTAAAGTATCTTGCACAAGCCATTGCTTTGCTTTTTCGGTGTTTTCAGGGCTTACAAGGCTTACCCATGCTTTAGGATAGGTTTTCTTGACTGTTGCTAAGGCGATTTTAGCTTTTTTTCTTGTTGAAAAATAACCTATTCTTAATCGATTCCAATGCTTACCACTACTTGTTATTTCAGATAGATAAACATGATGTTTTTTATAAATACCATCTTTAGGAACATTCTTAGTATTAATAGACTCAGGAGTAGACATTAAATTAATGGCATAAAATTTACTTCCAACTACTTCTTCTGTTTCGGTTTTAGAAAACTGTTGTTGTCTGAATTTTTTAGATTGCCCAACTTGATCCAGATAGACGCTAATAATTTTACTGCCACCATCTTGAGTAATATTAAATGTAACTGGGTTTTTAAATTCAAGAGTTAGTACTAGCTGATTTTTTCTTGTGTCTAAGTCTGTGCTGTTGTCATTATTTTCTAATCTAATAGATGTGACGGAAGCATCATTATTTTTCTTTGGCTTAATGATTTCATTAACATGAAGAGAGGATAACGGAAGAAAACGAATCAATAATGGTCTAACATTTATCTTTATTGTTTTTTTACCATTCTCTGTATGGTGATTAACATAGGATACGGATTCGTTAAATCTAATTTTTAATATATAGCCACGGTCATAAGTCTTCAGTGAGTAAAAATCGAGGAAGCGATCCTCATCTTCAGCATGAATTGGAATAGAAAGCATACTTATAAATAATGCTATCAGAAGGCGAGTTAAAGGTTTACGACAAAACATATGTACAGCTTTTAATTTTTATCTACGAAGTAATTTGGTTGGAAAAAAAGTGCCGTTAATGCGTAAACAATAACGGCACAAATTATATAAACGACTAAACATAAGACATAGTTATTTTATTATTTTAATTAAAACCATTGCTATTAGGTCTATGTCGATTGCTTTGAGCTCCCTCACCACGAACATGACAAGCATCAGTACAGTCTCTTAACTCACTTACAGTGTAGTTGGTACCAGGGTTTGAATTTTTCTCATGCGCGCCTCTGTCATATTTATTAGCATGACAGCCTGCACAATCAGGTTTATACGTTGGGAGATTATTCCAGCTTACTAGTGATGAATTACTGGTATGGCATTCGGTACATCTTTGAATATTGCTGCCGTGGTCACCAGGGTAATCTGGAGAGCTATGATCATACCTTGGTCGAGTTGTCCACCTTGCACCAGGATCATGGCACACATCACATACACGTGAGGTAGCAAAATGCGTAGCTTGATCTTTATCATCTCGATGACAATCTAAACAACTTCCAGGAGTAGCCACATCAGAGTGAACGAAAATAATACGTTTCCAATCTTTAGGATTAAATGTGTGACATGTTTCACAATTAGTCGACGCCGTGTGATTAGTTCGTGGAGCATCATTGATATGGCACTGTGCACATGTTGTTACACCCGTGTGATCCCATTTAGCACCTTTGAAGGTCGTAAACTGATTGGGAGGTATATGGCAGTCATCACACACATTTGAGCTTGGAACATGTAGCCCTGCTGCGCTTTTACCTGGAACACCTGAAATAGCGCCATTATGACAACTAAAACACTTGCCCGCTGCATCACCATGAGGGTTCGCACCTAAGAAATTAGTGTACTTGGTCGCTATATGGCAGTCTTCACAAATATTTGAGCTTGGTAGATGTCCGCTATTCTTGTTTCTAGCAACACTACCATTATGACAACTAAAACAGTTTGTAGTGACATCTGGATGAGCCAGTACAACACCAGTGGTCCACGATGTGTAGGTTGTATCGGTATGACAATCTTCACAAGGTGCAGTAGTTGCCAAATGAGTGCTTGATTTTTGTTGTCCGCTAGTTGAACCGTTATGGCACGTTGCGCAACCTGTGGTGACACTAGGATGTGTAAACGTTACACCACTTGTCCACGAAGTGTAGGTTGTACTTGTATGGCAATCTTCGCAAGGGGCAGATGTAAGCACATGGCTAGCCGATTTTTGTTGCCCACTGGTTGAACCGTTATGGCATGAGGCGCAGCCTGTTGTAACGTTAGGATGAACAAACGTTACACCACTTGTCCACGAAGTGTAGGTTGTGCTGGTATGACAAACTTCACAAGCTTGTGTAGTGAATACATGCCCGCTCGATTTTTGTTGTCCACTGGTTGAGCCGTTATGACAAGAGGCGCAACCGGTCGTAACATTAGGATGATTAAAGGTTACGCCTGTTGTCCATGAAACATAGCCGGTACTTGTATGACAATTTTCACACGCTTCCGAAGTTTGCACATGCTCTCCAGATTTTTGTTTACCACTGGTAGAACCATTATGACAAGACGCGCAACCCGTTGTGACATTAGGATGGTTAAAGATGACCCCGGATGTCCATGATGTAAACGTTGTACTGGTATGGCAAGTTTCACACGCTGCGGAAGTTTGTACATGGCTACTCGATTTTTGTTTGCCGCTAGTAGAACCGTTATGGCAAGAAGCACAGCCTGTTGTAACGTTAGGGTGAGCAAAACTCACACCTGAAGTCCATGATGTAAAGTTGTTGGTATTTGTATGGCAACTTTCACAAGGTGCAGAGGTTTGTACATGGTTGCTTGATTTTTGCTGGCCGCTAGTAGAACCATTATGACAAGACTCACACCCTGTTGTGACATTAGGATGGTTAAATGTTGCTTCCCAATTAGATGTTGAGAGGTGACAATCAGCACAGTCATTCGAGCTCGTAACATGAGAGCTCGATTTGCCTGTAGCCGTTACGCCGTTGTGGCAAGTTACACAAGTATCGGTGATATCTGCATGATCAAATCTGGCTGGCGACCATGAACGAGTAGAGTGGCAGTTAACGCATGTATCACTGCTTCGAACATGGTTGATTGTTTTGCCTGTAGCAGTATTACCGTTATGGCATGATTCACAAGAACCGGTAACGTTACTGTGATCAACTGCAGCATCACTAAAGCTTACCTCAGTGTGGCAATCGTCGCAGGTATCGCTACTTTGAATATGGTTTGAATGTTTTTTAGTCGCGCCCATTTCAGCAATACGGGAGTGACAAGCTTCACATTGTTTAGGTGTGCCTTTAAATATACCGCGAGTATGGCAAGTATTACAGGATACGCGTTGATGGGAGCCGGATAAAATAAAGCCAGTCGTGTCGTGATCAAACTTGGCTTTTTTAGCAAGAGCGGGGGAAGTGGATAACATTAATGTTAATCCAACAATTGCGAGTAGAGAGATAGGTAGATTTAAACCTGCGCGTAATCGAGACCATAAGTTTGTATGTAACATGCTTCCATTGCCTTTATCGTTGAGTCAGAGGGGGATCCTTTCTGAACAAAAAAACCGGGCAAAGTCAATTTCGCCTAGTTTCTAAAGTGTAGATCGTTAAAAGATTTGGTGGTATGACAGCGGTCACATCTTTTGCCAAATTGCCGATCATGAATGTCATCACCTGCATGGCAAGCAATACAGGTACGTGGTGAGCTTTCTATGCGTTTTACCGCTTTAGTATGACAGGCTTCACATAATACCTTTTTGTGCTTACCCGTAATTTTAAATTTAGTTTGTTTATCATGATTAAAGCGCCAAATTTTCCAGCCATTGGGGTTATGACAAGCATTACAGTTTTCGCCTAATTTTTGTTCATGAACATCATCCTGCTCATGGCAACTAAAACAAGCAATTTTAGCTGTTTTGTAGGTATTGCTTAAATGGCACTCTTCACAAGGTGTTGTGGCATGTAGTCCGATAAGAGGCAGGCGGGTTAAATCATGGTCAAAACGTACTTTAGCATTCCATGCTTTTTCGTTGTGGCATTTTTGACACTTTTTACCCTGTTGGCCTCGATGTACATCATCTACTTTATGGCAACTAATACATTTTGTAGGCGTTTTAGTCTTATATAGAGTGCCTTTGTGGCAGCCAATACAGCTGGCGGTTTTATGTTTACCTTTTAGTTTGTATTTAGTGTCTTTGTCGTGATTAAACTTAAGTTTTTTCCAAGAAGATGTTTTATGACACTTCTCACATTTGTTATTAAACTTTCCGTGGTGAGTATCATCCTGTTTATGGCAAGAAATACATGTTTTCTTTATTTCAACTTTGTATGGATCTTTCTTGTGACAGTTTACACATATCAACTGTTTATGACGTCCGGTAAGCGGGAAGTCAGTATCTTTTGAATGATCAAATTTTAATTTTTTCCAACCACGAGGAGAGTGACACTTCTGACATTTTTTACCATTATTTCCACGATGTACATCATCAAGTCGATGACATGATACACAAGCTTTCGGTGTTTTAATGTAACGATCATTCGGGTGGCAAGTGGTGCAATCTACTTTTTTATGTTTGGCTTTTAATGGGAATTTAGTTTTCTTGTGGTCATATTCAATTTTAGACCATGCTTCTTCCTGATGACATGATTTGCAGTTGGTTAAATATTTTTTGCCCATGGTTTTATTATGTGGGCTAGCCTTTTTATGACAGCTATGACACTTGCCTGATGTATCACGATAAGGTTTTTTATTTTTATTTTTTTTAGTTTCTTTATGACACTGTTCACAACGAACACTATTATGCGTTCCACGTAGTGGGAAATTAGTGAACTGGTGGTCAAAGGTTGCCTTGTCTAATTTAACAATGTCTGCGTTACGTCCCTTATGGTCGGTATGGCATAACTGACATTCTTGTCGTTTTATTTTTTTTGATTTCCCATGAAAGCCTCTTTTAGTTTTTAGATCTTTTTTAATTTTCTTATGGCATTCTACACATTTCTTAGTCTGACTTTTCTTTTCAAACGATATATGACACTTAGAACACTCCTCTTCATATTTAGCATGGCCCTCAATAAGCTTTCCAGGCATAAGTAAAGATTCAAGCACGTGATCGGCCAAGACAATTCCTGGTAGACAAAGACAAAGCAAAAGTAGTAATGCTTTTGTAAATGGATGATTTTTATTTTTTTTAATCATGATTAATACATATGAACTGCAATAACATGGACAATGCCACTAACAACTAACATAACAAATAATGGTAAATGCAGAACATGCCAAAGTGAAAACAATCGTTCGTATAATTTTAGTTCGGCAACTTTACGAATTGTTGATGTGTAAATTAAAAGAGTTTCTCTTACTCCATGGATCATTTCTTTTTGATATGAGCTGTTCCAATTTTTATCCTTTGCTCGACGTCTAATGCCTTTTTTTATACCGCTCATTAGCGAGTAGTAAATCCATTTTGTGTAAATAACGTTAATAGGTAAATGTAAAACACCAATGACAAAGCTACGATGTTTCAATATGGACTTTTCATATTTTTTCAACATGTTTACCACTTTCTCTGAAAGGGAAACATCTTTACCTAAAACACCGCGCGCATTTTTTAATTCTTCACGTAATTCTTTAATTGTTGCTTGCTGACCATATAATGAGATATGAATTTTGACATAGATGAAACGTCCTACGAACCCACTTAAGGCAACAACAATCATACTGCCTAATGCAATATTGCTGTTTACTGAACCGAGATTGAAGTTTGAATGAAACATTATAAGAAGGGGGCCTATTACTCCAAGCAGCATGTGAGTTCTAAACCAATATTTTACCGCGCCAAAACCTCTAAAAAATCGAACGTATTTTCGAACAGGGTAGAGCAGCAAGACTAACATCGCGCTGCCACCGATAATGCCGAGCGCATAGCCCCAGCCATCTTCAGGACTTAGGTTTGACTGATCTTTTGTCACCCAACCAAAATACAAAATAATGGAGCAGACAATAACGGTATACAAAATAGAATGGTCTTGCTTGTATACTCGTTGGTTTTTCTCAATATTTAGGTCGGTAGCAGCCATCCGTACAGTACCTCAAGTCGATTAATCGCTGAGCAATTAATATAAAAAAATTAAAGTCCTTAAGTATAGGAGTCAAAAGAGATAAAATAAAAGAGAAAATAAACGTTCTGTGATGAGTATTGTCATTATTAGCTTATTAATTGCTTCTTAAGCGTGTATTCTTCCTCTTAAATATAAATAACGAGTTTTAGATGTTTAAATCATTACCTGCATATACCAACAGCAAAGTACTATCGGTTAAAAAACTAGCTGTTGAAAAACAAGATCGATGGTTGTTTAAAAATATAAGTTTTGATCTTCAGCCTAAAGAAGTGCTGCACCTGGAAGGTGAAAATGGTTCAGGCAAAACAACACTTTTGCGAGCGTTATGCGGCCTCACTATTGCTGATGAAGGTGATATTTATTGGGACGATAACTCGATTCAGAAACAGCCATACGATTACCATTTACAGCTAAGTTATGTTGGTCACAGCGACGGGATTAAACAAGATTTAACCGTATTGGAAAACCTGCGTGTAGCGATGGTATTATCGCGCTCTATATATAAGGTGTCGGACAAACAGATATTAACTGAGATTTTAAAGAATATTGGGCTTGAAAATAAAGAAGACACCCTTGCCTTCCATCTATCTGCAGGCCAACGTAGACGTCTGGCTTTTGCGCGTTGTTTACTTAATGACAGTTCATTATGGATTTTAGATGAACCTTTAACCGCGCTTGATACCAAAGGTATTGGTTTTATCGAACAAGCGATACAAGCACATATTGAACGTGGGGGATTAGCTGTTATTACTTCGCATCAGCCACTAAACGTCAATAATGTGCGCTGTACTCGATTAAATTTATCGGCAGTGGCGTAGTATGAGTGTGTTGCAAGCTTTCTTAATAATACTACAGCGCGATTTATTGCTTGCTGTACGACACCGCGCTGAGTTAATGAACCCAGTACTATTTTTTGTACTTGTGGTTATTTTATTTCCCCTGGGAGTAGGAGCCGAAATAAGTATTTTGGCTAAAATTGCACCGGGTGTTATCTGGATTGCTGCGTTGTTATCAGCACTTTTAAGTTTAGATAGAATTTTTCGTACCGACATGGAAGACGGTTCATTAGAGCAGATGCTAATCAGCGCTCAGCCTATGTCATTATTAATCCTGGCGAAAATTATTGCTCACTGGATGATAACCGGTTTACCGGTTGTTCTGGTCGGCCCGTTATTAGCTTTATTTTTAGGTTTATCCATGGATGGAATTGAGACTTTGTTTTATACCCTTTTAGTTGGTACGCCTATTCTGAGCGCAATTGGCTCGGTCGGTGTGGCGCTTACCGTTGGTTTACGTCGTGGAGGTGTGATACTGTCATTATTGGTTTTACCTCTTTACGTTCCCGTATTAATATTTGCAAGTCAGGCCGTTGGTGCGGCAGCTGCGGGTTTCCCTACAGTTGCGCCAATCGCGATGTTGAGTGCTTTGTTGTTACTGTCCTTAAGCTTAACGCCTTGGGCAGCATCTTCAGCATTAAAAATGAGTGTGAGTTAGTTTTATGATTATGCGTTTTATTTATAAACTGGGTTCTCCCCCCTATTTCTATGCTTTAAGTGGCAAATTGCTTCCGTGGTTGACCGGAATTTGCTTCATTTTATTTGCTACAGGATTATACGGAGGCCTAGTTCTCGCACCTGCCGATTATCAACAGGGCGATAGTTTTCGTATTATTTATATTCACGTGCCTGCGGCGTGGTTATCACTATTTGTCTATATGGTGATGGCATTTAGTGGTGCGATGGCGCTTATTTGGCGCATTAAAATTGCTGAAATCATTTTAATTAATAGTGCGCATATTGGTGCGGTGTTTACTTTTTTAGCGCTTGTTACCGGTTCAATCTGGGGTAAACCTATGTGGGGTACCTGGTGGGTTTGGGATGCACGTTTAACCTCGGAATTACTATTATTATTCCTTTATTTAGGTATTATTTCTTTATACGGAGCCATAGACGATAAGCGTAAAGCTGCCAGAGCCGTTGCAATACTTGCACTTGTTGGCGTCGTTAATATTCCAATCATTCACTATTCAGTAGAGTGGTGGAGTACTTTACATCAAGGCCCAACCGTTACTAAGTTTGATAAACCTTCGATAGATATTCGTATGTTTGTGCCGTTAATTCTTATGGCGTTTGCTTATAAATTTTTTTACGTGATTGTGGTTTTATTACGAGCACGAAATGATTTGTTGTGGCGTGAACGACGTAGCCAATGGGTTGCAACTTTATTAAAAGGAGATAGTTAATATGGAAGCATTTAATAACTTTCTTCATATGGGGGGCTATGCGAGTTATGTTTGGTCATCTTACGGAATAGCTTTAGTCTTTTTTGCTTGGAGTATTGTGTCTCCTTTAAGAGAAAAAAAGCAATTAGAAAAACGTATTCGGAACATTATTAAAGATGAGCGGTCTTAGTCTGTAATCTTAATATTGGTTCTAGTTTTAATTTTTGAAATACATGTAAGCATCAAAATAGATAAGTAGCTTGGAGAAGTACAATGCACCCCCTTCGTAAACGTCGATTAATACTCATCATGGTTATGGTCAGTGGTATTGCTGTAGCAACTGGATTTGGTTTGGTTGCCTTTAACCAAAATTTAATGTTCTTCTTCACACCTTCCGATGTGCAAGCGGGTAAAGCGCCTGCAGATCGTTTATTTAGAATGGGTGGAATGGTTGTTGATGGCAGTGTGAAAAAATCTACTACAAATGTTGATGTAGCATTTGATATAACGGATAACGAAAAAACAGTCACAGTAAAATACAGCGGTATCTTGCCTGATTTATTCCGAGAGGGACAAGGCATTATTACAAAAGGTAAGTTAAATTCAAAAGGTGAATTTATTGCTGAAGAAGTGTTAGCGAAACATGATGAAAATTATATGCCTCCTGAGGTTGCAGCTACCATGAAGAAAAAACCTCAATATATAAAGGAATAAAAAAGTGATACCTGAAATTGGACAGTTTGCCCTAGTTGTTGCTTTAGTTTGTGCGGTAGTACAGGCAACACTGCCGCTAGTTGGCGCAGCAAAAAATATTCCTGCCTGGATTAGTGTTGCTCGACCAGCGGCTCAAGCGCAATTCATAAGTTTAGCCGTTTCTTTTGCCTGCTTGGTTTATGTTTTTATTCAAAGTGATTTTTCAGTTTTATATGCAGCCGAAAACTCAAATACTAAACTTCCTCTACAGTTTCGTATCTCAGCCGTATGGGGGGCTCATGAAGGTTCCTTATTATTATGGGCTTTAACATTAGGCATATGGACTTTTGCGGTTACTATCTTTAGTAAAAAAATTCCTGATGTAATGATTGCTCGTGTACTGGCTATTATGGGTTTAATCAGTATTGGTTTTATACTGTTTATTTTAATGACATCAAATCCTTTTGAACGTATTTTCCCTGTTCCACTTGAAGGTCGTGATTTAAATCCATTACTACAAGATTTTGGTTTAGTGATACATCCGCCAATGCTTTATATGGGTTATGTTGGTCTATCTGTTGCGTTTTCATTTGCGATTGCGGCAATGATGGCTGGCCGACTTGATGCCGCATGGGCGCGTTGGTCTCGTCCATGGACAAGTATTGCCTGGGTATTTTTAACAGTAGGCATTGCTCTTGGAAGTTGGTGGGCATATTACGAACTAGGATGGGGTGGCTGGTGGTTTTGGGATCCAGTAGAAAATGCTTCTTTTATGCCTTGGTTAGTGGCTACGGCCTTAATTCATTCGTTAGCGGCTACAGAGAAGCGCGGTTGCTTTAAAGCCTGGACGGTATTGTTAGCTGTATTTGGTTTCTCGTTAAGCTTGCTTGGAACATTCTTAGTACGTTCGGGCGTATTAACATCAGTGCATTCTTTTGCAAGTGATCCTGAGCGCGGTCTATTTATTTTAATCTTCTTGATATTAGTCGTAGGCGGTTCATTAGTTTTATACGCCTGGCGCGCACCTTCAATTAAATCGACAAGTCGTTTTACCTTTTTCTCGAAGGAAACAGCGTTACTTTTAAATAATATTCTTTTGGTGGTTGCGACAGCAACAATTTTATTAGGTACATTGTATCCGTTAGTCGTTGATGCATTAAGCTTAGGTAAAATTTCAGTTGGCCCTCCTTATTTTAATAGTGTGTTTGTTCCAATAATGGTACCGCTGGTTGCTTTAATGGCCGTTGGTGTATTAATTCGTTGGAAAGAAGATACTGTTCAACGTTTGCAAAAACACTTACTCACCTATTTTGCTATTAGTTTGATCTTAGGTTTGTTAGGAACCGCATTAATGCCAAGCTTTACTTTGGGTTCGGTTATTGCCATGACGTTAGCGTGGTGGGTTGTTCTTAATATGGGTTATAACTTTATGCTCAGGTTTAAGAATAAAGCAATTTCCTGGAACGGTTTAAAGAAAACACCACGTGCGATATACGGTATGCATGTAGCACATATAGGTATTGCAGTATTTACTATTGGTGTGACTTTAACATCGGTTTATTCAACAGAGAAAGACGTGATGTTAACCCCGGGTGAATCTTTTTCGCTTGCAGGATATGATTTTAAATTTGCAGGTGCAAGCCGGATTGTTGGTCCAAATTACCAAGGTGATCGTGGTCAGGTAACCGTGACAAAGGGTGATGAGATTATCGCTAAAATGGAACCGGAAAAACGCATTTATAATGTACGTCGTAGTCCAATGACTGAGGCCGCGATTGATGCTGGCATCACCCGTGATTTATTTGTTGCAATGGGTGAGCCGCGTGGCAAAGACGGTGGCTGGGCATTGCGTTTATATCATAAACCTTTTATTCGTTGGATATGGTTAGGTGCTTTGATTATGGCTTTTGGTGGTTTATTGGCGGCAACTGATAAGCGTTATCGTAAAACTAAATAGGTTGGTTGTAATATGTTAAAGCTTAAGTTCCTTATTCCCCTGATTGCATTTTTTGTATTAGTGGCACTGCTTTTTGCAGGGCTGAGTAATGATCCGCGTCGAGTCCCCTCGCCATTGGTGGGTAAGCCTGCTCCTGCATTTGAATTGCCACGTTTAAGTGATCCTAGCGTTACATTTAAACCGCAAGTTTTATTAGGCAAAGTGTGGGCGTTAAATATTTGGGCGTCATGGTGTGCTGGCTGTCGAACAGAGCATCCTGTTTTAAACGAACTAGCAAGACAGGATCTTATTAGCATTGTTGGTTTTAATTACAAGGATACCAATGCTCAAGCTCAAGCTTGGTTAAATCAATACGGAAATCCTTATCGTTTAGTTGTAACGGATCAAAAAGGAACGGTCGGTTTTGATTACGGCGTTTATGGTGTACCTGAAACATTCTTTATTGATAAGCAAGGTATCATTCGTTATAAGCATATTGGACCAATTAGTTATAAAGACTTAACTGAAAAAATTATTCCTTTAATAAAAGAACTCAAAGCCGAGAGCTGATTCTTTTCATCTGAATTTTGTATTAGGTAATATTGATTATGCGTGCATTTACATTTTTATTTGTTTTAGTGATTGTAGGACTGCAATTGAATTCAGCTCATGCTCGTGTAGAGTTTCGGGAGTTTGATAAGCCTGAAGTTGAAGCACGTTACAATAAATTAGTTGATGAACTACGTTGCCTGGTTTGCCAGAATCAAAATTTAAAAGGTTCGAATTCCGATCTTGCGAAAGATATGCGTAATAAAGTTTTTGAAATGATTTCTGCAGGTAAAACCAATAAAGAAATTGTTGATTACATGGTTGCACGTTATGGCGATTTTGTTTTGTACAAACCTCCCTTTAAGCCAATGACCTTAATGTTGTGGCTAGGGCCGTTGTTATTTCTTATTATTGCCTTAATTTCAGTAATACGAATCGTTAAACAGGGTAACAAAGCAAATTCAATTGACGATCTCAGCGACGAAGAGCATAAACGTGCTCAAGCATTATTAAACAAGGGTGACTCATAATGATCGGTTTTATGTTTTCAGCAATAGTATTACTTATTATCGTTATATGGTTAATTGCACCGGCTCTGCTTGGTAAACGTAAAATTAATCAAGATGATAGAGATGCACAAAACGCTGACATAGCAAAAGAACGCTTAGCGGAAGTAGCCTTGCGTTTAGAACAAGGTGACATTTCTCAAGAAGAATTTGAACAAACACAAAAAGAAATAGAACTCTCGTTATTACAAGATGTTTGTGATGGTGATGAGAAAGCAACTGTTTCTCCAAAAATTGAGAGAAATGCTTTTGTGATAATAACTGCAATTCCTCTTATGGCTTTAGCTTTATATTGGTTATGGGGATCACCCGATAGTATGAATCTTGGTCCGCAATCTAATATGACATCAGCCAATGTTTCTCAGAATTCGAATGCCCCCCAGAACTCAAATACAGTACAGGTTCCAATGGATCCTAATGCTAAAAAGCATGTTGGTTCAGTTGAGGAAATGGCCGAGTTATTAGAAACGAAACTAGAAAAAGATCCAAAAAATCCTAATGGTTGGTACACACTCGCTCGCACCTACATGTCATTGAAAAAATATGATAAAGCGATTGTTGCTTTAAAACGTTTGCGAGGTTTAGTCGGGGATGATGCGACGGTTTTAATTACCCTTGCCGATGCAATGACGATGTCACGAAAAGGCCGAATGGCTGGTGAACCATTTGAATTAATTAAAAAAGCGCTTAAGTTACAACCGAATGATCCAACGACGTTATGGCTAGCTGGACTAGGTTATGAAGAAGTTGGAGATTCTAAAACAGCCGTCAAACTCTGGAAACAATTATTACCTTTAGTGGCGGCTGAACCTAATTCTTTACATCAAGTTCAGTCTTTGATTGCTGCTGCAGAACGTAAAATGGGGTTAACGCCAACGGTTGAAGTCGGTAAGCCCGTTACTATGCCAGCATTACAACTAGCGCCACAACAAAATTCACAAGTGAGTTCAAATCCTGTCGGTGTTGGAGCAAGTATTACTGTATCGGTTAAGTTATCAGCTGATAACAAGTCAAAAGTATCACCTAATGATTTTGTACTTGTATACGCGCGTGCGGCTAAAGGACCCAGAATGCCGTTGGCGATTGTCAGAAAGCAAGTGAAAGACTTACCAATGACATTTACTTTAGACGACAGTATGGCAATGCAACCGACAATGAAGCTTTCAAACTTTCCTGAAGTAAATATTATCGCTCGTATCTCTAAACTAGGCCAAGCAATGCCTCAAAGTGGTGATCTACAGGGTCAATTTGGACCTGTGACAGTGAAAGGTGCAAAACCTGTTACAGTCGTTATTGATAAGGTCTTACCCTAAGACTGTACTGTCTGAATAGTGCTATCGATATACAATTTGTTTTTGTCTGTAGCGACTATAGATTAAATGTAACCTATTGAATTTACTTGGTTTTTATTGTGCTTATCTTAAATACTTGATTCTTTCGGCAAATGGATTTAGCTTGACAGACAGCATCATCTAGTCTAATTTTACATCACTTTAGACTAATTCTAAATCTTGAAGTTTACTCGGATATCTAGCTTTTATTTCGAGCTTAAGTCTTAAAACAAGTATTACATGTTGTACAAACAGTCTTTAGCATAGACTGTTTATTATCTATCAATATTGATAACAAAAAGAGGTGACATTATGTCCTTAAAAGGAAGTAAAACTGAACAAAACTTGAAAGATGCATTTGCTGGTGAGTCTCAAGCAAATCGTCGTTACTTATATTTCGCAGCAAAAGCAGATGTTGAAGGTTACAACGATGTTTCAACAGTTTTTCGTTCAACTGCTGAAGGCGAAACTGGCCATGCACACGGTCACTTGGAATATTTAGAAGAAAGTGGCGATCCTGCAACGGGTTTACCTATTGGTGCAACTAGCGATAACTTGAAAGCAGCTATTGCCGGTGAAACTCATGAGTACACTGATATGTATCCAGGTATGGCTAAAGCAGCTCGTGAAGAAAAATTTGATGAAATTGCAGACTGGTTCGAAACATTAGCCAAAGCTGAACGTTCACATGCTAATCGCTTCCAAAAAGCATTAGATAATCTAGACGATTAAGCCCCCCTGATAGCCTGACATCTTTAACGTATTTAAAGGTGTCGGGCTATTTTTATTTAATTTAAGTAATTATACCAAATAAGGATTCGGCCATGGCACGTGAAGGTAGTTTAGAAGCCCCCACTCGTCATCCTCTTAATTGGAAGGATGCTTCGTTTTATAATGAAGATGAGTTATTTGGCGAGCTTGAACGTGTCTATGATATTTGTCACGGTTGTCGGCGTTGCGTTAGTTTATGTAATTCCTTCCCTACCTTATTTGATTTAGTTGATGAGTCCAGCACCATGGAAGTTGACGGTGTTGCTAAACAAGATTATTGGAAAGTCGTTGATCATTGTTATTTATGTGATCTCTGTTATTTAACTAAATGTCCCTATGTACCGCCGCATGAGTGGAATATCGATTTTCCACATTTAATGTTGCGTGCAAAATCGATTAAGTTTAAACAACATGGCGCTTCCAGCCGAGACATTATGCTCTCTGCTACCGATACTGTGGGCAAAATCATTGGTCAGCCGATAACGGCACAATTAACAAATATGGCCAACAAATTAAAGCCTATTAGAAAATTAATGCAGGCAGGTATTGGTATACATGCGGATGCAATATTGCCTCCATATCAAAGTAAATCTTTTCGTTCTAGTTTTAAAAGCTCTCAAGTTACCAAGATTGATGCCGGAACGAAAACAACAGGTAAAGTCGCTTTATTTGCAACCTGTTATTGTAATGTTAATGAGCCAAAATTAAATGAAGATCTTGTTAGTATTTTTGAGCACAATGGTATTCAAACATCGATAGCAGAAAAAGAACAATGCTGTGGAATGCCTAAGTTAGAGCTAGGTGACTTGGATGCAGTAGAAAAAGCCAAACAAGTTAATATTCCGGTCTTAGCAAAACTTGTCGATGAAGGATTTGATTTGGTTGCCGCGGTACCTTCTTGCGTATTGATGTTTAAGCAAGAATTACCTTTAATGTTTCCTAATGACGTAGATGTACAAAAAGTACAACAAGCATTTTACGATCCGTTTGAATATCTTATGTTAAGACATAAAGATAAAAAGCTAAAATTAGATTTTAAAAAGCCTTTAGGTAAAATTGCTTATCAAGTCGCTTGTCATTTAAGAGTGCAGAAAATAGGGCTTAAAACCCGAGATATTTTACAGCTTGTTCCAGACACTGAGGTTATGCCGATTGAACGATGTTCCGGGCATGATGGTACTTATGCAGTAAAAGTTGAGTTTCATGATATTTCAATGAAGATTGCTCGACCTGTTGTGAATAAAGTAAAACAATTTGATGCGGACTATTATTCTAGCGATTGCCCAATGGCAGGTCATCAGATTGAAAATGGCTTAAAAGATAATAGCGAGCCAACACATCCATTAAATTTGCTTCGTAAAGCATACGATATATAAATTATTAAGGCTTACAAAAAAGCCTGGAAAGAGACTGAAAATGAAAAAATTAAGCCGTGAAGACTTATTCTCCTTAGAAGAATATTCGACAAAAAGAGCAGAGTACCGCAGTTCGGTTATTGAACATAAAAAAAGCCGCCATGTAGCATTAGGTGAAAATGCAACATTATATTTTGAAGATCGATTAACACTTCAATACCAGATACAAGAAATGTTACGCATTGAAAAGATATTTGATGCAGATGGAATAAATGAAGAACTGAGTGCTTATAATCCTCTTATACCTGATGGTTCAAACCTCAAAGCAACTTTTATGATCGAATATTCCGATGCTGAAGAACGTCAACGTGTCCTTGAAACACTGGGTGGAGTTGAAGATAAGGTTTGGGTACAAGTTGAAAAACATGACAAGGTATATGCTATTGCCGATGAAGATATGGACCGAAATCGTGATGAAAAAACTTCGGCTGTTCATTTTATGCGATTTGAATTAAATAAAGAAATGATTGCTGATTTAAAAACAGGAAGTACTCTATCAATGGGAATTGACTACGAAGGGTTTATGCAAAATGTTTCGCCGGTTTCTGAAAGTATACAACAAGCATTAATTAAAGACCTGGACTAATTACAGAGCTTGTTTAATTAAAAATATGGACTAATTATTTAAAATATGAACATCTCGTTGTGGGAATGGAATAGTAATTTTATTATTTTTAAATGATTTCCAAATCGCTAAATTAATATCAGATTTTACACTGCCCACACCTTTTTCAGGATCATCTAACCACAATCGCAATTCTAATTTTATACCGCTATCTTCGAATGCGACTAGGTGTACAACCGGATCAGGTTTTTTTAATATTCGTGTCGATACACAACATGTATCAAGCATAATTTGCATGGCTTGCTCGACATCATCATTGTAGCTGATTTGTACTGGAATCTTAACGCGAACATGTTTATCACTATAACTCCAATTCGTTACCTCGGAAGTGATAATGTTTTCATTTGGAATTAATGTTTCAACACCATCCCTGTCTTTAACAACAATATAGCGAGCATGGAGCGCAACAACCCAACCAAAACGATCACCAATACTAATAACATCACCAGGCTTAATTGAGCGGTCGAATAATAAAATAAAGCCACTAATAAAATTACTTGCAATACGTTGTAAACCAAAACCTAAACCGACACCTATGGCACCACCAAAAACGGCTAATGTTGTTAAATCTATACCGACACTATTTAAAGCAATGAGAATCGCAACACTATAAAGAATAACGTTAGCAAACTTAGTCAAACCGACCTGCATACTTGAACTAAATATTTTTGAACGCTTTGTACGGTGTTCTATTAAAGCAATTAGCCATCTTGCAACCACAATGTAAATTGCTACGATTATAAAAAATTTTAGAACAGATAGTATTGAAATACGATTATCACCAAAGTTAATCGCTGAGCTATCTAATGTACTTAAAATATGAGGTAACAGCCCGAGTAGATGTAAAGCGACAACACTCCAAATACTAATGCTGATAAATCCTTCCCAGGCACGCAGGCTTGGAGATTTGATAAAAGCTCGACGTAAGCTATAGACAGAAATTCGTATAGCAGCAAGAGAAAGAAGTAACGGAATAATAATATTTAGTATCGAAGTGGCTATATTCAGTAAAGGGAAAATATGTGAGCTTAGATAGACGATTGCTAAGACTGAAACTGGAAAAACAATATAACCCGATCCTCTAAGTACGAAACGTGATATGCCTTTATGTTCATCTTCACCAAGTTGGATATGTAAAAAAGAATTCCATGCAAGGTTAATACGCCATGCAAGAAAAACTGCAATCAGGGTAATTCCAATTTGCAAAATAGAATCGACTATAAGGAACTGTTGGATTTTATTGAAAAATAATTCTTTGAAAGATTGCATAAATAAAATTAACCAAATGAGTGTGAGCTTCGAACTATATATAGATAAGTATGTTATTTGAATTTGGTGAAAATTTTAACAGTTAGTGAAGGTTATTTGAAATTAATTTAAATTTAGTTAACCATACGTGGAAATTACTTAATATTACTATAGTGAATAGGAATTGAGCATAGTGCACTAGATTGTGAATAAAAGATATTTCAATTGATAGTTTAGTACACAAATACTCTAGGAGTTTAGATTTGATCTAATTATTTTGTTTGTACATATTATTATGGATTAGATGGCTTATTTAGATACAAATACTTCTATTCACCATCTTCTCGTAAAAAGCATCGGTTATATCAATAAGTTTATATATTAATTTAAATGAGACTTTCATATACTTAAAGTAGTAAAGCAGTCTTGAGTGACCTGTTTAATTATAAAAGGAATAATATGACTGATTATAACAATATACTAGTTGCAATTGATTTCTCCGATGCTGTTGATACTGTTATCCAAAAGGCTGTAGAGGTGGCGCATCGGAATCATACTCAATTTACCGTACTGCATGCAGTGGAATTTTCCCCTCCACCTGGCATCGGTTATGATCTGGCGCCGATATCGGATTGGACGATGTATAGTGAGGTATTAATTAAAAATGCAACTGAAAGTTTGAAAAAACTATGTGATAAGCACCAATTGACAGAGGTCAAGCCAGTTGTTGTTTTGGGAGCTACCAAATATGAAATTTGCAATTATGCAAGTGAGCACGACTGCGATTTGATTATTATGGGATCTCATGGTTACCATGGCATTCGTAGGTTACTGGGGTCTACCGCCAATGGGGTGTTACATGAAATGCCTTGTGATGTGATGGTGGTGAAAATAACTGAATAGCAAAGGATGCTAAAAATAGTAAAACTAAATCAAAAGTATTTATTTTGTAAAGTTAAGAATAGGCTGGGTAGGGTAAGCTCGTTTACATTCATCTTCAGAAGTTTTAACTAATGCACGTTGGAAAGTGGCATCAGCGGCAATCCATTCTTCTCTTAACTCATCACTGAGACCTGTTTCTGTTATCGAATCGGAAAGTAGTTGTGCACGATATTCATAAAGTTCGTTAGTAATAACCATATGTTGATGTGCAGACTTGGGCACTTTTCCTGAATAACATTTTGGCCCGCCCATAAACTGAATCATAAAATCAGTTTGTTGATCTTCTAATAGTTCTTGAGGTTTATCTGTAAAGTATTTGCTTAGCCAGGGATCGGCATAGGCTTTGTCATAGAATATTCTATGTACTTTCACGTAGGTTGGTTTGCCACCTAAGCGATCATAAAGTGTATTATCTATGGACATACTTCTCATCCTACTAAATAGTCATCTGTTGGCGGTTATATCGGCAACAGCAAGTATGAACTTAAACTTATTATGGGTTTAAGGTTCAGAGGGGAGATAATAACTTACTGATTTAATAGGGTATTTATATAGAAGATTGCTTAAAGCTAGGCTAATGAGAAGGAATTATGATGTGCCCAGCCATTTTTTTATGATGAAATGGCTGAGCAACATGGGTATAGATTTAAGGAATAGAGACCTTAAACGTGATCACCTAGATGTGCACCATCAGATGGGTTTTTTAACCAAAGCATTACGTCGTGACCTAATACTTTAACAGTACGACCTAAAACAGAGCATGAGCTTTTAAAACCAGAGAATGCGCCACCACCGGATAAACGAGCAGCGGTAAAGCTAGCCCCTTTTTCACCATTATCATATAAAGTACCTTTTATACTGGTGTATTTACGATGGCCAATAAAGGCATTCCCAGAACTGACAGCATTTGTAATTGCGACAACAAGTACCTTGCCTTTAGTCTCTTTTGAAACAACATTGTTTCGGATCATGCCAACACCTTCGCCTACTGCGTAGGCATGAATAAATTCTGATAATTGTTTATCCAGGTTACAATCATTGATTATATTAGCTGCAATAGGAGTACCTTTTGCGAAAGGAATTAGTTTTTGAATCTTAATTGCTGTTGCAGGGTCAATCGCAACGCTTGCCTTTTTAGGATTGCCAACACCACAACCCGCTATTGTTATAGCCAAAAATACAGTGATTAATATCTTTTTCATATTCTCTCCGTTTATATAATTTACATATGAATGTAACAGTCTAGTCTTTATTTCAAAAAATACAGCTGATTAATATCATAATGAGGACAAGATGGTTATAAATATATTTAGCTAGCTTGTTATTTTTTATGTAGGTATTCGTATTATGTATAGTTAATTTGAGTTTATGTTATTATTTTTATAAAAAAGGATCTGAAGATCCCTTTATATAAGAATTCTAGATTATTTAAAACTAGAATTATTCTGTCAGTTTATGGAGATATAGTTGTCCATGTATTAATAGAGTAATGCTACCGATAACATTTAAAGTTTAAATGCATAATGCAGTAAATGAGCATATTTAAGCTTATATAAAGGAGAGTAATATTTAGGATAGTGTTATTGCTGTATTAAGAAAACCAGCCACAGCTAACCGAATAGTTCAGTGGCTGGTTAGATATTTTTGCTATAAATAGCTCTAAGAGAAAAAATTTTCAAGTTGCGCTAAGCATCCTGTCCAACCTTCAGTGTGTAGGTCAGCTAAATCTTGTGATTCAAATTTTTCGTGTGTTAGCACCATTTGTGTTGAGCCATCTTGCTCCGTTAAATCAATCGTAACGAGTGAGTTTACATTTAACTCATCACTTTCCCATTCCCATGTGAAAATAAGCTGGCTATGTGGATTTAATGCTACGTATTCTCCGTGCATAATATGTGAGGTACCATCAGGCTCAAGCATTTCTATACGATACTGGCCTCCAACTTTTAAATCTAATTGATGAACCGTTGTTGTCATTTCGCTTGAAGCTGCAAACCAGCTTGTTAAGGCTTCTTGCTGAGTCCATGCGTTATATACTGACTGTTTTGATGCGTTTAAATTCCGACTCATTGTTAATGAATAGTTTTGTAATGCATTTGCTGCGGTATTCATATCACTGCTCCTTATGATTTCTTGTTACTAACTTCGTTGGTTTAAATCTTTACTCATGCTTGTTTTCGATATAGCGCTGTAGTGAATCGAACTGAGCATCCCAAAAATTACTGTAAAATTTTATCCATTCAGATGCTGTTTCTAACGGGGCTGGATTTAACTGGCAACGGCGAATCCGACCATCTTTATGGCGAGTGACGAGCCCAGCTTTTTCTAAAACACCTAAATGTTTAGATATAGCGGGTAAAGATATATCAAATGGTTCAGCGAGTTCTGTTACAACAACATCACCACTTGCTAGTCGAGCGAGTATCCCCCGACGAGTGGCATCGGCCAATGCATGAAATACATCATTTAAGTCTTTGTCACTATATTTAACCATGTGGTTAAATATAGTGACAAGGCAAGGTTTTGTCAAGATAGAACGGATAATTTAGTTAAGCTAGTATGCGTAGCTTAAAATGACAAGAAAACAGGAACTTAGAGAAAGGTTATTGAGTCTGCTCCATAAATAGAAATACATTATAGGCATTTCTGCGGTTAGCAGCTTCGAAGGCAGGCAAATCTTTATAGTTAGCCCAATCAATTTTTGAATAAGCCTCTGCAAATGGAGTCCAATTTTTAGCCGCCGCCTGCATACTGTTTTTAAGTAAAGATAAATAACCATAGGTGAGATTAATGAGTGCGTTAGGATCATTCGCCAGGGGACCATGGCCGGGTAAAACAGCTGACACATTTACATTGCGCATATTATCAAGTGCTTTTAACCAATTAATGATATTGGCTTGCCCAACAAACGGGATGCGTCCTTCAAAAATTAAATCACCTGAAAATAAAACATTATCTGGCTCAACTAATAAGGTTAAGTCGCCTTGTGAATGTGCATTACCAAGTAAATTAATTATAAAATTGATATTGCCTAAACTAAAATGAGTATTTTTTTCAATATATTGGTCAGGATTAACGAGATAGGTTGATTGATTAACCCAGGGATCAAGTTCAAAGCGACGTGTTTCAAGTAAACTATCAGCAACGGGAGATTCAAGATAAAGCCTGGCACCTTGTGGAGCAATAATTTTTGCGCCTAACTCTTTAAAAACTTGTAAGCCATATATATGGTCTGCATGGTAATGGCTCACTACAACGTAGCGAATAGGTAAAGACGTTACTTTACGAATTTCTTTTAATAAACGTGCTGCAAGAGATGGCGTTCCCAATGCATCAAAAACAACAACGCCGTCATTAGTTACAATGAACCCCGCATTTGATATAAAACCAGCATTGTCTGTAGGAACGCCAGCCTTACCTTGTACAAAGTAAACATGCTTGGAAATTTTTTGTGTTTTCATTTCCACATCAACCGCTGGATATACAGAAGGTGATTTTGCATTCACTGAAAAATGAACGATAAAGAATAAAATCGAAATGAATAATTTAGAATATCTCATGAAAATGCTCATCATATGGTTTTACGAAGTCTAAAGAGTAGTAATAAAAGAAAAAGTTCCCGAAGAAATGTTATTTTTGAATAAATGATATACTAGCATAAAAACAAATAAATTGATTTAGAAGTGTCCCGTTATTCTCTTTGCTAAAAAGAGTATTGCGCTATGTCTCAAACTTGATAAATAGCTATGCAAGTGTGATTTGTATTACTTTTATCGACAAAAACATAAGGTAATATCGCATTTACAATTAGTTAACTAGGAGTGCAAGGATGCGGCTCGTAACAGCTCAAGAATTGAGTTTCCAAGATTTACCTCATATTAGTTTGCCTTTTATTGCACAGGCAGAAATTAAGCGATACTACTCTGACGAAAATTATTTCGACGATATGTCAAATGTTAATGAAATCTTAGATGGTGTGAATTTCACTTTTCCGAGTGAGGATCTGGATCAGCTATCTCATTTAACCGCAAAGGTTAATGACTTAGAATTATTCTTAGTATTCCCATCTTTAAGTGAATCGTTAACGGATACATTAGTGAGCTTGAAAGAGAATATAGAAACTGAAGATGAGGTGAGAGGTCATAATGTAGAGCACTGGCAAGTTCACCCTCAGTTGATAGGCCTGGCAAAATTTAATGCCGAACTTTTAATTCAACGTCTAACATTTTTTCAACGAGTCTATGGTGTAAAATCTTTATAAGAAGTAAAAAAGGCCTATCTATTAACATAGGCCTTGTTATAACAATTAATATTTAATTAAACTGTTTGGTAATAAATGTTTTGGGGATGATTCGCCTGCGCAAAAAAGAACCAACGTTCTGCGATTAACCCAATATATTGAATAACGAAAGCACTAAATAAAATAGTACGATTTGCTTCTTCCATACCAATCCAAATTAAAATGCTAGGAATTATAAAAACAAGTACTAAGAAAACCCACTTAACGGATTTAAAAAATAGTGCTGACATATGGTGGTTAAAGTCACGAGTGTTCACTGAGCCACCCATCATTCCCATAGCAATTTGTTTTACTTTTGTATGACGTACACCAATCGCGGTTTGAGGTGATGATTTGTATTTAATATTGCGGTTACGAAGTAACGAGGCCACTCGTGTAATAAGCGCTGCAAGTGTAATAATAATTGACCATGTGCCAAAGAAGGTAAGTAAGCCGGGTGCAGTGTAGGTTGCGAATGCCGTTGCTAAAACAAAACCGGATGCTGTTCCTAAAAGGGTATAGTTAATGACGGTCAATGGAGTATGCCACTCTTGTAAAAATTTTAAACAGGCATAAATCATTCCGGTGCATAAGAATAGTGCGAAGGTCGCAAGCATTCCAAAGATACCGACTAATAATGAGAGAGATAACTCAGCGCCAGCTTTGCTAGTGAAAAGAACAACGTCCCACTCAAGGTAATGCATAACGGAATAAATAAACAGTAAACCCATTACCGTTGGTAATGCGAGAACTTCACGAGACAACCATGATGTACGCCACATTGCTGCTGCACGCCAAGCTCGCTCCGGGTGTCCAAGGTGGAAGAATGAAGCAATGAGTCCGCCAACTAAAAAGACTAAAGCAATCAAACCGCCAATACTATAAAATTCTACACTGGTTGCGGCAGGTAATAGTTTTACGGCTGAATAGCTTTGCCCAGTGAATAAAGCTAAAAACAAACCTTGGCCAACACCAATTAAGGTTGTTAAAAATATGACACTGAATGCAGGATTCATTGTTGTTTCCTCTATTTATAAGTTTCTAGATAGTCATTCCCGCGTAGGCGGGAATCCAGATGTATGGTTATATGACTTAACTTTTTCTGGATACCCGCCTACGCGGGTATGACGTTCTATTTTTCATTTTCATACATATTAAATGAACGGGCTTAATGTATATAATTTTTACAATACAATACGTTGAAATATTACCAACTTGTTGAATCATCCAACGTAGGTGCATCAATTGGGCCTTTAGGTTTACGTTGTTCTTTATTCAACGGATTATCCGCACGTTCTAATTCATCATCATGAATATGTATGCGTGTTTTACGTCGTGGTAAATAATGATTAGATGGTTTGGTTCCCCATTCAGGCATAAGCTGGTAACCACCTTCTTCACGAATAGTCACTGAAATTTCAGATTCTGAATCATGAACATCACCAAACAAACGTGCGCTGGTTGGGCATGCTAATACACAAGCCGGCTTGCGTTCTTCTTCTGGTAAGGTTTCGTCATAAATACGATCTACACATAGCGTACATTTTTTCATGACTTTTTGGTGTTCATCAATTTCACGCGCACCGTAAGGACAAGCCCATGAGCAATAACGACAACCAATACATTTGTCGTAATCAACTAATACAATACCATCTTCTTCTCGTTTGTAACTTGCACCTGTTGGGCAAACTGGAACACACGGTGGATCTTCGCAATGCAAACAACTTTTAGGAAAGTGAATGGTTTCTGTTAATGGGAATTCACCGACTTCATACGTTTGTACTCTATTGAAAAAAGTACCCGTTGGATCCTGGCCATAAGGGTTATCGTCACTCATTGAACCGGCAGGCCCTGATGTGTTCCATTCTTTACAACTGGTGACACATGCATGGCAACCCACACAAACGTTTAAGTCGATAACTAATGCTAACTGAGTCATTGCTTTATCCTGTTTTGCCTTTTGTTAGGCAAGTTTTAATAAACTAAATTATTTTTTATTGAACTTACCGGCGAAGTAGCTCAGCCACTTACGACGTTTATCAGTACCTGGGTAACTTGGCACTGCATCGAATTGTGGGTAGGTAACTTTTTCTTCATTTTCTTCGGCTTTGTAAACTCGAACACGAACATCGTACCAGCCAGCTTGACCGGTAACGGGATCCGAATTTGACAAATGATCACCGGCTTCGTTTGCAGGTAGCTCTTCAGAAATTAAATGGTTAAGTAAGAAACCTTTTTTGGATTCGTTGGCATCTTTGTCCAGGTTCCATGCACCGGACGCTTTACCAATTGCATTCCAGGTCCAGACTGTTCCGGGTTCTACTGCTTCACTAAAGCGACACATACAACGAACCTTACCGTGCATAGACTCAGCCCAAATCCAGTCACCATCTTTAAAGCCATGTTTCTCTCCAAGTGATGGATGAACATGTAAATAGTTATGTGCATGAATTTGACGCAACCAGGCATTTTGAGAATCCCACGAATGGTACATTGCCATTGGACGTTGCGTAATCGCATTTAAAGGATACTTATGCTTATCCGTTAATTGTGATTCGAGCGGTTCACTATAAAATGGTAGTGGATCAAAATGTTCTTCTACACGCTTACGTAAATGATCAGGTGGCTGTTTACCTTCACGTTTACCTTGCGCAGCCAAGCGGAATTTTTGTAACACTTCAGAATAAATATGAATGTTAATGGGTTCAGCATATTTTGTTAAACGATGTTCTTGTGCCCACTGTAAGTAACCGGCATTCCAGTTGCGCATGTACTGGAATGATTTTGGTAAGTGATACTGATAAACACAATTATTTTTTTCGTACATTTCCCATTGGTTTGGATTAGGCTCGCCCTTCATGAACTTCTCGCCACCTTTACCACGCCAGCCGGCTAAGAAACCAATACCTGATCCAGGTTCAGTTTCGTAGTTCACAACAAAATCGGGGTAGTCGCGGAATTTTCGATCACCTTTATCATTGGTAAAGGCCGGTAATTTTAAAAGTGAACCAAGTTCAATTAGTACTTCCTGAAACGGTTTGCAATCGCCTTTTGGTTCTACAACCGGAATACGAACTGAATCAACCGGACCTTCGAATTCAGAAATCGGTCGGTCTAACATACTCATTACATCATGACGTTCCAGATAAGTTGTATCCGGTAAAATTAAATCGGCATAGGCCGTCATTTCTGATTGGAATGCATCGGCAACAATCAAGAAAGGAATTTTGTATTCGCCATCTTCTTTTTTATCATTTAACATTTTACGAACTTCAGAAGTATTCATACTGGAGTTCCATGCCATGTTAGCCATAAAGATCATCATCGTATCAATTTCGTACGGGTCGCCACGCCATGCATTGGTAATCGCATTTTGCATTAAGCCGTGAGCTGACAATGGAAATTCCCATGAGAAACCCTTATCGAGACGAACTGGTGTACCTTCTTCATCAACAAATAAATCATCGGGGTCTGCCGGCCAACCAAGCGGCATGCCGCCAAGTGGTGTATTCGGTTTAACACCTTCAGGACCTTTTGGCGTTTTAGCGCACGGTGGAATAGGACGAGGGAACGGTGCTTTATGACGGAAACCACCTGGGCGATCAATCGTGCCAAGTAACGACATTAAAATAGACATTGCACGAATCGTTTGGAAACCATTTGAGTGTGCTGCTGTACCACGCATTGAATGGAAGGCAACCGGGTTACCGGTTACGGTGTCGTGGTCGTTACCCCATACATCTGTCCAAGCTATCGGTAACTCAATTTTTTCATCACGAGCAGTGATACCCATTTCGTAAGCGAGGCGTTGAATTGTGTCAGCCGGGATACCGGTAATTTTACTTGCCCATTCAGGTGTATATTCCTCAACACGTTCTTTTAATTTTTGGAATGCAGGTTTAGCTTTAGTGCCGTCCGGCATAGTGAACTCGCCCATTAAAAATGGATCAGCTTCTTTTGTATGCGTGCGCACGGGTTTATCAGTTAAACGATCCCACCAGACAGCATCTTGAGCATCAAAACATTCTGTGTCTTGCGGTATATCGGTGCGAACAAACATACCGTCGTAATCATCTTCTGCATCATCAATGATAAGTTGAGCTGAATTTGAGTATTGCGTTAAAAATTCACGATCGTATAAACCGTGTTTAATGAGTTCGTGAATAAGGGCTAAGAATAAAGCGCCATCCGTGCCGGGCTTAATAGGTACCCATTCATCAGCAATCGCAGAGTAACCACTACGTACCGGATTTATTGAGATAAAACGGCCGCCATTACGTTTGAATTTAGAAAGCGCCATTTTCATTGGGTTGGAGTGATGATCTTCTGCCGTTCCAATCATGACAAATAATTTAGCACGGTCTAGATCAGGGCCACCAAATTCCCAAAAGGAGCCGCCAATAGTGTAAATCATGCCGGCAGCCATATTTACGGAGCAAAAACCACCGTGAGCAGCATAGTTAGGTGTGCCGAATTGCTTGGCAAACATGCCGGTTAAGGCTTGCATCTGATCTCGGCCAGTAAATAGGGCAAACTTTTTAGGGTCGGTCTTGCGAATGTGCTCTAAACGTTCACTAATCGTTGAAAAGGCTTCTTCCCAACTGATTTCTTCAAATTCTGCATCACCACGTTCAGCACCGGCTTTACGCTTCAGTGGTTTGGTTAAACGCGCTGGAGAGTATTGCTTCATAATGCCAGAAGCACCTTTTGCACAGATAACGCCTTTGTTTAAAGGGTGCTCGGGGTTACCCTGAATGTAGCGAACTTCACCGTCACGTACAGTTACTCGAATACCACAGCGGCATGCGCACATATAACAGGTGGTATTTTTAACCTCGATACGAGAGTTTCCAGAATTATCGGAATTAAAAGCAGCTTGATTAGGTGAAGCAGTATTGGAATAGGACATAAGGGCTCAATATTTCTGTTTAGTAGTAAACCTGTCACTGGCTGGACTACATGGCCAAAAGTTATGGACAGATAAAATCTATGAATGATTAATTAATACATTATAATATTCTAATGTATAGCTATTTTAGATTCAAGAGTAACTGACCATCCTTATCGGTTAAGCGTTATAAAAGTTGAGTAAGATAATAGAGGTATAGCCAATTTATTACTCTATATATATAGGGATGCGGCTTTAGCAAGTATTACCCGTTGGTGATACGAATCATATTGCTGGATTGGCAATTAAATAAATCTATACAATCAGTCGCTTAAATAAAATTAACAACTTAACTAGGCCGACCCAGAAAAACTGTTAATTATTGCTAAGAAGAATTTTATTTAGCTCCAGCAGCTATTAGAATTTGTTCTGCCTTTTTTTTCCTGCCGCTACGGGCGGATTTTAATGGCGTGCTACCGTTATATATCCGAGCATTAACATCTGCACCATTGTCTATGAGTTTTTTTAGCGTATCAGTATAGCCGTGATATGCAGCAGTCATTAAAGGGGTGCTGCGTTGACCTCTTATTGAGCCAGGATTGACGTTAACACCATTATCGATAAGCAACGTTAATAGTTTCATATCATGTTTTTGCACCGCTTTATGTAATGCTTCTGAGTAATTTTGATTAACATCAGCTCCATGTGCGATAAGTAGTTTTGCGCACTCTAAAGCATTAGCATTTATAGCTATTATTAATGGTGAATCAAATCGACTTTGTATATTTGGATTTGAACCTTTTTCAATAATAAGCTTGAGCATGTTCGGACGTAAATTACGGATAGCATAGCGCTGCAAGTGGTTCAAATAATCATGTTTAAATTGTCCCGGCCCCTCTAACAATGCTTCAAATATAGATAAATAGCCTCGATATATGGCGATAGAAAGTGCTTCGTCATTATAGTAGGTTTTTTTTCTAATGAGTTTGACAACGGTTTGTAAATCATTATTTCTGACAGCAAGCAACAAGAGGCGTGGATCATTGTCTGAAATATTATTTCTGATTTTGTCGGTTAATTTTTTATTGCTAGTTTGAATATCCTTTTCTGTGTGACGAATCTTTACTTCCTTTGCCAACGTATTATCAGGTGGTTTATCACCGTAATGAATATTGCCTTGAGCATCAACCCATTTATGAATGCTTGATGCCTGAGTGTTACTTGAAAGTAAAATTAATGTAATAGTGATTAATAGATGTTTAAATTTCATTTTACAATTAGATACTTACGTTTGGCCGCACGGAGTTGTTTATTTTTCTTTTTGAGCTCACTTTCGAATTGGCGACTACATTTTTCCCAATCTAAATAACGAGTACGTGCTTCATCACCATCATTGAAAGATTGAATCGATTGTTCTTTTCCACAATGGTGTTCCATTTGATCCATTACTTTTTTTACAGCTTGTTTTCGTTGTAAATAGTTCTGAGTTATTTCATCTACTTTTTTTTGTGTAAATTTTCTATCACCTTTATAGCGATATTCTCTATTAAGTTTATTTATTTTAGCTTTGGCTCGACGTTTTTTAGAGAACTCAGTTTGTTCTTCTACTTCTTTAGTCGTTTCAGGGGTGTTCGTGTAAGTGACGTTGCCGTATTTATCTACGCGTTTATATATTTTTTCTGCATAGGAATTGTTTACGTTACATAATAGTAAGCTAACAAGAATAATAGATAAGAAATTTTGGATTTTAATTAGCATAGGTTTAATCTTTTTGTAGCAGATCAAGGATGTGATATTTTTTTGCTAGTTGGGCACGCGTTAGAGCTGTTCCCCCTAGATTGTCTTTTGCAGTTTTATCTGCTTTGTATTTTAAAAGTTCTTCGACAAGGTAAGAATTTCCTGTTGAAACGGCGGTCATTAATGGTGTTGTAAGCGTTGTTTTAGATGAGATATTTGGGTTTGCGCCATTTTTTAATAGCACTTGTACTACGGCAACGTGTTCTCGCGAAACGGCATAAAACAATGCACTTTGATTTTTATCATTGAGTGAATTTACATTCGCACCATGCTGAATCAATAGCTCTGAATTTGCGACGTTACCGTCACCGGCGGCCTCCATCAATGCAGTTTTCCCAGTGTTGGTCATGCGGTTGGCTAATGCTCCTTTTTGTAGCAAAAGTTTTAAACTGTTATAACCTTTTTCGTGACGAGCAATATTGTATAAAGCATCTCGATTATATTTATCGACTTGATTTACATCTGCGCCAGCATCGACCATCATCTTTACGACTACATAGGTGCTATTTCTACCTGCTGTTGAAAGTACGGGTTCATTATTGTCGCCATACTTGGCATTGACGTCAGCTCCGTGCTTTATAAGTGTTTCGACGGCATCATAACTATCAAAACATTTTATCACCGCGGGTTTGCCGTTAACTACGATACTGGGGTTCGCACCTTTTTCAAGCCAATTTTTAATCTCGATGCTATTACAACGAGCCACTGCGCGTTCGAGTTTTTTATTTGGGTCAGCGGCGAAACAAAGGCTAGAGCTTAAAGCTAATAAAAAAATAAGTAGGTGGTATGCTACTTTCATTTTTTAACCCCAAATGCATTTAATAAATTAATTATATGTGCATGTCCACGATCTGCCGCTTTATCAAAGGCTGTTTGGCCTTTGTTATTTTGCGCCGAGGTGTTAGCACCTGCAGCGATGAGTATTTCAACATTTTTTGCATGTCCATAATATGCTGCGCGGATTAGTGGCGTATCACCGTTGTTGGCTCGAGCATCTAGTGATATAGGTAAGTTTATTAAACTACGTAGCATTTTGTGATTAGCGTGCTCAACAGCCATCATTATAAGAGTTTCCCCTTTATGAGTTCGCACATCTGTCTTTGCTCCGGCATCAATGAGTCTCTTAGCTATCGAGTCTTTTTTTGCTGAGACCGCGATTGTTAAGGCTGTGGAACCGTTTTTATTTAACAGTTCTTTATCTGCCTTGTGAGCTATTAAAAAACGTAATATTTGTTCATTACCTTTTCTTGCGGTATGCATGAGCGCTGAATTTTTATTTTTGTCCGTAGAGTTTATGTCGGCACCTTTATTTAGTAGAAGGCTTATTAACGAGCGATCAGAACTTTGTACAGCATATTGAAAGGCGTCTTTACCATAGTGATCCTTTAATTTGAAGTCGGCATGATTTTGAAGTAAGTATCTAGCTGCTCTCTCTTGTTTGTTTCTTACTGCGATTATCAATGCCGTTTGTTTGCTTCGGTCTGTAACGTTGACATCAACTCCTTTACGAAGTAGTTTTTTAATATCGTTACGTAACCCTGCTTTAGCGGCAGCAAAAAAAGCGCCTTGTTTACTCGAATAATTTTTAATAATGGAACGATTTGATATTCGGCGTACTTTTCCAGGGCTAGTAAAACTGGTTGTATTCTCTTTAATTTCAATCTTTTGTTTTTTATTGCTTTTAGGTTTGTCGCCATAATGAACGTCACCATCCTTATCTACCCATTTATAAATCTCTCCAAGTGAAGGAGTGCTTGTGGTAATAAGGATGCAACTGATAAATAAACACAGAGCTGTTTTTATAGTGGCAAGATTTTTTTTACAGAAATCTAGTGCCGAGTTAGATAAGGATGAAAGGTTTGAGATAAGAGTCATTTAATAAATACATAGTCAGCATTATTTATCGTAAGCCTCCTGTTAAGAGACAATCTTGTGTGAAGCCCTTAAACATTAGCAAAAAACTTTGAATAAATATATTTGTTTGTCAGTTAAATGTTGAAGCGTATCAAAACGACATTAATGCTAAATACAAAACCAAGTTCAATATGCCGGTAGTTTACTACTCAACGCTTATGTGTGTTGCGTACGGTAAATATCGTAAAGAAGCTGGTTTAGATGGACGGATTATTACACCTAAGCAGCTAGAAGAAATCGCTAAATAAAACCTTAGTAATTTCCTCAAGTAAAAAGCCCTCTTATATGTGTGAGGGCTTTTTTTTGCTGGTTAATTTTTGAGCTATACTGAGGAATACCTTATCTTGTTTGTAGTCAATATTTTACTTGCACCTATTTTAAAATGGGTGCATATTGCACCATCAAGATTTCAACTTAATAATATAATAATAAGATACAAATTGAAGGAGTGACGCGTGTCAACTATAAAATTTTTATCGGCTTTTTGTTTATTTCTTTTTATTTCAAGCAGTTATGCTGCGCCAAAGCAAATTAACTGGGCTGGCTGTGGTATTACCAAAAAGGCTTTTATGGCGGAGTTGGCTAAGGCTTATGAGAAGAAAACGGGTGTAAAAGTAAATCTGAGTGGTGGTGGTGCTACTAAAGGTATCCGTAATGCCGCAAAAGGAACCATTGATATTGGTGGAGCTTGTCGTGTATCAATGGAAAGACACCCCGAAGAACGCGATGCATACCAAATTCCGGTTGCTTGGGATGCGTTAGCGGTTATTGTGAATAAAAATAATCCCGTAAACAGCATTTCATTTGATCAGCTACAGGGAGTGTATTTAGGAAAGATTACTAATTGGAAACAACTTGGTGGTCATAATGCCAAGATAGAATTATATGTACGTCGAGGTAAATTTTCCGGGGTAGGTAGAACGTTACGTGAGCTTGTTTTTGCTAATTATAATCAGGAATTTCCGGCTGCTACGCACGTAGTTAAATCTTCCGGGCCTTTAGAAAAAGGTATTGTAAAAAATATGTCCGGTTTTGGAACGACAGGTATAAGCAGTGCCAAACGTCGTGATGTAAAAATATTGCAATTAGAAGGCAAAGCACCTTCTTATGAGAATATTAAGAAAGGCCATTATCTTTTATATCGACCGCTATATCTTGTTACAAAGGGCTACCGTAGCTCCCCTGAGGTGAAGAAATTTATTAAATTTGCATTAAGCCGTCAAGGTATGGCAATTATTCGTAAAGCTGGAACGGTGCCTTATGCCGAGGCTATAGGCTTAGTGATGAAACAAGTTGAACAGGCTGATCGCGCTAGTAAACGTGGTCTGTATCGTAAGTAAAAGCATCGGAAATAAAGAATGTAAAATTTATTAACCACAACGGGCACTAGCCGTTTGTGGTTAATCTGTATGTTTTAATTCTATATATGTAGATATAGAATTATTTAGCGGGATTTGTAGCTCGGAAGCAGCGAAGCAAGATCCATGGGGAATATCCCATGAAACCCGCTTCACTAGCTTTTGGCTTTTATAGCTTTAAATTAAGCTGCTTTAGCGAAATACTTGGCTAAATCATCTGCTCCACCAATGTGATTACCGTTAATGTAAACTTGTGGAACGGTAGTCGCATTAGTAATGGTTTGTAAGCTTTTTTCTGTGACATCTTTATTCAGTTCAATCACTTCATAGCTTAAGCCTTGCGCATCTAACAATTGTTTAGCATGTGCACAATGTGGGCAGTCTTTCTTAGTGAACAGGCTAATGGTATCCGGTTTTTTAGCTTTTGGATTAATGAAGTCCAACATCGTATCCGCATCGGATACTTCAAACGGATCGCCCGGAACATCTTCTTCAATAAACATTTTTTCGATAACACCATTTTTAACAAGCATCGAATAGCGCCATGAACGTTTGCCAAAGCCTAAGTCATTTTTGTCAACTAGCATATCCATGCCAGCTGTGAAGTCACCATTACCATCAGGAATGATAGTAATATTTTCAGCAGCTTGGTCTTGTTTCCAGGCATTCATAACAAATGTGTCGTTAACCGACATACAAATAATATCGTCAACACCATTTTCATTAAAACTCTTAGCTAACTCGTTATAGCGTGGTAAATGACTAGACGAGCAAGTTGGTGTAAATGCACCCGGTAAGCTGAAAACAACAACCGTTTTATTTGAAAATAACTCATCTGTTGATACATCTTTCCACTCGTCATTTTGACGAGTGTGGAATACGCTACTTGGTACGTTTTGGCCTTCTTTATTGGTTAACATGGTGCTTACCTCTGTTGTATTAAAATTGAATTAATCTAAATTAGATTATTTAGGTGATGGAAAGCATTTTAGGTAAGTTGTATTGATAAATATATTTGATTGTTACTATAATAATGATAGGTTTTAACTATCATTTATTGAAGGGTTGTATCGTCATGCACTTGCCAACAATTAAACAACTTCGTTACCTCGTTGCCTTGAGCGAAACCGAGCATTTTGGTCGAGCAGCAGAAGCCTGTTTTGTTTCACAGCCAACCTTTAGTATCGCCATAAAAGAACTTGAAAGTATTTTAAAGGTTCAGCTATTCGATAGAACCAATAAAAGCGTCACTATCACCACTATTGGCAAACGGATTATCCAGCAAGCACAGCTTTGCTTGCGAGATGCCGAAGGGTTGCTTGAAATTGCGCAAGATTATCAGTCGCCATTAACGGGTATGTTGAAAATGGGGGTAATTCCAACAGTGGCACCCTTTTTATTGCCAAAAGTATTGCCTGCTATTCGCAAGAACTTTCCGAATCTAGAGCTGTATTTTAAGGAAGATCAGTCTGAGAATATTTACCACCAATTAATGTCAGGGCAGCTTGATATATTATTGCTGGCCTTGCCTTATGAAATGAAAAATACTGAGCAACTAGTTTTATTTCAGGACAAGTTTATGCTTGCAAGCAAAACGAAAAGTGCACTAGTCGACCCTGATAATTATAAATTCAGCCAATTAGACAGTGAAAGTATTTTACTCTTAGAAGAAGGGCATTGTTTGCGAGATCATGCCTTATCAGCCTGTAAGCTACGAAAACCTGATAAAATTAGCCGTTTTAGTGCCACAAGTCTTTTTACCTTAGTACAAATGGTGGAAAGTGACCTTGGAATTACCTTTTTACCTGAAATGGCGCGTGGCTCAGCTTTACTCAGAGGGACAAAAATTAAGCTTACAGAGTTACAAGAAAACAGTTATCGCGAGATTGGGCTAGTTTGGCGCAAGGGCAGTGCACGCTCGGAAGAATTTAGGGAACTTGCCAAGTATATTCACCCATAATATCAATAACTTAGATTCGACTATCAGAGTCTATGGCCGTATAAATTACCTTGATATTAACCTTTTATAGAGTGCTGTATAGTTGGCGTACTTTTTTATAGATGTTGGAGCAGCGTTAAGTAATTGTTCCAATATTTCCAGATTTTAAAATGATGAAATGTGCGACTACTCATTTAATTAAAGAGTGGAGCCATGACTAACAATGAGGATACACAGGATGATTAAACCAATCGGTTCCGATACATTACAACCTCGCTTTGTTGCTGATAAAGCAGAGCGTGAAAAACTAATCGCAGAAGCAGCGAATTTACCTTCAGTTACAATTAGCTCTCAAGCAGCTGGTAATGCAGTAATGATGGGCGGTGGTTACTTCAACCCATTAAAAGGTTTCATGAACGTTGCCGATGCGATGGGCGCAGCTGAAAAAATGACATTAACAGATGGTTCATTTTTCCCCGTTCCAGTTTTATGTTTATTAGATAATGCAGATGCAATTGGAGATGCTAAACGTATTGCTTTACGTGATCCAAATGTAGACGGTAACCCAGTTCTTGCGATTATGGATGTTGAAGCAATCGAACAAGTTTCTGACGCACAAATGAAAACGATGACTGATAAAGTTTATCGTACAGACGATTCAGAACATCCTGGTGTTGCTGCATTTAATAGCCAGGGTCAAACAGCTGTATCTGGTTCTATTCAAGTATTAAACTACAGTTACTTCGAAACTGATTTCGAAGGAACGTTTAAAACAGCTGTTGAAATTCGTGCCGATATCGAAAAGCTTGGTTGGAAAAAAATTGTAGCTTTCCAAACACGTAACCCAATGCATTTAGCCCACGAAGAACTTTGTCATATGGCAATGGACCGTTTAGGTTGTGACGGTTTAGTTATTCATATGTTGCTTGGTAAACTGAAAAAAGGCGATATCCCTGCAGACGTACGTGATGCAGCAATTCGTAAAATGGTTGAGCTTTACTTCCCTGCAAACAGCGCAATGGTAACCGGTTACGGTTTCGATATGTTGTATGCCGGTCCACGTGAAGCTGTACTGCATGCTTACTTCCGTCAAAACATGGGTGCAACACACTTCATCATTGGCCGTGACCATGCAGGCGTTGGTGATTACTATGGTGCATTTGATGCACAAACTATTTTCGATGATGAAGTACCAGCAGGTGCAATGGATATCGAAATCTTTAAAGCAGATCACACAGCATGGTCTAAGAAATTAGATAAAGTTGTAATGATGTGTGAAGCACCTGATCATGAAAAAGATGATTTTGTATTACTTTCAGGTACCAAGGTTCGTGAAATGTTAGGTAATGGTGAAGCGCCACCTAAAGAATTCTCACGTCCAGAAGTGGCTAAAATCTTGATTGATTATTATCAATCGCTTTAATTTAAAGAGTTAAGCCTTTGAAAGCCCTTGCTCAGCTAATACTGAGCAGGGGTTTTTTGTGAGTGAAAATATAACTGGCTTATTAGCTTGTTATTTGATTAAATAATAACCAACCACATTTATTGTTCTGGATTCCCCCTTTAGCTCAATAAAGTGAAATTAAAATTAAAAATCTGTGTTTGCTATCATCATTCGTTTTGCGGGGGAATTAGGTGCGTGTGTGACTTCTTTTATTGGATATTTCCAATACCTTTTTATTCATTAAATCTATTTCTTCAGCAATATTTCTTAGTCGATTTTGAACTATGAAAATTAAGATACATAGACATCAAATTGGCTTACCTATCAGTGCCGGATTTCTGATAATGGTATTGCTTATGGTGGCGTTAACCTTTGTTGGTTTAAATCACATTGCTCAGGTTAATTCACGAATGAAACATGTTGTGGAAAACAACAATGTTAAAATAGCCTTGGCTCAGGCTATGCAAAATGCTTTACAAGAACGTGCCTTGAGCATGCATGCTATTGCTGTTTTTAAAGATGAATTTCTTAAGGATGAGGAATATATGTATTTTAACCAACAAGGTAGTAATTATTATAGCGCACGTAAATCGCTGGAAAAAATTACAACCACACCCGAAGAATTAACAATTTTATTTAATATAAGAGAACTAACCCGACAAACACAACCAGATGTTCAGGATGTTATTGAGCGAGGCTTACGTGGACATGATCCGACCGTATTTAATAAAATCCGCAAACTGGCTATTCCAAAACAACGGCTGATCAGTGAACAAGTTGATAAACTCATATCCTTACAGAAGGAACAAGCAACAACAGCTTTAAATGAAGCACAGTCTTCTTATAAAAATACACGCAATTTGATGTTGTTGTTGGGTAGTCTTGCAACAATATTGGGCCTGGTTATAACTTTTTTTGTTCTTCGACACGTAACAAGTCAAGCACGTCAGTTGGAATATCAGGCATTGCATGATGAGTTAACGGGTTTACCAAATCGTGTATTGTTTTACGATCGTTTAAACGAAGCTATTATTCGTGGTCAGAGGCAAGTAGCATCTTTTTCAATTATCCTGATTGATCTTGATCGATTTAAACCAGTGAATGATACCTTAGGCCATAATGTAGGGGACTTGTTGTTACAAGAAGTTGCCCGAAGGTTGAAAAATAATGTTCGCAAAATTGACACAGTTGCTCGAATTGGTGGTGATGAATATATTGTTTTGTTTGAATCACTACCCCTGGATAGAATAATCCCCTTGGTAGAAAAATTATCAGCAGAAATAGCTAAACCATTTTTACTTACAGGGAAAGAAATTTATGTGGGAGCTAGCATGGGTGTTGCTTCGTACCCTGAACATGGTCAGGATTGTATGACATTAGTTAAGCGTGCAGACGCTGCCATGTATGAGTCAAAGCGAAAGGATGTCCCTTATGTATGCTATTCAGATAAGCTAGATTAAGACGAAGCACCACTTAAAGAAATTCCACGTTCTGCAAGCCTTAACTTTTGATTAGAGCATACTTATAATTTTTTAATGCCATTTTTACAAACAAAGGCATTAATTTTTCTATTCTCATTACTCATGCGTAAATTTTCATCGCTACCTTGACGACTATTTTCATGAAATAAGTGATAAACAGGAATTAGGAACTTCATACTTTTGGTTGCCATGCCAAGACCTTCAAAGCGCCATTGAAGATCGCTATCTTCACCGCCAACGCCTTTTAAGTCTTCGTTGTAACCATTAATTGCCATTAAGTCTTGCTTGAAGCACGAAAAGTTGCAACCAATAATACCTACCGGTTTTTTACCGCGTAGCCATTGTAAAAAACGAGATGATAAGCCAACTTCGTAACTACGTACTTTGTCGATGTGCAAAGGGATAAGGAGTAACAAAAACAATAATCGGCTTTGAATAACTTTAATAAAGTTAGGGTTTCTTCGTAGGTATTTAGAAAATATGGGACCTAGATAAACTCTTCTTCCGGTTAAAAATTTACCTTGTTCGGCATTTTCAATATGCAAGGAAACAAAATCAGGATCTGGGATGCAGTCACCATCTAAAAACATTAAGTAATCAGTATGGGCAAATGTAACGGCACGGTTTACACCCAGAGTTTTTCGCCAACCATCATCTTTTTGAGTAAGATGGAAAAAATTATTTCGTTCTTTATACGGCGCTAAAAAAGTTTCCATTTCGGTACTTTCGCAGTCTTCAGAAATGATAATTTCAAAATTTTGTTCAGTTTGATTATCTAATGCATTTAAGATACCAAAGAGTGCTTCGGTATCTTTATAAACTGCAATGATAACGCTAGCTTTTAATTTATTCATACTGCTGTTTAATCCAATCTTTATATTCACCTGACATAACAGAACGCCACCAAGGCTCATTCGTTAAAAACCAATCAACCGTTTTTTTAATTCCGGTGTTAAAACTTTCACCAGGTTGGTAATTTATTTCGTTATTACTTTTAGTCGGGTCAATTGCATAACGGCGGTCATGACCTAATCGATCTTTAACATAAGTAATTAATTCTCGAGCAGACTTACCTTGTGATGCAGGAGCATTTGGATATTGTTTTTGAAGCTCGATACTTTCACTAATACATTTATCGACTAAGTCACAGACCAACTTAACAATATCAATATTTGCCCATTCATTAATCCCACCTATATTATAAGGTTCGCCCTTACGTCCATGGCGCATAATAAGATCAATGCCTCGAGCATGGTCATCAACATATAACCAATCCCGAATTTGTTTACCATCACCATAAATCGGTAATTCTTTACTCTCTAAAATATTAGTAATAACCAGTGGTATTAATTTTTCAGGAAACTGATATGGACCATAGTTATTTGAGCAATTTGAAATATTGGTATTTAAACCATAAGTTTCTTGATAGGAGCGTACAAAAAAATCAGATGACGCCTTACTTGCTGCATAAGGTGAGTTCGGTGCATACGGAGTATCTTCTCTAAAGGGAGGAGCATCTGCTGTTAATGTTCCATATACTTCATCGGTTGATACATGCTGGAATAAATGTGACATCCCCGGCTTTTCATCTAGCCATACTATTTTCGCCGCCTTTAATAATTCATGCGTACCTTTTACATTAGTTTCAATAAAGGCATCCGGTCCGGTAATGGAACGGTCAACATGAGACTCAGCAGCAAAGTGTACAATCGTATCAATATTTTCTTCACGTAATAAGTTTGCGCATAATTCGTAATCTAAAATATTGCCATGTACAAAACGAAAATTTGGATTATCTTCTACCGTTTTTAAATTTGCAATATTGCCCGCATAAGTTAAAGCATCTAATACGACAACGTGGTTATCAGGATAGTTGCGTAACCAGTAATGAACAAAATTGGCACCAATAAATCCTGCACCACCGGTTACAAGTAAATTTTTAGGCGTGTGTAATTCAGTTGCGGTCATTTTTCACAATCCAACATGAAATCTTGATAAGCAGGTAATCGATCTTCTAGTTGATCTTTTAACGCCGGATTAATCTTATCTTTATCAGACAAAGATAATTCAGCCGAAGGTAAGTTTTGTAAAGGCCAATTAATACCAATGTCAGGATCATCCCAAGCAATGCCATATTCTGATTGAGGGTGGTAGTAGTCGGTGCATTTATATAAAAAATCAGCTGATTCAGTTAATACAACAAAACCATGCGCATAGCCATGAGGAATATACATCATACGCATACTTTGCTCATCGAGTTGCGCGCCATACCACCCGCCAAAAGTTGGCGAGCCTTTTCGAATATCAACGGCAACATCGAAAACAGCACCACTTGTCACACGTACTAATTTACCTTGAGGTTGTATCATTTGATAATGCAGCCCACGAAGTACACCGGCGGTTGAGCGTGAATGATTATCCTGGACAAAATTTACATTGATTCCTGCCTCTTTTAATACATCTTCACGGTAGGTTTCTAAAAAAAAGCCACGTGAGTCACCAAAAACTTTGGGTTCAAAAACAATAACGCCGGGTAAGTGAGTTTTAATTATTTTCATTTAAAAAGTACTAACTTTAAGCATATCGATTAAGTATTTACCGTAACCACTTTTTAGTAGACTTGATGCGAGCTTTTCAACCTGGGCAGCATCAATAAAACCTTGTCGATAAGCGATTTCTTCCGGGCAGGCAATTTTTAAACCTTGGCGTTCTTCCATAACTTGAATAAAGTTTGCAGCTTGTAGTAATGAATCGTGCGTTCCAGTATCGAGCCAAGCATAACCGCGACCCATGACTTCAACATTGAGTTGGCCACGTTCTAAATAAGCTTTATTTACATCGGTAATTTCAAGCTCACCACGATGAGAAGGTTTTATGTTCTTTGCTATATCGATAACATCATTATCATAAAAATATAAACCTGTGACGGCGTAATTACTTTTGGGGCTCTCAGGTTTTTCATCCAGATCGATGGCTTGACCTTTATCATTAAATGCAACAACACCATAACGTTCAGGATCTTTTACATAGTAACCAAAAACCGTTGCTCCTTGCTTTTGTTGTAGAGCATTCGCTAATAATGTTTCTAAGCCATGTCCATGGAAAATATTATCGCCTAACACTAAACAAACACGGTCGTTACCAATAAATTTCTCACCAATAATAAAAGCTTGAGCCAAACCGTCAGGAGTAGGTTGGACTTCATACGATATATTCATACCCCATTGTTCGCCCGAACCTAAAAGATTAATAAACGATTGCTGATCTTGAGGAGTGGTAATAATGAGCACATCCTGAATACCTGCCAGCATTAAGACTGAGAGGGGATAGTAGATCATCGGTTTGTCATAAACAGGGATAAGCTGTTTACTTAATGAATGGGTTAGAGGATGCAATCGGGTGCCTGAACCACCGGCGAGAATGATACCTTTCGTTTTATTTTGCATAAGTTGACCCTACTCGGCCCCTGATTTGTTGTAGCTAATTTAGGGCTATTCTATTATAAATTAATGAGTTAGGCAGTAAATATTCAGAGCATTTAGCGTGTTAAGGTACAAAAAGTGGAATTGGACAATTTAGCGTATTGGCAATGGCGCGCATCAGCTCTTTTTCTTGCGCTGAATAATGGTTATCTTGGGTCATACAAATTAAGCAAGCTTTTAGCAGGTTTGGTTTTTGTAATGGTTTGAGTAAAGTGAGCGTATCAACGGCAAGACCTAAGTTAGTAAAATTTATTTGTTCACGGGGCAATAGCATTATTGAATCTAACTGTAACACTTGCTGTACTTGGCTGAGTATGGAGTCATTTTGTTTTATATCTTTTTGGCAAGAATGAATCAACATACTTATCAATACTTCAATATGATTTTTAACATTGCGTAGAGAGCGGGGTTTAGATATTTTCTTATTTGTTAGCTCGTCTTTCCCCGAGCCTAATGTCGTCTCTAAATTATGTAGTAGAATTTTCTGCAAGGACCATTCAAATATATCCATGCGATTATCTGCAGCAATTAAACTATTTAGATTTTGTTTAAATAACTGGTACTGCTCTTTAGATAATTGACGAAGGGTTGGCAATGCGATATCAATTAAAGGTAAGCGAAATTTAACGTCAAGTTGGCTAATGGTTTTAAATAGTTGCTGAGTAGACTCATAGATACCCGTGTCAGCATGTTTCTTTAAGTGCAAAAATTGTTTTTCTTGAATGTCTTTATTTTTATCAATAAGCAAACAATAAATAACGGCACGTGCAGTATAGGGTTCGTGTAATGCCTTGCGGATATTTTCAGGAATTTCACTTATTAAACTAGCAGCGTAATTTAATTGTTCAATATCTGCATGACCAATGCTATTGATTATCTCGCTCATAACAACTGCGCTAGTCACCGCTTGAGCCATCTTTTCTTTAGATGTTTTTTGGTCTTTAGGTGTTTGTTGGGTATTATTATCTTTAGAAGGAGTGCTCTCAATAGAGTCATCAACTTCATGTGTAACAGGTTCAAAAGTACCGTCCCACATTGGATCTATACGATTAATACGCACTTCTAACGGTGGATGAGTTGCGGATAAAGAGCCTAACCATGAAGTGACACCATTACTAAAATAAGCATGGCTCATTGAAGGCGCGTCGGCTGTTTCAAGTTCAGAGCCAATATCATAACCACCAATTTTTTTTAAAGCGCCGGCAATGCCTGCAGGGTTACGAGTGAATTGTACTGCCGAGGCATCGGCTAAAAATTCGCGTTGGCGACTTACCGAGGCCTTAATTAAATTACCAAAAAAAGTTCCGGTAAAACCAATGACTAATAAGCCAATACCAAGTCCAAGAATTGCACCTGAGTCTTTACTACGGCTTCTGCCAGTGGAGCGAAGAATGTAATAACCAATTAAACCGATTAATAAGATGCCATGTAAGATACCGATTAAACGAATATTCAGTCGCATATCACCATGTAAGATATGACTAAACTCGTGAGCAATAACGCCTTGTAATTCTTCGCGGCTTAAAAAAGCAATCGTGCCGCGAGTTACACCAATAACAGCATCACCTGCTGAGAAGCCCGCGGCAAAAGCATTAATCCCTTCTTCATCATCAAGCAGGTAAACCGGTGGAACCGGAGTGCCGGAAGCAATTGCCATTTCTTCAACAACATTGAGAACTTTACGCTCATGCAAATCAGTGGTGCTGTGATAGAGAAGACGACCACCAAGTGATTCTGCAATACCAACACCGCCACTGGATAAGGACAGTGTTTTATAAATACTGCCAGATAAAATAACGGTTGATACTAACGCGCCAATGGTTAAGAACATTCGCCAGTCAAACTGGTTGGAAACAGCATCGAGTGTAAGTTGCTCTTCTCCGTTACCTAAAAAACCAAATAACAGCATAACTAACACATTAGTAATAACAATTAATCCAATAACTGCGAGCGCAAAAAAGAAAACGAGTCGTTTCGTGTTTTGTCTTGCATCGTCTTGTGATTGGAAAAAATTCATAGTGGAGTCTCTAGGTCGACCGTCATTCCCGCGGAGGCGGGAATCCAGTCTGTATAATTAAGGGCTTTTATTTAATAGTTCTAGATTCCCGCCTCCGCGGGAATGACGACATGCGTAGTAAATATTCGTAGCTTAAATATTAAAAAGAAACTTTTGGTGCAGCTTGAATTTCTTTAGTATCTTCAAATTCCAATAAAGTCGCATCTGCTGCATGACCAAAGCTTGCAGCAAAGATAACTTGGGGAAAGCTTTGTTTGTAAGTGTTGTACGCCATCACTTGATCGTTAAAGGCTTGGCGTGCAAAGCCAACTTTATTTTCTGTCGAAATTAATTCTTCGCTAAGTTGCATCATGTTTTGATTTGCTTTTAAATCAGGGTAGGCTTCCATGACAACACTGAGCTTGCCCATTGCGCCACCGAGTGCGCCCTCTGCACCGATTAGCGATTTCATCGCATCTGCATTACCCGGATCTGCTGCTGCTGCTGCTAAACCATTAGCGGCAGCATTTCTTGCAGCAATAACGGCTTCAAGCGTTTCGCTTTCATGCTTCATATAACCTTTAGCGGTTTCGATTAAATTTGGAATTAAATCGTAGCGGCGTTTTAACTGAACTTCGATTTGAGCAAAAGCATTTTTAAAACGGTTTCTTAATGCCACTAACTGGTTAAAAATCGAAATAACATAAAAAACAAGTATCGCGATAATAACAAGAAAAATAATAAGTGAAGTATCCATGGTCTTCCTCTTTGTTTTAATTTTTATGACAGTATAAAAACGTGAACTAGCGTTGTTACTCTTTATATAGGGGCAGCCAAGAACAAAGTAAAGGTATAAGTAATTCTAATTAGCAAATCTGGACATTAGTTAAGCAATAAAAACAATAACTATCATTTTGTTCTAATATTCATACGTTTATATATATGAAACCAGCGAAATACTAATATGCGCATAAGCTATATCTATGATGAGTCGATTGAGATAGACTTTTTTACGTGAACTAGTTCACACAAAATAAAAACATAATTATAAACTTTGGAGGAATTACTATGAATATAGATGGCGCATTTGCAAGTGTAACAAGTGTAGCAAAAGGGGCTATTGGCCTTGGCATGAGCTTAGCGGCAGTTGCTTTGGTTGTAGACTTACTTTTCCCTGGAACTACAAACATTGTTAGCAATGTTGGTGCTTTGGTTGGAAGCTTCACAAGTAATGGCTTAATCGGTCTTATTTCTTTAATCGTTTTTGTTTCTTTATTCTCTCAAGACTAACACTCTTTAGTGATTTGCAATTATTCGCAATGAATAAAGGAGAAACAAAATGAATACAGTTAAAGACTCAATGGAAACCCTAACCGGCTGGATTAAAAGTTCAACTGAATTAGGACTTTCTGTCATTCTTGCTTTTGTAATGATTGATGTACTATTTCCAGGTTCTACAGGTGTGGTTAACAACATCGGAACGATAGTCGCTCAATTTTCTAAAGAAGGATTAACAGGTTTAATTGCCTTACTTATGTTTTTAATACTTTTTAAAGGTAAGAAAGATTAAGTAATACAAAAGAAGCTGTGATGAAAGGGTTTGCGTGTGGTTAGGACACGCAAGCCCTTTTTTAGTGCCCGTTACAAAAGCGGCATATGCCGTTTTTGTATACGGGCACTTATGCCTGAGAGAGCAACGCGAGCGCGGCGTTTCCTTTTTAGGGAAGGACTTAACTTACAAAAACGGCATATGCCGTTTTTGTATACGGGCACTTATGCCTGAGAGAGCAACGCGAGCGCGGCGCCTCCTTTTTAGGGAAGGACTTAACTTACAAAAGCGGCATATGCCGTTTTTGTATACGGGCACTTATGATCTTTTTCTACCAAACTAGCACCATTAGTTGATACGAGGCATGGGCACTTATTTAGTGTCAGTTTCTTTTTATACTGAGATTTATGATTTTTTATGCCTGAGTTTGCGCAAGCAAATTCGGCTCTCTAATCAGACTCTCCTAAACTAAACCCCATTTCTTAACATGAGCGAGCTAATTAAATTTCAACACGAAAAATGTTGATTCAAATCGCATAAACATGGCATAAATAAGCTTTCAGATTTAACATGGAGTACACTTCTGAGCAGTAAGGAAAATCTAAACAGTTATATCACTCAGCTTGCTAACCTTATATATTGATTGGTGCTTAGCATCACGCGAACGGGTTATTTCAAAGAAGTTTATTAACAAGCCATTGAGTTGGCTAAACTTTAAAAATTATTTGTGAGTAATAGAGTAATGGATACACATACTTTTTTCCTTTATCTGTTGGTCATCTTATTAACTGCCCGTTTAATGGCAGAACTTGCTGTTCGTCTAAAATCTCCTGCCGTTATTGGTGAATTAATTGCGGGCGTTATTCTTGGTCCAAGTATTCTTGGTTGGTTAGAACCAAATGAAGTTTTAAAATTACTTGCTGAGATAGGTATTATTCTGCTTTTGTTTGAAGTTGGTTTAGAAACCGATGTAAAACGACTCGTCAATACGGGTAAAAAATCTTTTATCGTTGCTATCGGCGGATTTTTTGTCCCCTTCGTATTAGGCTTCAGCTTAAGCTATTGGATATTTGAATTGAGTTTGCTTGTTTCATTATTTATTGGTGGGACATTAACCGCAACCAGTATTGGTATTACCATTCGAGTGTTGTCCGATCTAAAGCGTCAACATGGAAAAGAAGGGCAAATAGTATTAGGTGCTGCAGTACTCGATGATATTTTAGGTGTTGTGCTATTAGCGCTACTGTATGAGTTCTCTACAGGCGGTGGTGTTAGCATGGCTAATACCAGTAAAGTATTAATATTTGTTGGTGCTTTTTTTGTTCTGGCACCTCTTGCAGCAAAGCTTATCTCTATTCTTATCAATCGTTATGATGCTCACAGTGAAATTCCGGGTTTAATACCCACTACGATTGTTTCGCTAGTGTTATTCTTTGCATGGTTAGCGCACGAAATGGGTGCTCCTGAACTCCTCGGTGGTTTTGCTGCCGGGCTTGCATTATCTCGACGTTTCTTTTTACCGCTTGGTATTGCCATTCACACAGATGAAAATTTCGCACACCGAATCGAAGAGCAAATGCGGCCCATTATTCATTTGTTTACGCCGATCTTTTTTGTCATGGTGGGTTTGTCATTAAACCTTCACGAGATTGATTGGTCATCACCTTTTATCTGGAGTTTTTCATTAATGTTTTTTGTTATTGCAGTACTCGGGAAATTTTCGGGTGTATTATTTATTCGAGAGTCTCGACAAATGAAATTGATTATCGGGCTTGCTATGGTTCCACGTGGTGAAGTGGGGTTAATTTTTGCAGAATTGGGACGAGTGGGTGGAATTTTTAATAATGAAATATACGCGGGAATCATTATTGTGATTGCACTGACAACTATTTTACCTCCACTTGTTATGAAGTGGAGTTATACACGTTTTGGTTGCCCATAAATTTATATATTACGATTCGTGAATGGTACGAGGTATTACCTCTTTGACGACTTTAAATAGTACAAATGATTTAATAACTTCTCCTCATGCAGTTTCGAGTGAGACTGTTGTTGTTGAATTAAACAGTTCGCTTCACGGCTTAACTCAAAAAGAAGCTGGTATACGTCTTAAAAAGTATGGGCAAAACAAGTTACCTAAGGCCAAGATGTCCGGGCTTGGAATAGTTTTTGTTCGCCAGTTTGTTAGCCCTCTTATTTATGTTCTTGTTGCTGCTGCCGTATTGTCAATAATTATTAAGGAATGGTCCGATGCTGGGTTTATCACAGCGGTTTTATTAATTAATGCTGTTATTGGCACTATTCAGGAATATTCTGCGCAGCGTGCGGCTTCTGCATTGCAAGATCTTGTTCGTACCCGATGTCGCGTTTTGCGTGAGGGGGAAACATATGAAATTAATGCTGAAGAATTAGTGCTCGGCGATATTGTGCTTCTAGAATCCGGCGATAAGATCCCGGCCGATTTACGCTTGCTAATGTCTCATGATTTGGAAGTGGACGAGTCTTTACTAACGGGTGAGTCGTTACCGGTGTTGAAAGATAGCAAGGTGCTATTAGCTGCAGATGTTACTTTGGGTGATCGTGTCAATATGCTGTTTACCGGAACACTCATTGGCCGTGGTCGGGCTCGGGGTGTTGTTATTAGTACAGCAATAAATACCGAATTGGGTCGTATTGCCGCCGATGTTTTATTTAAACAACCACCTAAAGCACCGTTACAAATTCGAATGGAGAAGTTTACTCATCGAGTGGCAATCTTTGTCGGTATTGCAGCGTTAACAATGTTCGCTGTGGCAGTGATGCGTGGCACACCGTTTGGCGAAGTATTTTTGCTTGCCGTTGCACTGGCCGTATCGGTTATTCCCGAGGGACTGCCCGTTGCACTTACTGTTGCTCTTGCCATTGGCATGCGAAGAATGGCTAAACGAAATGTTATTGTGCGTCGACTTTTGGCAGTAGAAGCATTGGGTTCTTGCACGTTTATCGCAACGGATAAAACAGGCACGTTGACTGTTAATCAGTTAACCGTGCGTTGCATTGTTTTTCCAAGCGGTGAAAAGTGGAAGGTTAGTGGCGAAGGGGCTGTACCGAGTGGCGCTATTCATGCGCCGGAAGGGGAGCCATCCGCCAGGCAGAAAATATTATTAGAACGCCTATCTCAGGTAAGTGTGCTGACGAATGAAGGTTTTCTTGGTCGAAGTGGTTCTGGTTCTGGTTCTGGCTCTGGCTGGACTCACCATGGCGATGCAGTCGATGTTGCTTTTTTGGTGATGGCGCATAAGGCCGGCGTTATCAAGGAAGAAACCATTAATACTTTTCCCGAACTTGCCAGTATCCCTTATGAATCTGAACGGTTGTTTTCAGCTAACTTGAATAAAGTAAACAGTAAGCCGTGTGCTTTTGTTAAAGGTGCACTTGAACGACTATTACCGATGTGTTCGACGATGGCGCTGTTGGAGCAAGACGTAACATTAGATCAAACCTTGATCGAACAACAGGCCATTACGCTAGCAAGCCAAGGTTATCGAGTGTTAGCTGTCGTTAGCGGAGAGATTGAATTGAAGCAGGGAGAAGTGTTCAGTGAAGAGCATTTGCAGGGTTTAACATTTATCGGTCTGGTTGGAATTATCGATCCACTACGTACAGAGGTAAAGGCCGCTATTGCAGCTTGCCGACAAGCAGGTATTGAAGTGGCAATGATTACAGGTGACCATCCTGTAACAGCACTTGCCATTGCCCAGGAATTAGACATGGTGGATAGCGCTGATAAGTTAGTGACGGGTTCTGAATTGAAGTTAGCACATGATTCGGGAACGATTGATCAGCTTACCGATAAGGCTCGGGTTTACGCTCGTGTTGGCCCACATCAAAAATTAGACATCATCCAATCCCTGCAACGTAATGGACATTTTGTAGCGGTGAGTGGTGACGGTGCAAATGATGCACCGGCGTTACGTGCTGCTCAGGTAGGAGTGGCTATGGGAATGACAGGCACCGATGTGGCACGAGAAACGGCTGATCTTATTATTACCGATGATAATTTCGAATCGATTGTTGCTGGTGTTGAAGAGGGGCGGGTTGCTTATGCAAATGTGCGCAAGGTTATTTTTCTGCTTATCTCCACCGGTGCAGCCGAATTGGTGTTGTTTACACTGGCTTTATTAAGCGGCTTGCCATTACCATTAATGGCGGTGCAGTTACTTTGGCTGAATCTAGTAACCAATGGCATTCAGGATGTAGCGTTAGCATTTGAACCGGGTGAAGGTGACGAACTCAATCACCCTCCAAGGCCCCCTAGAGAACCTATCTTTAATCGGCTTATGATTGAACGTGTTGTTATATCCGCACTCGTTATCGGAACGGCTGCATTTATTGTTTTCAACTGGCTAACTTCCCGAGGTTTTAGCTTGGACGAGGCACGCAATGGAACCTTATTGTTGATGGTGTTGTTTGAAAATGTTCATGTGTTTAATTGTCGCTCCGAAGTGCGCTCGGTCTTTCGACATAATCCTTTAGCCAATCCGATACTTTTAATTGGTACGGTCATCGCACAATTAATACACATTGGAGCAATGTATACACCGTGGATTAGTGATGTATTGCATATCCAACCGGTTACGCCTGAACACTGGCTGGAGTTACTGGGGATAGCTCTGATCGTATTGGTCGCTATGGAATTTCACAAGCTTGTTCGTCGTCGGTTATTAGTTGAAGAAAAACAATAGAAATAGATCAACTTAGTTTATGCATTATTATCTCTTTGTATTATAGATAAAACATACTGAAATACTAGGGTATTGACGATGCACTGGATGTACATATAGATGGTTAAAAATTGAGTGATTAAAATAATTTTGGCTAGCATAACTATATTTTCTATAAGGCCAAAAAATAGATGATCTATAACAATATGAGTAACTTACACGATTTCCTTCTTTTTGATAAATCCACTATAAGCTCAACTTATACCATTCTTTGTAATATTATGGTTTTAAAGAGAAAAACCGCTTTATTTTGCTTCAAAAAGTCGCTAAATTAGCCATCCCTAGAATTCTACAGTCAGGCTAATAGTCTGCTGATTGGACATTGTAGGTTTGAGTTGAATTTTCGTATGGGGCTTGTTGGTTTATCCAATCAATCTTTCTATATATAAAGGGCAATTTCAATTTGAGAATTAATGTCTGGGTTTGCAGTTTTGCCTAGATATAGCGTGTTCGCTTTGCTTCGCTAGTGTGCACGTAAAAGAAGTTTTTAAACTGTTTTAAAATTAGTTAACTAAAAAAAATGCAAGAAAAAAGAGCATTTTGAGAATAAATAAACCAAATATAAATTTTGAGGATAATTAAATGTTCATGAACAATCCGTTTTCCGATCTTTCGGGATTGATATCTCCTGAGATCATGCAGGGTTACATTATTTTAATGGCTGCCCTAGTGTTTCTAGGAACTGTGCTAGATATGATGCACAAGAAAAGTGCCAAATACTTTTCTCTAGATACGGCAAAAAATGATAAAAATGCCAAGCGTTCTGTAGGCGCTGGTGAAAAAGCCAGTCTTGCAGTTGCAACAATAGCAAGCGAAGTTATAACTTCTAGCGAATTCTGCAATACGAAACGTAGAATTTCTCACCTTTTAACTATGTACGGTTTTATCCTTTTCGTTGTGTCTTCAGCGTTAATGATTTTTGAATGCGACAGTGTTGCAACAGAAACGTTAGCTCAAATTTGGCATACAGGCGCAATCATGCTTTGTCTTGGTGGTTACTGGTTCTGGTTCTCTATCCGCGTTGACGTGAATTCTGAAGGTGTTAAGTGGTATCAACTACGTCGTGCAGACATTTTCATCGTTTCACTTTTCACAACTGCAACATTCGCTTTAATCTGGTCTTACTTGCAGTCTGGTGGAATGAACGGTGGCGTTGCTGATATGGGTTTAACAACATTGTTCTTCGGATTATTCATCGTTTCAAACACAATACTTTTCGCAAGTGTTTTATGGTCTAAGTTTGCACACATGTTCTTCAAGCCAGCTGCAGCATTCCAGAAACGTGTTGCTCATGCAGACGGCGGAAATTTGAATCTGCCAGGTGATTTCGATTTATCTTCATCTGAAGTACAGGCAAAATTCCCTGATATCCCACAGTACTTGGGTAAGAATCCAGAAAACATGGGTGCTGGTATCAGACGTGAAGCTCCAAACCATTACTAACATTAATCTAATAACAATTATTTAAGAAAGAGAGAATATAATATGCCTACTTTTGTATATATGACTCGTTGTGATGGTTGTGGCCAGTGCGTAGACATTTGCCCATCTGATATCATGCACATCGATAAAACTTTACGTCGTGCTTATAACATTGAACCTAACATGTGTTGGGAATGTTACTCATGCGTTAAAGCTTGCCCACATCACGCGATTGACGTGCGTGGCTATGCCGATTTCGCTCCATTGGGTTCTTCTGTTCGCGTACATCGTGATGAAGAAAAAGGAACGATTGCATGGCGCATCAAGTTCCGTAATGGCAAAAAAGATATGGAGCTATTGGCACCTATCACTACTAAACCTTGGGGTAAGTTCATTCCACAACTCGCTAACGAAGCGGCACCAGCTGACAGTATGCGTAACACTGAGCTGCTATTTAACGAGCCTAAGTATGTAGCAATGAATGACAATGCTTTAATGACGCTTGAATCAAATGGCTTGGAAATTAAAGAAGGGGTTTACTACTAATGGGCTACAAGACAATTATTGAAGACGATATCGACATACTCGTCGCAGGTGCAGGCCTTGGTGGTACCGGTGCTGCTTTCGAAGCCAGATATTGGGGCAAAAACAAGAAGATTGTTATTGCTGAAAAAGCAAACATAGATCGTTCTGGTGCGGTAGCACAGGGTCTTTACGCAATTAACTGTTACATGGGTACTCGCTTCGGTGAAAATAATCCAGAAGATCACGTACGTTATGCACGTATCGATTTAATGGGTATGGTTCGTGAAGATTTAGCCTTTGATATGGCGCGCCACGTGGATTCAGCTGTACATCAGTTTGAAGAATGGGGTCTACCTATCATGAAAAACGCTGAGACAGGCGTATACCTTCGTGAAGGTCGCTGGCAGATTATGATTCACGGTGAATCATACAAGCCAATCGTTGCAGAAGCAGCGAAAAAATCTGCTGATAAAGTATTCAACCGTGTTTGTGTAACTCACCTGTTGATGGATGAATCTAAAGAAAACCGTGTTGCGGGTGCTGTTGGTTTCAACGTACGTACTGGTAACTACCACGTATTCAAATCTAAAACTGTTGTTTGTGGTGCTGGTGGTGCTTCTAACATCTTTAAGCCACGTTCAGTGGGTGAAGGTGCTGGTCGTGTTTGGTACGCACCATGGTCATCGGGTTCTGCTTACGGTCTTATGATCGGCGCGGGCGCGAAAATGACACAAATGGAAAACCGTATCGTATTAGCACGTTTCAAAGATGGTTACGGTCCTGTTGGCGCATACTTCTTACACCTTAAGACTTATACTCAAAATGCTTATGGTGATGAGTACGAATCAAAATGGTTCCCAGGCCTACAAGAAATGGTTGGTAAAGAGTATCTGGATCCTGAAGCGTCGCACGCGACACATCGTCCGATTCCAACTTGTTTACGTAACCACGCAATCATCAATGAGGTGAATGCAGGTCGTGGTCCAATCCACATGGTTACAATGGAAGCATTCCAAGATCCACATTTAGAGGAAATTGGCTGGCATAACTTCTTAGGTATGACGGTTGGTCAAGCGGTACTTTGGGCTGCAACTGACGTTGATCCTAAATATGAAAACCCAGAATTAACAACTTCTGAGCCATACGTAATGGGTTCACATGCAACAGGTTGTGGCGCATGGTGTTCAGGTCCTGAAGATGTTTCTCCAGATGAATACTTCTGGGGTTATAACCGTATGACGACTGTTGAAGGTCTATTTGGTGCAGGTGATGCTGTTGGTGGTACACCACACGCATTCTCATCAGGTTCTTTCACTGAAGGTCGTCTAGCAGCAAAAGCAGCTTGTAAATATATTGATGACGGTAAAGCTGAAGGCATTCGTGTTACTGATGCTCAAATCAGTCGTCGTAAAGAAGAAATCTACAAGCCAATGGAAACTTATACTGTAGGCCGTAACGAAATCGTTGCTGGTTCGGTTAACCCTAACTACCTCAACCCACGTCAGTGTCTGGATCGTTTACAGAAATTGATGGATGAGTACTGTGGTGGTTTCGGTGTTAACTACATGACTAACGACAAGCTTTTAAGCATTGGTCTTAAGAAGATGGCAATCCTGGGCGAAGATCTGGAAAAAATCGCTGCTGAAGATGTCCATGAACTATTACGTGCATGGGAATTGAAGCATCGTTTCCTTACTTCTGAAAGTGTATTCCAACACACGATGTTCCGTAAAGAAACTCGCTGGCCTGGTTACTACTACCGTGGTGATGCGATGAAGCTCGATGATGAGAACTGGCATGTACTAACCGTTTCTCGTCGTGATCCTAAAACAGGTGAGTACACGATGGAGAAAGCTCCTCTGTATCACTTGGTAGGTGACATCGAAGACAAAGATCTAGCTAAACTTAAAGCAGAAGGTCACCACTAAGCAATTACCGGCCTGACCTGGTATTAACCAGGGCAGGCCAGTTAAAGCTTAAGTGTTATAAAAAAGGACTGACATAATGTTGGTCCTTTTTTTATCCAAATCTATCAAGGCAGGGCGTTGTTTTCCCCCGCAATAGATAAGGTTACGGAAACATACGTATTTTATTGAGAATTTAAATGAACATTATTGAAAACACAGATGAAGAAATTTTAGAGAAAGCACACCCGATGTGGGCCGATCTTGTTAAATATTCGAATGAAGGCAACTACGGGGCTTTCACCCGTGATTTCTCGGCTTCATTCATGAAAGGCGCTAACGAAGTTGAAATGGGTAAGCAGTTTGCCAGAAGTGATTTGGCAAAAAACCTGTCAGATGATTATTCCTATCTTGGCATGATACGCCGTGGCGAACATGTCACTGTTCTGTATAAAGTGATTCATAAAGAAAGCAAAGCTGAATGGCTGGGTAGACTAGTACTTGGTTATGAAAAAGAGAAAATCAAAATCTTTGGTGCCACTTTATTTTAGATTAGATGATTCCCTCCCCTTCAAGGGTAACCAGCGACCGTAGCTGAATAGCTTAGTCGAATGGCTAGTTGTTCCATCAGAGGGCTAGGGTGGGGATGGTTTAAATTTACCCTCCCCCTACGCCCCCTCCCGAAATGGGAGGGGAAACAAAATTAAGCAATACCTGTTGTTCTAGGATTAAAGTTATGTCAGATACAATTGAAGATGAAAAATTCGTCGAATTAAATTATAAAGTCGTCGATGATAAGACTGGCGACGTGCTAGTGACTGTTGATTATCCTATCGGTTATGTTCATGGTGTTAATGATGTGATGTCAGAAGAGGTCACTAAGCATCTTTACGGTAAAAAAGTCGGCGATATTATCGATGTACCAGTAGATACGCGACTGTTATACGGTGAGCGAGATGAGTCATTGGTATTTACTGACCGTATAGAAAATGTTCCAGAAGAATACCGTGAAATCGGTACGACCATCACCATGGAAAATGAAAAGGGTGAGCCGAAGAGTTTTATCGTTACACGTTTTGATGACAAAACCTTAACCGTTGATGGTAATAACCCGTTGTGTGGCCGAGATGTCACTTTCGTACTGGAAGTTTTGACGATACGAGAAGCAACGGATGAAGAAGTTGATCTTGGTGGTGCTGTTGATGCAGATCCTGATTTAAATGACATATTAGACCGCGCAGAATGAGAATGAAGTACTCAAATAACACCGTATTTTATCCAGATAATCAGGCTCTTGAGCATGCAATTGCAAATTCACTTAGCCTACTAAGTGATGAGGTGACCACCTTAGCGACTCCAGATACCGCGACAACGGTTGCTGATAATTTTATTCATACTCGTGGCAATTTTGAGCAGCAGCGTTTTAGCACAAATATTTTTGAGCCTTTGCGTGAGGTGCTTGAAGGTTTACTGACAGCTGAATATCGTGAGCAGGAGCCATTAGCCTGGGCTGAGATGCAGAATCGTCTTGGTAATATCCTTGGTGGTCTGGGGCAGCAGCAAAGAGATGCTGCGCTGTATGAAAAAGCGATTGAGTGTTTTAACAGTGCTCTTGAAGTGTTAAGCCAGAAAGACGCCCCGCTTGACTGGGCTGCAACGCAAGCTAATTTAGGGTCAGCACTGCAAGCAATGGGTCGACAAGAGTCTGATAACAAAGCATTAAATAAAGCTATTGATGCCTATACTAATGCGTTATTAGAATGGACTCGTAAAGAAACGCCTGAAGAATGGACGCTTACTATGTTTCAATTGGGTGCAACTTTCCATGCTTATGGCAAACTTCTTGAAGGTAACCGTACATTTCAAAAGTCCGTTGTTTCTTATAAAAATGCACTTGCAGATTTCGATGCTGATAATCATGCTTTAGAGTTAGTCGCCACACACAATAACCGTGGTGCGGTACTACAAAATCTGGCTGAATCAGAAGAAAACTCGGAGCGCCTGATCGAGGCCATAAGATCATATGAAACGGCTTTGACAGTCTGCATGGAACAGCAGTTACCCATTCATCATGCGGTATTATGCAGAGTAAATAAATTTTCTGCTCAAAGTGCCAAGGCCGAGCTAACGAAAGATACGGCGCTTGCTGATGAAGTGGCTGATGAGTTTGAAATCATTCTGGAATGTTTTCCGCATGCGCTTCAACCACTCTGCGCAAAGTATTGTGAAGAGCAGATGAACAAGATGCGAAAAATGGCCGAAAGCTCTGCTGCCTAAAAATACTTTTTGAACTTCCCCCTCCCATTTTGGGATAACCAGCGACTTAGCTGAATAGCTTAGTCGAATGGCTAGTTGTTTTATCAGGGGGCGTAGGGGGAGGGCAATAACCTCCCCCACCCTAGCCCTCCCCCGAAATGGGGGAGGGGATAAAATCCTTAGCTCCCCCCTCCCATTTCGGGATAACCAGCGACTTAGCTGAATAGCTTAGTCGAATGGCTAGTTGTTTTATCAGGGGGCGTAGGGGGGAGGGTATATTTAAAACCACCCCACCTTAACCTTGAAGGGGAGGGGATTAAGATCAGACTCGCTCAGATAATTCGTAATCTACGTTAATAAATGCGCCAATGTCAGAGCAAAATTTGATTACGCGTGCGCCAAAACCGACATCAGGTTTCGTTTCATCTTTATCAATAGATAACGTTAAGACGACGCCGATTCTTGGGGATAAGTTATGAGCTTTACAGATTTCTATAATCTTGTCTTTAGAGGGTTCAATTTTCTTAAGAATCTCGTCATCGAGAAGTTTGTAAATATCAAGCTCTTGCATGTCAGAATTGATTGTTTCTGTGGAAAATTCCCATGAGCTAATCACAGGTTTGTCCAGGTTGCCGCGCATGCCAGCATTGTTGGTCGATGTGGGCTCCAGGCCAATAAATTTTGTGACGACATCTGGGTCGAAATGATAGCCAGAGATGCCGAAAAAAGCGCGTCCTTTATTAGATGCCACGGATGTTCCTCTTTTAAAATAGTCGATAAGGCATCGAAGTATAACGTGTAAGAGAGCTATTTACTGTATTAACTTATTTTAGGGTATCTTACTCATTATTTATTATATTTTTGTATAAAAAGGTGTGAAAATTAAAATACGAATAAAGACTTACGGGGTATTAGCATTTTGTCAGTTGAAGAAATAAAAGAAAAAAAGCGAGATCCCAATAACCCCTGCTTGTTTTGTACAGACCCACAGGGGGTATCCCTTGATAGTGAGCTTGCGTACAGCGCGCGCGATACCTATGGAGTGAGTCCGGGGCATACATTAGTCATCCCGAAACGTCATGTCGCTAGCTTTTTTGAGTTAACGCCGGAAGAAGTCGCAGACTGTATGAAGCTTATTAATGAGGAGAAAAAAAACATTGATGAGCAGTTTAGCCCGAATGGTTATAATATAGGGGTCAATATAGGTTCGGCAGCAGGACAGAGTATTTTTCATGTCCACATTCACATCATTCCTCGTTACGAGGGAGATGTTGAAAATCCACAGGGTGGAGTGCGGCATGTGATAGCAAAAAAGGCGCATTACAAGCGCTAGAATGGTATACTTTAGTCAGTTTAAGTGGGAGGGCTGGCATAATTGTTTTTTCCTCCCGTTAATATAAATTAAATAGTTGAGGAGTTTTGATCATGGCTGAATTTTGCAGACCTAAGGTGCCAACAGGCGTAACAGAGTATGTAACAACAACACAGAAAGAGGTTGTTCCTGGACAATTTGTTATTGGTTACACTACTGAATGGAAAAGCTTCCAAAAAGAAGTTCCATACCAAACACCTAAGAAACCTTAAGGCTATTTGCACCACAAGCCTTTAGATAAGCTTGTGTAGCATGACTTAAGTTTTTGTTAGACTGATATTAGTCTGGGAAAGCACGCTTTTTAAAGCGTGCTTTTTTAGTGGCTGTTAAAAATGTATTTTTTACAGCCACTTATCCTTTAGGGTTAGTGGCGTTTCTTATATTTTTTACAGCCACTTATCCTTTAGGGTTAGTGGCGTTTCTTATATTTTTTACAGCCACTTATCCTTTAGGGTTAGTGGCGTTTCTTATATTTTTTACAGCCACTTATCCTTTAGGGTTAGTGGCGTTTCTTATATTTTTTACAGCCACTTATCCTCGTAGGGTTAGTGGCGTTTCTTATATTTTTTACAGCCACTTATCCTCGTAGGGTTAGTGGCGTTTCTTATATTTTTTACAGCC